>Ga0172372_10000437_pt1 | contig 63587 bp, 72 predicted proteins | sample LakKiv5m_2_FD_114544 | JGI IMG/M metagenome (GOLD analysis project Ga0172372, IMG submission 114544) | Freshwater microbial communities from Kabuno Bay, South-Kivu, Congo - kab_092012_9.5m | ecosystem: Environmental > Aquatic > Freshwater > Lake | place: Democratic Republic of the Congo...
ACGCCGGCCCTGATCTCGGGAGCCGTGGTGGAGCGGATGAACTTCAGGGCCTGGATCGTCTTTCTGGTTCTGTGGAGCACGTTCATCTATCTACCCCTCGCCCACATGGTCTGGGGACCGGGCGGCTTCCTTGGCGCCGACGGCTTAGGGGCGCTTGATTTTGCCGGTGGCCTGGTGGTTGAGATGGCCTCAGGTGTAGCCGCGGCCGTGGCGGCTCTGGTGGTGGGCCGTCGCCGTGGCGTCCCGGGCCACACCGCCCCGCCCCACAACGTGTCCTACATCCTGATGGGGGCTGGTCTGCTGTGGTTCGGCTGGTTTGGCTTTAACGGTGGCAGCGCTCTGGAGGCGGGCAATCTGGCCAGCCTGGCCTGTCTCACCACCAACACGGCCGGTGCGGCGGCAGCCGTCGGCTGGATGCTGATCGAAACATGGCAGCTCGGCAAACCCACGGCGGTCGGCGTGGCTACCGGTGCGGTGACTGGGCTGGTGGCGATCACGCCCGCCGCGGGCTTCGTCAGTCCTCTGGGTGCGGTGCTGATTGGTTTCATCGCGGCCCTGGTGAGCAGCCAGGCCCTGGTGCTCAAGAACCGCATCGGTCTCGATGACACCCTTGATGTGCTGCCGGTGCATGGGGTGGCCGGTTTTGTCGGCATCGTGCTTACAGGCGTGTTGGCCATGCGCAGCGTCAATCCCGCCGGCGCCAATGGTCTGCTGGCCGGCAACCCTGCCCAGCTTTTGATCCAGCTGAAGGCCGCCGGCTTTACGGCGCTGTGGGTGGGGGTTGGCACCTATGCGCTGCTGAAGTTGATCGGCGTGGTGATGCCGCTGCGGGTCAGCGACGCCCAGGAGCGCCAGGGCCTGGACATCAATGCCCACGGCGAGTAGGCCTACAACACTGAATTCACCAGCTGAGCGTTCTCGGCTTCAACCCTGGCCGGGCCTGAACACCAGCGCCACGCCGTTGTTGCAGTAACGCTTGCCGGTGGGTCGGGGGCCATCGCCGAAGACATGGCCCTGGTGGCCGCCGCAGCGTTTGCAGTGGTATTCGGTGCGGGGCACGATCAGCTTGAAGTCGATTGTGGTGCCCAGGGCCCCGCCCAGGGGCTGCCAGAAGCTGGGCCAGCCGGTGCCGCTGTCGTATTTGGTCTTGCTGCTGAATAGGGGTAGGTCGCAACCGGCGCAGTGGTAGGTGCCTGCACGCTTCTCGCTGTTGAGCGGACTGCTGAATGGCCGTTCGGTGCCCTCGCGCCGCAGCACCTGATAGGCCGCAGGGCTCAGCATCGCTTTCCACTGGGCATCGCTGAGGTTCCAGGCCGGGTCACCCGCCTTGGCGGCAGCCTGGGCCTCACCGGGTAGTCCCAGCAGGCCGGCTACTGTTGCTGCCAGACCTGAGAGCAACGGACGTCGTTGGAGGTTCATGGCCGCTGGTTCAAGACTGGAGCCAGCCGGCGCTCAGCACCACCGCCAGGGCCAGAAAGATGGTCAGCAGGGTCCAGCTGATCCGGTTGAGGGTCTGCTCGGCGCTGCGGGCGCTGCTGAACATCGACCCGCCGCTGGCGGCCAGCCCGCCCATGCCGTCGCCCTTGGGGCTGTGCAGCAGCACCGAGATGATCAGCAGAACCCCACTGCCGATCCAGATCCACGACACGACCGAACTGATCATGCTGTGATTTTAGATGCCGAGGCTCTGGCGGATGCGGCTGGGTTCTGCAGGATTCCAGCCGGGCTGATCAGGCTGCAACCACTCATCAACTCAGGCTTTTTAAGCCCCAGGATCTCGAGCAGGGTGGGTGCCACATCGGCCAGCCCACCACCCTCACGCAGCTGCACCGCAGTGCCGTGACCGGGAAGTTTGCGCCGCTCGCCCTCCACCAGGATCACGGGTACTGGGTTGGTGGTGTGGGCTGTCCAGGCGCGGCCGTCTGGCCCCTCCATGAGCTCGGCATTGCCGTGGTCGGCAGTGATGAGCAGGGTGCCGCCCATGCGGTTGGTGGCCTCCATCAAGCGGCCCACGCAGCGGTCGACCATGGCGATGGCCTCCTGGGTGGCGTCCATCTGGCCGGTGTGGCCGACCATGTCAGGGTTGGCGTAGTTGATCACCACCAAGGCGTAGATGCCCTTGTTGATGGCAGCGATGCAGTTGGCGGTGAGTTGTTCGGCCGACATGGCTGGCGCCTGGTCGTAGGTGCTCACCCTGGGTGAGGGCACCAGGTGCCGGTCTTCGCCGGGGAAGGCCTGCTCGATGCCGCCATTCATGAAATAGGTCACATGGGGATATTTCTCGGTTTCTGCGGTTCTGAACTGGCGTAGCCCCGCCTCGGAGACCACCTGACCAAGCAACCCATCGAGGGATTCGGGCGGAAAGGCGACCGCCACCGGCAGTCCTTTCTCGTACTGGGTGAAGGTGACGACCTCCAGGGGGCTGATGCGCTCGCGCGCAAAGGGTTCGAAGTCCTCGAGCACCAGGGCCCGGATCAGCTGGCGGACACGGTCGGGTCTGAAGTTGAAGCAGATCACGCCGTCACCGGCCTGCACCAGACCAGCCGCCAGCCGCACCGGCTCCAGAAACTCATCGGTGATCCCATCGGCATACGACTGCTGCAGGATCGCGGCGGGGGTGGCATCGCTGATTGCCCCGGGTTCGCAGAGCAGCCGGTAAGCCTTTTCAGTGCGGTCCCAGCGGTTATCGCGGTCCATCGCCCAGTACCGCCCACAGAGCGTGGTGATCTGACCGACGCCGGCGGCCTTGATCTGGGCTTCGATGGCCTCGATGAAGGCAAGGGCGCTGCTGGGGGCGGTGTCGCGTCCGTCGGTGACGACATGCACACACACCGAGCTCAGCCCTCGTGATGCAGCCCAGTGCAGCAGACCGCCCAGGTGGTCAATGTGGCTGTGCACGCCGCCGTCTGAGCACAGGCCGATCAGGTGCAGGCTGCCGCCCGAAGCCTGCAGGCTGTCGGCCAGGGCATTGAGAGAGGCGTTGGCGGCGAGCGATCCGTCTTGAACAGCCTGGCCGATGCGCACCAGCTCCTGGCGGATGATGCGCCCTGAACCGATGGTCAGATGGCCCACCTCTGAGTTGCCCATCTGGTCATCGGGCAGACCCACGGCTCCGCCACTCGCCTCGATCAGGGTGTGGGGGTAGGCATGCCAGAGGGCATCCATCACCGGCGTCTCGGCCGCCCGGATCGCGTTGTGGGCGTCGGCGGGGGAGTATCCCCAGCCATCAAGAATGGCCAGCACCACCGGTGCCACGGCCGGGGCCTGACGAAAGTTGGTGGCCGCGCTGCCGCTTACTGGGTGGCTGGTGGCCGGTGGATGGTTGGGGGATGGAGCTGCAGTCACCCGATCTGTCTCACCCGCGCATCGAATCAGGAATCGATCAAGGATCCGACGCCTGGCGCCATCACCATCACCACCAACCTACCCCCTGCCCTGTTAACGCTTCTCTGGCGGCCCTGCCGCGTCAGGTTTTGGTCACATCGGTGGCAGATTCAGAGTTTGCCGATCGGAGGTTGCGGATCTGGGGCTGGGGATTCGTGGCTGCGCAGTGCCATCGGCTTGGATGTCTAGGGTTGTCTCTGCAGCAGACAACAGCCGGGGTGATAGAGCCAACTCCGCCGGATGCCGACCGCGGTGCGCGCCGACAGCTGCTGGCGGCTGATGAGCTCGGCCGCACGATCGATCGCCTGGCTTCGCAGGTGCTCGAAGATCTCGCCGACAGCCGGCAGTTGGTGTTGCTGGGCATCCCGACCCGTGGTGTGGCCCTGGCCCGGGTCCTGGCCGCACGTCTGCAACTCCGATGCGGTCACCCGGTCGACTGCGGCAGCCTCGATCCCACCTTTCATCGCGATGATCTGGAACGGGTGGGCACGCGCCTTGTGCAGCCCACCGACCTACCCGTGAGCCTGGAGGGCCGTCACGTGGTGCTGGTTGATGACGTGATCTTCACAGGTCGAACCGTGCGTGCCGCTCTCGAGGCCCTGCAGGCCTGGGGTCGTCCGCGTCGGGTGGCGCTTCTGGTGATGGTCGACCGCGGACATCGGGAGTTGCCGATTCAACCCGATTTCTGCGGGCGGGTCGTGCCCACCAGCCGGCAGGAGCTGATTCAACTCTGCCTGCAGGGCATCGACGGCGACGAGGGCGTCTACCTGCTCAAAAGTCAGGGCCAGCTCGACAGCTGATTGCCACACCCCAGGCCTCGGGCTCAATGCAGAACGTCAGCTCGGAATTTCAGCTGATCTGCGTCAGCTCATCGGATCGCAGGTGAACCCGGCATTTGCCGAAGGCGACCACCACCGGCAGGGTCGGGCTGATGGAACGGCCTTTCCAGTCGTTGAGCACGTTGATCACCTCGCCTTCCTGATCGATTAGATCGAAGGCTTCACCGCGGTGCTCGGGGTGATGGAACACAACCACGTTGCTACTAACTTTGACCCTGTCGCCCTGCTGCATGACCCTGCGGCGTGTGCTGCGCCGCAATCTTGTCATGGTGTTAGCGGCGACAGGCGGTCTCGGGGCCAGCCTCGACGATCTGGCCGCCCAGGGACCTGCACGCCTGCTGAAACGCGGTCCATTCGTCGATGCCCTGGTCGATGCGTTTGCGGACCTGGGCATCGAGCTGCTCAGGGGAGACCGTGTGGGGCAGGGAGCCGTGACTGTCGTGATCGCGGTGAGCCTTGCTCAGCCGGTTGACGCCCTGTTCGACGCTGCGGCGCAGGCTGAGACTCTGCTGCCTCCACCAGGGGTGGTCGATCCGATTGAGGGCATCGATCGCCTCCCACCAGCGCTCCTGCTCGGCCAGCTTGCGAGCCCGCTCCTGTTGGTAGCGGTTGCTGTTCCAGACTTCTCGCAGGTTGTCGCCGAGGCTGTTGCCGCCCTGTTTGTGGTTTTCACCGATCGGCTCCAGCAGGGCTAGTGCGCCGTTGAGATCGCCCTGATGGAAACGCCGCAGCGCTCGCTGCTGCAGTTCGTCTTCCCAGCTCTGCAGCAGCAGCCGATCGTTGATCGTCGCCGCCTGGGAGTTGATCAGTTGCAACTGCAGTTGCAGGGCCCGCTCCCATTGCTGCGTCTGCCATAGCTGCCGGGCCTTGAGGCGGCGGCAGCGGGCCTGCTCGCCAGGATCCTGACCCCCCAGCCAGCGCAACGCAGCCAGTTGTTCGCTGTAGCGCAGGCAGGCGTCAAGATCGCCTGCCCGGGCGGCCTGGCGCAGCCGCTCGGGCAGTTGGCGCTCCCACAGGTAGGTGGCGGTCACTCCGCAGACGACCAGACCCAGGGTCAGACCTAGCCAGAAGCGGGGAAGCCTGTGCCGGCGCAGGGCCAAGGCGGGAGTATCAGCGATTCGTCTGTTTTATCGCAGCGAAGCTCCGCTGCGACCATGCGTCAGCGCAGCGGACCCAACTGCTGACGGATGGGAGGGTTGTCCGGCTGCAGCAGGTCATGCGCTTCCAGCTGCAGCTGGCAGGCCCCATCGATGCTGAACAGCAGCCGCATCCGATCAACTCCCACCTGGCCGGGCGGGGCCAGCACGATCGGAAATGGCTGCCGTGACCAGGGGATCACGGCGGCGGCGCCGGCGGCGCGTTGCAGCAGACGGGGCATGCCGGCGTCGAACACCACCTCGGCGCGCAGCTCATCGCTGGGCTCGCCAAGCACCACTTCCAGTGCCGTTTGGCCGTCGCGACTGCAGCCCAGCAGCAGCTCGAGGGGCTGTGCGGTGGGCCAGCTCTGTCCAGGCACGAACAGAGGGTGCCACTGGTGGGAGCCGCTGCGGCGCTCCCAGCAGCGCAGTGCCACGCCCCGGCTCAGCACGTCGCGCACCCGCACCCCCGGCGTGAGGGCCAGGGCGCCGAGGGCAACGGCCTCCACAGGCCGCTGATTGTGGATGGTGAGACCGGCGAAGCGCTGTTGCAGCCACTGCTGGACCGGGGCCAACCTGCTGCTCCCCCCCACCGCCAGCACGGCTGTGATCTGCCCGATCTCCACTCCGCTCTGGCGCCCCTGGCTCAGCACCGACTCGAGCAGGGCGTCGAGCTGGGCAATCAGGCCCTGACGTTTCAGTAACTCGGCGAGATCCGTCGCAGAGAGCTGCAACGCCAGGCTGTCGCCAGTGCCGGCGCTCCAGACGCTGCGGGCCGCTTCGACCGTGCTGAGCTGGCACTTGAGCTGCTCGGCCTGGGCCAGTAGCGAGCCGCTCAGGGGGCGCCCAGGCGCCACAACACCGGCGATCCAGCGGTCGATATCGCGGCCCCCCACCGCCAGACCGGCCTTGCCCAGAACCCGGGCACAACGCAATTGCTGACGGCTGGCTTCGAGGTTGCGGCCCCCCAGGCGCAGCAACTGGGCGATGGGGGTCGACCGGCCTTCGCCACCCTGCAGCTGCACCAGCGACAGATCACAGGTGCCGCCACCCAGATCGACCACCAGCACGACGCTGCCTGGCGCCAGTCCGCAGCCGATGGCCGCCGCGGTCGGCTCGTCCACCAGGGCGACCTCGGCCACCGCCAGTTCATCGGCCAGCCCCTGCAGCCAGCGGCGATAGCCCTGGTAGGTGTCAATCGGCGCGGTCAGCACCAGCCGCTCAGGTTCCAGCTCGGGCGGCAGGGCTGCCCAGAGTCGCCGCAGCAGCAGCGCTCCGGCCTGCTCAGGGGTGAGCGGCAGCTGCCATGGGGATGCCTGGCCGGCGGCGCTGGTCGTCGTGCTGCGGCCGATCAGGCGTTTGAAGTCACGCTGCAGGCTGGGACTATCCCCATGAGCCAGATCGGCTTCCAGGACCTGGCGACCCAGCAGCGGTCGGCTGCTCTCGGCTGAGGCCAGCCACAACAACGTGGGAACCACGATCGGTGCCTCAAGGCTGTAAGGCGGCAGTGCCACCAGCTGGGCTTCACCATCGGGGGGTTGATACGCCACCACGGTGGTGCTGCTGCCCAGGTCGATCGCCACAGTGCCGGCCATGGGTGCCCTTCTAGCGGGCCGCCGCCTGACCTATGGTTGAAGAAGCAGCGACCAGCCATGTACAGCGGACTCCAGATCAACGCCAAGGACCTGGCCCAGCGGGGCGAAAGCCTGATCCGGCACTCGAGCAACCGCTATCTCACCACCGTGCGCATCGCCTACCGGGCCAAGCAACGCCGTTTCGATGACTTTGACGGCCTGCTGGACGACTCCATGATCAAGCCTGTGCAGCGGGCCATCGTCGAACTCAGCGACGAACAGGACCAGCCTGATCTGCTGCCTGTCTGAGGTGGACCTTTGTTCTGGAGAGGGCTGGCGGCTGCGGGTAGACCCCCAGCGCCAGCCCTTTCCTGTGTTGATCGGCGGCCGTGACTGGGCTGCCGAACTGACCGCTTTGGAAGCCGGGCAGTTGCGCGCAGCGGTGGCGACCCTGCTATGTCAGCTGGCGGCCACGGTCCCGCTGCTGATGCCCGATGAGACGTTGGAGCTGGAGCACGCCAGCGAAGGGTTGTGGATGCAGCTCAGCGGTACGCCAGATCAGTGGGCTCTGCGGTTCCTGATCGATGACATGGCACGCGGCGCAGAACGCTCCCGCGGTCTCGAAGGGGCCTGGGATTGCCTGGCCAGCCCTGCGTTCGCGGCGGCGCTCGAGGCGATGGAGCTGCCCTCTGGCCATGACGAATCCCGCATGAGACGGGACGTCGTGGCTGCGCTTGATCAGCACTGCTGATCAATGCATCGGTGCGCCGCATCCCCCAGACATGTCCGGGTTTTTCCTGGGGTTTTCCACAGGCCATGGCGGCGCATCGACCGCGGTGCCCCGAGTTGGGGAGAACGCTGCCGCGACCGCGAGCGCTCTTGACAACAGTGACACCGTGGCTAGCGCAGCGCCGGGGTTGCCGCCAGGTCTGCGCGACCGGCTTTTGAGAGCATGGGTCTCAGCCTGGGAATCCGCTGCGCGGGCCTGGCCGGCTGTTGGTTGACGCGCCGCGCCAGATGTGGGGAACTGTTGGCTGATCGATGAGCACAGGGAGTGCATGGCTTCGAACGACGCAACAGAGATGGGTGTCGCTGGGGTGAGCGCAGCGGGTGCGTCTGTTGAACAGGAGGGGCCGGCTGAGCCCGAGACTGTTGGTGGCACTGTCAGCCTCCGTGCTGATGTCTCGGCCGGTCTGCTCGCTTCGATGCAGGCGTTCATCGAGCGCCATCCCAACTGGGACCAGTACCGCCTGGTTCAGGCGGCCCTGGCCGGCTTTCTGGTCCAGAACGGTTCGAGCAGCAGAGATGTGACCCGTTGCTACCTGGCCAATCTGTTTCCGGGGCAGCGCAGCTTCAGTTCGGCGGCGTCGGCTCCCCGGCAGCAGCAGCCATAGGCAGGGCAAAGAGCTGCCGGTAGGCCGCGGTCAGGGTGCACAGCGCCAGGGGCAGAGCGGCCGCCAGGGCGACCAGCAGCAGAAATCCTGCCAGCAGGATCAGGCCGACCACCACCAGCAGACCCAGGGCCTGCAGCCAGTGGGGATCGGTGACCCGCCTGCCGCTGCGAAACGCCGCCAGGCCTGATTGCCGGCCTACCACCACGATCGGCAGCAGCAGCACCTGGTCGACCAGCAGGTACACCACCACTGCCCTGGCGGCCCAGAGGGGCAGCGACGTCAGTCGCGGCAGCACCAGGGTCAGCAGCCAGGAGCTGATCTCGCCGCTCTGGACCACCAGGGCCAGCAACAGCAGCAGCACCAGGCCGCTCCAGGCGAGCCGGACAACGGCCCGTGCATCCCCTCGCAGCAGCTTCACCAGTCGGACCTGCCCACCCTCGAGAGACTGCTCGGCGCCCCGGACCAACCCTGCCAGCAGCCACAGGCCGGTGAACAGATAGGCGATCAGGGCGGCGAGGGCCTGGGCGAGCTGGAGGCCTGAACCCAGGGGCCATCCCCGGCTCAGCAGACCGCCGCTCTGGCGGTACACCAGCCAGCTCAGCAGGTTCGCCCCGCCTAGCAAAAGCGTGAAGCCGATCAGCGCCGGAGCACTGCGTCTGAATCCTCGCCAACCATCTTCCAGGGCCTGACGGATGGCGATCGGTTCACTGGCGATCGGGCGAAGAGTCGGCATGGCGACCGGAGCGCTGGCCACAGCTGCGTTCAGTTCAGCAGGGGGCCTAGCAGCTGCAGCAACCGTGACGCGCTGGCCTCGGGCACCGGCAGGATCGACAGCCGGTTGCCGCGACGCACTACCCCCAGCTCGTCTTCGCTGAACTCGTTGCGCAGCACCTCGAGGCTGAGCAGGTTCTCAAAGCGACCCAGGTAGCGCAGGCGGGCGCAGTCCCAGCGAGGGCGTTCAGGGGAGGAGGCCGGATCGTGATACTTCGAGGCCGGGTCAAACTGGCTGGGGTCCACCAGGCCCGTTTGCGTGACCTCCATCAGTCCTACGATGCCGGGAGGGTTGGTATTGGAGTGGTAGAAGAAAGCACGATCACCCAGCACCATGCTGCGCATGAAATTGCGGGCCTGATAGTTGCGAATTCCATCCCAAAGGGTCTCGCCTTCGCGGGCGAGATCGTCGATGCCGTAGGCCTCCGGCTCGCTTTTCATCAGCCAGTGGGCCATCGGCTCAGACCGGTGCAGGATCGACTTCGATGCTAAGGGTGGTATCGGATTTGACTGCGCCGCATTGACGCGATCGGAGCTCCCCGCACAATTAAATCGTTCAATTCGCGTTTCTCGAGGTCATTCCTAATGCAGTACGGCTCCATCATTCAGAACGGTGCCAGGGGCTTTTCCCGCAATGCCGTGGTGCTAATCGGCTTCTCGATCGTGTACGCGATTGTGTTGGGCGTTCTGGTCTGGGCTGGTTCAGTTCTCAACCTCAAGCTTGACGATTCGGCCAATGCGCCGTGGGGCGCCCTGCTGGCCTACGGCCTGGTGCTGTTGTTGCAGGTGGTGGTGCACCTCGTGGGCAACCTGGCGCTGATCAATGGTGGTCTGATGGCCGCCAAGGGCCAGACGTTCCGCTTTGGCCAGCTCTTTTCTGAAACCCGGCAGCTGCTCAACCTGCTCGGGCTGCACGTGTTTGCCGCCACGGCGATCCTGCTGGGGCTGCTTGTCTTCGGTATTCCCGGCATCTACCTCTCGGTCGGTTACTGGTTTGCAGCCTTTGTGCTGGTTGACCGCAAGGTCGCCTTTCTCGACGCCATGTCTGGAGCCAGGCGCATGGTGACACCCCATTGGTTTGATGTGGCGGTGCTGCTGCTGGTGATTGGCGTGATCAGCGCCGTCGGTCTGCTGGCCTTCGGCGTGGGCCTGTTTGCGACGGTGCCCCTGGCGGTCTGCATTGGTGCCTCGGCCTACCAGCAGCTGAGCCAGGGCAGCTGAGCGGTCACAGCGCTCTGAGCGGTCAGAGCAGCTGGCCGCTCAGAGCGCTGTGACCAGGGCCCGGAAGTGGTCTCCCCGGGCTTCAAAGTCGCTGTACTGATCAAAACTGGCGCAGGCCGGTGACAACAGGACTGCCGGGCAGTTCAGGCGCTCGGCCAACTCTGCGGCCACTGGCACGGCAGCATCAAGGCCTTCGGCGAGGGTCACCACGCCGCCAAAACCTGCCTGTCGCAGCAACGTGGCAAACAGTTCCCTGGCCGCGCCATAGAGCACCACAGCCTTGGCCTGACGCCCCAGGGCCATGGCCCAGGCGCTGCCGTCTCCCTGCTTGGCCTCTCCGCCGGCCAGCACCACCAGAGGCCCCTTCAGGGCCTCGAGCGCCACCTCGGCGGCGGCGTAATTGGTGGCCTTGCTGTCGTTGAAATAGGTGACGCCGCGAAGCTGCCGCAGGCGTTCGAGCCGATGGGGCACACCGGGGAAGCTGGCCAGGGCACGCTCCATCTCAGCTCCACTGAGCCCCGCGCCGAGGCCTGCCGCCACCGCCATCAGCATGTTCTGGCGGTTGTGGACGCCCGGCATGGCCAGGCAATCCGCCGCCATCAGGTCGATGGCCTCGCCGCTGCTGAGACGCTGGCGCAGGCGTCCTGATTCAATCCAGAGACTCGCCTGGATGCCTGCCGGCAGACCCTGACCATCGCCAGCGCTAATCCAGAAGGCATCGTTCCAACGGCCCTGATGGGACCGCAGGTCGGGGTCGTCGCCATTGAGGATGCGCAGCGTGCTGCGCTCGAGCAGGCTCCGCTTGAGCTGGCGATAGGCGGCCAGCGTGCCGTGGCGTTCGAGGTGATCGGGCGTCAGCGTGGTCCAGATGCCGATCCTGGGGCTGATTTCAGGGGCTGATTCGATCTGGTAGCTGCTGAGTTCCATCACCAGCCAGTCGGGTCGCTCACCGCCGTGCAGGCAGCGCTGCAGCACCAGGTCGGCGGCCGAGTGGCCCACATTGCCGCCCATCGGCGCATCGCGGCCGCTCTGGTTGAGCAGGTGGCTCACCAGATGGGTCACGGTGGTCTTGCCATTGGTGCCCGTGATGCCGATCCAGGGAACGCTGCCACTGGCCCGCCAGGCGGGAACCAGTTCGCCGTGCACGGCGATCCCTTCGGATCGAAGCCACAGCAGCAGGGGGTGATCCCAGCGCAGGCCCGGGCTCACCACCACGGCGGCCGGGCGACGCGTCTGCAGCAGCGGCAGCCCGGGCTCCAAATGGCAGCCCAGCTGGACCGCAATGCCCTGCTTCTGCAGCAGCTCGGCCCGCCGCTGATGGGCGACGCTGTGGTTCTCATCGAGAACCAGCACCTCCTGTCCCTGGGCATGCAGCAGCCTGGCCGCGCCGATGCCCGAGCGTCCCAGGCCGATCACTACATGGAGATCGGCTGTACTGGAAGGCATCTGTCAAGACGAGTGGGCGATACTGGAATCGAACCAGTGACTCCTACCGTGTCAAGGTAGTGCTCTACCTCTGAGCTAATCGCCCGGAAGGATTGCGCTCCATTGAGGCAACCGGACTGGCGCAACCTAGCAGCCCGCTCATCGACGGATCAGCGCGATCCGCCAGCGGTTCTTCTTGGTGAGGTCGGCGCTTTCGATCACCAGCTCGCCCTTTCCCTGAAGCTGCAACCGGTCACCGCTGGCGATCTCCTTGCTGGGGCTGCTCACCGGTTGCCAATTGATCCGCACAGCTCCGTTACGGATCAGCTCGGCCATGCGGCTGCGGGAGATGCCGAAGCCAGCCGACCCGACCGCATCCAGCCGCAGCGAGGCCTCGACCGTGCTGAGCCGGCGCGGTTTGCGGGGGGCAGGGGGCTGCAGGCTCTCGAGCGGGCGCAGCTGCAGCTGCACCGGCACGCTGCGGACCATCAGCTCACGGCCATCGAGACCGCTGCAGTTGGCGCCCATCACCACGGCCTGGGCACCGCGGTCGCTGCGCAGCCATAGGTCGCCGAGGCAGTCCCGTGGAACCTGGGCCTCGAGCAGGGTCCGGGCAAAATCTGCCGGTTCCGCAGGATCAAACAGAAAGTTGCCCTGCAGCTCGAGGCCTGCCAGCCCCTGCCCCTGCAGCGCGTCCCAGTTGAGCATCAGATCGCAGCGGCTCAGCAGCAGACGACGGCGCTCGGCGGCCTCGAACCCTCCCCAGCTGGCCACCTGCAGATCGCTGAGCCCTGCGAGCGCGGTCAGCGCCTGCTCCTGCTCGGCCCCGTCGAGAAAGCCGCTCCATTGCGGTTCCCAGCTCAATAGGGCCCGCTCGGCAAGCGCTGTGAGGGCAGACAGCATCAACTGTCTCCCAGCCTCACCACCGCCAGCGCTTTGGCCTGTTGCAGCGCGGCCCAGGGCATGTCGGCACCGGGGGCTGTCTCGGCGAACAGCAGCCAGTTGCCCTCCTCAAAGCGGTTGCGCAGTCCGCGGATGCGGTCGTCTTCGCTCGAGCTGACGCTGGCGGCTGCAGCAAAGCTGCCCATCCAGCCCGAGATCATGCCGGCGATACCGCCCAGCAGGTGCTGACTCCATGCCCCGGCGAAGGCAAAGGTGTTCAGGTCGGTGATGTAGGTGAAGGTGAGGCCCGCCAGAAATCCAAACGGCACCAGCCAGGTCGCCATGCGCCGTTGGCGCAGCTGACGCTTGGCAGCCGGGTTGAGGTCGGTAACTGCGGTGATCGGGGTGGCGTCCTTGCCGATGCACACCAGCCGGCTCAGGGGCGGCCGCTGGGCAGCCAGAGTCTGGCGCAGCGCCTCCAGCTGGTCGCGTTGTCTGAACACCACCACGACCCGCGTCGACACGGTTGATTCCCGATGAGCTGGCCTGATTCTCGCCGCTCACTACACTGCACACCCGGCTTACCCACCGCAGCGCCGGGCATGACAAAGGTTCTCGTCTCCGACCCCATCGACCAGGCGGGGATTGACATCCTCTCCCAGGTCGCCCAGGTGGATGTGCGCACCGGGTTACCCGCCGATCAGCTCGCTCAGATCATTGGCGAGTACGACGGGCTGATGATCCGCTCGGGCACCCAGGTGACCGCCGAGATCATCGCTGCAGCCGGCAGGCTGCGCATCATCGGCCGCGCCGGCGTCGGCGTCGACAACGTCGATGTGACAGCCGCCACCAAGCGCGGCGTGCTGGTGGTCAATTCGCCCGAGGGCAACACCATTGCCGCGGCCGAGCATGCCCTGGCGCTCATGCTGTCGCTGTCGCGGCATGTGCCCCATGCCCATGCCAGCACCATGGCGGGCGGCTGGGACCGCAAGACCTACGTCGGCAACGAGCTCTACAAGAAGAAGCTCGGCGTGGTGGGTCTGGGCAAGATCGGCTCCCACGTGGCCCGGGTGGCGAGGGCCATGGGCATGGAGGTGCTGGCCTATGACCCGTTTGTGTCGGCCGAGCGGGCCCAGCAGATGCAGGTGCGGCTCTCGCCCCTCAAGGAGCTGTTCGCCGAGGCCGATTACATCAGCCTGCACCTGCCCCGCACGCCTGAGACCGAGAACCTGGTTAACGCCGAACTGCTGCGCACCATGAAGCCCACGGCGCGGCTCGTCAACTGCGCCCGCGGCGGCATCGTCGATGAGGCGGCTCTGGCCGAAGCTGTGACCGCCGGCACGATCGCCGGTGCGGCCCTCGATGTGTATGCCAAGGAACCCCTCGCGGCCGATTCACCGCTGCGCGGCGTCAGCGAACGGCTGATCCTCACCCCCCACCTGGGCGCCTCCACCGAAGAGGCCCAGGAGAATGTGGCCATCGATGTGGCCGAGCAAATTCGCGACGTGCTGCTGGGGCTGCCTGCCCGCAGTGCCGTCAACATTCCGGGTCTCAGCTCCGAGGTGATGGAGCAGCTGAAGCCCCATCTGCAGCTGGCCGAGACCCTGGGCCAGCTGGTAAGCCAGCTCGGTGGCGGTGCGATCAGTGAATTGGAGGTGCGACTGCAGGGCGATTTTGCCGAGCATCCGGCCCAGCCCCTGGTGGTCGCCGCCCTCAAGGGGCTCCTGTCCACGGCCCTGGGCGACAGCATTAATTATGTGAATGCCAGCCTTGAAGCCAAGGAGCGGGGGATCCACGTGCTTGAAGTTAAGGACGAATCGAGCCGTGACTTTGCCGGGGGGTCGCTGCAGCTGACCTGTCGCAACAGCGAGGGCAGCCACAGCGTCACCGGAGCGGTGTTCGCCGACGGCGAGCTGCGGGTGGTGACCATCGACGAATTTCCGGTGAACGTGGCCCCCAGCCGCCACATGCTGTTCACCCGCCACCGCGACATGCCCGGGATCATTGGCCAGCTTGGTTCGCTGCTGGGCGAGCACAATGTCAACATCGCCTCGATGCAGGTGGGCCGGCGCATCGTCCGCGGCGATGCGGTGATGGTGCTCAGCATCGATGACCCGATCCCGGCCGATCTGCTGGCCTCGGTCCATGCCATCAGCGGCATCCAGCAGGCCCACCCGGTGACCCTCTGATGACGGCCACGGGCTGGTGGCGGCTTGACATGGCCGCCCCGGCGGAGCTCGAGGAATCCCTTGTGTGGAAGCTGCCCGAGCTGGGGATTCACAGGGTCGCTGTGCAGCACCGACCCGACTCCCCAACCGAAAGGCAGCTGATCGCCTGGTTGCCGGCCAGCGATTGGTCCGATGCCGAGCGCGCGCGGCTACCGCAGGCTCTTGAGCCCCTGGCGGCGACCTTCGGCCTGCCCCTGCCTGCGCTCAGTTGGCAGGCCCAGCCCGATGAGGATTGGAGCCTCAGCTGGAAGCAGCACTGGCAGCCCGATCCGGTCGGGCAGCACCTGTTGATCCTGCCTGCCTGGCTCGACTGTCCAGCCGCGCACGGCGGCCGCCTGCAGATCCGCATGGACCCCGGCAGCGCGTTCGGCACGGGTAGCCATCCCACGACGCGGCTATGCCTTAAGGCTCTGGAGCATCTCGCGGCCCAGCGGGGCGGCACCCTGGCGGGGTTGCGGGTGGTCGATCTCGGTTGCGGCAGCGGCGTGCTGGGGCTGGCTGCCCTGCGGCTGGGGGCGGCTTCGGTGGTGGCGGCCGACACCGACTCGCTGGCGGTCACGGCCACCCACGACAACGCTGCACTCAACGGCCTTGGGTCCCAGCTGCAGGTGGTGCTGGGCTCGGTCGGTGCGCTGGCCGAGCTGTTGGCCGCCCGCCCCGCCGACCTGCTGTTGTGCAACATTCTGGCGCCGGTGATCGAGGCCCTCAGCCCCGCGTTCAAGGCGCTGCTGGCCCCCGATGGTGTGGGATTGCTGAGCGGTCTTCTGGTGGATCAGGCGCCGAGGTTGCGGCAGGTGCTCGCCGATGAAGGCTGGCAGGCGCATCTGGCTGCTGAAAAAGCACCCTGGGCCCTGCTGGAGTTACATAAGGCACGCTGATCGGTGATCAGTGTTTGATTGGCCTTCTCGTCGTTCGTCGCCAAAACTGGCGGGAAACGACTGTGGCGGATGTATGAATGGCGGGTCCTACAGGCCCGGCCTCCGGGTGCCTGTGAGCCCCAATCTTTCTTCATGGCTTCCTACAAGGTCACCCTCATCAACGAGAGCGAAGGCCTCAACAAGACCATCGAGGTTCCTGACGATCAGTACATCCTCGATGCTGCCGAAGAGCAGGGCATCGACCTTCCCTACTCCTGCCGTGCCGGTGCCTGTTCCACCTGCGCCGGCAAGCTGACCGCCGGTACCGTTGACCAGAGCGACCAGAGCTTCCTCGACGACGATCAGATCGAGGCCGGCTTCGTGCTCACCTGCGTCGCCTACCCCACCAGCGACTGCACCATCAAGACCCACGCCGAGGAAGAGCTCTACTGAGCTGCAGCTCACCTGCACAACACGTCCAGGCAACCCGTTGTCTTGTGTCCTTGAATCCCTACTGCCACCCTTCGGGGTGGCTTTTTTATGGCCCCTTTGGCTTCTGCAACGGTTCACGGGCTGCTGGCTCACGGCAGCGAGCACACCAGTCCGGGTGGGCAGTACACCTTTCGGGTGCTGGGGCCTTGCTGCCGACTGTTTGACCGTGAGGAGCTTCCGTGGCCCTGTTGCAGGCTGGCTTGGCGCAGCAAGGAACCCAGCTGGCGGCGGATCGGTCGCCGCTTTGTGGCCGATCTGGCGGCGCGGCGCTGTCCGTCCTATGCCGTTGAGTTGTTGCAGCCGGGAACCCGGTCGACGCGGACCGTGATCACCCTGTTCCCGCAACGCCTCTCTGCCGAGTTGCAGGAGTGGTGGTACAGCAAGCAGCAGGCTTCGATGGATTCGGCAAATCAGCTGCCGAACCACTGAGTCAGGGCCTTTGGGGCCCGGTGTCAGGCCAGCAAAAAGCCCACCGCCAGCGGCGGTGGGCTTTGGGAGAGGCAGCAACCAATGATCAGAAATAGATCTTGCCGCCGCCCCACTGGATGCCCTGCACCTTGGGGGCTACCAGGATGTAGCCGGCCATCAGGCGCAGGTCGTCGTCATCGAGGTCGCGCATCTTGACGAATACATCGCTGCTGCGCAGGCTCGGATGCACGTCGGCGATGCTGTACTCGCCGTCATAGGACGTGGGGTCTTTCATGTAGTCGACCAGGGCCGCGACGTTGTCACGCGACGGGGTGGCAAGGGCCAGGGTCTCGGGGTCGAGGCCCACGTTCTGGTTGGTCTTGGTGATGCCGCCGGCGTGGCATTCGCCGCAGCTGTTGTTGAACAGCTTGCGCCCGCTCTTGATCTCCTGCTCGCTGAAGGTCACCTCGGTGCCATCGGCCGTGGCCGGTACCGTCAGTTGGTCACTGCTCCACTGGGCGGCAAGGGCTTCAGTCCCGAAGCCGGTGACCAGCAGCAGAGCCAGGGGGAGCACCAGCAGGGCGCGCAGGGCTATGCAGACTGCAGTCGAGAGGAGACGGGCCATGGGAGACGCCTGAACGGTGTTCTTGTATCACGGCCGAAGGGGCCTCCGGGCGAGAAACACGTGAACTGTTGCAGGGCTACTCAGACGTGAAGGGGGCCGCATCGTCGTCGGGAGGGATTACGTCGATGCTGAGAAAATCCCTTGCCACGATGGTGTTGGCGAAGATGGCGCTGGCTTCGGCCACCAGGTCATCGGGTGTCATCGCGTTGCCGGGCATGTAGCGCGGGCTCAGGTGGGTGAGCACCAGCTGCTTGACCCCCGCCGCCAGGGCTGTCTGGGCGGCCATGGTGCTGGTCGAGTGCTGGCGGGCGATGGCCAGCTCGGCCTCTCCGTGGGAGAAGGTGCTCTCGTGGATCAGCAGGTCGGCTCCCTGGGCCAGGGTGACCGCGGCTTCGCAGAACACGGTGTCGGTGCAATAGACGACGCTGGCCCCCGGTCGCGGCTGGCCGGTGAGGCTGGCGCCGTTGATGATGCGACCGTCATCGAGGGTGACGGTGCGACCGGCCTTGAGCTCGGCGTAGACCGGACCCGGGGGGATGCCTAGCTCCCTGGCCCTGGCGATGTCGAAGCGACCGGGGCGGGGCTTCTGATCGACCCGGTAGGCGTAGGCCGGTACCCGGTGTGTTAGGGGGGCACAGCGCACCTGCAGATCGTCATCGTCGAGCAGCACGGCACCCGTGCTGGCCGCTTGCCGCACCTTGTGGCTGCGCAACGGGTAGCCGATCCGGGTCGAGCTGGTGTGAAGCACTCCCTCCAGGTAGTCGCGCAGCGGATCGGGACCGTACAGGTCGATGCCGGGGCAGGCGCCCGCCAGGCCGAGGCTGGCCAGCAGCCCCGGCAGGCCGAACACGTGGTCGCCATGCATGTGGGTGATGAAGATGCGCCGCAGTTGGCTCACCCGCAGGTCGCTGCGCAGAAACTGATGCTGGGTGCCCTCGCCGCAGTCAAACAGCCACAGTTCGCTGCGCTGGGGCAGGCGCAGGGCCACCGCCGAGACGTTGCGGCCCCGGGTCGGCACACCCGAACTGGTTCCCAGAAAGGTGACCTGCACCGGATCCCCGCCTCCCTCGCATGCTGCCACGGCGGTTCCGGGTCGGCGTGGCCGGGCCAGGGGGCTGGCTGGCTTTCGGTGGGGTCGGCACAATGGCATAGCTGGCTGATCGGCCGTGATGGCCCCCCTGCCTTTGATTCGGCAACGATGGATCGGGGCTCTGCTGGGCCTGGGCTTCAGCTGCTGGCCAGCACTGGCCCCGGCTTCGCTGGCCGCCGAGCCGCTGCAGCTGGCCAGGGTCAGTGCCACCGCGTTGCCACCGAACGCGCAACCGGCCCCCAGCCCACGCGGGCACCTGGTGCGGGTGCTGCTGCTTGAGGATCTGGGCCTGGCCCTGCGCCCTGCTGCCGAATCAGCGGGACTGCGGCTGCGCGATGGCCAGGGCAGGGTGCTGGGGGAGTGGACCGGCGCGCCCACCCTCCAGCTCGTTCAGCGCGAGGGGCGGGTTCAGGTCAGCCTGCCCGAGCCCCTGCTGGCCGCCGAGATCTGGCTCGAGGCTCTCGCTCTGCCCAGCGATCCCGATCCTGGGCTCTGGCTGCAGCAGCGCCGTTACCGGGGGGTGCTGCAGGTGCGGCCCCAGGGCAGCGGCCTGCAGGTCATCAACCACGTGCCGCTCGAGACCTACCTGGCCAGCGTGGTCGGCAGTGAGATGCCCGCCAGCTGGCCCCTTGAAGCATTGCGGGCCCAGGCGGTGGCCGCACGCACCTATGCCTTGAGGTCGCGTCGGCCGGCCCAGCCGTTTGATCTGAAAGCCACCGTGGCGAGCCAGGTGTACCGCGGTGTCGAGACCGAAACACCCTCGACCCTGGCGGCGGTTGAAACCACCCGTGGCCTGGTGCTCACCCACGACGATGCCCTGATCGACGCCGTGTTTCACAGCAGCAGTGGCGGACGCACCGAAAGCAGTGGCGATCTGTGGCCGCGCCAGTTGCCCTATCTGGTGAGCGTGCCCGATTTTGATCATGGCTCACCGGTGCGGGCATGGCGCCAAAGCCTGGATGGAGAGCAGCTGCGCAAGGCCTTCCCCGAGCTCGAAGGGGTTCAGGCGATCGAGGTGTTGAGCACCAGTCCCACGGGTCGGATCCGCCAGGCACGGGTTGTTGGCAAGAGTGGCCAGCTGTTGCTCACTGGCCCCGCCCTGCGCAGCCGCCTGGGCTTGCGCAGCACCTGGGTGCGGTTTGAACCGTTGGCGCTGGAGCCGGCGCCCCTGGCCATGCCGGTCGCATCGCCATCGGAATTGGCTGCTGTGCCTCCTCTGCCTGCGCTCGACCCGGCAGACTCTGCTGCCAGTCCAGCCCTGCAGCCTGCTGCCGAGGGCAGCAGGACTTCTGAACGGTTTGTGGGACTGGTGGCCGTGGGCCGCGGCTTTGGCCATGGCATCGGCATGAGCCAGTGGGGGGCCCTGGCTCTGGCCCAGCGCGGCGAATCCTTCACGGCCATCCTGCGGCACTACTACCGCGGCACCCGTCTGCAGCCTTACGGGCGTCTGGAGGCTGCGGCCCAGCAGCCGGAGGCTCCCGAGAGCCGTCTCAGCGTGGCGGGGTCCCCTTGACTGTTCAGGACAGGCTGCGCCTGCTGATCAGGCCCGGTCCGCAGGCGGTGGCTGACGTGGTGGCCGCTCTGCTGCTGGCGGCATTGCAACGCGGTGCTGTGCTGGGCCTGGCCACAGGACGCACCATGCAACCGGTTTATGGCGCCCTGTGTGCCCGGATCGCCAGCCTGGAGGCCCCGCAGCGTGCTGCCCTGACGGCCGGCTGGCGCAGCTTCAATCTCGATGAATACGTGGGTCTGGGACCGCAGGATCCCCAGTCGTTCGTAGCCTGCATGAACCAGGCGCTGGCCGTCCCCCTGGGACTGGCGCCTGGACGGCTGCAGTTGCCGGATGGTCTGGCGGCTGATCCCGCTGCTGAAGCAGAGCGCTACAGCCGCCTGGTGGCGGCGGCCGGCGGCATCGATCTGCAGCTGCTGGGCCTGGGCAGCAACGGGCACATCGGTTTCAACGAACCGCCCTGTCCACCCGATGCTCCGTGCCGTTGCCTGCAGCTGAGCCCGGCGACCCGCCAGCAGAACGCCGCAGCCTTCGGCGGTCTCGCCGACGCTGTGCCGGGGCGGGCCATCACCCTGGGCACGCTCGATATCCTGGCGGCCCGCCAGGTGCTACTGGTGGTCACCGGCTCGGCCAAGGCCACGATCCTGCGCCGCACCCTGGAGGAGCCTCCCGGCCCCGAGGTGCCTGCCAGCTGGCTGCAGAACCACCCGGGGCTGCAGGTGATCGTGGATGATGCCGCCGCCTCAGCCCTGCAGCTGCGCTGAGGCCAGGGCGGCCTCCATCACGGCGGACTCGGCCTCAAGATTGGCGGCGACGCTGCGCACATCGTCGAGCCCCTCAAGGGCATCAAGCAGCCGCAGGCAGTGGCGCAGGGCCTCCGGTTCGTTGAGGGTGCAGCTGGTTTGGGGGATCCAGCGGTGCTCCCAGCTGGCGACAGGCAGTGCCTGGCGGCGCAGCCCCTCCTGCAGGGCCTCCAGCTGGGCAAAGTCGCCGTGGATGTCGATTGCGGAGCCGCCTTCGCCGTCGCCAGCGCTCTCGTAAGCCAGCACGGCGGGTCCGCCGCCGGCCTCAAGGGCCAACAGATGCTCGAGCAACGCATCCTCATCGGGGCCCGGGGCGCCAGTCCAGGCCAGACGCACCACCGAGCGGTGCTCAAACAGATAGCCCACACAGCCGCTTTCGCCCAGTTTGCCGCCATGTTTGCTGAAGGCCAGTCGCAGGTCGGCCGCCGTGCGATTGCGGTTGTCCGTGAAGGCTTCGACCATCACGGCGACGCCACCCGGGCCATAGCCCTCGTAACGCACCTCCTCGAACTGTTCACCGCCGCCCTGGCCCTGGCCTGAGCCTTTGGCGATGGCGCGCTCGATGTTGCTGTTGGGTACGCCGGCGGCTTTCGCTTTTTCGATCGCGGTGCGCAGCTGGAAGTTGCCCGCTGGATCAGCGCCGGCGCGGGCCGCCACCATGATCTCGCGGCCCAGACGGGTGAACACGGCGCCCCGCTTGGCATCGATCACCGCCTTGGTGCGTTTGATCTGGGCCCATTTGCTGTGGCCGGCCATGGCTCTTACCCCGCTGCGTCGAGCACCAGCTTGGGCTGCAGGCTGCCGTCCTCGCTGGCGTTGGCCACCCCTGCCAGGTCGCCTCGAGGGGTGGTGATGACCACGGCCGTGCCCGCGGGCCACACCTGGTGGGCCTGAAGCTGGCGGCCGCAACGCCAGCCATCGAGCTCCCCATCGCCGAGCTGCTGCTGGGCCAGATGGCCCAGTGCCGCCAGCGGTGAGCGCAGGCCTGGCAGCGGTGCACCAGCCGCCAGAACCTGGGGATCGAGGGCCCCCCAGGGCACCGCATCGTTGAGGTCAAAGCCCAGGGCCACGGTGCGTCGCAGGCTGGCCAGGGCACCACCGGTGCCCAGCACCGCGCCCAGATCGCGCGCCAGGGCGCGGATGTAGGTGCCGGCGGAGCAACGCACCTCCAGCTCCAGCTGGCCCCGGGCCGGGTCGTAGGCCAGCAGCGTCAACCGGTGAATGGTGACCGCGCGGGAGGCCAGGCTGACGGTCTCGCCGCGTCGTGCCCGTTGGTAGGCCCGCACCCCCTCGACATGCACAGCCGACACCTGGGGCGGCACCTGGTTGATAGGCCCGCGAAAGGCGGCCAGGGCTGCCTCCACCCGCTGCTGATCGAGGTCTGCCGGCAACGCTGAGCGCTGCAGCACCTCGCCCTCGAGGTCGTCGGTGCTGGTGTTGAGACCCAGCTGCACGATCCCCCGGTAGGCCTTGTCGCCGTTGAGGTAGGGCAGCAGGCGGGTCGCAGGCCCCAGGGCGATCGGCAACACGCCGGTCACCGCTGGATCCAGCGTGCCGCCATGGCCAACCCGTTTGAGCCCGTAGGCCCGGCGCACACGGCTCACGCAGCCGTGGGAGCTCAGCCCCGCCGGTTTGTCGAGCACCAGAAATCCGAAGGGCGCCGGTGCTTTGGGCAGCTCCTCACAGTGGCGCATGGGCAATGACCTCGGCAGCCTGGGTCGAGTGTCCCCCATGGACTGCATCAATGACCCTGCAGCAACGCCGCGACCTGGCATTTCTGGTGTTGTCGGGGTTGTTTCTGGGCACCATGGCGATGCTCAACATCCTGGGGCTCACCCGTTTTCTGCAGCTCGGCAGCATCGGTCCCTGGCCGATCGTGGTGGCCGTCGGTGCCCTGCCCTACCCGCTCACGTTTCTGTGCACCGACCTGATCAGTGAGATCTGGGGCGAAGACAAGGCCTCCCAGCTGGTCTGGGTCGGGCTGCTGCTCAACGGCTGGATCGTGCTGATTCTGTGGCTGGGGGGGGTGCTGCCGGGGGTGGCCGGGGCCCCGGCCGATGCCACCTTCTTTGAGATGCGGCGGCTGGCCTTTGGAGCCGTTGGGGCCTCGATGGCTGCCTATCTGGCGGCCCAGTTCACCGATGTGCGCCTGTTCCATTTCTGGAAACGCTTCAGCGGCGGCAAGGCCCTGTGGCTGCGCAACAACGGCTCCACCCTGCTGAGCCAGCTGGTCGATACCAGCGCCGTGGTGCTGATCAGCCACTACGGAGCCCATGTGCTGCCGGTCAGGCCCGAGCTGCCGGTGGTGCCCCAGTTGGTCAGCTTCATCGCCAGCGGCTACCTGTTCAAGGCCCTGGCGGCCCTGGCTGACACGTTGCCCTTCTATGGCCTGACCGCCTGGTTGCGCCGTTGGCTTGCGGTGCCCGGCGATGGCGCCGAGCTGGGCTGAACCCGGCTCTGCTTAGGTTGGCTCGAGCAGCACACCAGCTTGTGGTTAGCAGCAGCTCCAGCGTGTTCGGCAGCCCAGCCTGTGCAGGAGCCGTGGGCATCACGCGGTTTCTGGCGGATGGTTTTGACCTGCGCGACCAGCTGGCGAGCTATCTCCGGATCAGCCCCGTTGAGCTGGAGCAGCGGCTACCCCGCAGTACCGCCGATCTGGCGGCGCTGCACCCCGGCGCCTTTGATCCCGATCGGGCTGGACAGTTCTACGAAGACACCGTCGGGACGGGCCATCTGCTCGAGCTGGCGGCGTGGCACCTGGGCAGCGCCGACTACATCGCTGACACGCTGCGGCTGCAGCAGCAGTTTGCGGCTGGGCAAGTGCTCGATTTCGGCGGTGGCATCGGCAGCCACGCCCTGGCGGCTGCAGGGCTTGAGGCGGTGGAAGCGGTCTGGTACGTGGATCTGAATCCCCACAACCGGGCCTTTGTGGCAGCCCGGGCCGCCCAGCTGGGCCTGGCCAGACGCCTCCACTGCTGCCGTGATCTGGATGATCCGGCTCTGCCGCAGCGCTTTGACACGGTGGTCTGCCTCGATGTGCTGGAGCATCTGGCCGATCCGGCTGCCCAGCTCGAGCAGTTTGCGACCCGCATGGGCTCGGGTGCCGTCGCCCTGCTCAACTGGTACTTCTTCAAGGGGCACAACGGCGAGTACCCCTTTCACTTTGATGAGCCGGCGCTGGTCGAGCGGTTCTTCCGCACGTTGCAGAGCCACTTCCTCGAAGTGTTTCACCCCTGGTTGATCACCACCCGGGCCTATCGACTGCTGGTCTGAGAGCCGATCGCGACGGCAGACCTGCAGGTGGGCAGGTGATCAGGCCGTGGCGATATTGATGCGCTTGCGGCTGCGCAAGCCACGTTTGATGGTGTCAAAGCTCACCACACCATCGACCAGGGCAAACAGGGTGTCGTCGGACCCGCGACCCACATTGACCCCAGGCAGCACCGAGGTCCCGCGTTGGCGAATCAGGATGGAGCCGGCGCTGACGGCCTCGCCGCCATAACGCTTGACACCGAGGCGCTTGGCGTTGGAATCGCGGCCGTTGCGTGTTGAGCCTGTGCCTTTCTTGTGGGCCATGGGAAGTAAGAGTAAAAAATCAAGGACCGATCCGTAGGTCGATTAATTGGGTCGATTTACAGATCGTTGATGGGAGAGACGCTGCCGGCAGGGTCAGCTGAAGCTCTTGCTGCCCAAGGCAATGGATTCAACCATGACACGGGTGAGATCCTGACGGTGGCCGTTCTTGCGGCGTGTCTTCTTTTTGGGACGCATTTTGTAGACGATCACCTTGGGCCCCCGGCGGTGCTCCATGACCTTGAGGGTGACCTTGGCGCCGGCCACATAGGGCTGACCCAGGCTGGCGGCACTGCCGTCATGGATCAGCAGAACCTGGTCCAGCAAAACGGAGTCGCCTATTTCGGCCGTTAGACGGTCGAGGTCGTAGTAGCGGTTCGGTTGCAGCCAGAACTGCTGCCCCGAGGCCTCGACGATGGCGTAGGCGGTCGATGCGGCGGCGTTGGCATTGGTAGCGGCCTTCTTGCTTGAGGCAGCCGTGGCCGAGCCGGCCTCTTTGGCGGTGTCTGAACTCATGGCGTTCGCAGGACGCGGCCAGGCTGGAAACCCGATGAACCTCGCAGGCACTGGAGCCCACCTGATCACAGGCTCCGATTGGGCCTGGCTCGCGCAATCGGAAGACAAACAACAATCTTCAGGCTTCGCCTCTCCTTTCGTCAACATTTGAAGGCACATCTCTGGCAGGTTTCCTTGCCCGATGCAGGAGCCCCAGCTCACCATCGCTTCCCTGGTGCTCGATTCCCAGCTCCAGAAGGCCTGTGCTCTCTGGCTCAAGGGTGGGCGCTATCGCCTGCTGCCGCCGCCCGCCGAGCTCAATGGCCAGAGCCTGGATTCGACTGGGCTTGAGCAGCTCTTGGTCGAGGCCGATGCCGTTCTGATCGAACAGGGCAAGCTCGACCCAGGGCGTTATCGCCGGCTCAACGAGCGGGGCCTGCGTCTGCCCGCTGTGGTGATTGGCACCGTCAGCGGCCGCATCGAGTACCACGAGGGTGAGGTGCATCTGCCCCCGGACCAGCTCGAGCAGCTGCCCTACAGCCTTGACGCCGCCTTCGCCCGCGTCCTCAGTCAGGAACTCGAGGGGGTGGAGGGACGTGCGGCGGCACCCGGCGCCGACGGGGAGCTGTCGGAAGGCTGGAAGCTGGGCAACAGGCTCAAGGAGCGCCTCGGCCTGCTGGGGGTCTTTTACAAGCGTGACCCCGATCGTTTTCTGCGTCGCCTCGGCGATGCCGAACGGCGGGAGCTGCTCGAGTCGCTGGAACGCACCTACCGCGACCTGCTGCTGAGCTATTTCCGCGACCCGGCTGCGGCAAACCAGGCGCTGGAAAGCTTTGTCAACACGGCCTTCTTCAGCGATCTGCCGATCACCAATACGGTGGAAATCCACATGAATCTGATTGACGAGTTCTCCAAACAGCTCAAGCTGGAGGGGCACCGTGTCGATTTTCTCCAGGACTACCGCCTGGCCCTGCTCGATGTGATGGCCCATCTGTGCGAGATGTACCGGCGTTCCATACCGGCCGACGCCCCCATCACCCTGCAGGCCATCGGCGGATCCGAGGCATCCACCTAAGTCCTGACCGCCATGAGCCTTCGCAAGACCTACATCCTCAAGCTCTACGTCGCCGGCAACACGCCCAACTCGATGCGGGCGCTGAAGACCCTGCGCAACATTCTCGACACCGAATTTCGCGGGGTCTATGCCCTCAAGGTGATCGACGTGCTCAAGAACCCCCAGCTCGCCGAAGAGGACAAGATTCTGGCCACGCCAACCCTGGCCAAGATCCTGCCGCCGCCGGTGCGACGCATCATCGGAGACCTGTCAGATCGCGAGCGGGTGCTGATCGGTCTTGATCTGCTCTACGAGGAGCTCACCGAGGAGGGGTTGGCCGCCGACCCCCTGGCCGATCCCCCGGCCCAGGCCTCGGCAGATCCCTGATCTGAACACTGATTTGACCGTGTTTTCGCTTCATTGTTTCCCTCAGGCCCCAAGGCAGCAGCCATGACAACGCAGGACCCACTCCCCACCCCCTCACCGCTGCTGCAGGTGCAGAAACTGCCCACGGCGATCGAGGGCTTCGATGACATCTGCCATGGCGGCCTGCCGATCGGTCGTTCGACCCTGATCAGCGGCACCTCGGGCACCGGCAAGACGGTCTTTTCGCTCAACTTCCTCTACAACGGCATCCGCCAGTTCAACGAGCCCGGCATCTTCGTTACCTTCGAGGAGTCGCCGCTCGACATCCTGCGCAACGCCGCCAGCTTTGGCTGGAACCTGCAGGAGATGGTGGAGCAGGACAAGCTGTTCCTGCTTGATGCCTCCCCCGACCCCGAAGGTCAGGATGTCGCCGGCAGCTTTGATCTCTCGGGGCTGATCGAGCGGATCAACTACGCGATCCGCAAATACAAGGCCCGCCGGGTGGCGATCGACTCGATCACCGCTGTTTTTCAGCAGTACGACGCCGTTTCGGTGGTGCGGCGCGAGATCTTCCGGCTGATCGCCCGGCTCAAGGAGATCGGCGTCACCACGGTGATGACCACCGAGCGCATCGACGAGTACGGCCCGATCGCCCGCTACGGCGTCGAAGAGTTTGTCAGCGACAACGTTGTCATCCTGCGCAACGTGCTTGAGGGCGAGCGGCGCCGGCGCACGGTTGAGATTCTTAAATTGCGGGGCACCACCCACATGAAGGGGGAGTTCCCTTTCACCATGGGCGCCCATGGCATGAGCGTGTTCCCGCTCGGGGCCATGCGCCTCACCCAGCGCAGCTCGAATGTGCGCCTCTCGAGCGGGGTGCCGCGGCTCGATGAGATGTGCGGCGGCGGCTTCTTCAAGGATTCGATCATCCTGGCCACCGGCGCCACCGGCACCGGCAAGACCCTGCTGGTTTCCAAATTTGTGGAGGACGCCTGCCGCTCCAAGGAGAGGGCGATTCTGTTCGCCTACGAGGAATCGCGCGCCCAGCTGCTGCGCAACGCCACCAGCTGGGGCATCGACTTTGAGCAGATGGAGCAGGACGGTCTGCTCAAGATCATCTGCGCCTACCCCGAATCAACAGGCCTTGAGGATCACCTGCAGATCATCAAGACCGAGATCAGCCAGTTCAAGCCCTCGCGCATGGCGATCGACTCCCTCTCAGCCCTGGCCCGAGGGGTGAGCCACAACGCCTTCCGTCAGTTCGTGATCGGCGTGACCGGTTATGCCAAGCAGGAGGAAATCGCCGGATTCTTCACGAACACCTCAGAGGAGTTCATGGGCAGTCACTCGATCACCGACTCGCACATCTCGACGATCACCGACACGATCCTGCTGTTGCAGTACGTCGAGATCCGCGGTGAGATGGCCCGCGCCCTCAACGTGTTCAAAATGCGCGGCTCGTGGCACGACAAGGGCATCCGCGAATTCGTAATCACCAGCAACGGACCCGAGATCAAGGACTCATTTTCGAACTTCGAGCGCATTATCAGTGGGGTGCCGCATCGCATCACCACCGATGAGCGCAGTGAGCTCTCACGCATCGTGCGGGGTGTCGAGGCCGAAGGCTGAGGCCTGGCGGCGCTCGCTCTGCAGCTGCAGCTCGTCGGCATCGGTGCCCTCCAGGGGCAGGTCGAACCAGAAGGTGGTCCCCACATCGGGTTCACTCACCATGCGGATGCGACTACCGTGCTTGTCGAGGATGCCGCGCACGATCGACAGGCCAAGGCCGGTGCCCGCTTCGGTGTGCACGGCGTTTTCGACCCGGTAGAAGCGTTCGAAGATACGTTCCTGGTCGGTTTCGCTGATGCCGCAGCCGGTGTCGGCAATTTCGACGCGCATCCGCGGTAATGGCGAACTCAGCTGACAGCTGGGTGGCGGTGCCGTGTCGGTTGATCCCGGCAGCTCTCTCGGCGGCAGGTCGCAGCTGTCGGGCCAGGGGTAGGCGCGCAGCATCAGTTGTCCGCCGCTGGCGGTGAACTTGAGGGCGTTGCCCACCAGGTTGTCGAGCACCTGCAGCAGCAGATCCCAGTTGCCCAGCACCCGCGGCAACTGGCCATCGGCCTCGAAGTTGAGCATGACCCCTTTGTCGTCGGCGTTGAGCCGGTAGGTGCGCAGGGTCTGCTCGATGGCAGGGGCGATCTCCTGGGGCTCCAGGGTCCAGATCCGATCGCTCTCGAGGCGCGAGAGGTCGAGCACGTCGTTGACCAGGCGGGTGAGGCGGTCGGTTTCGGCATTGGCGATGCCGAGAAATTCCTGTTTTTCTTCGTCGCTCAGCTGATCGCCCAGGTCATGGAGCGTTTCGACGTAGCTCTTGATGTTGAACAGGGGGGTTCGCAGTTCGTGGGAGACATTGCTGATGAAACGGCTCTGCGCGGCATTGAGCTCGACTTCCCGGGTGAGGTCCTGAACGGTCATGGCGATGCCCTTGAGGCTCTCGCCGCTGGCATCGCGGATTGCCTGCAGCACGATGCGCAGGGTTCGGGCCGGTTCCCCGAAACTGCAGCGCACATCGCTGCCTTCACGACCGCCCACCATCACGCTGTCGAGCGGGGTCTGCAGCTCCATGGCCAGGCGCTCGGGCAGCTCGGCGATCAGCTCGTTGCCCTCGAGGTTGCGACCCTCCCAGCGAAACAGTCGGCGCGCCGTGGGGTTGGCCAGCACGATGCGGCCTTCGGGATCCACGAGCAGGGCCCCATCGGCCATGGTGGCGATCAACGACTGTTGCTTGCCCTGTTCAGCCCTCAGTTCTTCGATGTTGGCGGCCTTGTAGGCCTGCAGCTCGGTAGCCATGGTGTTGAACCCCTCGAGCAGTTCGCCCAGTTCGCCCCCTACGGGCAGCTCGATGCGGGTCTCGAAGTTGCCCCCGCCCACCTGGCGCACTCCCCGAAGTAACTCCTTGACTGGTCGGGTGACCGTGAGCGCGTTGAACACGGCGCCCAGAATCACCAGCACCCAGATCGAGATGAACACCGCCACGGTCACCTCGCGGGTCAGGGCCGAGCTGGCCAGCAGGGTTTCGTTGGGGTTGATGCCCAGCGCCAGCACGCCCAGGTAGCGCCCCTGGTGCACCAGGGGTATAAACACGTCGGTGACCTGACCGTCGGGGGTCAGGTGCTGGCGGATCAGGGGGTTGCCTTCGCGGCGCTGCATGTCGGCTGGGAGTTCCAGCCGTCGGGTGAGCAGCAGTTCGCTACTGCCGTTGTTGGCGCCGATCGGAATACCGAGGTAGATGACCCCATCGGGATCGGCAAAGAAGATGTAACGAAGGCTTCGGCTCGCCTCATAGAACCGCTCGGCCACATCGGCCAGCTGGCGGTCGTTGCCTTCGACCACCAGCGGCGTCACGTTGGCGGCCAGCAGCACCCCCAGGTCGCGGGCATAGCGGGTGTCGCTGTTCTTGGCCTCCTGTTGAATGCCGTTGAGGGCAAAGAAGGTGATGCCGGTCATCAGCAGGCTCACCACCAGGGTGGCTGCCACCAGCAGTTTGGTTTGCAGGCTGAACTCGGCCCACCAGTGCGCCACTCGCTCGCTCCAGCTGGGCCCGGCCGCGGCCTGAGCTGCATCAGCAACCTCGGCCTGCATCATCGGCTGCGAACCTGGTGGCCGATGTCACGTCGGTAGGTGATGCCGTCAAAATGCACGGCCGCCAGGGCGGCGTAGGCCTGCGCAAAGGCGGTGTCGAAATCGTTGGACTGGGACACCATGGCCAGCACGCGGCCGCCGGAGCTGTGCAACTGGCCTGCTGCGTCCATGCGGGTGCCGGCGTGGAACAACTGCACTGCGCCGCTGCCGGCGCGATCGGCGGCGGTGAGGTCGATCCGGATCGGGTCCCCAGCCCTGGCGTTGAGCGGATAGCCCTCGGCAGCCGCAATCACGCAGACGCTGCATCCGTCCTTGATCGTCAGTGCCGGGGCCTGATCCAACCGACCCAAGGCACAGGCCAGCAGAACGGCGGCCAGCTCATCACCGAGCAGGGGCATCAGGGTCTCGCATTCAGGGTCGCCGAAGCGGCAGTTGAACTCGATCACCCTGGGCCCCTGCTCGGTGAGCATTAGTCCGGCATAGATGACGCCGCGGTAGTCAATGCCGCGGCGCCGAAGCGCGGCCAGCGTGGGTTCGAGCACCAGTTGGCGCACCTGCTCGAGGGCGCTGGCATCGAGTAGGGGTGCCGGTGCGTAGGCCCCCATGCCCCCGGTGTTGGGACCGGTGTCGCCCTCGCCGATGCGCTTGTGATCCTGGGCCGGTGGCAGCAGCACCAGCCGTTGCCCATCGCTCAGGGCAAACACCGAGACCTCAGGCCCCTCGAGGATCTCCTCCAGCACCACGGCGGCGCCGGCCGCGCCGAACCGGCCTGAGAACACGTCGACAAGTGCCGCTTCGGTTTCGGCGACTGTGGTCGCCACGGTCACACCCTTGCCCGCGGCCAGACCGTCAGCCTTGACCACCAGCGGTTGCCCGCCGGCCTTGACCACAGCCAGAGCCTCGTCCAGGTTGCTGGCGCTCCAGTGGCGGGCGGTGGGGATGGCGGCTTCTGCCATCAGAGCCTTGGCCCATTGCTTGCTGGCTTCGAGCAGGGCGCCTTCGGCCCCCGGGCCAAACACCGGCATCCCGGCGTTCCGCAGGGTGTCGGCCAGACCTGCCGCCAGGGGGGCTTCGGGGCCGATCACTACCAGGTCGGCGTGGTGCCGTAGTGCCGCCGCCAGCAGGGCATCGTGGTCGCTTTCGGCGATCGCCAGTTGTTCACAACCGGGCAGCTCCAGGGTGCCGCCGTTGCCGGGGGCGACCCACACCTGCTGCACACCGGAACAGCGGGCCAGGGCCCAAGCCAGGGCGTTTTCGCGGCCACCGCCGCCGATCACCAGGATGCGTTGCGGTGTCTTGCCCAGGACCATCGCGTCCATGCACTGCAGGGATGCCATCCTCTCTGATACCTGAACAGCGGTACGCCATGGGGTCGGAACCGGGTCGTGACGTGTGGCTGCACCCGCGCCGGGCCATCGGACTGCTGAGCCTGCTGGCTGCACTGGTGGGCTGCGTTTTGCCGGGGCAGCTCTGGCAGGCCGCTGCCCTGGCGCAGCAGGCCAGCCAGCCTCGGCCCGGTCTCGATGCCCTGGAGCTGGCCTGCCGCGAGGCCCGCGCCCAGGGCGATCTCAAAGCGCTCAAGCAGCTGCAGCTCGCCCTGTTGCGGGTGCGACCGGCTCCCCAGCCCCTCGCGGTGGTGCTGGCCAATGCCGATGCCCTGATGCGTTGTGGTGCGCCCGATTCGGCCTTGCTGGTGCTCAACCGCTACAGCCCCTCTCCCGGGGCCGAACAGGTGCAGTGGTCGCTGCTGCAGTGGCGTGCAGCCAACGGCGCCCTCGATCATCGCCTGGCGGCTGCGGCGTTGCGCCGGTTGGCCAGCGCCTCGGGCCGCAACCTTGAAGCGTTGCTCGTCCCCGTGGTGCAGGACGCCAACGGTCGCTGGCAGACCCGATCAGCCCTCGATCTGCTGGCAGCCCATCTCGAGGCCCAGGGACTGCGCGACCAGGCCGCCGAGCTGTTGCTTTCGGGTCGTGCCACCGGGGTGGTGGCGGCCCAGCGCCTCAGCCAGGCCGTGACCTGGTCGACTGCCATGCCCCCAGAGCTGCGCCAACGCTGGCTCGAGAAGGCTCTCGCCCAGGCCGCCGCGGCCGGTGCCTGGGGACTGGCTGCAGCGGTGCTCGATCAGCAGCTGGCCCTACTGGCCGATCAGCCCGGCCCGGCCCGGCAAAAGCTCGAAGAGCGGCGGCGGCGTCTGGGCCGCCGTCTCGATGACGCTGCCGCGCTTAACCCTGAGACTGTGCGTTCACCCCGTGCCCCCGGCGGCCATGCCGCTGCAGTTCAGCCATGAGTGCCTACCGCGTTGCCGAGCTTCTGCACGAAGGCAAGGCCAAACGGGTCCACCGGACCGACCGCCCCGATGTCGTCGCGGTTGAATTCAAGGACGATGCCACCGCCTTTAACGCCCAGAAACAAGCGCAGCTGCCGGGTAAGGGTGCCCTCAACTGCCGCATCTCAGCCCTGATCTTCGAGCATCTTGTGGCCCGGGGGGTTCCCACGCATTACCTGGGCATCGATGGCAGCAACTGGATGCTGGTGCGGCCGGTAACGATCATTCCCGTCGAAGTGGTGGTGCGCAACGTGGCCGCAGGGTCGCTGTGCCGGCAGCTGCCGATCGCCCCGGGCACCCTGCTACCGCAGCCCCTGCTCGATCTCTATTACAAGGACGATGCGCTTGGTGATCCGTTGCTCACCGAGGCCCGCCTGCAGCTGCTCGGTCTGCTCGATGCGGCGCAGCTCAGCGCGGTCCAGCAGCTCGCCCTGCTCATCAACGCTGAATTGAGCCGACTGTTCGACCGCTGTGGTCTGCAGCTCGTCGACTTCAAGATCGAACTCGGTTTCTCGAGCGATGGTGCCCTGCTGCTGGCCGATGAGATCAGCCCGGACACCTGTCGCCTCTGGGATCGCGCGGTGGCCGATGGCAACGACCGGATTCTGGACAAGGACCGGTTCCGCCAGGACCTGGGCGGCGTTGTGGAGGCCTACGGGGAGGTTCTCAAACGGGTCCAGGGTGAGTGTCCGCAACCCAGGGTCTACGGGTAAGGTCAGCAGCATTTGCGGCTTAGCCGCCTAGCAAGGTTGACCTGATGGCTGGCGCCGCCTTTCGCTTCACCGCCGCCCTGCCCCTGGTGGGCTTGGCCCTGGTTGCTGCCCAGCCGGCTGGTGCACAACAGGCCCAACCAGCCCAGCAGGCCCAACCAGCCCAACCTGCAGCCCCCACCCAGAACGCTGCACCCCGCTCCAGCACCATCCCGGTTGCCAAACCGGCCCAGGAGCCACGGGTGCTTATCGCCGAGGTGGTGATCGCCGGACTGGAGGGTCACCCTGAACGGGAACGGCTCGAGCTGGCTGCCTATGCCGCCATGGCCGTGACCCCTGGCAGTCGTGTCACCCGCTCGGAGCTCCAGACCGACCTCTCGGCGATCTATGCCAGTGGCTGGTTCTCGGATGTGCGCATCCAGCCCGTTGACGGGCCCCTGGGTGTGCAGCTGGTCGTGACCGTTGTCGCCAATCCCGTGCTCAAGACAATCACCCTGGATCCGGCCGATTCCAAGGTGCCGCCGCAGGTGGTCGCCGATATCTTTTCGGCCGATTACGGCAAGACCCTCAACCTCAACGTTCTGCAGACGCGCATGCAGGACCTGCAGAAGTGGTACGCGGACCAGGGGTTCTCCCTGGCCCGGGTGACCGGACCCACCCGGGTCAACCCTGACGGCACGGTCGAGCTGTTGGTGCGTCAGGGCACCGTCGCGGGTGTGGACATCAAGTTCGTCAACAAGGAGGGCTCCGAGACCAACGACAAGGGCGAGCCGATCAAGGGCAAGACCAAGCTCTGGGTGATTACCCGCGAGATCTCGCTGAAACCAGGAGACCTGTTTAACCGTCGCAATCTCGAAGAGGACATCAAACGGCTGTACGGCACCGGCCTGTTCAGCGATGTGAAGGTCACCCTGCAGCCCCTGCCCGGCGAGCCCGGCAAGGTCACCATCGTGCTGGGCATCGTCGAACAGTCGACCGGTTCACTTTCGGGTGGTTTGGGCTACAGCGCCGCCCAGGGTGTATTTGGCCAGATCCAGCTCAACGACAGCAACCTGCGGGGCCGTGCCTGGGATCTGAGCACCAATATCACCTACGGCCAGTACGGCGGCCTGATCGATCTGACCTTCACCGATCCCTGGATCAAGGGTGATCCGTTCCGTACTGCCTTCCGGGGCCGCGGCTTCATCAGCCGTGATGTGCCCCAGTCGTTCCAGAACTCCAATACGGGGGCGGCGATCGTGACCCAGAACAACGGCAACATCATTGCGATCCAGCGTGCCGGGGTGAACCTCCAGTTCGTGCGCCCGCTCAACGGCGGCAACCCTTTCCGCAAGGAACCGTGGTCGTTAATTCTGGGTCTGTCGGGCCAGCAGGCCACCCCCATGAACTTTGCCGGTCAGGGTTCGACGCTCGGCACCATCAGAGGCTCAACGGTGTGCTTGGCCTTCAACTGCGCCAGCAGCAACAACCTGTTCGGGCTCAGGCTTGCGGCCTCCATGAACCGGCTGAATGATGCCCGCAACCCCACCTCGGGTGATTTTCTCAGCCTCAGCACCGAGCAGTTCATCCCAGTCGGCAGCAATTCACCGGGGTTCAACCGGGTCCGAGCCGGTTACACCTATTACATCCCGGTCGAGTGGCTCAAGATCTACAAGGGCTGCCGCCCCAAGCCCGGCGACAGCAAGGATTGCAAACAGGCCATGGCCTTCCAGGTCAGCGCCGGCACCAACATCGGTGAGATTCCTCCTTACGAGGCGTTCTGTCTCGGCGGCGGCAACTCGGTGCGCGGTTATTACGACTGCGCCCTGGGTTCAGGTCGCAGTTTCGTCGAGGCAACGATCGAGTACCGATTCCCGATCTTCAGCATCATCAGCGGAGAACTGTTCGTGGATGGCGGTTCAGCGCTGGGCAGCCAGAATCTCGGTGGTCTCTACGGCAACCCGGCTGCCCTGCTAGGCAAGCCTGGCAGCGGTTTTTCAGTGGGTACCGGTCTGATCGTGACGACTCCGGTGGGCCCCCTGCGTCTTGAAATCGCCAGCCAGGACTTCACCGGTCAGTGGCGCTTCAACCTCGGTGTGGGTTGGAAGTTCTGATGGTGGCCTGGCCCACCGATTACAGCGGTGCCTGGACCGTGGCCCAACCCATCGAGCGTGATGGTGTGGGCCTGCATAGCGGCGCCAACGCCCGGGTGCGGCTGGTTCCTTCTGAGCGTCAGGGCTTCTGGGTGGGTCGGCTCAACCAGCCCCAGCTGCCTTTGCAGCGACTGGCCCCCGCCCAGGTTGCCCAGACCCAGTTGTGCACGGCCCTGAAATTGGATTCGGGCCCGCTGGCGACGGTTGAGCACCTGCTGGCCGCCCTGGCGGGCACCGGCCTCACCCATGTCGAGCTGTGGGTCGACGGCGACGAAATTCCCCTGCTCGATGGTTCGGCCCAGGGCTGGGTCGAGGCGATTTCCGAGGCCGGCATGCTCAGGCTTGGTGAGCGGCCCGACCCTGGCGTGCTGAGCCATCCCATCACGGTGCAGCAGGGCCAGAGTTTCGCCACAGCCCTGCCGGCGGCTGAGCTGCAGATCGGAGCAGCCGTTGAATTTGTGCAGCCCGCTATCGGCCGGCAGGTGTTCTCCCTGACCCTCACGCCGGTGCGGTTTGTCACTGATATCGCTCCGGCCCGCACCTTCGGCTTCAAAGACCAGGTCGAGCAGCTGCGTGCAGCCGGGCTGATTCAGGGTGGAGCCCTGGACAATGCCCTGGTCTGCGACGGCGATCGCTGGCTCAACCCACCCCTGCGCTTCAGCGACGAACCGGTGCGCCACAAGCTTCTCGATCTGTTGGGGGACCTGGCTCTGGCAGGCTTACCCCGGGCCCAGGTGTTCGCTTACCGCGGCTCCCATGGACTGCACACCGCCCTGGCAGCAGCCCTGGTTGAAGCCCAGGGCTCAGCAGCAGCCCCTGCCATCTGAGGAGAACGTTCCTTGTCTGATTCAGCACCAGCAACCACCGCTTCCGTGGTTCTCAACAGCGAGCAGATTCAGGGACTGCTGCCCCACCGCTATCCGTTTGCCCTGGTGGATCGGGTGATTGAACATGTACCCGGCGAGCGGGCGGTGGCGATCAAGAATGTCACCCTCAATGAGCCTCAGTTCATGGGGCATTTCCCCGGACGTCCGTTGATGCCGGGGGTGCTGATCGTCGAGGCGATGGCCCAGGTCGGTGGCCTGATCGTTACCCAGATGCCCAATCTGCCCAAGGGCTTGTTTGTGTTTGCCGGCATCGATGGTGTTCGTTTTCGTCGTCCTGTTGTGCCCGGCGATCAACTGCGCATCAGTTGCACGCTGTTGAGCCTCAAGCGCAGTCGGTTCGGCAAGGTTCAGGCCGAGGCCACGGTCGATGGGTTGTTGGTCTGCTCTGGAGAGCTGATGTTCTCCCTTGTCGATTGAGGCGATGATGTTGCAACTCATGGCCACTTCCGTTCATCCCACAGCCATCGTTGACCCGCGGGCCGAGCTTGCCGAGGGGGTCGAAGTGGGTCCCTATGCCGTGATCGGCCCGGAGGTGCAGATCGGGGCTGGCTGCCGCATCGGCCCCCATGTGGTGATCGACGGTCGCGTGCGCATGGGGCAGGGCAATCGCATCTTCCCGGGTGCCTGCATCGGTCTCGAACCCCAGGACCTCAAATACAACGGTGCCCCCACCGAGGTGGTGCTGGGTGACGACAACACGATCCGCGAGTGCGTCACCATCAACCGGGCTACGGCCGAAGGAGAGCAGACCCGCCTGGGCAGTGGCAATTTGCTGATGGCTTACAGCCATCTCGGTCACAACTGCGATCTCGGTGATCGCATCGTGATCGCCAATGGCGTCGCCGTGGCCGGCCATGTGGTGATCGGCGATCGGGCCGTGGTCGGGGGCATGCTCGGCATTCACCAGTTTGTGCACATTGGCACCATGGCCATGGTGGGGGGCATGAGCCGCATCGATCGCGATGTTCCCCCCTTCATGACCGTCGAAGGCCACCCCGGACGGGTGCGCGGACTCAATCGCATCGGTCTGCGCCGCAGCGGTCTGGCCGAGCGCGATGGCGGTGCCCAGCTCAGGCAGCTGCAGGAGATCTGGACCCTCCTCTACCGCAGCGGCCATGTGCTCGCCGATGCGCTGATCCAGGCCAGGCAGCACGAGCTGTTGCCCCCCGCCCAGACCCTGGTCAGCTTTCTTGAAGCTTCCATTGGTCAGGGGCGCCGCGGCCCGCTGCCGGCCAGCCGCTGATGGTGCGGCTGCTGGTGAGCACCGGTGAAGTCTCCGGTGATCTGCAGGGTTCCCTGCTGATCAGGGCACTGTTCGACGAAGCCCGGTCCCGGGGGCTTGATCTCGAGGTTCTGGCCCTGGGCGGTGAGCGCATGGAGCGCAGCGGCGCCCGGCTGATCGCCGACACCGCCGCCTTGGGGGCGATCGGATTGCTCGAGGCGCTGCCGTTTGTGTTGCCGACGCTGCAGCTGCAGCAGAGACTGCGGCGTGCGCTCGAGCCCGCGTCGCCCGATGCGGTGGTGCTGATCGACTACATGGGCCCCAATGTGAGCCTGGGGCTGCGGATCAGACGCCGCTATCCGCAGGTTCCGATCCTGTACTACATCGCTCCCCAGGAGTGGGCCTATCGCCTGGGTGATTCGGGCACCACCCGGTTGATCGGGTTCAGTGACCGGATTCTGGCGATCTTTCCCGAGGAGGCGCGCTTCTACGGATCCCGTGGCGCCACCGTCACCTGGGTGGGCCACCCGCTGCTCGACACGCTGGTCGATCTGCCCTCCCGGGCCGAGGCGAGGGCTGCCCTGCATCTGGGTGATGGGGTGCCGGTACTGCTGTTGCTGCCGGCCTCGCGGCGCCAGGAGCTGCGTTATCTGCTGCCAACCATGGCCGCCGCCGCCGCTGAACTGCAGCGCCGCCACCCCGGCCTGGAAGTGCTTGTGCCGGCAGGCCTGGCCTGTTTTGAGGCGACCCTGGCGGCGCAACTGTCTGGGGCGGGTGTGCGGGCGCGGGTCATCCCGGCGGCCGATGCCGATCGGCTCAAGCCCCAGCTCTGTGCTGCGGCCGATCTGGCCCTGACCAAGTCGGGTACCGCCAACCTCGAGCTGGCCCTGCGCGGGGTCCCCCAAGTAGTGGGCTATCGCGTCGGTCGGGTCACGGCGTTTTTGGCGCAGCATCTGCTGCGGTTCAGTGTGTCGCATATCTCTCCGGTCAACCTGGTGCTGGAACGCCGTCTGGTGCCCGAGTTGCTGCAGCACACCTTCACGGCCGAGGCCCTGGTCGCCGCGGCTGAGCCGTTGCTGGCCCCTGCCTCGGTTGAGCGTCAGACCATGCTGGCGGGGTACGACGAGCTGCGGGCAATGCTGGGCGAACCCGGAGTCACGCGTCGTGCAGCCGCCGCCGTGCTCGACCAACTGCAGCCGCAGGCTGTGATGAGGACCCCTGTATGAGGCGAAGCCTGTTTCCGACCGCTTGCTGGGCCCCAGTGGCGCGCGCTGTGGCCATGCTGCTGGTGCTGCTGCTGGCGGCAAACCCGCTGCAGGCAGCTCCGCTGCAGGAGGCGGTGCTGGCGGGTGGTTGCTTCTGGTGTCTGGAGCACGATCTTGAGACCCTGCCCGGGGTTGTGGACGTGCGCAGCGGTTACAGCGGCGGCATGCTGGCCAACCCGAGCTACCGCCAGGTCTCGGCAGGTGGGACCGGCCATCAGGAGGTGGTGCAGGTGCGTTTTGATCCCTCCAGGATCAGTTATCCGGCTCTGTTGCGGGCGTACTGGCGCAACATCGATCCCTTCGATGGTGGCGGCCAGTTCTGTGACAGGGGCCCGTCTTACCGCCCCGCCATCTTCACCGACTCTGTCGACCAGTCCCGTGCCGCCGCGGCCAGTGCCCGCGCTGCAGCCAGGGAACTGGGCCGCTCGGGCTCCCTGGCTGTGGCGATCAAGCCCCTGAAGCGCTTCTGGCTGGCCGAGGACTATCACCAGAACTACGCCGAGCGCAATCGCCTCACGTACAACTACTACCGCTGGGCCTGCGGCCGGGATCGGCGGCTCGAGGCGGTCTGGGGATCGCGCGCACGTCAGATGGTGCCCTGGTCCACACGAGCCTCCGACCAAGCAGCATCCAAAAGCTGAGGAAAAGCTGAAGCGCGATTGCGGCGATTCAGTCCAGAATCCTTCCCGTGAGCGGGTTTCCCTACTTGGTCAGCCGTTGCGCGGTGGCTAGCGTGACTCACATGTTCTGGCTTGTTCTGTATGTATCTGCTGACCATCAGAGACGGTCTGCAGACCCGCCACATCGGCCCCTACGAGAGCCCGAAACAGGCGGCCGATGACCTTGATCGCCTGTTGGCCCTCTGCGGGGAGCGCGCCCGCTGGCAGATTCATGCGCTCGAAGCGCCCCAGAGCCTGATCGATCGCCACACCGGTTCTCGTGTGCCAGCGGCTCAGGGCCGCAGCCGCGTGGCGGCCTGATCGCATACGGACAAGGCGTCCGGCCTCGTGATCAATCCGGGATCATTCGGCCGAGCTTGGGCGCCGCGGATAGCCCCGAAGCAGACCACTTTCGATCATCAGGCCCACGCCAGCGTTGATCAAGATGAGGCCGAAGGTGCCGTACCAGAACCAGGGTCCTGCGTTAGCAATCGGGTCAACGGCCTTGGCCGAAGCCGCCAGGGTCTGAATGCCTTTGCGGATCACTGCCTCGCCGAACAGGCAGAGGCCCGCCGGCAGCATGAGCACCCCCAACTGTGCCTTGACGTACCAGCGGATCTTCTGAACGGCCATGACAACACACTCAGCTCGGCGGCAACCCTAGGTCGCGGCGCCCGTGGGCGCTCCGTCCAGCAACCAGTTTGCAAGGGTGCGCACGCCGAAACCGGTCGCACCGGCAGGGTCGCAACCCCGACCCTTTTCGCTCCAGACCGTGCCGGCAATGTCAAGGTGGGCCCAGGGCAGGTCCTTGGTGATGAAATCCTGCAGAAACAGGGCAGCGGTGATCGAGCCTCCGGGCCTTGGTCCGGTGTTCTTGAGATCGGCCAGGCTGCTCTTGAGCCCGTCCTTGTAGGAGTTGCGCAGGGGCATCCGCCAGAGGCTCTCCCCCGAAGCTTCGGCGGCCCCGAGCAGGGCCGTCGCGAGGCCGTCATTGTTGGACCAGAGGCCGGCGATGTCGTCACCCAGGGCGATCACGCACGCCCCGGTGAGGGTGGCCAGGTCAACGACAGCATCGGGTTCAAGCCTGCAGGCGTACACCAGGGCGTCCGCCAGGGTGAGGCGCCCTTCGGCGTCGGTGTTGTTGATTTCGATCGTCTTGCCGTTGGAGGCGGTGACGATATCGCCGGGATGCACGGCGTTGCCGTTGATCATGTTTTCGCAGGCCGCCACAATCATGTGCACCTCCAGGCCGCTTGGCCGGAGCTCGGCGATGGCGCGCATGGCGCCGATCACCGCCGCGCTGCCGCCCATGTCGTATTTCATCATCTCGATCTGGGCCCCCCCGACCTTGAGGTTGTAGCCCCCTGAATCGAAGGTCAGCCCCTTGCCCACCAGGGCCACCCGCCGCTTCACCTCGTCGGTGGGGCGGTAGGTGAGATGGATGAATTTGGGCGGCAGATCTGACCCCTGGGACACGCCCAAGTAGGCACCCATCCCCAGGACCTGGCAGTCGTGGCGCTCGAGCACCGTGAGCTCGAGCCCGTGCTCGCGGGCGATGGCCGCGGCGGTGTCGGCCAGGTGCTGGGGGGTTGCCACATTGGGCGGGGCCGACACCAGCTGTCGGGCCAGTTCGACGCCGTTGCAGATCGCCGCTGCCCGACCCAGCTCGGGGCTGCAATCGGCCGGCAGTCCCAGCAGCACCAGCGTGCTCAGGCTGGGGCTGGGATCGGCTTCGCTCTTGAAGCGCTGGTCCTGAAACTGGACCAGACGTGCAGCTTCGACCGCTGCCAGGGCCGCCGCCGCGGGCGGCAGGGCCTCGAGCGGCAGGGCCAGGCCCAGGCTGCCGGCGGGGGCGGCCGCCTTGCAGGCCAGGGCGGTGGCCTGGCGCACGGCATTCAGATCGACGTCAGCCGGCTCCCCCAGTCCCACCAGGATCAGGGTTCCCGGGGTTGGGCCCAGGCGCTCCAGGCACAGGCAGTCCCCGGCTTTGCCCTTGAAGCGCCGTTGTTCGAGGCGCTGCTGCAGGGCCGTGCGCTCATCAGGGTTTAGCCACAGATCGAGCGCCTGCCTCAACGGATGGTTCGGCTGGTTAGCCAGCAGTCCTACGGCAAACGCCCCACAGCCGAGGCCCTGCAGCGCTGAGACGTCGTTGAGATCGATCGACTGGCAGCGCACATCCATGGCCATCCCTGCAGGGTGGGGCGATGGTAGCCAGCACGGTGGGTCAGGCCTGAAAGGGCGTCGCCCAGCGGCCGCGGGTCTCCTTGTTGAACGGCGGCAACCAGTGGCGGATCAGGCCCTGCTCCAGCTGGCGCCTGGCGCGGGTCTGGGCGGGCACGTCGCACCAGAAGCGAATGCTGAGCCGGGTTCCCAGCCCGGCCCGCTGCAGGGCGTCGCCATAGGCGGCCAGGTACGCCTTGCAGTCGTGCTCGCCTTTCCAGCGCTGCTCGGCGCGGGCGGTCTCACCCACGTAGAGCAGCAGTGGATGCTCCAGTGCCTCGGGCTGATCCATGACGAAATAGAGGGCGGCCCCCTGCACCAGGGGGGGCGCGCCGCGCCAGAAGGAGAGCGGCTGGGGCTGCAGCCCCAGCGGGTTGAACAGCCAGCGGGGCGGACTATCGCTCTGCAGCAATGATTCCTGGATGGCCGTGGTCCCCAGCCCGGCAAAGAGGGGCGCCTGGTGCTCGGCCAGTCGGCTCTGCCAGCGGGTCAGCTGGTGGCGCAGCAGGGGTTGCGCTGCATTCGCCAGCCCAGGGCCCATTGGGTCGCCGAACAGCTCTCCCTGGCGAACCATCTCAGCGTGGCCGCCTGGGTAGGGGCAGCTTGGGCCCCGCCTGTCCCTTGCCGAAGCTGACTCTGCCGATCCAGCTCTCGATCAGCTCGGCGGGCAGGTGCAGACGCTGCTGCAGATCGGCGAGGTCCTCAAAGGCCACCCGCGCCCGCTCCCGCAGCAGGCGGCTGCAGCGCTGGCTCGAGAGGCCCAGGGCTTCGAGCTCGCGCACGTGGGCCTGGTTGAGGTCGACCCGTGCGGGGGGCGAACCGGCTGGGGGTTCGCCATACCAGCGATAGGCCAGCAGCGGTTGCCAGCCGGTGATGACGGCAGCCGGCAGATCAAGCAGGCGCTGCAGGTCTTCGGGCCCGCTCAACTGCACACCTCCGGCCTGGAGCCGGATCAGCAGATCCACCTGATCGGCACTGATGCCCGGCAGTCGCAGCCAGTCGGCGGCGGTGGCGCGGTTTACGTCCAGCCGCCATCCCAGTTCGGCCGCCAGGCGCACCTCGGTGGCGTTGCGCAGGCGGTGGCCCGGCTGCTGCCGCAGCCTCAGGTCGAGCAGGTCCCGCTCGACGGCGTCGCTCTCGGTTGTGGTAAGCGCCGCTGTGGCGGGCGCAACGTCCGAACCGGGATCGGGGGCAGCAGGATCGGGGGCAGCGGCTTCGGGACTGAGTTGACCCGTGGCCAGCAGCACTCGCCGTGCTAAGGGATCCAACCAATGCTTCGGGCCCATGGCGAAAAGTTAGCGGTATCCAGCCGTTGCAGGCCAGTCGAGGAGGCCGTAGTCCTCAAGCTGGCAACGATTACGTGGATCCGCACTCGTGCGCAGGGCACGCGTTGTCCACAATTGGCGTCACTCCAGGTCGCCCATCGCCATGGCGTTCTTTGACTCCGAGATCGTCCAGGACGAGGCCAAGCGGCTGTTCCAGGACTATCAGCAGCTGATGCAACTGGGCGGCGACTACGGCAAGTTTGATCGTGAGGGTAAGAAGCTCTACATCGAACGTATGGAGGAGATGATGGAACGTTATCGGGTGTTCATGAAGCGCTTCGAACTCTCCGAAGATTTCCAGGCCAAGCTCACTGTCGAGCAACTGCGCACCCAGCTGGGCCAGTTCGGGCTTACCCCCGAAACCATGTTTCAGCAGATGGAGCAGACCCTGCTGCGCATGAAATCCCAGCTGAACCAACCGGGCTGAGCCATGCCGCTGCCTACGATCCGCCAGCAGTGCGTGGCGGGTGCGAGTCAGTGGTGCAGGCGGGGCTTCCGGGGTGGCTGGTGCGCGGCATGGCCGATCTGTTCCCTGCGGGTGAGGCTGAGACCACTGCCGATGCCGATCAGGCGCTCAGCGCCCGCCTAGCCGAAGCTGCTGCTGCCGGGAGGCCCCTGCGCATCAAGCTCGGGATTGACCCCACCGGCTCCGACATTCACCTGGGCCACTCGATCCTGTTCCGCAAGCTGCGGGCCTTTCAGGAGGCGGGCCATACCGCGGTGCTGATCATCGGCGACTTCACCGCCCGTATCGGTGACCCGACCGGTAAAAGCAGCACCCGCGTGCAGTTGAGCCCCGAGCAGGTGGAGGCCAACGCCACCACCTACTTGCAGCAGCTGGGTCAGGGCCAGGACCCCGAGCGCGCCCTGCTCGACTTTGAGACCCCAGGCCGCCTTGAGGTGCGCCGCAACAGCGAATGGCTGGCGGGTCTGGATCTACCCAAGGTGATCGAGCTGCTGGCGACCGGCACCGTGGGGCAGATGCTGGCGAAAGACGACTTCGCCAAGCGCTATGGGTCCGGTACGCCGATCATGCTGCACGAGTTTCTCTACCCGTTGCTGCAGGGCTACGACTCGGTACGGATCCAGGCCGATGTCGAGCTGGGGGGCACCGACCAGAAGTTCAACGTGGCCATGGGGCGCGATCTGCAGCGCCATTTCGGCCAGCGGCCGCAGTTCGGCCTGCTGCTGCCAATTTTGCCGGGGCTCGACGGTGTCCAGAAGATGAGCAAGAGCCTGGGCAACACCGTGGGCCTGGGCGACGACCCTCTTTCGATGTATTCCAAGCTCGAAAAGGTGCCCGATGCGGTGGTCGACGACTACCTGACGCTGCTCACCGATCTGGACCTGGCGACCCTGCCGGCCAATCCACGCGAGCGCCAGAAGGCGATGGCCCTCGAGGTCACCCGCGCGCGCCATGGCCTGGTTGCGGCGCTCCAGGCTCAGGCCGATGCCGCCAGCCTGGTGGGCGGGGCCGCAGGTGCCGGTGCCGCCGACGCCGAGGTGCCCGAGGCCTCCCTGGCGGCGGTGAACTTTCCCGCTAAGGCCTTTTATCTGCTGGCCGCTGTAGGGGTATGCGCGAGCAGCAGTGAGGCGCGTCGGCAGATCCAAGGTGGCGGGGTCAGGCTCGATGGCCAGAAGCTGGACGATCCCAACCACGAGTTCGCTGCTGCAACCGAGCTCGACGGCAAGGTGCTGCAACTGGGCAAGAAGACCTTCCGGCGGTTGATCCGCTGATGGCGCTTGGGGCATTTGCGTAACCTCAGGTTGGGTCTGCTCCGTTAGTGACTTGGCAGCACAGTCTTGCGGCCATGCTCTGCCTGAGCAGGCAGACCGCCTCATCGTTGCCCTTGACGGCATGGATGCCGACCAGGCTCTGGCCTTTGGGGATCGCCTGCCTGCCCTGCGCTGGGTCAAGGTGGGCCTGGAGCTGTTCACAGCCGCCGGCCCTCAGGTTGTCAGCCAGTGGCGCGATCGGGGCAAACGGGTGTTTCTCGACCTCAAATTTCACGACATCCCCGCCACCATGGCGGGTGCCTGCCGCAGTGCCGCGCGCCTTGGGGCTGAACTGATCACGGTGCATGCCGCTGCCGGTTCCGAGGCCCTGGCTGCCGCCCAGAACGCTGCAATTGAGGCTGCTGAGGCAGCAGGCCTGCCAGTGCCGACCCTGCTAGCAGTCACGGTGCTCACCAGCTGGGAGCAGCAGCGCTTTGCTGCCGAACTGGCCGTCGCCGAGCCGCTGGGAACCCATGTGTCGCGCCTGGCCGAGCTGGCGGCAGCTGCCGGTCTGGGTGGCTGCGTGTGTTCCCCGCACGAGGTGGCCAGGTTGCGGGCGGCGCACCCAGAATCCTTTGCCTTGGTGACCCCTGGCATCCGGCCTGAGGGCAGCGCCAGCGCCGATCAGGCCCGCGTGATGACGCCAGCTCAGGCCATGGCGGCGGGAGCCAGTCGACTGGTGATCGGTCGGCCGATCACGGCGGCGTCCGATCCGGTCGCTGCCTTCGAGGCCTGCTGCGCTCAACTGGGCTGAGTGCAACGACACGTCATGGTTGCTGAGATGGGCGATCAAGCGATAGCGCTGCATCCAGGCGCTCCGGCCCCCCACGTGGCGCGCATCCACTACCCCCGGGTGGTGCTGCAGTTGCTGGTGCGGATGCGCCTCGATCTGCTGGTGATGGTGGGTCTTTGTTTGGCCTCCATAGGGCTCAAGTCCTTTCTGACGGCCACGTTTGTGCGCACGACGGCCCTGCCCATGCTCGGCATTGCGGTCTCGATCTTTGTGGGCTTCCGCAATACCCAGGCCATTAACCGCTGGTGGGAGGCCCGCAGCCTGTGGGGCGCGGTGGTTAACCAAAGTCGCCATTGGCGCGATGCCCTGCTGGCGCTGCTGGATCCCGCTGCCCAGGCGGGCCCACGGCAGCGTCTGCTGCGTCTACAGGTGCTCGCTGTCTGGCTGCTTAACCTGGAATTGCGCAATTACGGCCTCAGGATCCAGCGGCAACGGGTGCTGCGCCTGGTGGCTGATCTGGACCTGGCTGCCGATGTGACCCTGCAGCAGGTCTCCGTCGCCCGCTCAGAGCTGCTGCGGCGCCTGCATGCTCAGGGCGCCTTGAGCGATCTTGGGCTGGATGCCCTGCTGCGTTCAAGCGAGGCCTTCACCACGGCGTTGGGTGGCCTGCAGAAAATTCGCAACACGCCCATTCCCCCGGCCTATGACGTGTTCGTGCGGTTGATCTGTTGGCTGTACGGCTATGCCCTCTTCTATGAATTCACCAGAAGCGACGCGCCATTGACCGGGGCCTGTCTGTTCCTGGGCTTCCTGGTGGCCGAGCGCATCGGGGCCTATGTCGAAGGCCCGTTCGACCGCGATGGCAGCAGTTTTTCGCTGCCCCTCAACCAGATCTGTCTGGGCATCAGCAGGGATCTGCTCGACGACGATTCGCCCTTCGCCGACCTGCCGTTGTGCCATGACCCCTCCACCTGGACCTGATCAGGCTGCCACCAGGTTGGGGCGTCCGCTCAGTAGCTCCCGATACAGCCGCTCGAGGGCATCGATGTTGTCGGTGAGGGTGTAGCGCTCGAGGGCCCGGGCCCGGGCCCGTCGCCCCAGCTCGGCGGTCAGCACCGGCTGGTCGCGCAGCACCGGCAGCAGGGTGCGCAGCTGGGTGGTGACCCCCTGGGTGCTGATCACGATGCCCGCACCCCCGTCGAGGGCTTCGCCATCGGCACCGGCATCGGTGGCAACGCAGGCGCTGCCCGCGGCCATGGCCTCGAGCAGGGCCAGCGACAGGCCCTCCACCAGCGACGGCAGCAGGAACACCTCGGCCAGCTGTTGAAAGGCCACCCGCCGCTCCAGGCTGGGTTCGTAGCCCCACCAGATCACGCCGGCATCGTCGGCGGTGTTCTGCTGCAGGGCGGCGCGGGCCGGCCCGTCGCCCACGATCACCAGCAGGCAGCCAGCCGGCCGCACCAGGCGCCAGGCTTTGAGCAGGGCCTCGACGTTTTTTTCGGTGGCCACCCGACCCATGTAAAGAAACACCCGTTGTCCGGCGAAGCGCCGGCGCAGCGCAGCCAGTTCGGGGCTGTCGCTGCTGGGGTGGCCCGGTCGCCACAGGGTGGTGTCCACACCGTTGGGGATCACCCCCAGGCGTTCGCCCGGGACCCCCAGCCGTTGCAGCACGTCGGCCTGGAGCTCGGAGAACACGATCACCCGGTCATAACGCGCCAGTGAGGGTGCATAGAGCTGGTAGGTGAGCTGCTGGGTCCCGGCTGTGAGGTTGCGCAGGCTGGCGTCAAAGGGGGGGTGAAACGTGGCCACCAGAGGCAACCCCAGTTGCTGGCAGAGATCGGGCAGCAGAAAATCGAGCGGTGAGAGCGTCAGACTGGCGTGCACCAGATCGGGGCGCAGGCGTTCCAGGGAGCCCCGCAGCTCGCGCTGGGCACCTAGCGACGGAATGGTGTACACCTGCCCTTTCACCAGGTAAGGCAGGGCCACCTCCGGGTTGTTGCCGGCCCCATTGGGGGCGTCCTCGGTTCCCGGTTCGGCCTCGGCGCCGCGGTCGAGACCGGCGAGGCGACCCAGGCCTGCGGCGGGGGTGTCGAAATGGATGAAGCTGATACCGTGACCGCGGCTGCGCAGGGCATGGGTGGTGGTCAGCCCATAGGTGACGTTGCCGCAGAAAGGTGACTTCTTGCCCAGCCAGGCAATGTGTGCCACCGCGAACCCTGCGACCGCGTCGACGCTAACAGCGTTCGTGGCGCTCGCCGCCCTGCCAGGGGCGCTCGAGCAGGGCCGCCGCCAGGGTCACCCCCGCCAGTACCCACAGCACCGGCAGCAGTCCCCAGCGGCTCACCACCGTGCCGGCGAGCACCAGGGGCAGGCTTAGGGCCACGTTGATCAGGTTGTTTTGCAGCCCGAACACCTTGCCCCGCATCGCTTCGGGGGTGTCCTCCTGGATCGTGGTCTGGGCCGGGATCGCCAGCAGGGAGGCGCCCACCCCGAGCAGAGCACATAGCATCAGGGTGAAGCTGAGGTTGCCGCGCAGCTGGCCCAGCAGCACCAGGGTCCAGGCCATGGTGCCCAGACCGGCGGCGGCCAGACGACGGCGGTTGAGGCCGCCGGCCAGCTGGGCGACCAGCACTGCCCCCAGCGCCAGGCCGATGCCGCTCATCGCCAGCAGGGTGCCGAACTGGGTGGGCCCCAGCGCCGGAATCAGCGAAGCCAGGCTGATCGCCAGCACATAAAGGGCGGCCAGCAGGCTGTAGAGCAGCACCAGCTGGGCCATGGCGCTGCGCACGCTGGGCTGGCTGCGCAGCACTGCGACCCCTTCGCCGATTTCCTGCCAGACGCTCAGCCGACGTTCGGCCCTGGGGCTCTCCTTCAGATCGATGCGGCTGATCGCCAGAGCGGCCAGCCCGTAGCAAAGTGGCAACAGCACAAATTCGCCGCCGCCGATCTCGAAGCGGGCCAGCAGCGCCTTGAGCAGGCGCAGGATCGGGTCACCCAGGGCGAACCCCACGATCGTGGCCGCCATGCTCGTGGCCTGGTAGAGCGAGTTGGCCGCCAGCAGCAGCTGCGGCGGCACCAGCAGTGGGATCGCGGCCTGCTCGGCCGGCGCAAAGAACTGGGTGAGAACCGACTCCAGCAGGGTCATCAGCACCAGGCCCCAGTAGCCCCAGCTGAGCCCCAGCCAGGAGGGACCGCTCAGCAGGCACAGGGGTGCCAGCAGCACCAGCACGGCCCGCAGGCCATTGGAGGCCACCATCATCGAGCGTTTGGGCCAGCGATCGGCCCACACTCCCGCCACGGTGCCCAGCAGCACCGCCGGGATCGTGTTGGCCACGTAGATGCCGGTGGCCAGCAGGGTGATCACCTGGGCCCGGCTTTCCAGGTTGACCCGCATCGCGGCGGCGGCCTCGGCCAGGGCCGGACTGCTGTCGACGCTGCCCGTCACCCACACCTGGGCGATGAGGAACACCATCAGCACGATGTAGAACTTGTCGGCCAGCTGGGAGAAGATCTGGCCGATCCACAGCTGTCTGAAGTCGCGCAGACGCAGCACGGCCAGCAATCCTTGGGTGGCGGCTGGATTGCTCAAGGCTGCTGTGCTCGCGGGGCTGGGGTCTGGGGCGCCATGTTGCCGTAACAGCTGCGCAGCAGCGCCAGCGAACGAATGCGGCGGTTGAGGTGTTCGCGGCACCAGCACTCCAGCAGCTCCAGCAGCTTGAGCCAGACGGGCTCAGGACCCAGCAGCTCACCGCTGCTGCGGCGGGGCAAGTGGGGGCGCGGCAGGCGCTGCAGCAGGGCCAGCTCCGAAGGGTTGAGCCACAGCTGCGCTCCGGCGATGCCGCCGATCACCAGGCCTTCGCTGCTGAGCACGCTGCAACGCCAGTCCCAGTCGCCGATCGGCGGCTCCAGGGGTGTGCCGCTGCGGGCACAGGTCTGAAGCGGCAGGGCGTAGCCCCCCAGGGCCAGTTGCTGCAGGCCGCCCTGCACCAGGACTGCCAGCACCTCAACACTGGGGCCCTTCTCCTCGACCAGTTGCTCCAGGCGGCCCAGTTGCAGCAGCAGATGGTTGAGCAGGGCGTGGGCCGGATCGTTGTCGGCCACCAGGGCCAGGGCCAGTTCGCACAGGGCCTGGGCCGCCGCCAGGGTTTCAAGCCTGCTGCCCAGGGTGCCGTAGTGATGCAACACCTGAAGTTGGCGCAGCCGCCGCAGGCCGCGGCCGCCGCCGAACTGCAGACGCAGGTGGGCCAGGGGCACGGCGGCCGCCAGGCTGCTGCGGGGGCGCCTGGCGCCGGGGGCCGCCAGGCGCATCAGGCCCTGATCGCCACTCAGCACGGCCAGCAGCCGGTCCTGTTCGCCCAGGGGCTGGCTGCTCAGCACCAGGGCTTCGATGGTCTGTTCAGGCACCGGCCTTGAGGGCCTCGATCAGGGCTACGCCGCGGCTGGTGCCCAGGCGACTGGCGCCGGCCTGCACCAGCTCGAGGGCGGTATCGAGGCTGGCGATTCCGCCCGAGGCCTTGATCGCGGCACGGCCGCGGGCCAGGTCCCGCAGGGTGCTCACCTGGGCGGCGGTGGCCGCCGGTCCGAAGCCAGAGCCGGTTTTGAGAAAGCCGGCACCGGCGTCGATGCTGACCTCCACCAACAACTCCAGCGCCTCAGGGGTGAGTTTGCCGGCTTCGAGAATCACCTTGAACGGCAGACCCACCTCGGCCACGGCCGCCAGATCGGCCAGCAGGGTGCTGCTGTCACGGTCCGACAGAGCACCGAAGTCGGGCACCACGTCGAGCTCATCAGCACCCTGCTCGGCGGCCAGTTCGGCCTCGGCCCGCTTGATCACGGCCTGCACCGCGCCAAAGGGAAAGCCAATCACTGCCACCAGCCTGGGCTCGACACCCCCAGCGTTGCGGGGCAGCCGTTCGCGGGCATGGGCCACCCAGCGGGAGGCCACGCACACCCCGGCGAAGCCGAAGTGGCGGGCCTCGTCGCAGCAGCGGTTGATCGCCTCGCGCCCGGCCAGGGGGTCGAGCTGCGCGTGGTCAATCAGCGGGGCGAGATCGGGCCGCTCAGCGTTCAAGGGGGGCCTACTCCCTGGCCTGAATCACGCCATACCCGCCATGGTTGCGGCGGTAGGCCACCTGGATCTGCCCACTATCGCTGTCGCGAAACACGAAGAAGTCGTGGTCGATCACGTCGAGTTGCTGCAGAGCGGCGTCGACGCTCATCGGCGGCATGGCGAAATACTTGCGGCGCACGCCGCGGCTGGGGGTTGCGGGCTCCTTGCCATCGGTGAGGCTGGAGCCGGGAGGCGGCAGGGTGGCCGCGCCGGCCTCCTCATCGCGGGCCGAGCGGTGTACCGGGCCGTGGCTGCGCTCGTGCAGACGTTCCCGGAAGCGATTGAGCTGGCGGGTCAACTTGCTGGCCACCAGGTCGATGCTGGCGTAAAGGTTGTCGGAGCGTTCCTGGGCCCGGATCACGGTGCCGTTGGCAAACATGGTGACCTCGGCCGTCTGCTGCGGCACCCTTGGATTGCGGGCCACCGACAGGTGCACGTCGGCCTCCTTGACCAACCCCTCAAAGTGGTTGATGGCTCGGCTGAGCTTGGTTTCGGTGTACTCCCGGATTGCAGGTGTCACCTCGAGATTGCGGCCATGGATGAGCAGTTTCATCAGAGCGTCCGGCCTCCGTTGCTCGGAATGGTTCAACGCTAGGAAGGGCTGATGGCGCGGTCCACGGGCGACGCAATCCTTCTTGAACCGTCCGGCCCGGTTCCGTTTGAGACGGCCTGGCAGCAGCAGCGTGCGCAGCAGCAGCGCCTGCTCGACGACCCCCAGGGGCCCGCGGCCGTGCTCCTGCTTGAGCATCAGCCCTGCTACACCCTGGGCCGCGGGGCCGATCCGGCATATCTGCGCTTTGACCCAAGGCGGCCACCCCATCCGCTGTTTCGCATCGACCGGGGCGGTGAAGTGACCCACCACTGCCCCGGTCAGCTGGTGCTCTATCCGGTGCTGAACCTGCAACGCCACGGGGCCGACCTGCACACCTACCTGCGAGCACTGGAGCAGGTGGTGCTGGATGTGCTCACCGCCCTGGCGTTGCCGGGGGAGCGCAGCACGGGGCAGACAGGCGTCTGGCTCCAGGGGCGCAAGGTGGCAGCGATCGGTGTGGGCGCGCGGCGCTGGATCAGCCAGCACGGCCTGGCCCTCAACGTCGACTGCGACCTGTCCGGTTTTGCTGCGATCGTGCCCTGCGGCATCGCCGATCGACCGGTGGGCCGCCTGAGTGACTGGATCCCCGGCCTGACCACAATCGAGGTGCGTCCCCTGCTGCTGCACGCGCTGGCCCGGCGCTTCGCCCTGCAGTTGCGGCCATGCGATTGATCGTCGGGCATCGCCGTCGCGCTCCCCTATGGCTGGCCCTGAACCGCTGCAACAACACGCCAGAATTCCTGCGTGTTGTTGCAGGCCGCCCGGATGCATCGTCTCACCACGACTGCTGAGGTGCGTCCAGCTGAGCTGCATTGGACCGGCAGCCGCAACGACCTGCGGGCCATCGCCCAGCGGGCCGATTGGAGCCAGCTCAGCCGCATCGACCAGCTCTGGCCCGTGCTGGCAGAGCGCCATGGCGACGCCGTTGCCGTGGAGGCTCCCCATGCCAACCCGCCGGAGCGCTTCAGCTACAGCGAGCTCAGCGACCGCATTGATACCGCCGCTGCTGCGTTGGCGCAGTGGGGGTTGGGACCCGGGGACGTGGTGGCGCTGGTTGCTGAGAATGGCCCCCGCTGGCTGATCGTCGATCAGGCGATCATGCGCTGCGGCGCCAGCGATGCCGTGCGGGGGGCCACGGCGCCGCTCGAAGAGCTGCGCTACATCCTCGACGATTCGGCTGCCGTGGGCCTGGTGGTTGAGTCGGCGGCCCTGCTGGAGCGGCTTGCCCTGGCCGCTGAACAAATGCAGCGGCTGCGCTTCGTGCTCGTGCTGCAGGATGAACGGGGCGCGAGCACGCCAGCAGCGACCGGCGGCCCACGGGCATGGCACAGCTGGGACGATCTGCTGGCTCGCGGCGCGGGTGCGCCGCCCCCACTGGCCGGTGCGGCCACGGGACCCTCCGGCATGGCCACGGTCCTTTACACCTCGGGCACCACGGGGCAGCCCAAGGGCGTGCCCCTGAGTCACACCAACCTGCTGCACCAGCTGCGCAGCCTGGGGGTGGCGGTCAACCCCAGGCCCGGTGATCGGGTGCTGAGCGTGCTGCCGATCTGGCACGCCTATGAGCGCAGTGCCGAGTACTTCCTGTTCTCGTGCGGATGCCGGCAGACCTACACGACTCTCAAACAGTTGCGCACCGACCTGCAGGCGGTGCGGCCCCATTACCTGATCAGTGTGCCGCGGCTGTGGGAGGCCCTGCTCTCGGGCTTCAGTGATGCGTTGGCGGGGATGCCCGCGGCCCGCCAGCGGTTGATCAGCGGAGCCCTGGCCAACAGCCGCGCCTGGTGCCTGGCCCGCCGCCGTGCCCTCGACCTCACCCTGGTCCCCGAGGCGGCTGGGGTGCGTCTGGCTGCCGCCGCAACGGCACTGCTGCGCTGGCCGGCCCATGCCCTGGCGGCCCGGTTGATCTGGCCCAAGGTGCGCGGTCAGCTGGTGGGCGGGCGCCTGCGGACCGCCATCAGCGGCGGTGGAGCCCTGGCCATGCATGTCGATGGTTTCTTCGAGGCCATCGGCATCGAGCTGCTGGTGGGCTACGGCCTCACCGAGACCAGCCCGGTGCTCAGTTGCAGGCGCCGCTGGTGCAACCGCCGCGGCAGTTCGGGCCAGCCCCTGCCGGGCACGGCGATCCGCATCGTCGATCCCGAGCGTCGCACCAGCCTGGGCGTGGGCGAGCGGGGCCTGGTGCTGGTCAGGGGCCCCCAGGTGATGGCGGGGTACCTGGGCAAACCTGACGCCACGGCCACGGTGCTCGATGCCGAAGGCTGGTTTGACACCGGCGATCTGGGCTGTCTGCTGGCCGACGGTTCGCTGGTGCTCACCGGCCGCGCCAAGGACACGATCGTGCTGAGCAGCGGCGAAAACATCGAACCGGGTCCGCTGGAAGACTGCCTGGTGGCCGACGAGCTGGTGGAGCAGGTCATGCTGGTGGGTCAGGACCGCAAGGCCCTCGGGGCCCTGGTGGTGCCCAGGCCTGAGCCCATGGCGGCCTTCGCCGCCGCCCAGGGGGTGCCGTTGCACGACCCCGCGGTGCTCAAGGCCCTCACCGGCCAGCTCAACCGACGTCTGCAGGGCCGGGCCGGGGCCCGGCCCGACGAGCGTCTGGCCGGGGTCGCGCTGGTCGAGTCCTTCACGATTGACAACGGCCTGCTCACCCAGACCCTCAAGCAGCGCCGCGACCGCATTGCAGCCCGCGATGCTGCGGCCATTGACGCGATCTACACCCGCTGACACGCTGAGCGCTGTTTGGTTAGACCCATGGGTTCAGGCGGTCCTCTCTCGATCAAGCGTTCGATCACGGTGCGGGCGGTGGTCACGCCCCGTTGGAAGGAGGACGCCGAGCGTGAGCTCAGCGCCGCCGTGGCCAACAGCGACGGCCAGCTCTCCCAGCTGGAGCTCGAGGGCCAGCAGGTGGTGGATGAGATCCGCCGCCAGAGCGCCAACCCCCTCGATCCGCGGGTGCAGGAACAGGTCGCTTCGGTTCAGCAGCAGGTGGCCGCCAAACGGGCCGAGCTCGAGGAGCAGAAGCGCCAGCTGCTCGAGCAGCAGCGCCAGGTGCGCGACCTTGAGATGGAGCAGATCGTCGAGCAGGGCCAGCTCGAAAGCTTCTGCGATGTGCAGGTGGGCGACAACCTGGTCGAGAAGCTGTCGGTCGCCATCGTCGTGCGCGACGGCGTGATCGAGGCGATCGAGGGGACCCTCTGAGCCCCTTTGCTCAGCAGTGCCGGCGTAAAATCCGCCCCATCAGCGCGGCAGTTTTCCGTTGGCCACTCACGACATCTTCATGCCCGCCCTCTCGTCAACGATGACGGAGGGCAAGGTCGTCGAGTGGCTCAAGAAACCCGGTGATCGGGTGGAACGCGGCGAGTCGGTGCTCGTGGTCGAGTCCGACAAGGCCGATATGGATGTCGAGTCCTTCCAGGAGGGGTATCTGGCGGCGGTCATCGTCGCTGCCGGCGGCACTGCACCGGTGGGCGACACGATCGGTCTCATTGTCGAGACCGAGGCCGAGATCGCCGAGGTGCAGGCCAAGGCACCAAAGGCTCCGGCATCAGCTCCCGTCCCGGTTGCCCCTGCCGCCGCGGCCCCTGCTGCTGCGGCGGCTGCGGCGCCCGTCGCTCCTGCCCCGGTCGTGCCTGCAGCCCCTGCTGCAGCCCCTATGGCGGTGGCTGCCCCGGCCTCCAACGCTAGTGGTCGCGTGGTCGCCAGCCCCCGCGCCAAGAAGTTGGCCAGTCAGTTGGGTGTCGACCTGGGTGCCCTGCGCGGCAGCGGTCCCCATGGCCGCATTCAGGCCGAGGACGTCCTGGCCGCCAAGGGTCAGCCCAACACCGTGCCCTGGGTGGCCGAAGGTCCGGGACCTGCTGTCGTTTCTGGCGGCAATGGCGCTGCAGCCGGCAACGGATCCGCCCCAGCCCCGGCAGGCAACGCCTTCGGCCGCCCTGGCGAGAGCGTCACTTTCAACACCCTGCAGAACGCGGTCAACCGCAACATGGTGGCCAGCCTGGCGGTGCCCACCTTCCGGGTGGGTTACACGATCACGACCACCAAGCTCGACGCCTTCTACAAGCAGGTCAAGGGCAAGGGCGTCACCATGACTGCGCTGCTGGCCAAGGCGGTGGCGGTCACCCTGGCGCGCCATCCCCAGGTCAATGCGGCCACCAGCGCCGATGGCACGGCCATGGTCTATCCCGCCAGCATCAACGTGGCGGTGGCGGTGGCCATGGAAGACGGCGGCCTGATCACGCCGGTGCTGGCGTCCGCCGACAGGACCGACATCTACGAACTCGCCCGCAACTGGGCCGACCTGGTGGCCCGGGCCCGCAGCAAGCAGCTGCAGCCCGACGAGTACTGCAGCGGCACCTTCACCCTCTCGAACCTGGGCATGTTTGGCGTCGACCGCTTCGACGCGATCCTGCCCCCCGGCACCGGCGCGATTCTGGCGGTGGCTGCCTCGCGCCCTGCGGTGGTCGCCGGCAAGGACGGTTCCTTCCGTGTCGCCAGCCAGATGCAGGTCAATCTCACCTGTGACCACCGGGTGATCTACGGCGCCGATGCCGCCGCCTTCCTCAAGGACCTGGCCCAGCTGATCGAGACCAACCCCGAGAGCCTGGCGCTCTGAGGCGCGGCCGCATCACCGCCAGTGCGTTGTTGCTGTTGCCCATCTGACGTCCGCTGCCCAGAGGCTGCCTGTGGATCCGGCTGACCGGCTGCTCTCTAGTTACGACTTCGCACTTCCGCAGGAGCGCATCGCCCAGCGCCCTGTGGAGCCGCGGCACGACGCACGCTTGCTGGTGGTTGATCCAGGCGGTTGCGGCTCGGCCCCCCATGCCCGCCACCTGAAAGTCTGGGATCTGCAGCACCAGCTCAGGCCTGGTGACCTGCTGGTGGTCAACGACACCCGGGTGCTGCGGGCCCGGCTCCAAGCGCGGCGCTCGACGGGCGGCGCGGTTGAGCTGCTCGTGCTCGAGCCCCAAGGCGAGGGACGCTGGTTGTGTCTGGCCAAGCCCGCCAAACGGCTCAAACCTGGCGACAGCCTGGAGGTGATCGCCACAGATCAGCCTCCACTCACCGTCACCGTGCTGGGCAGCGATCCCCAGACCGGTGGTCGCATCGTGCAGTTTCCGCCGGACTGCACCGATGCTGCTGCGCTCGAGCCCCGGTTGGTGCAGTACGGGGCGATCCCGCTGCCGCCTTACATCCATGAGCATGACGCGGCTGACAACGAGCGCTACCAAACCCGCTATGCCGCCAGGCCTGGAGCCGTGGCTGCCCCGACCGCGGGGCTGCATCTCAGTGATGCGCTGCTGGCCGCGATTCAGGCTCGCGGTGTGGCGATCGCCACGACCACCCTGCATGTGGGCCTGGGCACCTTCCGACCGGTCGAGACCGAAGACCTCAGCCAGCTGCAGCTGCACAGCGAATGGGTCGAGGTGACCCCCCAGCTGGTGGCCGCTGTGGCGGCCTGCCGCGCTCGCGGTGGGCGGGTCATCGCCGTCGGCACCACCAGCGTGCGCAGCCTCGAGGCGGTGGCCCAGCTGCATGGCGGCGTGCTGGCGCCGCACACCGGGCCGGTGAACCTGGTGATTCAGCCCGGCTACCGCTTTGCGGTGGTGCAGGGTCTGCTCACCAACTTCCACCTGCCCAAAAGCTCCCTGTTGCTGCTGGTCAGTGCCCTGATCGGTCGGCAACGGCTGCTGGATCTCTACGCCGAGGCGATCGCGCGGGAGTACCGCTTTTTCTCCTACAGCGATGCAATGTGGATTGCGCCCGAGGCTGTGCTCAGTTCAGTAGCTCCAGGCCTGGAAAGAGCCTGAACGCTGGGTCGCTGCTGACAAGCACCAGGTCGCTTGCCATGGCCTGGGCGGCCAGCAGCCTGTCAAAGGGGTCGCGGTGATCCACATCAAGCAGTCCCGCGCTCCGAGCTGTTTGACCGTTGATGGCCAGTTCGGATGCCGCCAGAGCATTGAGGACCTTGGGGTAGTTGTGCACGACCTGGCCGGCATGGCTCAATTTGCCCAGGCGCCACTTGGTCGCGATTTCCCAGGCGCTGGCCGCACTCACCAGCAGTGCGTTGTCGCTGTCCTCGAGCGCCTCGTGTTGCCGCTCGGAGAGCTGATGCGGTTCAAGCGCCGCCCACAACAGCACGTGGGTGTCGAGCAGCAGCCTCATGCCCACCAGTGGCTAAGTTCCTCTTGCGGGAGTGGCTCGAAAAAGCTGCTGTCGACATGGCCCTGCATAAACCCAAGCTGTCGTTTGGGTTTGGGTTCTAGGGGAACAAGCTGGGCCACGGGCTTGCCATGGCGTGCCAGGACGAACCTCTCCCCAGCGGCCACCCTGGCCAACAAGGCCGACAGGTGGGTTTTGGCGTCCTGCACATTGATCGGTTGCGCCATGCTCAACTTCTGACCAGACCAACCTGGTCAGACTAGCTCGGGTCCTGGCGCTGTCGCAACAAAGCCCCCGCGCGCAGCGCGGGGGCATGCTCTCATTGCTGAGACGTTGGCTTGGCCTGCTGATCAGGCTGCAGCCAGATTGGCGGCCACGAAGTCCCAGTTCACCAGCTTCTCGAGGTAGGTGGTGATGTAGTCGGGGCGGCGGTTCTGGTAGTCGAGGTAGTAGGCGTGCTCCCACACGTCCATGGTGAGCAGGGCCGTCTGGCCATGGGCCAGGGGCAGGTCGGCGTTGCCAGTCTTGGTTACCTTCAGGGTGCCGCCATCGAGCACCAGCCAGGCCCAGCCACTGCCAAACTGGGTGGCGCCGGCGGCCTTGAACTGCTCAACGAAGGCCTCGAAGCTGCCGAAGTCAGCGTTGATCCTGTCGGCGAGGGCACCGCTGGGGCGACCGCCGCCACCGGGCTTCATGCACTGCCAGTAGAAGCTGTGGTTCCACACCTGGGCGGCATTGTTGAAGATGCCGGCCTTGCCGGCGTCACCGGCCACGGCTGTAATGGTGTCCTCGAGGCTCTTGCTCTCGAGATCGCTGCCGGCCACCAGGTTGTTGAGGTTGGTGACGTAGGCGTTGTGGTGCTTGCCGTGGTGGAACTCCAGGGTCTGGCGCGAGATGTGGGGCTCAAGCGCATCAAGGCCGTAGGGCAGCGCGGGCAGCGTATGGGCCATGGGGTTCAGGAGTTGAAAACGGCTGGGTGAAGACGTCGGCGCTGGCCTTCTGGCCAGACCACCTGTGCCATCCTAACGATTGCTTCGGGTTTGCCTGGGTGGGGGTATCCGGCCCCCGCTCCCGGCTCAGCCCTTCACCTCGAGCAGTTCCACTTCGAAGATCAAGGTGGCATTGGGGGGGATCACACCGCCGGCACCACGCTCGCCGTAGCCCAGGTCGGGGGGGATCACCAACCTGCGCTTGCCGCCCACCTGCATGCCGGCGACCCCCTCGTCCCAGCCCTTGATCACCCGGCCGGCCCCCAGCGGAAAGCTGAACGGACCGCGGCCGTAGCTGCTGTCGAACTCCTTGCCGTTGTCCAGGGTGCCGCGGTAGTTGACCACCACGGTTTTGCCGGCGACGGCCTCGGTGCCGTTGCCGATCACCAGATCGGTGATGCGCAGGCCACTGGGGGTCTGGCGCTCCTTGGGGGCACTCAGTTCACCGCCGAGGGCGCCTGCCTGGGCCACGGCCTTGCTGTCGGTCTGATCGGGTGCCATGGCAAATAGAGTGGGGTTGGAGTCGTCAGGATCCAGCTCGAACCAGCCTGCGGGCTGTGGTGCTGGGGTCGCAGCCGTGTTGGCTGTAGCGACCACAGTGGCAGGGGGCTGGGCGGCTGCCACTGTGGTGGGAGCCACCAGCTGGCTCACCAGGGCCACCGCCAGGCAGATCACGCACACAACAGAGCTGATCAGGATGTCGCGCATGGCCGCAGGCCGTTGTGGGTGGTTGTCGGCGCTGATTCTGTCAGCCGGCTCGGGGCTGCTGGCCGGGCTCGCGCTGCCGCCTCTGGGTTGGCCGCCGTTGCTGTGGCTGGCCCTGGCTGCTCTCTGGGCGCTAGCCAGCAGGCCCTGGGCCGGTCTGGTGTGGGGCAGCTGCGCTGTGGCGATCAGTCACCGATGGCTTCTGGCGCTGCATCCGCTCGACTGGATCGGGGTGCCGCTGCCGTTGAGCCAGCCGTTGTGCCTGGTGTTGTTGGCCCTGATCAGCATCCTGGGCGGTGCCCTGGTCCGGGTGTGGTTGCTCCTGGCCAGGCGTCTTGGTCCCCAGCGGCCGCTGTCGGCGCTGTTGCTGGCCCTGCTCTGGGGGGTTGGGGAAATCCTGCTGAGCCGCAGCCCCCTGTTCTGGATCGGCCTTGGTGGTGCGGCCTTGCCGGCCGACCGGGCCCTGGCAGCGTGGGCCAGCTGGGGGGGCAGCGGCCTGGTGGCAGTGCTGCAGCTCGCCCTGGGATGGCTGCTGTGGCGTCTGCTGGTGGGGCCATCGCGTCGTCGCCAGCTTGCCCTGCTGCTGGCGGGGCTTCTGGTCAGCCATGGGGTTGGGGCCTTGCTGCTGGCGGGGCTGCCATCGCCTCGCCCTGGGGATGCCGCAGGCGCCATTGAGCGGGTGCTGGTGCTGCAACCGGCGATCCCCACCCGCGACAAATTTTCGGCCGCGCAGCGCCAATCGTTGCAGCGGCAGCTGGCCAGGGCCCTGGAGCAGGGCCGGCGCCAGGGGGCCGACCTGCTGGTGCTGCCCGAAGGCGCCCTGGGGCTGGAGCCGCGCCTCGACGAACCCACCCCGATCGAGCTGATCAGCGGCGGCTTCCGCTGGCACGCAGGACCCCGGCAACTGGAGCAGCGCAGTGCCCTGCTGCGCTTTGCCGCGGGAGAGCAGGTTCCCGGCAGCTGGCTCGACAAGCACCGGCTGGTGCCCTTGGGCGAATGGGTTCCCCTGGCCGCTCTGGTGCGCTGGAGCGGGTTGTCGGCCGTCGGCGGCATCCAGCCCGGCGCCCCATCACGGCTGCTGCCCCGCCAGGGGGGTGGGCTGGCCGCTGCCATCTGTTACGAACTGGCCAACGGTTCTGCCCTGGCCCACGCCGTCCACGACGGTGCCCAGTGGTTGCTGGCCAGCGCCAATCTCGACCCCTATCCGCCAACGCTGCAACGTCAGTTTGCGGCGCTGGCCCAGTTGCGTGCCCTCGAGACCGGCCGCTGGTTGGTCAGCGCCGCCAACACCGGCCCCAGCCTGCTGATCAGCCCCCGCGGTCGGGTCGTGGCCGGGCTGCCCCCATCCAGGGCCGGCACCGGTCTGTTCCCGGTGCCGCGGCTGCAGCAGCTCACGTTGTACGACCGCCTTGGCGATGCCCCTCTGCTGGTGTTGACCCTGCTGGTGGCCCTGCTGCGCTGGCCGTGGGCGCCGGCCAGCGCTAAAACCCAGCAGTTGCCACAACCCCATGCGTCTGATTGAGGCCTACTCCAGCGGTTGGAACCGATCGTTCGACTACACCGGACGCTCCAACCGTGGTGACTATTGGTGGTTTGTGCTGGGCAACCTGATCGTCGCGGTGGTCGCCGCCATTGTTTCGGACAAGCTCTACGCCCTGTATGCCTTGGCCAGCATCGTGCCCGGCATGCCACTGGCGGTGCGGAGGCTGCGCGACAGCGGCAAGGCCTGGCCCTGGCTGCTGATCGGACTGATTCCGATCATTGGCGGCATCTGGCTGATCGTGCTGTTCTGTCAGCCCTCGCTGCAAGGCTGAACCCAGGCAACGCCCCCTGATGGATTCGAACCATCGACCGGCTGCTTAGAAGGCAGCTGCTCTATCCAGCTGAGCTAAGGGAGCTCGATGGGCATTGTGGCAGGCGCGGTCTGGGTTTCAGCACGGTTGTACAACCCCTAGGATGGCTTGCTGCTCACACGTGGTGCCAATGGCGGCCAGCCGGCTCACCGACAGTCAGAAGATTGAGCTGGTGGATCGCTACCGGCAGGGCTTTAGCAGTACCGATCTGGCCGCGCTTTATGGCTGCAGCCCCAACACGGTGAGCCGCGTGGTCAAGGCGGCGCTCGATCCGGCTGAGTATGTGCAGCTCAAGCAGCAGCGGGGTCGCATCCTTCCCCAGGGTGCTGCCGCGGCACCTGCCGTTGAGCCGCCCCTTGAGCAGGGCGTCAATGATGGGCTGGACCCCGCTGCCGAGGGGGCAGTCCTGGCGATCGACGATGCCGATGACTTCGGCGATGACGATGCCGAAGAGATCGATCCCGATGACGATCTGCTCGGCGATGGCGACGACGAGCCGTTGGCAGCCGTGCCGGTGCTGCCGCTGAGCATCAGCCTTGAGCCCGTCAAGGTTCAGGCGCTGGTCGCATCGTTGTTGCCTGACAGCCTCTACATGCTCGTCGACAAGACTGTTGAGTTGCAGGCCAGACCCCTTAGCGACTTCGCCGAGCTGGGTCAGCTCCCGCCTGAGGAGCAGGAGCGGCAGGCGCTTCAGCTGTTTGCCAATCCGCGCCAGGCCAAGCGGCAGTGCGGCCGTTCCCAGAGGGTGATCAAGATGCCCGATCCGGCCCTGCTGGTACGCCGCGCTTCCTATCTGCAGGTCAAGGGCATCAGCCGGCTGGTGGTCGAAGGATCGCTGTACGCCTTGCCCGGCGGCTGATCAATCGGGTTCCAGGTCTGGGCTGGCCAGCGCGGCGCTGCAACCGCCGCTGATCACACCGATCACCAGCGCCACCCCCACGACAAACCCAACCGGCAGCGGGGCACTGCGCCCCACCAGCAGATTGAGCTGGGGCCTGCGATCGAGGTTCTGAGACCCCAGGCACAGCAGCAGTAGCAGCAGCAGCCCCCCCGTCAGGCTGGCCGAGATCAGGCGCAGGCGCAGCAGCATCGCCACGGGTCGAACACGCTTCATTCTGGGCCTTGGCTCAGGCTTTGATCAGCGTCGTCGGCGTTGTCGTGCAGCAGGGCATACAGCTCCCGCCTGCTGTGGCCGCTCTGTTCAGACAGGTGGCGGGCGGCTTCGCGGCGGCTGAGCCCCTGCTCCAGCAATCTGCCCAGTTCTGCCCTGAGCTGGGTCGGCTCCCAGCAGGGGGAAGTGACCCTAGGCGCACCACCCAGCACCAGGGTGCATTCGCCCTGGGGGGGCACCCGCCTGAAGTGCTCCAATGCAGCGCCCACCCTGGGCCCCACCTGCTCTTCATGGCGTTTGGTCAGTTCCCTTGCCACCCGCAGCGGACGATCACCCAGCAGCTCGAGCACGTCTTCGAGCAGGTCCACCAGACGATGGGGGGCTTCAAACAGCACCAGGGTGCGCTCTTCGCCGGCCAGGGCGCTGAGGCGGGCACGCCGTTGACGCGGGCGGGCCGGCAGGAAGCCTTCAAAGCAGAAGCGGCCAGTGGGCAGGCCGCTGCTCACCAGCGCCGTGGTCACGGCGCTGGGTCCTGGCACGCAGATCACCTCATGGCCCGCAGCTCGGGCCGCCGCCACCAGCTCTTCGCCGGGATCGGAGATTCCGGGCAGCCCCGCATCACTGATCACCGCCAGGGACTGGCCTGCAGCCAGCTGGGCCAGTAGCTCGGGGATGCGACTGTTCTGGTTGTGCTGGTGGAAGCTAATCAACCGCGGTGACCCGTCGGCCTGGCGCAGTCCCAGCTGGTGCAGCAGCAGACCACTGCGGCGCGTGTCCTCACAGGCGATCGCGCTGACGCCGGCCAGCACCTGGCGGGCCCTGGGGGAAAGGTCCCCCAGGTTGCCGATGGGGGTTCCCACCAGATACAGCACTCCGGCGGCGGGTTCAGCCTCCTGCACAATGCACCCCAGTGGGGCACGGGCCCCTGAGCTGCGTCCATGATGCCCACAAGCCCTGTTGTGCCGGAAGGCATCAGCCTCGATGCCCTGCTGATCGAGCTGCGCCGCCTGAGCTGGGGGGCGGCCGACATCCTGCTGGCCTACGGCAGGGGTGAACAGCCTCCCTACGGCTACCCGCCTGCACTCAGCGTTGCCGACGGTGGCGAGGGACCGGTCAGTGCCGCCGACCTGGCCGTTAACAGCTGGCTGCTCGATGGCCTGGAGCGCGCTTTCCCCAATGCTCCCTGGACCCTGCTCAGTGAAGAGACGGCCAAGCAACAGCTCACCCCCGGTGTGCCGTTGCCGGCCGAATGGCTCTGGATCCTTGATCCACTCGATGGCACCAAAGATTTTCTCCAGGGCACGGGCGAGTACGCCGTGCATCTGGCCCTGGTGCACCGGCAGCGGCCGGTTCTGGGGGTGGTGCTACTGCCCGAGCTCGAGGAGCTCTGGTTTGGTCTGGGCACCCAGGCTTGGCGTGAGAACCGAGCCGGTCAAAAGAGTCCTGCCCGGCTCAGCACACGCCGTGACCCAGCTGAGCTGGTGCTGGTGGCCAGCCGCAATCACCGGGATCAGCGCCTCGAGCAGCTAGTTGCAGCCCTTCAGGTGGGGCAGACCCGCTCCATCGGCAGCGTCGGCGGCAAGGTGGCCACGATTCTTCGGGGCGAGACGGATCTCTACCTCTCACTCTCTGGCGGCAGTGCGCCCAAAGACTGGGACATGGCGGCACCGGAGGCGGTGCTGCTGGCAGCCGGTGGCGCCTTCAGCCACGCCGATGGCAGTCCACTCACCTACAACACCGGAGATGTGCGTCAGGCTGGCTGCCTGATCGCGAGCCATGGCCCGGTGCATGGCGAACTCTGCCGTCGGGCGGCGACCTGCATGGCGACCATTGATCCTGACTTTGTGCTCTGAGCGGCCCGCCGCGCTGGGATTCACGGGCCAGCCCACCCACGGTGAGGGCCAGCAGAGCCGCAACCGTTTTGCCGCTCGGCTTGAATCGCGCCCCCAGATTTGCCGAGACCAGCAGGGAGACTGAAGCGACGAAGCCCCAGAAGATCGCATCCCACTGGGAGCCACCCATGGTCAGTGGAGGCAGTTCA
>Ga0172372_10000438_pt1 | contig 63522 bp, 57 predicted proteins | sample LakKiv5m_2_FD_114544 | JGI IMG/M metagenome (GOLD analysis project Ga0172372, IMG submission 114544) | Freshwater microbial communities from Kabuno Bay, South-Kivu, Congo - kab_092012_9.5m | ecosystem: Environmental > Aquatic > Freshwater > Lake | place: Democratic Republic of the Congo...
AGAGGTATCGCGGTTGGGGCTCGACAAGCTCATCCGTACCTCGGTCCAGATCCCCTCAACGGGTTCCGGGCCGCACGGATGGATGAAGATCGCGGAGACGCTCGACTACCCGGAAACCCGCCTCTATGAGGGCACCGCCTCGACCGGGGAGACGATCTACTGCGAGCACCGCGTCTATGTGGACGAGGACCGCATCTACTACTACGGTCCGGTTTCGGTCGCCGAAGCCGCGTGGGAAGTCCACGCCCACAACAACGGCATCGACGGAGACGAGGCCCGAGAGTGGCTCCTCAAGTACACGAACTGCGAGGGTGCAGAGTTTTACGGGTACATCGCCCGCACCCGCCCGGAGGTCTGACCTGTTCCACGTCGAAATTCGACTCTCCAACTAACTTTTGCAGTCGGTTTCCCCTTCGCCCTACGTCTTTAGGTACATATGACCCTCACGAACCTCTCCCCCTCCCCTGAAGCCTCCGCCCGCGTTCGCGCGGCCATCGACCGCATCAAGGCAGACGACCCCGCCTATTGGCAGCGGTGTCAAGACCAGCGCGACCCCCGCTCCCCCGCCGCAGCGGGAAGTGTTCTCCACCTCGTGCCCACGTTCACCGGGGACATCGAGTCCGTCCTCCGGGCGTGCGAGTGGATCCCGTTCAAGGACGACGCGATCCTCCCGCAATGCACGGCGTTCCGCACCTTCGACCTTGCGGGTCGGCTCGGCCTCGTACCGCTCGCGGACCTCGGCCCCGATGCAACGGTGACCCTCGCGGACCCGAAGGAAACCGGCAAGGCGGAGGCGACCGTCGTGCTTTCCAAGCGGGACGCCGAGCGGTCGCGCCCGTTCGTTCAGTACACGGTCATCATCCTCGGCCCGACCAAGGACGGGGGCGAGTGCGTGTGGACGTTCCACCCCGGACCTCCCATCAAGCCCTCGGAAGTGGCGACCCCGCCCGAAGGCGAGCGGGCCATCCTCGTAGCGAAGGCTCGCGAACTCGGCCTCGTGTTCGCAAAGATCGTCGTTCAAGAGGGCGAATGACCACCCCGCTCGCTATCCCGACGACGTGGGAATCCGCGTTCACTTGGATCGCGCTCATCCACCGTGCCGCCCATGAAGCCGGTCACTCGTTGTTCTTCGCCCAGACCAAGGTGAGTGACGAGCAACAACGCACCATCTTGGTGGCGGAGGCCGACGGGGACCGGAAGCGTCTCATCTGGGTTCTCCAAGAGTGCCCGGTCCCTGCCCCCATCATCGGCGGCGTTCTCGCTACCGAGAAGTCGATAGCCGATTTCCTCATCGAGCAGCACCGGAAGGTGCTGGAGGAGAAACTCGGCTATCCGCCGGAGCGATGGGAGTTTCTCGACTACATTCCGGCCCCCGTAAGCTGACCCTAAGCGGTAGGGGCTCTATCCGGGCGAGAAGGTATGAGCGACCTTCGCGCCCGTGTAATTCGTCTCGCCCGCGCCCGACCGGAGCTTCGCGCCCAACTCCTCCCGCTCGTGAAGGAAGCGCGGGTCACGGAGGAACTACTCCGGGTCAAGTACGTCAACCTCGGCGATTTCGGCGGGACGAACCCGATCCAGGACTCTTGGCTCCTGGAGGTCGCGGGTCCGACGTTCGACTATCGGGACGAGCTAAAGAGGCTCGGTCTGCGATGGGACCCCTCTTCCAAGACTTGGTCGCTTCACGCCACGCTTCCGAAGTACGGGAACCCTCGCCTGGTCGCGGAGTACGAGAAGATCCGTCGGCTACAGAAAGCCGCGTACCCGAAGCTCCAGGAGCTAGCCGAAGAGCACAACCGCGTCGCTGAGGAAGCGAACAAGGGCCTCCGCCCCAAGGATCCGCGAGAGCTAGCAGAGCTAATCGACCGCCTCGACCGGATGGAGCCCGCGCTCGGGCGGGCGGGACTCGTCCTAGAGCGTAGGTTCCCTAGCCGGTATGACGCTTGGGAGCCCTTCGTTCTGATCAAGGGCAACACCTACCCCCTCGCGAACCTCATGAAGAGCCACGGGTTCCGCTGGAACCCGCGCGAGAAGGCGTGGTCGATGGCTGCGGCGGAGTTCTCCGTCGTCGGTCCGAAGTGGATGGGCGAAGTCGCTCGGTCGTTCCCCGCCGCCCCTCCGAAGGATGAGGGCGTCGGCGTCTTTACGGCGATGAGCAACGCGGAGCTGAAGAAGTGGATCTCCCGCTACATCGCGGGCTACGATCCCGAAGGCTTCTACATGGACGGCGAGCGTTCCGATACGGAAGCCTACGCCTACTACTTCCGTTACCTCCGGGGGCTCAAGCCCGCCGAGCAAGACAAGCAGAAGCAAATCTACGAGCGTTACGACGTATGAGCGACCTTCGATCCAAAGTGATTCGCCTCGCCCACGCGAAGCCGTCGCTGCGCCCGCACCTTTTGCCGCTGCTAAAGACGGCGAGGGTTTTTCCCACGCATGAGCAATCAGACGTGCTCATCAACGCTGGGATTACGTTTCTTGATTACACGCCGTTCGACAATGAGGTGAGGATCGGGGAGGTTCAGGGCAACGACCTCGCTCGGCTCATGAAGAGCTTTGGATTCAAGTGGGTTCCGAAGGACCGCGAGTGGGTCATCCCCACTAAAAAGTTTGAAGCGACCGCCGACAAGTGGGTGAAGCGCCTCTCGCAGCTTCGACCTCTGCCTCGCAAGCCGGGGCGCAAAGAGCATGACCGGAGCCTCCTTGAAGAGGAGCGGAGACGCGAGTTGGATCAGGACGACGAGCTTGACTCTGACTACCCGTAACGCGGGTAGCGTTAGCCATGAGCTTCGGATGGACAGGATTCTTTCGGCAAGGCGCGTGGCGCGAGCTACGCCGGTTCCTCCTGAATCAGAAGCGGGACGCTCTACCCCGTATTCGGGCGATCAACGCTGAGTTGTCCCGTATCGGGTACGTCCGTATTCTTTATGCGAGGACGGACCCGTCGAACCCTAACTCGCCGATGAGCGAGCGGAGGATCGGCCTGGACGTGTCGCCGGGGACGAGCCTAGAAAAGCTCCTCCAGGCGTACATCGCCCAAGGCGGCAACCCGTTCGACATCTCGATGTTCCTGATTCCCGACTCGTTCATCTTCGTCGAGAATGAGGAATCTACCTCCCCCGTCTCTGAAGAAATCGACGAGACGGGCGTCGAAGGCGAGCCGATACGCCGAGAGACGGCTCCCTACTCGGGGATCGTTTACCCGATCTCTGCCGATCCGGTTATCGGCGGGCTCTACACCGGAGGGTGGCTACCGCTGTGGAGGTACCCGCCTCGGAAGTTCGGCAACAACATCACCTACATCACCGAGTCGGCGGATCTAGCTCCCGCGACGAGACAGCTCCGGGACTGGGCGAATCGGGACATCCGGGGCCTCCGGAACAACCTAGAGGCCCGGATCATCAAGCTCTGCGACCTCCGCGAGCAGCTCCTCCTAGAGCGGGATGAGATTCTTCCCCAGGCCGTCGGCGGAGCCACTGACGGGGTTTCGTTCAACCCGGACGTTTTTGCGGTAACGCACCACACGTCCGGCATCATCCGTCAGATTGACGACGTGTTCTACACGATCGCCGACGGGTTCTACGATTTCGAGAACCCGCGTCAGTCCCAGCCCAACCCCCCGTACCCCGTCCTGCTCGAGGACGCGCCGACGGGCGAGGAGGCGTGGACCGCGTTCGGATAACCGCTTCCGCGTTCCCTTCTATCGCCCCGGAAAGACGGAGCGCGGAATAGGCTTGTCTACCGACGTACAAATCGCCTTCCTGTGCCCCCACGTCGTGGGGGAGGAACGGGTCGCGCTCTCGCCGGACCGCCAGACCCTCACGACCCGCTACCCCATCAGCGGGGCGAAGCTCCTCAAGGTACTCGTCAACAACGAGTACGAGGTGCTACCGGGAAGCGGGATCTCGACGCGGGCGGCTCTGTCCGCCGCGCGACCGGAGCCCTATCTCGTCGTCGCGGGCGAGCAGGAACTCACAATCAAAACGGCGTTTCGTCAGGTCACGACGACGCTCCCGCCCGGATACCTGACCGCTGACCAGCTCGTTGGAATTCTCAACGCGCTCGCGGTTGTGCCGGGGGACCGGCCTTTTTTCGTAGCCGAGAAGGACGAGCTATCGACGCTGGTGCTGAGAGAGAACCAGCGCGTCGGCCCTGAGTCGCAGATCAAAGTGCTCGGACCCGCCTCGGCGAACCTCGGGTTTGACTTTCAGTTCGGCAGCGTCGGTCGCGTTGTCGTCCCGCCGTTCGTCCTAGTGAGGCGGACCGCTGTGGGGGCGACCTCGGACCTGGACCTCGGGTATGAGATCCGGTTCCGAGCCCCGGTCCCGTCCAACTACTTCTTTTCGGTGACCTATCCGACGCCCTGGAACCTGTGCCCTCGGTGTCGGGGGACCGAAGTCGAAAACGACTACCGCTTCAACGACCAGGGAGAAACTCTCCAGGTCGCGGACAACAACCTCCTCTATCAGGGCTGTCTCAAGATTATCCTCACGGAACTCGGGTCGAACATCTACGCGAAGTGGTACGGGTCGAGCGTCTCGTCGAGCATCGGCTCCAAGGCCCTCGCCGGTACCCAAGCGACGCTTCAACAAGCCGTTAGGACGGCGCTCAATAACTTCCAGGGGATCCAGACCTCCCAGGCCAAGTACCAGCGCATCACCGCCAAGGAGCGTCTCTTCTCGGTCGATCAAGTCTCGGTCGTTCCGGATGCCCAAGACCCGACCGTATTCTTGATCAACGTCCAGATCCGCAGCTACAGCTCGGACCCGATCAACATCGACATCGTGTACACGGCTCCCGGAGCCTACGCCCTGCCCGGAACGAATAGGCTATCGCTGGGGAGATACGGATGAGCGTTCTTCAGGTACTCGCCCCCGACGGCAACTACTACACGAGCATCGCCTGGTCCACAACCACGACTCGGCGATTCTTCGCGGGCACCGTACCGACGACGGCGGCGGACCTGGAAGTCTCGATCCGGGGAGCGCCGTTCTCTAGCGACCCGTCTCTCATCTCGTTCACGGCCTCGGGATGGGTCGTTCCGAATCCGGCTTCGTATCCGGACGGGTTGGACCTGTTCTCGGGCACGAACGTCGTCCAGGTCCGATCTATCCCCCTCGTCGGTTCGCCTTCGGCTCCGGTTACGGCGACGGTCTACCTACTCTCGGACACGGCTACCGTCGGAGTAGCCCCTCCGACCAATATCACCGTCGAACGCCTCGACAACGCCGTCAACATCTCGGCCCAGGGACTGACGGATACTCGCGTCACCGGCTACAACTTCTACGCCTCGCTCCAACCCGGAGGCGGGGCCGTAGGCTACTTCCGAATCAATCTCAATCCCATCACCGTTCCCGTCCTCCAACAGAACGTCGTCGAACTCTCGTCCCTCACGACGAACAACCTCCCGGCGAACGCCGACCCGCTCTTCGTGAGACTGTCTGTTTCACAGGAAAACTCGTCCCAGACTACTCTCCAGACCGACGTAGACTCGCGAGTCGAGATCCCCGAAACGGTTACTGAGATCCAAACCAGCGTCACCCTCTCCTCAGTCGAGACGCTCCGCTACTACCAGTTTCTCCACCGACGCAGCGCCGGTCTCTCCTCCGACCCCGCCACCGTCCCCGTGGGTGCCTTCTCGGCGCTTCCGGCGAGCGAGCCCCTCTACTACATCGTCACGGCGCTCTACTACGATCCGCTAACCCAGACCGAGTACGAGTCCTACTACTCGCCGGAAGTCGTCGCCAACCCCATCGACGTTCGCATCACGACCCAGACCCTCCCCGTCGTCACTCGTCAACAGATCCTCCAAGACGCCGTCGCCTCCATCTACCGTAAGGATCGGAACATCTCCGTCCAGCCCGGAAGCGTCCCTCGGGACGTGTTCCTGGACCCGTTTACCTCGGAAGCTGAGCGGATTCGCTTCGTCCTCGACTTCATCTACCGCGCTAGCTCATTCGACACGCTCCTGGGGATTGACGACCCGTTCGGTACGGGCTTCTCGATTTCTCCGAGCCGGTCTACCTACAAGCAGACCCTCGCCCAGTCTTTCTTCCTGGCGAACGCTGACACCGCCCAGACGATTATCAACGCTGCCTTCGACAAGCTCGCCGCCAACTTTGGCGTGACTCGCATCCCCGGCAAGCGCGCTCTCGGCGAAGTCCGATTCTTTACGAGCGTAGTTCCGACCGCTTCGCTACAGGTACCCCTCGGAACCCGCCTCTCCGGAGGGGGGAGGACGTTCCTGACGACGAGGTACGTCGAGATCCCCGTCTCCCAACTCGCCTCCTTCTTCAATCCTTCGACCGGACAATACTCGGTTCGCTGTCCCGTCCAAGACAACAGCGCGGGGGCGGGAGGGAATCTCGGCCCCCGCCAAATCACCTCCGGCGCTCCTTACGGGCTGAGCGTCACGAACGACGCGGCGCTCTTCGGCGGTACGGACAGCGAGACGAACGCCCAGCTAGCCGCTCGCGCTAGGTCGGCTCTCTCAGCGGTCGATACCGGAACGCAACAGGGCTACCTCCAGACCGCCGCCGGGGTTCCGGGCGTACTAGAGGCGAGCGTCGTCGCTTCGGGTTCGCCGTTGATGATGAGGGATTTCGACCCCGCTACCGGAGAGCACGTCGGCGGCAAGGTAGACGTTTGGGAACGGGGGTTCCAGGTCAACACCCTCACCGACACGTTCGCCTTCACTTACGTCCGGAAGCTCAACATCCAGTTCGTCACGGTCGGACCTCCGGGAGGGTACCGATTCCGGGCGGTGGACTCGGACCTCTCGCCGACGAACCCCCTCGCCCAGATGCTCGACTATCCGGCGCTGGGGCTGGGCCTCCGAAACGCGACGACAGGGCTCGACTTCGACCTAACGAACGTCCAGATCGTCACCTACGACACGATACAGCTCTCGTTGGACGTGCCTCAGCCCCCGGTCACTTTGACCGACGTAGTGCTCGGGGACTACCGGCTTCGTACCGGCGAGAAGTTCGTCCTGACCCGCCAGCCCGTTATCTTCCTGAACTCGCTCGTCGGTGAGTCCTCGGGAACGATCGGCGCTTCGGCCTACCGGCTCGTCCATCCTAACTCACCCCTGGAGCTAGGGAGGTCTACGAAGGCGGGAGACTACCTGCTCGTCACGGGAAGCCCCGACCCTGGAGTCGTCTCTCCGTCGGGGGCGATTCTGTCGGTCCTCAACGAGCAGCACGTCATCGTCGGCGAATACATCGAGTACGTCAACCGCCTCGGTGCGGACTCGCTGTCTATCGTCGTGACGAACCTCACGTCCACCTTCACCTACAACGGCCCGTACACCCCGCCGTCGTTGGGTTCGCCAGACTACACGATCATCGAGGGTACTCAGACGGTTCCCGTCGGTATCAAGCGCACCAGCGGATCGAACATCGCCGACGGCGAGACGATTCTGATTAGCTACTCGCATGACGAGAACTTCACGGTCTCCTATCAAGTCAACCAGGTCACCAGCGCCCTCCAAGACGCCATCGACGCGAGCCGACATATCACCGCCGACGTAGTAGCGAAGTCGTCCGTCCCGGTGTCTATCGACCTGAAGGCGACGATTATCCTCAACCGGGGTGTTCAGCAGTCCTCGGCGGACCAGGCGATCCGAACGAACCTGAACCTCTTTTTCTCGACGCTTCAGCTAGGCACCTCCATTCGGCGGTCGGACGTAATCGGGGTAATCGAAACGACGGTGGGCGTGTCCTACGTCGTGCTGCCGCTAGTACAGATGGCTCGGATCGTCGGGTCTATCGTCGTCAAGGACGAGATTTCCACGACCCAGCTCGACGACGCGCTGCGAGTAGCCGCCTGGTCGAACTCCGAAAACGCGGTCTGGCTTCTCCAGGACGAGCTATCCGCTCCGACGACTGACGGCGGAGGGCCTCCCGGCGAATTCCGCCGCGTCTACCAGGACGACTACGCGCTCACGCTTCAGGAGTCGTTCCCCGACCAGCTCGGTCGGGAAGCCGGTCGCTCCTACATCATCGGCAACAGCGGTCTAATCATCCCCGGCTACTCCGACGACGTAACGCTCGCCGCCCAGGGCTACAACACCCCCGACGAACGCGCCGCCCGCCGTCAGGATATTACCCAGAACCGCGTTCTCGTCTCGCTAAAGGTCGGAGACGCGCCGTCGAGTCACCGATACTGGGCGACCTACATCGTCGGGTTCTCGGACCTAGAAGCCGACATCACCCTCTCGTCCGCCGAGTACGCGGCTCCGGGGTCCTGGTCCTTTACCTACGATGAGGATCGTTGATGTCTGACGACCCCAAGTCGAGGGGAACCTCGGGACTATTCGCGCCGCTCCCGGCGGTACTGGCGGGGCCGGACGCTCAGAATCCTGCGCCCTTCGATCAAGAAGGCCAGGTAGACGAGTCTCGAGTCCGGACGATTGCCGACCAGATCGTCCGGGTCTTTCTCAACTCGTTGCCGTCCAACTATGTCTCCCAGACGAAGGGGCCGTACTACGCGCAGCAGTTCCAAGCCGCCGCCGAAGAGCTAGCCCGCATCCAAGTAGCCGCCGAAGACGCCTACGAGGACGTGGACTTTGACTTCACGCGCTCGGAGGTGCTCTGGCAGTTCCTCGCGACGCTGGTGTTTCCCTGGGCCGAAGAAACAGGGCTCCCGGACATTCAGGGAGATGTCTCGTTCCGGACGTTCCTGAAAACGATGGTCGCGCTGCTACTCAAGGGCAGCAAGGAAGTCACCCTCCTCCAGGGCGTCGAGGCGCTTACCGACGCGGAAGTCGCAATCGTAGACCGTTCCCTTTACAGCCCTCTGCTGAAGGATCGGTTCACGTTCGACATCAACGTCTCCAATCATCGCCGCACGACCGTCTGGGACGACACGACGGCGAGCGACTATGACCACTACCACACGGTCAGCATCAACGCGGCGGGCGAGGGCAAGACCACCGGCACCGTGTGGACGGGGGCGACCGGACCCGACCACACTCACGACATTGCGGGGTTCCTGACTGAGAGCGTATCCGCGACGGGGCTCGGGTCGCACACCCACGACCTCCTATCGAGCTTCCCCGACCTCCCCGTCGAGCTAGCACGGAACGTCCGTCTAGTAATGCGGGCTCTGAAGCCCGCCCACACCCTCTACGAGTACACGAACCTCTTTCGCGAGACGTACCGCCAGGTCTTCAGCGACGAGGTCTCTCGCTACGAGATCGACAGCTACTACTACGATGACCTGCGGAAATACTGCACCGGCATCAAGGAAGTCGGCAGCTCCTCGGGCACGGTTCTCTCGGACCGCTACACGCTCAATGACACGGTCAGCTTCCGGGCGGTACGTCCGGGCGCTCCGCTTCGGGTATTCGACGGTTCTGGGATCGTCCTCGGGCTTTACCAAGTCCGCGAGGTACTCGCGTTCCCGTTTGGCGATGACCCCGTAGCCCGTCCGTATATCACGGCCCCCTCGGGGGTGGCGAGCACCGCGACCGTGGTAGCCGGGGCAATCATCGATCCGGCTCGGGACTGGGCCGTAGATGTAGTAGCGGGCGAGGTTCTGACGTTCCTCTCGGGGCCTAACCTCGGTGACTACGTCCTAGAAACGGTGCTCGGCTCGGGCGGCGGCGCTCTCGGTACGGCGACCGGCCCTGGAACAGAGGTGGTCCCCGCGCCCTGCTTCGTGCGAGTAGCGCCCCGGTTCCCGGCGACGGGCTCAGTCATCTACTCCATCGAAGTAGACCGCCTCGGGATTCGCAAGCCGATTCAGGTCGTCAACGAGGACGTGTCCTCGCAGTTCTACTCGCCCCCCGTTGGGAACAACGCGACCGTCATCGTCGCGAAAGGCCCGCTTGTCCGCGACTACGGCGACGCGACTCCGGCGACGCCTCTGGATGTAGTAGTCGAGCTAAACGGCGTACCCCAGACGGTCGAGAGTCTCAACCCGTACACGGGCGAGATTACCCTCGCCCCTCCGGGTATCGCCCGATTCCTACCGGCCTTGGGCGATACCGTTACGGTTTCGTACTGGTGGTTCCCGATGCCCCTTCAGGGCATGACGGGCCTCAATACGAAGGGCCTCACTCTCAACAAGTGGGACCTCCGGGGCGGAAGGACTGCGACCTCGCCGACCTCGGGCGGGCTATGGGGCGGGTTCCGAACGACCCGTTTCCCGATGGGCGTCGCACTCGGGCGGTTCCCGACGCGGAAGCCCCCAGTACGAGTCGCTCACAGGTACATCGCGTTTGAGCGGGCGTACACGGCGGCGATCAACTCGCCGACGACGCTGCTTCTCAATCAGGCACCGGGGCGCGTTACGGTGCCCTACGCCGAAGCGGACGTTCCTTCGACGACCGTTCAGTACGAGGGTACCTCCCCGCCGACGGCTCCTTGGGTCCAAAAGGGCGCGCTCTCGGGAGTCTCCAACGGGGACTTCTACACGCTCAAGAAGACCTCGGGCACGGAAGTCGGATATTGGAGCCGGGACTTTGAGCTACCCGTCGCCTCGGTCATCGCGGCGGCGACCCGCATCCAAATATCCAGCTACACGCTCGATGGCGTGTTCACGGGTATCGGACTCGGGTTCCACGACAACCAGCGGCTCTATCTAGCGGGGGCGCTCGTCGTCAACGGCGTCAAGCACGTCGGATTGCTCGCCCGTCCCGGTAGCCCTAGCGAGTTGAGCTCCTGGATTGTCGGACCTCAAGTCGCCGGTCGAGTCACGACCTCAACGACGGTCGTTTGCAAGCTGAGCGAAGCGCCGACGGTTCTGACGCCGGGAGATCGGTTCCAGATTCTCTCGGGCAACCAGTCGGGCGTCTACACGATCAGCCAGATCTTCAGGGACCGAACTCGGGACCGGATCACGTTCGTTATCTCAGGGACGTTCCCGGCGAATCCCGCGCTCTTCGGCAACCGGGACGTGACGCTCGCTTTTGAGACGCTATGGGACGAAGCGGTCTGCTCGTGGCGCATCTACGCGAACACGCGCAGCCAAACCGCCCAGGTCTACTTCGGGGGTTCAACGGGGGCGGGGTTCGCCCGTCTTACGGCCTCGCCGGTTCTAGCGTCACCTGCGTACCTCGGGCCGGATGTCTTGCCCCAAGGATCCGGGCGGTTCGTATGGGGCACGTTCTCGCGCTCGGCGACCTCGGAAGTCGTTTGGGATTTCATCCGGTACTTGTCTACGCCGGACGGGGGGACTCGGTTCTCGCGGGGCACGGTCATCGACACGACGATGACTGAGAACCCGGAGGACACCGATTGGTACGTCACGACGCCGTGGGGCGACTCGGCGGTCGGCGGCGGGATTCTTCGGCTCACGAGCACCCCCGGTAACGCGAACCTCGACGCCTCCTACGGCTACGCGAAGGTAGACCCGTTCCTGAACGGACGGCGGGTCGTCGCGCTCGACGCGAAGCTCACGGTCGCTCGGGACACGTCGGCCTCGGGTGGCGCGGCGCTTTCGATTAGCGACCCGTACCGGGAAGCTCGGCTCGGCACGCTCCTCTATCAGGACAACGGCCTCGCTGGGAAGCAACTATTCCCGCAGCCCGTCTCCTCTTTGATTGGGGCGGTGCCCTTTGCAGATCAGGGGTGGACCGCGACCGGGACGCCCTCGGCGTTCGCCAACGGCCCGGAGACGCTCCTCTCCGGCGACGATGCCGCCTCGTGGTCCATCAGGAAGAATCTCCCGTTCACGAACGGGGCGTTGAACCGGACGTTGGAGTTCCGGCTCGGAGTTTCGGCCTACTCGCTCGGTACGGGCGGCAATACGGGGTTGGTGTTCACGGCGACGGCGAACGGGAGACTCGTCGCAATCTCGTTCTCGGGTCCTGACGACATCAACTTTGTGGACTTGATTACTCCGGCGGTCCTGCTGAGCGTCCCGTTCGTTTGGAGTGACGGGGAGCCTCATACCTACCGCCTCGACATCGACCCGACCGGAGACTCGGTCGTCCTCTATGTAGACGACGTGTTCGTGGGAGCGGTTTTGTGGTCGCTCTTCCCGGCCATCGTCGGTGCCCCGGATGCCTCGGTACGAAATCTCCCCGAATCGGGGTCGGCGTTCGCTGTATCGCTGGAGTCCTTGACGCTCTTTGAAGGGCTCGACGGCATCCCGAACCTCGACCGGACCTTCGGCCTGTGGAAAGGCGACGACCCCGCCGACATCGACAGTTGGGAGATCCCTCGCTCGGACGGCAACGCCGTACCGAACTCAGACCCGCTCTCGGTTATCGTGCCGATGGATTGGTCGGCGGCGGAGTGTTGGGTGAGGGTGTTCGTGGACCCGACCTTCGGCGCGGTGTTCTTGCGCCCGGACTTGAACCCCCCGCCCGGATACGCGGGGAACTTCGCCACCCAGAGCCTCGACCCGACGGCGGCGTGGGCGAAGATTGAATACTCCCGGCTCCCGCGCTCGGAGAACACGACCCGCTTCGGCGTTACGAGCTTCGGGGCGCTGAACCCTGCGGCGTCGGTTCTCTCGTTTTGGAACGAGGTCCGGTACCGGGTCTTCACGAACACGAGCGTTGATTACCGCGCCCCGCAACGGATGGCGCTCAATCAATGGAACGTCATCACCTCCGGGGACTACCTCAAGGACATCACCCCGGAACAGGTCATCCTCGCGAGCTTGACCCCGACTCGGGTTTCGCTCCGACCGGGACACATCTTCGCGGATCGGGTCTTTCAAGTCATCATCGAAGGAGTGCCCGTTCCCCCGGAGGGATGGCGCTTCAATCAGGACTCGCAAGAGATCCTTCTCTTCACGGCGTTGCCCTCGGCGGGCTACCCCGTGACGGTGGTGTTCGCTCCGGCGAAGCCGATCACGACGACGTACCTTCAGACGCAACCCCTCCCAGAGAGTCAGACGATTCTCAACGAGGGGACGCCTCCGGTTCCCCTCAACCGTGTCGGTCAGGCTACCTCCTCGACTGTTTCGGGAGACGGCGGGCCGACCCCGGCGTTTCCCCCGGCGGGTCCAGGGAACCCCAACTACTTCCTGCGGGATCAGTACCTCGTCAAGAAGTTCGCCGACGACCCGGACACGCTCTACGAGCAGATGCAGTTCTTCCAGTTGGAGGACGGCGGCTCGTTCAACCAGATTTCTTCGGTATGCGACGCGCCTGGAAACGGCGGCGGGCTCAACACCATCGGCCTCTCGGGGGCGTTGTTCTTTGAGCTACTCGGAGGCTCGACGCTCGCCTCTCGGCGACCGGGATACTCGGGCGGCGCTCTTACGGCAGGGACGTTCCTACACGCCTCCGGAGGCGCTTCCGGGGCGCTCGGGGTACTCGGCCCCGCCGTGTACGCCGCGCCCTTTACGGGGCCGAATCCCGCGCCGACGGGCGTGTATCCGGCGATGCTTCTACCGACGTACCCCTCGGGAGGGGCGACGCCGGGGGCGGGGATGGGGGCGATCTACCGCGAGGTCCAGATCGTCCTCCGCCTCGGCGCTTCGCCGGGATCGGTCCTCACGAACACGAGCCCAATCACCGACGTTCCTCTCATCGAGGGAACGATCTCGGTTCCGATCTTCGGATCTCTCCCCGTAGACCAGAACTACGCCTCGGCGGGTCCCGCCCTGTTCAGCCCCTCGGTAGCGGGGAACGCGACGGGGGCCGTCTGGTCCCAGCTCCAGGACGCCGCTGCGTACACGCGGATCGGTCCCTGGGGCGGGGCGACGGCGCTGGCCCTGAACTCGCTGCTGTACGGGGCCTCGCCTCTGCAACCTACCGGCGTACCGTCCTCGGGAACCGGCTTCACTCCGAACGGCGGAAGCCCGCTACCGAACCCACCCGCTCCCGTAATCAGCGTTCTCGGATAGGTTCCCTATCCCTAACGCTCGGAGAGCTATTCAAGAGGGCGGACCTTTGATACACGACGACAACCTCGGCACTCCCCGGCAGGGACTCAAACTCAGCTCCGCTATTCGCTACGCCGACGCGCTCAGGGGCGCGAAGGGGCGGTTCCTCATCGAGATGAAGGACGCCCGGACGGGCGAGCTTCTCCATTACCAGGAGAAGGACAACATCATCACCCGCGACGGAGGCATCCTCGCGGCGATCTGTTTCGCTTCGGGGACGACCGGCGCTCCGGGAATCTCGATGCTCGCGATTGGGACGGGGGCTACGGGTCCGCTGCTCAACCCGGACGCTCCGACGAACGTCCAGCGGAGGCTCAACAACGAGATCGCTCGCAAGGCGTTCTCCTCGGTCACGTTCCGAACGGCAGCGGGCGCAGCGTCGCTCACCGGACCGACGAACATCGTCGATTTCACGACCACGTACAACGAGTCGGAAGCCGTCGGGCCGTTGAATGAGATGGGGTTGATTCGGCCCCTGAATCCGGGAGGGTCTCCCGCCGTTCCGAACCTAAACGGAGGGCTTCCGTTCCCCAGCTATGACGCGACGGTAGACGTGACGACCTGCGACGTACTCGTCAACTACCTAACCTTCGCCGTTATTTCTAAGCCGAGCACGGCGATCTTGACGATCACCTGGCGTCTGACTTTCTGAGGATTCATGCCCTCTTTCGCCAAGCGATACTACAACTACACGGGGAATCCCACGACGGTTTCTCGGGACGTGCCTCCCGGTGAATACTCGTGGGACACCGTCGTGTACCAGAGCGGGCGTCCGGTACTGGACGCTGAGCTCAACCTAACCCAAGAAGCCGCCGAGTACGCCCGCCTTCTCCTCGGGACGAAGACGGTATCCTCGGGGTTCCTCCGGGGCCAGAGCACCCGCGACTCGCTCCAGGACTACTTCTACTTTCCGGCCCCGGTTCCGGGCGACGAGAACAAGCTCGGCGTCCGCAAGCAAATCGCCTGGGTTGCGGGGATGCCCGTCGTCGTTGAGTACACGAACACGGCGACCCCCGGCGATAACGTCATCGAGCTTCCCGTTCCGTCCCAATCAACGGGAATCGCAGCGACCGACATCAAGCGCACGGACTTTGTGTTCTTGGAGGTCTGGCGAACGCTCGTAGCCCCGTCGCCTCGGGCTTTCTCGACGGTTACTGTGGCGACTCCGGCGAACCCGAACGCGATTACGATTGACGTGACCGTGGTCGCGGGTGCGCCGACGGCGGTGACCCTGACGACCGGCGTAGACTTCGCGGTCGGCGGCAACAACATCATCACGGCGACGAACCTCGCCACGGCTATCAACGCCAACCCCACGCTCAGCCTCTACGTCGCCGCAGCGAACAGCGGCACGAGCACCGTTACGATCACGACCCTCGGCGGCGGTGCTATCGGGAACGGGATTATCCTATCGAGCACGAACACGGCGACGCTCTCCCCTCCGGGCGGGCTCTCGCCGGTTCTCTTTACGGGCGGCGCGGACCGACTCAATAAGCCCCTCCCCGCCGGAACGTACCAGGGCGACGTTTACCGCCACGGCAACGTCGAGAGCGACCCGACGACCTGGCTCCCGGACGAGCTAGTAGATCCGGTTCTCAACTCCGAGTCAGCGCAGCGAGTCCAGGTCCAGTACCGGCTTCGCGTCTACGGGGCAAGCCTCCCGTCAGGAGTCAACCCCAAGACAGAGCCGGACGGGTTCTCTAACGGGAGCCTCTACGCTCAGGGCGCTCAGGGCGCTCCCGTTGCGACCTATCCGTTCGTTCCGGCAGACAACTCAACCGTCTCGGCCAACTCTGACTCGACCGCCTACGGGATCGTGGATCCGGGCCTGCAAATCGCTGGAGACGGTACTCAGGCGAGCGCCAACGCTCTCGGCACCGTAGACGGGTTCGTGTACGCGATCCCCGTGTGCTTCGTCTTTCGGCGCTCTGAGTACACAACCCCCCTCCTCGGCGGATTTTCCCCAGCCCAGGGGGCGAACGCAGGGCCTCTCTACGCTCACGTCGGGTTCAACAACACGAACATCGACGTAACCGGAGCCGCGTTCCCGATTGCGGCGGGCGCGAGCGACCGTCCGGACGGGCTGTTCGCGGACGTGATCGTCCCCTCGGACGTACTCGACCTCCGGCGGCACGTCACGCCTCCCGGATACGACTTCGGAAGCGAACTCAAGTACCAGCTCCAAAGCCTCCTCGACAAGAAGACGGCGACCTGGCAAGTGGACGGCTCTGACTGGTCGAGCATCGGCAACGGCTCCGGGGACCAGTCTACGTTCCCATTGTTCTGCGACGAAATCGGTCGCGAGAACGCCCAGGGAGGCAATCCCGCAAACGGCTCGGGCGACACTTTCCGAGGCACGACAATCCGTAACTTCGACCACGTCTCTCGCCGCTTCGGTTCCCAGAGCGTAGTCGAACGAATCGTGTTCGAGGTCTACCCGAACGTCCCTCCTCCCACGGGTATCACCGTCACCAAGGCGGCGGGCGTGAAATGGTACGAGGGCGACCAGGTCGCCATCGACTTCACGACGCTAAACCCCACGACGACGCCGGACTGGGTGACACCCTCTCTCGCCGTGGCGAACGTGGCGAACTTCTGGCCGACCGGGACTCTCATTACGGACGTTCTCTCGGTCTACCACGACGACGGGAACTCGACCGTCAACGTCGCCCAAGAAACCCAGGTTTCCTTCGTCTCGGGAATCGGGACGAGCGCGGTCACGCTCACCCTCGACGCCAATCCGACGACCGTAGACGAAGGCGGTCTAGCGGTGGCCCACCCGATGGTCGGCGATGCGGGATCCGGCGACGTAGGCTCGCCCCGTCGAATCTTCATCGAGCTAGAGATCACCTACCCGACGGGCTTCGGGCTAACCCAGACCCCCGACGTTCAGGTCATTCCCGACCCCGCCTCGGGGTATCCCGGCTACATCGCCGGACCCATCGTTGAGAACAACGTCACTCAGCGACCCGTAAATCCGACCGGGGGCATGAAGACGGACTGGATTCCCGCGCCGAAGATGCGGCCTGGGTACCGGGAAACTCGCCTCGACCAGAAAACCGCAACCGGCGCTCCGAATACGGCGGTGGTTAGCGATACGCTCGTGACCTCCTCCTCAAACATCCTCCGAACTCCGCGAAGGTTCTTTTTCGACTCGATGCTGGCGAACGGCGCGGCTCCCGCAGCGGGAACGACCTACGGAAGCTCGGAGCGACTCGTGAATCTCGCGGTTCCGACGACGGGCGGATTCCAAGAAGCCGTCGCCGTGGATTACTATCCGCAGGATCCGGTTCCGAACTGGGGCGGAGCAGGCGGCGGTTACCAGGTCGCCGTCTACTACCGGACCCAGGCCCCTCAGACAGCGGGCACCCAGGCGGGAAGTCTCCCTGCAACGCTCCTTCCGACGGAGCTAATCGTCGAGCCGGTCGCTATCTCGCCGGAAATCTGGACGGGCCAAACCGGCAAGGGCTCCCCCGACCTCGCCTACCCGTATGAGTCGCCGCTCGATCCGATTCCGGTATCGACGGGCCTCCCCGTCGTCGGTACGCCCCGCGAGTGGTACTTCTCGGCGCTCTCGGAAGTAACCGTCTCGGACTTCTCGGCGGCAACGGGCCTGTTGTCCTTGCACTCGTTCGTCCAGGTAGACGGCACGAACCCCGTCCAGCTAGGGGATTCTCCGGGTCGCGGACCTGTAAAGGATCCGGAGTTCCGGGCCTACTACGACTTTGCGAACCCCGGCGGGTACAAACCCACGGCGATGGCCCAGCCTCTCTTCGGGGCGACCCGTCACAAGGCGTTCACGCCGATGCTCGTTCGCTCGACGGTAGATACTCGCTTGTTCCGTAAGGGAGAGCTTCTGCTCCTGGTGCTGTCGCAGTTCCATGAGTTGAGCGCCGACAACAAGATCACCTTCGTGGATAACCCCGCCCTACCTCCGCCTCCGACGGCCCGGACCTCGGCAGCGATCTACCGGACGCGCAACCTCCTGCTCACGGTCGGAGACTGAAGAATGCCCCGCTCCGTAGACCCCTCCCTCATCCTCACGGGCGTAGGCTCGGCCTCTCCCGGCTCGGTAAGCCAATCGGCCCTCGGCCCCGCTGAAGCCGGACCTGTAGCGGGCGGGCTAGAAGCCCACCTGACAGACCCCGCTGGGGCGCACCCCGCGACGGCGATCTCGATTCAAGACGTGTTTGAGCGGTATCTCTCGGGGAACGTCGAGGGCGCGCTCGGCGAGCTAGCGGCGCTCGTGCCCCCGGCTCCCGGAGTAGTAGGCTCCTCGGGTCCGCCGTGGCTCGGCTCGACCAACACCGGCATCCCGGATTGGGGCGTGCTGAAGCTGTGGGACGGGGCGCTCAACCTTCTGGGTTGGGTCAACGACCCGGAAGAAATCTACCCGTACTATTGGCGCGCACCTGTCTCGCTAAACGGCGACGGCGTAGACCCCTCGACTGATCCGACGTTCAACGTCGTGGACGGGGCGAACACATACACGGGCGGCGGGGCGGGGCTCGCCCACGCGGCCTTCGCCACGGTGTCTATGGGGGGCGGTGCGGCGAGCGCGTACCCGTCATGGCGCACTCTTCCGGCGCTCCCGGCTTCGACGGTTCCCGATGTAGGATTCGTCGTCTCGGGAATCGTGTCTCCAGCAGACCGTGGCGTGCTCGCCCTTGTGCGTTGGCCCGCTGGAACGACCTCTCCTTGGGGCGCAGCGGCGAATGTCACCGACATCCAGGATCGTTGCATCGCAGCGATCAAGCTCGGCCTCGGCCTCGCAGACGGCGGTGGGGGTTGCGACGGCGACCCCGGCGGTATCTTCACGGAAGGCTCGCCCACCCCGTATGACTTCCCCGGACGGGCGGCGGGTCAATGGGAGCTAGACGAGCTTCATACGGGATCGGCCCGCGTTCCCGGCACGACGGCCCCCGCGTCCCCTGATCCCACGGCGGGTCAGGTCCGGCTCTTGACGGATCCGGCAGCGGTATCCTTCTCTCCGGGAACGGTGGCCGGGGGTATGCCGATCTTCGGGGCGACGAGCGCCGCGACGGGCGGCGGCACCAACGGCAACTTCTTCGCTTACCGGCTCCCGTACCTCAAGGACTACTCAGTAGCTACGGGAATCATCTACACGCCCGTTGTAGATAAGCCTCGCTATCTAAGTCGCATCGCTCCTGCGTCTGGCACTCCGGTCGCGCAAGCGGGCGACTACGATGACTTCACGACGGACTTTTGGGCCATCCAAATCGCCCGCTACCGGCACCGGCACTCCCTCGGTACAGCGACCGTCGCGTTTCGGCGCGATGACTCATTCGCCCTCGTCCACTTCCGGCGAGAAACCTACTTTGAGGAGTTCATCCGGGACGGGATCATCCCCACGGCGGACAAGCTCTACTCGGTGAGCCTCGTGGATTGGGCGCTCGGCTTTACCGTCGCTGACACCCGCAACCTGACCAACGTGTACCCGGCGGCTCCCCCGGCGACCTCGACAGCCTACTCGGTCAACGCCTCTGAGATTACCGAAGACCCGACCGGAACCACAGTCCCGGCTCTCGCTGTCGGTCCCTCCAACACATTCACGTTCGCGGGAACGTCCACGATCTTCACGTCGGGCGTGGAATACTACGTCCCGCGTAATCCGGGTACGGGCGCGGCGGCGGCGCAAGTCACGGCGCTCGACGTGGGCATCGACAACGTGTTCCTGTCGAGCTACCGGACGCACGACACGCCCCCTGCACCCCTCTCGCTTCCAAATGCACTCAAGAACGCCGTCAACCAAAACCCCGTGTTCTTGTCGTTGTCACCGTTCTCTTATGAGGGCACCGAGCTACCTGACACGGACACGATCTCATTGACGGGTACGGCTCCGAATCAACTATTTCCGGGTTTCCTCGGTCTCACGAAGCGGCAACGCATCGAGTTTGGTTTCTCGGACCTGACGAGCGGCGCGCTCAACCCCGCAACTGGGGCCGTGGCGGGGATCTCCTTGGGAGCCGGAGGGACTATCTCCTTCGACGGCGATAAGGAAATCCCGGCGTTCACCACCGACGCGAAGGTCCGGGCATTCGTGCGTCGGCCTCTCGTAGTAGACGGCACGACCGGCTATCCGCTTCCGGCATCCCCCCTTACGGGTTTCGACATCTTGAACTCCGCCGCAGGCACGCCGAAGATTCTCTATCATTCGATGCTGGAAACTACCCTCGTCTCCCCTGAATACGGCAACGCGGCGAATACAAGCAACGCTGTCTACACCACGACGAAGGACCGCGAGGAGCGGTTCCTCGATGAGGTGTATCGGTATCCGCAGGATTGGGCCTCGTCGGGTGGGCTTCCAGCACCGACGCTCGCGAACCTAGTGGGTCCCGGCTTGCCCTCTGGATTGGGAGCAATCGACCTACCCGTGCGTCCTGCCGTGGGGTTCTGGGACGGGTACTACTTGTTGGGACGGAACGCGACCAGCCTCGACGCGGTGTCCCCTCCGGCTCCTTCAGCGATGCGACAGGAGCTTCAAGTCGCGGGTCTCCCGGAACGCAACCCTCCGTACACGGACGGGGTCGTATCCCCGTTCCCGTCGCGAGGCATCCTACTATTCCCGCAGGATGATTACTCGTCGGGCTATGACCCCATCGGTCCCGACTACAGCGCGGTGACTTCCCCGTTGGGGTATCGGGCGTACATCCGGGCGTTCAACGCTGGAGCGGCGAACGTCGGCAACACCTCCATCATCATTCGGGTGTGGGGAGTTGAGCTATCTGATTTCGCGTTCGCGGCGGGTCCGGGTCCGTTCGGTGGCGGTGACCTAGCCATCGCTATCAAGGTGCCCGGACTGACGACGTTTATGAACGCCGGTCGCGTAGACGGGGCGGGTCCGTCGAAGCAAGACCCTGCTATCGACGGCGCGGGATGCAGGGTCATCGGCCCCAACACCTTCGATGCGGTCGATCCGGGGAGCCAAATCACCTACTCACAGGTCGAGATCAACCTCGGCCCCCTCGCGCCCCTGTTCGTGAACACCAACGGCGATTGTCCGGTTCTCATCGGCGTCGTCCTACAAGACACGGCGGGGGCGCGGACCAACTACAACTGGAAGAACGTCCTCCCCACGACAGCGACGGCGGGTTGCCGAGGCATCGTCGGCCTTGATATGGTAATCCCGTGATCCGCGAAGCCCTACTATCTGAGATGGCAGGGCGGGTCGCGGCTCGTCATGAGATCCGCATCGCAGCGAAGCGGGCTTGCTTTTCAATCAACCGCACCGCCTCGGCCAACGGCCTCCTAGAGCGGTGCCTCGTCGCGATGGCAGAGGGCGCGCTAGTACCGGAGGACGGCTCCCCGGTACGGACGGCGGGGTTCGCCAACCTCGCCCGACGGCTCAAGCAGATGGCCGTGATGGTCGGGAAGTTCCCGAAGCTGTGGGAGCGCGTCAAGGAGTTCTTGGGCGTCGAGAGTCTCGCCGACCTCCCCGGTCGCATCACCGAGCTAGCCAAAGAAGGCTACAAAGCCCTCAAGCGCCTCATCGACAAGGCGTTCTCCGTGTGGCCTCTGAAGCTCTACACGCTCCCGGAGAGCAAGCTCTTTAGCTTGAACGCTCTCCTAGAGAAGATCGCTGACGCGAGCCCCGCGTTCAAGAATTTCCTTACTGATACCGTGAAGCCCCGCGTAGACCAGTTCGACGCATGGCTAAAGAAGTACCTCCCGGCTATCTCCAAGGTCGTGATGGTCGCGATTTACGTTTGGATCTGGCTCAACGTCGTCGAGTTTGAGTGGGATCTGAAGGGCATCATCGACGCCGCTACCGGCACGATCTCGCTTTCAGACTTGCTCACGAGCCTACCGGGGTCGATTCTCGGGGCGTTGATGAACTCGCTCGGCCTCGGGACGTTCACGCTCCTACCGGCGGCGTATGCCGTGCGGTTGGCGCTCGTTATCTCCCGCCGCTACGTCACTTGGACGGGGAGCGGGTTCTCGTTCGACGCTGAGAAGCTCCGGGAGGACTTCAAGTTCAGCCCTGCCGTTGAAGAGCTTATCCCCGCGAAAGTTTGAGACTATGGACGAACTAAGACTCCAGACGATGCGACTCGCCTATAAGAATCCGTCGCTCCGGTCGCGGTTGATTCCGTTGCTGAAAGCCGCCGCCGAAGAGAGTCTCGTTGACGCTCCCGACACGGTATCCGCAGGCATCGAGCGCCAGGTCCGGTCGAAGCTCGGTCCGCAGGCTCTGGGCTTGATCAACCTCTATCAACAAGTCCGTCTCATGCACGACGGAGCGCCCGGACCCGACGAAGGTCTCGCCCAGGCCTTCCGGACGGAGACAAAACTGTTTGCGCGGTCGATGATGCGAAAGCTCGACGGTCCGGTCGCCGCTCCCGCTGCTGAGACGCTCCTAAACCAGATTCAGAGCCTCAAGCCCCTCCTCCAGAAAGTCGAGCGGGGTTCCAGTACTGCCGTCTATCGGTTTCTCGGCCCACGTCTCGCCCAAGCAATCGCGGGCGCTCTCCAGGCCTCCGACATTGGAGTCGCGCTCCGACCTAGCCCGGACCAGGTCAAGTGGCCTATTCTAAAGATCACGAGCGCACCCGATCCGATCGGCGAGAAGACCTACTTCACTGAGGAAGAGATCGACCGACTGCCGGAAGCGGGTGCGGTAAACCAGCCTGGAAGCAAAGACAAGTTCGCTCTCAAAGCCCAAGCCGACGAGGCCCACGAGCAACAGCTCGACTGGCTAAACCGGGGCCGGGGTATCGACGCAGCTATCGGGGCTCAGGTCCTTCGCGGGGACCAGGGAGCTATTCCTGCGGATGACAAGGTCGATAGAACTCCTGATGGCAGATTCCAGACGAAGGACAAAGACGGGAGACCTCGTACCTTCAACTCCAAGGAGGAAGCTGACTTCTTCGCTGAGGGCGTTGGTAACGAGAAGCGCGCTGAGTATTTCAGCAACCTCCCTGAAGGACCGATTGTCCTAATCGGACCGAAGAAGGCGATTACGGGACGGGCCCAGGAGAAAGTAGACGCGAAGTACGGCGGGGACTGGTCGAAGCTCAAAGACTTCGTTCGCGCCTCCATCATCGTAGACCGGATCGACCAACTCGACGACCTGATGAAGAAGCTCCGGGCGTCTGGGCTAAAGCTCGCGGCGAAGCCTGATGACCGCTTCTCCAAACCGACCGAAGCTGGGTACCGAGACCTGTCGATGAACGTCGTGTACCCGAACGGTCACGTCGGTGAGCTCCAGATTCACCTCAAGCCGATGATCCAGGCGAAGGAGGGTTTCGGAGGCCACAAGCTCTACGAGAAGACCCGCAAGTTCTCAACCCAGGCTAAGAAAGAGGGTCGTTCGACGGTGACTCTTCAAGAGCAGATCCTCATCAATGACCTGAACGACAAGCAGAAACAGCTCTACGGCGCTGCCTGGAGAGAGATCCAGGGCGAAAAGGGCGCTCTCCGGAACTACGTCGAATCTGGGGGCATGGGAAAGCTATCTTTCGCCAGCCAGACCGTTCAGAACAAAGTCCAATACTTCCGGTATGACGGCGAGGCCGCTTACTGGGAGCGGGGGAAGTTCCCTATCGTGATCACCGACCGGGGGGAGCAGGTCGAATACAACCTCAAGAAATTCTTTACCAAAGCGATCAGCCTCACGAAGGATGAGTACGCGAAGCTCCGAAAGTCCCGCAACGCCAGCTCTTCTGGAGACTCTGACATGACCCTCCGTTCCAAGCTGATTCGTCTCGCCCACGAGAACCCGTCTCTCCGGGGGGAGATTCTTCCCCTGCTGAAGTCAGCTGCTTCCGGTCTGAGTCCAGAGGAGTTCCGTAACGCTTGGACAGCGTTGGAGAAGCTCGCTGATGAAGCCAGGCTCCCTAACCAAGTCAAAAGAAGACTCGATAGCTTCCTACACGGGAACCCGCAAATCGTTGAGCTACCTGACGGGCTCGACTCGCTTCTCAAGTACCTCCGAATCGAGGTTAGTTGGTCCAGTCAATGGGACCACGCGGTCTTGAGTTGGGTCTGGACCACACCTGACAACAAGCCCAACACTCGGGTCATCGGCGAGATCGGAAATCCCAGCCCTGGTCAATGGTACTGGAAGGTCGCCTCCGGCGGGGGATCTCGGTACGTCTGATCAGGCTATTCGCGGTACCCTGCCGTTGAAGAGCTTATCCCCGCGAAAGTGTAGGAGTACGCGACCATGACCCTCCGTTCCAATCTCATCCGCCTCGCCCACGCGAACCCGTCTCTCCGGAAAGACTTGCTCCCCCTTCTGAAGTCGGCGGGTAAGGGTCCGAACCAGAAAGACATCGAGTACGCGATTGTCGCGTTCGACGGGCTTTTCCACAGCGCGAAGATTCCGGGTGGTCTAGAAACTCGGTGGTTAGGAAACGGGAAGGACGTTGTCAACGGCGGGATTTTCGATCTCCCGGTTCCTAGAGGGTTTGAGTCCCTATTCAAGAGCATCTCAGTCGAAGTCCGATGGGTAAATCCGGAGTACGCCCGCGTGAGTTGGAAATACACCCACCCGAATGGCGGTCACAACGGATCCGAGATCGGCGAAATCGGGCGAGATCCGAAAAACGGAAAGTGGTACTGGAAGAACAACGCGCACGGGGGGCAAAGTTACGTTTGACCGTTACTCGCGGACCGCGTAGACGCGCCGCTCAGTAGGCTCCTTCGCGCCGCCGACCCAGAGGGGCGGGATCCACTTGAGGGTCCTGCCCCTTTCGCTTGCGACGATGACCTCACCCTCCCGCTTTCGGGGGCCGACGAGGAACGTGTGCCAATGGCCCCGGCGAACGTGCCCGGAGACCGTGCGACCGGACGACTCGGTGAGGTCATGCTCGCCGCCGACCTCTTGCTCGATGGTCGGGCCGACCCACACGAGGCGGCACTTGGTGAGGTCATCGAGCTTCCGCTTGGCGAGGCGAGCATCCTTCTTGTTGGGGTTCTTGAAGCCCGCGATCTTCTTTCGGAGGCGGGCGCGCTCGCTCTCGGTGGTTTCTGGGTCAGACAGGTCCGCGCCCGTCGAGTTCATGTAGAGGACCGTGTTGACGGCGATCCGCATGAGCTTCCGGGCCGTCTGACGCACGCGCTCGATGCGGTCCCTCGGGGAATTATCTAGCCCCATGCCGATGTCACTCGCCTCGGAAGCTCGGTTCGCCAAGAGCTTGTCGAGAGCCTTGTCGAGATTGATGCGCCGGAGCGCGTCCGGGTCTGCCGCGTGAACGGCCTCTAGCTCGTTCGCTACAGCGGCACTCTCGCTCTCGATGGTCGTGATGGTCTGGCGGACGTACTTGGGGTCGAGCGACTTCTCAAACGACTGTTCAAACGTCGTCTCAGAGTGGTGGTCGAGGTCGATCCTGAACCAAAACGTCGCGTCGTCCGTAGGGACGATGCTCTTCTCATTTGCCTCGGCCCAAGCGAGGACGCTGAGGGCGCTGACATCGCGGTGGGTCTCCATGACGACGTACATCCCGACGACGCGGTGCCACCCCGTCCGAGTGCCACCCCATAGTACGAGGTCTTCGCTCTCAGGCGTCGCGAGGTAGAAGCACGGATACGGGAGCCGCACCATGTCGAGCGGGACGTTGGCGAGGCTCGTGTTGGCGAAGGCCGCTTGCATCCGGGGGCCGACGCAGATGACTTGCTGGTGGTGAAGCTCATACAAGAGCATCGCCCGCGTCATCGTGTACGTCGTGCCGAAGAACTCGGCCATGTTCGCCATGCCGCATTCCTCGCCGGTCTCGTCGCGGATGATGGCGAGCTTGCGCTCCGGCGGGAACGCGAGGATCTGCCGGACCATGTCCATGTTCGGCGCGGTCCGCAGGAAATCGAAGTGGACCTTGGGCGGGGGGAGCTTGGAGGTCATACCCCTAGCTTACGCTTTCCGCGTTCTTTCCTATCGAAAGTAGAGAGGGTATGACCCCCGGCACGCACAAGCTCCCGCCGCTCCCCTACGAGTACAACGCGCTAGAGCCGTTCCTCAGCGAGAAGCTGATGCGGCTTCATCACGACAAGCACCACGCCGCTTACGTCGAGGGGCTCAACGAGGCCGAGCTAGCTCTCGCGGCGGCGCGGGACTCGGGCGACACCCTGCTCGTGCCCTATTGGGAGTCGCGTCGGGCGTTCAACGAGGGCGGGCACGTCCTGCACTCGATCTTCTGGCGGGGCATGACCCCGGTCGGAGGCGGGGGCGAGCCGGGGGGCCTCCTCGGGGCGCTCATCGAGCGCGACTTCGGCGGCTACGAGAAGTTCCGCGCTGAGTTCACCGCCGCCGCGAAGGGCGTCGAGGGCTCCGGGTGGGCGATGCTCTTCTGGAAGCGGGGGATGTCGGGCGACCACCTAGAGATCGCCGCCGTCCTCAACCACGAGAACCAAGCCCTGTGGCAAGGCGAGGTCGTGCTCGTCTGCGACGTATGGGAACACGCCTACTATCTGGACTACCTGAACGAGCGGGCCGAGTGGGTGGACGTGTTCCTCGACAACCTAGTTGATTGGGAACAGGCCGCTTCCCGTCTCCTCCGCCGCTAGTACGGGTATCCCGTCAAAGTAACGAGCCGGTGGGCGGTTTCTGTTGCTTCCCGTCCTTCACGCCCGACCGAAGCAGAGCAGCGTCAGGTCGAGCGACGGCTCTATTTAGAATCTGCTGCTTCTAGGGTATCCCAGATACCGTAGAGACCTAACGTAGTCATCGTATTGAGCATCTTCATATGCTGTTTCTTTCATTATGTCAATATACTCATTGATAGACTTATGACGATCCTCGAAGGGGAAATCCTTAAAGATTATTGGGTTGGGAACGTCAACAAATACATTAAACGCCGTCTGATCTAGTTCGTCTGCGGCGTCTCTGGCACTCACGCCGGTTTTCTCAGCGGCCTCAATGTATTTGAAAATGAGACTCTTGATGCGGGGGGCTTCCATCATAAAATTGATAGTGCCACTATTCATCCTCACGTTGAAAGGGTCTTTCCTCTTTTCATAGAGATACTGCATATATTCCCCGCTAATCCCCAACTCCCCGTCTTGGGTACGCGGGAGGTCATCAATTTCAGAATTTTCAAGAATCTCTAGCGACAAAGCTACCAAGTAGGGTTCCCAATCAGTCTTCCGAACCTCACCAAGGATTTGATTGAACAGGCGGTTTGCCTCTGGGTTATCGAGAAGCCACTTGTGAGGCTTACCGGCAACCCGAGAGGCGCTCTCCTTGAGCAGCGGCAAGAGGGCCGGACGGAGGTCGGGGCGGGAGTGGGCGAGCCGGATGATGCGGGACCGGAGGTCGGACATAACTTTGCCTTTCGATAAGGAAGATAACCCGCCCCTCGGAGCTACTTCAGCGGGCCGTTGCGAAGCCCGTCGCACTCGCACTCGCGTAGCACGATGTCCACGCCTCGCCCGGTCGCTAGGCACCGGGGGCACGGGACGTAATCGTACCTGTCCCGTGCCAACGCGAACCGCCAATACACCCGCTTCACGGCGAACGGTAGCGCCTGAGCCCCGATGAACCACACGCGGCAACACGCCGGGATCCCCGAGTGCTTCCCGCAAACCCAATCGTAGCGGGCGTACCTCAAAACAAGTCGAGGACCGTCGGCTCCTCGTCTCCTAGCTGGTTGCCGAAGCGGTCCCAACCCTCGGCGGGCGCTCCGCGAGCGAACATCTCTAGTCTCCGCACTGGACCGTAGAGGCGTCCGATGCGGGAGCGGACCTCAACCGGCTTCGCGCTGTGTTCCCCGCGAGGCGAGAACACCGTCTGCTGAACAGTCTCGTCTAATAGGGGCAGGGGCCTCCCCCTCGCCTCAGTCGAACCCGCGATGACTAGCTCGACTAGCGGCTTCACCACCGAAGGGCGCACGCCTTGGGCTCCGATGGGGGTTCCATCGCTCCGAGTCTTGACCCAGACGAAGGGCACCCCTCGGAAGTGGAACCCCCACGCCCGCAGTAGGTCGATAGCCGCGTCGAGGCGGGGGCACGTCGCCCACATGAAGACGACGGCTCGGTCGGCGCACTTGCGGCGGACGGGCAACGCCATCAACGCCGCGTCGTCCATGAGCGAGTAGTGCTTGCCCGCCGCCGCCATCTTGTCCTCGGCCCCGTAATAGAGCCACGGCGGATCCGTGTAGACGATCTGATATGAGGCGTCCGGCACCGCGCTGAAGTCGGCGTAGTCGGTCACGGAGTTCAGCGCATCTGGTGGGGTGCTCGTCGCCCTAGAGCAGCCCGCTTGCCGAGACCGTCAGCGGGGAAGCCGAGCATCGCCCCCCACGAGTAGAACATCTGCTCCCAAGTACCACGGCTTACCCGTTGGGCGAGCAGGCCCGATGCTACTTCTAGCTGGGGGCGCGAGGGCTTCGGTAGAGAGCCGCCCCAATCCGTGTACCCGAAGCGGTCATCGAAGAAGTGCTGCTTCTCGCACGCGAGCGCGAGGAGGTCATACACCCGCACCTCGGCAGTACGCGGATCCTCGACCCCCATCGCCCGGAGGAACGCCGCTTGGAACTTGTCCTCGTAAGTCTGCCACGCTGGTCCGACGACGCGCCGCACGGGAGAGATCACGTCCCCGACGTAGGCTTCGTGCCCGTCGTGCATGAACACGGCCCGGACGGTATCGCGGGGCTGGCCGTCAGCGGTAGCGAGGCTCGCCGCGAGAATCGAATGAGCGGCGACCGACCAATCGACTGCGCCGTTGTATCGGGCTTGCCGTGAGAGGTGGGTCGCTACGTCCCGCAACGAGAACACCCCCGGATCGAACTCCGGGGCGTCCGGGTCGAGGACGACCTTCCGGCCCGAAGCCGTGAGCGTCCAAGGCGTCAAGCTCGACCCGCCATCATCTTGCCGAGCGCCGTCTCGCCCTCGTCGGTACACGAGAACATCGACGGGTCCGCCGGATTGTGCGCGAGCAAACCACGCTTCACGAGCCGGTGGGCGAGCTTCTGGTCCTCGCCGAGCCACTCGGTGGGGCGCTTCTTCGGGGAGAGCATCAGGATACCAATCTCGACGGGCTTCAGGCTCACGGTCTATTCACTCCTTCGGTTTTCTAGGGGGTCGCGGGAATCTCGATGTCGGGTATCCCAACGATGCTGGTGGGAGAGCGAGTACGGGAGCTTTTGGCTCTACAGGGGCTTCTGGGGAGCCATGCACGGGGCACTCGGCGTTGTGGACGTAGCCGTACTTCTCGGCGTTGCCCCAATACCCGCGCCCGTAGTGGTTGTCCATCACCGGACAGGCGCAACCCTCGCGCTGAGCCTCCGGGCTTCCGGGTCGCAGACCGTACCGGAGGGGGTGCTCACTCATGGGAGAACGCCTCTTCGATGAAGACCCGACGGGACGCCTCGTCCGGGAGTAGCTGCTTGAAGATGCACCCGAACTTCTCGCCGAGGTAGCGGGCTTGGAAGTCCGGCACCCGGAACTGCGTCTCGCAATGCCGGTTCACCAAAGGGAACTCGATGCCCTGAGCGAGCATCCGCTCGCACATATTGATGAACTCGGCTTGCACGCCGCAGAACTCGATGAAGGCGTGGGGCACTCCGCCGTGGAACACCTCCCCGTAGAACCGCTGGTTGATGTCCCGCATCGAGCGGATCATCGCCCGCATCTCCCCAAGCGTGTACTGATGGCCGGGGAGCCGCGTATCGTCCGGTAGCTGGGCCACGTCGAGGTCGTCCATGATGTACGTTACGCCTTCGCGGTTTTCTTTATAGGGGCGCGAAGCTAGTAGGCTCGCCCGTGCGGCGGCGGGCACAACCCCAACGGCTACCGCCGTCGCTAGGTAGGAGAGAATCGAAATGTCTGACCTTCGTTCCAATCTGATTCGCGTAGCGAGCACCCTTCCGGCGGGCGACCCCGGTCGGAGCGACATCCTCCACGTCATTCGCGAGAACGACATTCGCCTCGCCTTCGGCAAGGCGGCGGCGTCCAAGCTCCCGACCCGCCTCGTCGCGGGCTACGACGGCTTCACGGACCAGATCCGCGAGCTGGCCGACACCGAAGCGAACGTCAAGCGCCTTCAGGCCGAGATCGACGCGCTCACAGGCGACCTCTCCAAGAAGCTGAAAGACGCCGAGAAGGGCTACAAGGACGCCGTCGAGGCGATCAAGGACGCCTACAAGGAGAACCTCTCGGCTCAGGGCAACGTCATCATCGAGCGCAAGACGAAGCTCGTTGAGGCGCAGGCCAAGCTCAAGGTCGTCGGCGTCAAGGGCACCCTCAACTCGATCCAAGAGGATATGCTCGCCGCCGTCACCGAGAAGTACGGCGCGGAAGTCGCCGCCTTCATCAAGGCGACGCAAGACGCCCTCCAAGAGCAACACCAAACGATGCGTATCTCGCTCGACGGCTTCGTGCTGGAGGCGCGCGAGGCGGCGGACAAGACGGCGGCGAGCAAGACCGCCCTCAGCTTCAACATCGTCGGCGTTCTCGCGAAGTTCCGCGACTACATCAAGAAGGGCTGGTCGAAGATCGTCGAGGTCGCGAAGGCGGCGACGGACGTGATCCTGGGCCGCTCGGCGAAGGTCGAGAAGGCGCACACCGAGTTCTTGAAGGCGCTCGGCTCCGTTTGATCCCGGCTCAACCTGAAACGACGAAGCCCCGGAGCCGCGAGGTTCCGGGGCTTCGTCGTTTAGCCGCCCGACACGGCGATCAGAATCAAGTCCGTAATCAGCGCCGGAAGCCCTCCCGCCGTGATGACGAGGCCCGCCGAGTACGCCTGAGGGCCGTCGGCGGGCTTGTTTCCAGCCCCGACGAGAGCTGAGACTACGCCATCGGTTCCCGAAGCCACGACAGGAAGGATCAGCGCGTCCGGGATCTCAAAGGACAGGGGGATGTTGATGTAGGACTGGATTCGGCGGACGAGTTCCTGGATCTCTTTCACGCGCTGCTCTAGGGCGCTGATGAAATCGAGGATCGTCCCAACGATTCCGGTCAGACCCGTATCGAGCGCCGCCGCGTATTCGCGGATCAGGTCTACCAGATCCGCGACGCTAGACAGTCCGAACGCCCCTACGCTCGCGAACGGCCTCCACAGGAGCCAGCTACCCGCTGGAGGGGTCGTTTGGGCGACGCCTGCGAGTTGGAGAACCGCCTGGGCGTCGTCGTAGATCTGATCCGGTACTACGTCCCGAACGAACCACAAGCCCGCCCCGTCCGTAAGCAGCGGAGCCGACTCTGAGACGTTCAGAATCGAAGAGCCCCCGAAAGTACCGTTCTGGTACTTCTCGTTCAGGCTCAGGAACCGGGCTGTTTGAATCGAATCGGCTTCGGGTAGAAGATTCGGCAGAGCCAAGACCCCCAACTCGTTGAAAAACACATCGTCGATGGGGAGATCCGCGAGAGATCGGGCGTTCTTTGCTACAATAGGGGGAACCAAGTACGGATCCTCGGCTTCGGTTTCGGTTCCCTGGGCGAGTACGTCGTTCAGACCCCACCCGAGAAGCGGGTTCCCGGAGACACCCTCTACGTCAGAGGTGTTCCACTTGAAGTTGACGAGCCGGTCTAGCCGGGGGCGGAGGTTCGCGAGGAGCGACGGGGGGAGGTTCCCTTGGGACTCAACGAGCGTAGCCGCCAGCGCGGATACTCGACTCCGAAGCCCCGAAGAAAAAGCAATAGGGGGCTCCGGGGTAACGAAGTACCGGCGGACGTTCTCGATGACCGTGGGAATGAGATTCTGAGCTACTGGCTCCAGACCCGTAGGTACATACGGGCTCGCCGTCCCCGAAGAAGAGGCGCTAGCGACTGAAGTTTCAGTGCCCGTCGCCTCTGCGATCTGAGGAACAAGGTCCGACCGGCTCAGGAGCGTGAGCGTGATCGCGGCCTGGAGGCCGAGCATGTAGGCGTCGGTCGCCTCCGTCGGAATCATAGCCGTGGCAATGTTCGACGGGAGCCCCCGCGAAGCCAGCGTCACGGTCCGGTCGCTGACGGAAGCGACCGGGGAGAGAACGTCCGTTCCGGGGTTCCGGTACGGGACGACGTTCCACTTGTAGTCGGAGGGGCTTTGGACGGTGTTATTGACCGCGTAGACGCGGATCCAGACCTGAGTCGGGGGCGCGGCTCCGTCAATGTTCACGGAGCCGTCTGAGGGGTTCACCTCTGCTTTGAGGGGCAGCTCTCCGAAGGGAATATTGATCGAGAAGGTTCCGCCGATCCAGGACTGGCCGAGCACGGCGTTTGGGCTCACCCCCGAACCAATGTAGAAGGTGCGCTGGTTGTAGTAGCGTCCGTCGTCCCGAACGGAAATCGGGTTCTGCTTGATGAAGTTCGTCGAGGTCGGGCTCGTCAAGAAGAAAACCGGCCTCGCCCCGTCGCGAATCGCCCCGTCCGAGTCGAAGCAATCCGACCAGAGCGAGCCCTCGGCGAGCTGAACCGAGTCGGCTCCGCCGAAAATCTGCACGGGCGCTCCCGTCAAACCATCGAGGTAGAGCCCCGTCGTGTATCGAGCTGTGCCGTCGCTCTCGTCTCCGCCCGTCGAAGAGGCGACCGGCGCGTACCAGCCTAGATACAAGCCCTGCTCAAAGCACGAGACTTCGATCAGGAACCCGTCCGGCGGTACCGCCGGGGAGCTAGTCGGATTCGCCGTCGGGGAGGGGGCGATGTTCCACTGGAGGTAGACGCTGTCTCGTCCGGCGAGTTGCGAAATCCCGAGCAGTAGGTTCGCCGTCCCTTGGCCTGGAGTGAGTCGCGAGTTGGCGTTCGCGTAAGCCGGGGTGAGCCCGACGGGTAGCGGGAGCGAGCTAGCGACGGGGTTCTGACCCAGGAGCCGAGCGAAGCCGTTGATGAGGTCTTGGAAGATCCCGAAGCGGCTCGTATCGAGGAGGCCCGTGATGAACGTCGGATCGAGCCCCGCGTAGAAAAACAGGGCCACGACCGTGTTCGACGGCGAGAAATCCGGGCGGGTCAGGTCTGCCCGATTCGTCAGGCGCGAGATCATCCGCCGTTCGTAGGCGGGATAACCGCCTTTGATCCCGGCGAAGCTCGTGTCCTGAACGATGGCGTTGATGTCGGAGTTGAAGTAGATACCGACTCGTCTGAAGTCGAGCAGCAGATTCTGGAGGAGCGCGATCAGCTCCTGGATGATCTGACGGATCGGGTTTAGGAGTCCCGCGACAAACGACTTGACGACGTTCATCACGGCCAACGCCAGATCGAGCGCCACGATGGCGATCTGGAACAGTCCGTTCACCCCGTCTACGAAGTCCCGTAGACCAGGAACCTCAAAGCGGAGTTGTATTCCGCCCCATTCGCCTACCGCCATTACCGGCCTCCGCCTCTCTTCAGGCGAGCGATCTGCTCGTGAAGCTCCTGGATTTGCTTCTGGTCCTGGGCGACCTGGGCCTGGAGAAGCTCTGATACCTTCAGGAACATCTCGCGTTGTTTCTTCAGGACGGGGAGATTCGTGAGGTCGGCCTTGCGCCCCTGTACCCAAGCGGGGTTGTCCGGGTCGAGGCCGAGAGCCCGGAGCTTCGCTTTCGCTTCTTCTAGCGTGTCGGTCATCGGACTTGGGTTCCCTTCACCGCCGTGAGGAGGCGCTTTTGCTCAACGATGCGCCGGGATAGCTCCCGGTCAAACCGCCGGATAGCCTCTAGAGTACCCGAGACTCGGTCGGCACGGAGCGTAAGCCACGCCCACCGGGAGTCTCGGAGCTTGTCGCTTTGGTTGAGAACTTCCTCGATGCGGTCGGGGAGCACGGGGCGTCCCTCGTCGTTTGCGAAGTCTGCATACGGAGGTGTTAGCGGGGGAGAGTACGGGGGCGTGAGCGTGTCGAGCCGGAAGTCGAGCCCCCAGAACCGCCGGTCGAGGATCGACAAGGCATCGCTCGTGTTCGTGTACGGGCTCACGTCTACTAGGCCCGCGATAGTCGCGATGTAGGCGTCGAACAGCACCCCGAGCCCCAAGAGCGGATCGGTCGGGTCGCCGAGGTCGGTGATATGCCGGTCCCTTTGGAACACGAAGTAGGTGCCCGACTTCCCCGATTCAAAGAGCGTCCTGAGTTCGTCCATCCACGAGAGCAACCTCTCCCGCGTAGACAGGATTAGCTCCAACGCCTCGTCACTCAAGAAAGGCGAGGGCCGAATCACTCGGTAGGAGAACGGAGCGACGCTGAACCAGTTGCCCCGGAACGAGTTGGACCCGTTGCAAAACGCCGTCGGTCGGAGGTCGATCTGACCTTCCAAGCCGTTGCCCGCCCCCGACAAGCTAGACCCGTGAACCGTCGGGTAGACCGCGTAGGAGGCGTCGTACACGACATCCGGGTCGGGCCTCATGCTCGCGAGCGCACCGCCGAGGGGTTCTACTTCTAGCACGGCGACGTTGACCGTCTTGATGCGGTAGAAGCCCCGGTTGTCATCGAGTTGCGACGGCCCGCCCGGATTGTACGGAGCGCCCGGACCCCGGTCGATAACGCTTTGGTCCCCGAAGGGTTGTCGCCCGAACTCCGAGGGGGTCGGCGAACCCGTTGGGCCACGGAGCTTCCCGGCGGGGTCGATGACAAGAAGATCCCCGACTTGCACGCCTTCCTTCGCGAAGTTGGTCGAGGGGACGGTGTCCGTGAGCTTGTTGATGCTCTGGTCGTAGGCGACCTGAAGATTGGGATCCGAGACGTAATCTACCTTGCCGCCTTGCTGCGTAACGAGGTTCGCTTTCCGGTCGAGAACCCGAACGTCGGTCGCGAGGTCGAGTAGCTCCTCGCACGATTGCTCGTGGGGAACCGGCGCTTTGCGGAGGTACACCTCAAAGCGCGTACCGGGAACGACCGCCGCGAGAGCCTTGCGCGAGAGCCGGAGCGTGAACCCGTCGGTTTCGACCGAGAGCACGTCCATCTCCGCGAAGGGCAGGCCGTCCGCTCCCAAGAACCTCACCGTGTCGCCGCCGTTCACGTTCAAGAGCGGCAGGGTGAAGTCCCCAAGCTGAGTCGCCGTACCGCCGGGGAAGGGCGAGGGGAACCGCGCCGTGTCTACGGGCTCCGCGACGAGAAGGCTCGCCGACCCCGAAGTCGTGAAGCTCGCGACGATGCCCCGCCGGATCTCATAGACGAACCTCAGCGCCCGGAGCGAGTCGGCGGCAATCCCAAGTAGGTCGTGGAACCGTCGGATGCGCCGGACTTCGATCTGGGCTAGCTCCAAGAAACTCACGCCCGGACCCGGAAGCGTAGTCGCGTAGCTCGTGTAGCTGCGAGCCCCGATCTCGTTAGCCGCGAGCGAGTTGGCCGCGTCTACTACGTTGACCCGAGGAGCCCCGAGGTTGTTGCCCGACACCGGGAACGAGGGCTCCACGAACAGGCCCGCTTGCGCGTGATATTGAAGGTCGAACGAATCTCCGGGGAACAAGCACGCGGGACCGCCGCCGTGTAGCGCCGCCCACGGGAATCCCGAGAGGTCGAGCACGCCCGGAATCTCCCGGTACACGGGAGCCTCCAACGGGAGGAAGCTCGTCGATGGCTGAATCGTCTTCTGGTAGACGCCGAGTTCACCGGGAGCCGGGAGAACCCCGACGATAGTCCCGAGGCCCGCGTCGAACGTCGAGGGGGCTCCGCCGTTGTAGCTGGCGCTCACCGCCCGGAATCCGAAGTAGTAGCGGTTGGCTAGAGGGACGAACGGGTCGGGGGCCGTCACTCCCGGCAAGTTGGGAGGCACGCCCACCCCCGACGGAGCTACGGGCACCGCGACCATGCCCGAGATTTTCTTCCCCACGGTCGCTGAGGCGACGAAAGCCGCGAGGGAGATCGCACCCCCGATCCCGTCTTGGAAGCCGGAGAGGGTGAGGAACCTGTTGTTGGGGCCGTCGAGCGAGGCGTAAGCCGCCGACACGGCGCTCCCCGCGACGGTTACGTCTGACTCGTTCAGCAGGACATAGACCCGCCCCGAGGCCGGGAACGCGAACGGCGCTACTACGGGAGCGCCCGTCACGTCGCTCACCGGGGCGACCGGCAAGAGGCTAGACGCCTCCAGATATACGCCGCCGGGGTCTACTTCGATAAGCGTCGGGAACTCGAAATCCAACCACGCTCCCGCCGAACCGACCGAGGCCGTGAGGTCAAGCCGGTGGCCCGGAGGGGTAGCCGGAGTCGCTTCGACCGCCGCCCGAACGAGATAGGTGCCGACCTTGCCGCTGGAGATGTCCGTGCCCGGAGGAGCGATGGCCGGATCGACTTGACCCCGGATAACGGCGATGTCTCCGGGTTGAATCTCTGCGACGCCTCCGGTGAAGGGTGATCCCGCCACGACGAAGTAGTTGTCTTGGATGAACTGATACTCGCCCGCTCCCGGAGTCTGAGAAACGAAAGCGAACCCGTTGAAAATCGGGCCGGTTTCGCTTTGACGGGAGCTAGCCGCTGCTGAGAAGGTGATGCCCGTCGCCTCAATCGGTACGTTGCCACGGCCCTCAAAGCCCGACACCCGGATCGCGCCCAGACCCCCCGGCGAGGGTGCGGGCGAGAACGTCCCTACGCCGTTTAGTGAGGGGGCGATCCAAGAGCGCGCCGGGAACGTGAACGGCAACCCCGCATTGATCGCAGCGTTCGCATTGAACGTAACCCCGACCGAGATGGGAGCCGGATTGTAGACGGTAGCCGCATGACTGATGATAAACAGTCCGCACTCCATCAACGCGCCGGGAGCGCCCGCCGGATGCGTGAACCCCCGAGGAAGCGCTGACCGGAAATCAATGTGGTCGCGCCAAGTAAGCCGGTCCACGTCGATGGACGCCGTGTAGCCGCCGTCCACGAGGGCGCTCACGGCAAAGTCATGGAACCCCGGAGTCTCCGTCACGCCGGGAGCCGGGATCACCGACCCATATGGGGTGAAGTCAAACCACGGCGCGGCGGTAACGACCACCACCCGATCCGTCAGAAGGTAGAACCCGCTAGCGTTCACCGCCACGGGAGGTCCGCCAATATCCACGGTAAACACGCCCGCGAGGATCGACGTGCCCGGACCCGACCCGCCCCCGGTCTTGTCGATCACGGTCGAGAACGGGTAGGTGCCCGTCGCCTTGTCGATGAGCGAGAAGGCGAACGCGGTGCCCTTGCCTGCCCACCCGACTACATCGTTCCAACCGCCGACCGGAGCCGGAAGCACACCGCCGCCCGCGCCGTCGTCGAAGACGATGTTGCCCGCCGGAATCGACGAGAGGATGAACTCGGTCGTGACGACCGGACCGACGACTGTTTCCCGAACGACGACGCCGCTCGCGTAAGCGGGGTAGTCCACCCACGCTTGAGCGTTCAAGATGGCGTAGTCAATGCGCGTGTTCTCGCTCATGGGCGAGGCGAACCGAGGGGGCTCGATCTGACTGAGGGGAGCGCCCGGAGCGAGCAGCCCGCCGACCGTGTGGATGCCGGTCGATCCCGCCGGGAATCCCGCCGGACCGGGAGTACCCGTGCCCTCTTGGATGAACACGAGGTCGAACGGCGCGAGGTCGCCTACGCCCGCGTGACCCGGAGGCGGGGGGTACGCGCCTGACGAGGTAGCCCGAAGCAAGTCCTCGCTCGTCAAGAGCGCCGACGGGTCAATGGACACCTTCACTCCGCCGTCCGCGCCGAGCGTCTCGTCCGGGTAAACCGCTTCCGTGACGTAAGCGGGAGCGACCCCCGGAGGAGTTGCCGGAGGAGGGTCCGGGCTATCCGAACGGGTGAGGTCGATGAGCGCCGCCGCTGCCGTTCCGAGAAGCTCTAGCTCCGAGACGGGCGACCCGTAGTAGGGGAGCGAGTAGTCGCCCGAGTCGAGGCGGGTACCGCCGTCGAGGGCGGGGATCTTCACCGGGAGCCGGTCGCCGTTTTGGAAGCTGACCCGAGCCTCTAGCGTCGAAAGCGGGGCGGGGGGGCGTTGGCCGGTGGTCTCTTTCAAGCCAAAGAGCGTCGGGTCATCGAACGACGGAAGCGTCGCGTCGATTAGCTCGCCGGTACGCGAGTTGAAGTTGAGGTCGGTGCCCGTCCGGTACTCCGGGAGCGCCGCCGAGAGCGCCCCTACCTCTGAGATAGTCGGCGGGTCCGACACGACGAAGTTCTGACCTGTCCGAGGCACCACAAAGACGGTATCGCCCCGTTGAGGGTCGATGGGCGTACCCGATGCCGGAGCCGAGAGCGCGACCAACCGGGAGGGGTTGGCGATGGGAGCGCCCGTCTCGTCCGCGAGCGTGATGAGGCACCCGCTCAAAACCGAGTTGACGAACACCCCGCCGTAGCGGGTCACCGGAGGGATGCCTACCGGAAAGGAGATACCCGAATCTCCGAGTTGGGTGAAGCTCCCGTCGGGTACTCCGAGCGCGAGTTGGTCACCTACTCCGAACGGGGGCGTGTGAAGCTCCGGGTCGCCGGTCGCGAGGTCGTTGAGCCCCGTAGGCGTTGGCGTGAGGCTCTGGGAAGCAAGCTGCGAAATGTCCGGCAATCCCGTGTTTGACAACAGCGGGAAGTCCGCGAGGGGCAAGGGCGTCGCGATGAAGCACGGCAATCCCGCGCTCGCCGGATCTACGTCGGGGAAGCCCGTAGGAGAGTAGGCCCACACCCTCGCCCGAGCGAGCCGGTCCCGAGCCGCTACGCCGAGGACGTTCTGGACCGTCCCGAGGACGGGATTCTCCAACGTGCCGATGGCCGTGCCCGTTGTAGAGCGGACCGAGAACGGGAACCCGTAGAGGAACCCGAGCGGGTCGAAGCCGAGCTTGCCCGCCGAGTATACACCGGGAGCCCCCGTCGCCTCATCGAAGTCGAGGCCCGGAGCCGTCGTCGTAAACGCCGTCGTGCGCTCCGGGAACACCCGCGAGTACGGGTTGGCTTGACTCAGGTCCGCGTAGTTGCCGAAGGCCCGGACCTTGAACCAAATGAAGCCCGCGAGCGTGCGTTCGACGCGCCCCCGCGACACGAGCACGACATCGTCGAGGTCGTTCTGGATAAGCGTCGCCTGAAAATCCATCAACCTACCGAACGAAGCCGAGTCTTGGACGGGGCCTTGCGGTCGCCCGTTCCCGTCGAGCACCGTTTGGCGGGGGCTGAGAATCGGATCCGTGCGAAGGAGCCGGATGACCGGGAGCCCGCGCCGAGCCGCATCGAACGCCCCGAACCACAAGATACGGGGATTGATCGCGCCCGTGATCTCGTCCTCGTAGCCGGGAGGGGTCCAAGGATCCCGCTTTCCGAACCGGAGGCGGATCTTGCCGTCGCGCTCGCCGATGAGTTGGCCGTTGAAGGTCTCTTCGATCTGCTCAAAGGCCGAGACAACCGCGTTGTAGAACCCGAGGAACGCCCGCGCTACACGGTCGCGGTCCACGAGGTTCATGCGCTCTGATACTAGGCCGACCCGTCCCTTGGAGGAGGCGTCCTTGTTAGCGCCCGAGGAGATCGTCGGACCGAAGGAGGGCTCCTGCGCCGTCGCCGCCTTCTGAAGCTCTAGGGAGACTTCCCCGGCGAACGCCTGGAACGGAACCGCCCGAGCGTAGAACGCATCCGGCGACTCGAAAGTGTAGGTCGCCTGGAGGATGCCCCCGGCCCGACCGTTCTTGGAAGAGGGGGCTTCTAGGTAGCCGAAACTCGCTGCCGCCCGAGGGTACTGGACCTGACCCCGGTACGCGAAGGGCGCAATCGACACCGTGTCGGTCCGGTAGAACTCTAGGCTCTGGAGCGAGGAGATCCCTGACTGACGGGGCTGTAGGAACGAGATACTCCCGTTTGAGGAGTTGAGGTTGTAGTCGGCCCCCGGCGCGAGAACCCGACCAGGAAGCTCGTTCCCTGAAGAGTCCTTCTCGCCGTAGAAAACGACCTCCACGCCCTCTTCCGGGAGGTACTTGCCCGTGCCGACGAAGGCGGTCGCGCCGTCCGGGTAGACGGGGCGGACGCTGATTCGGACCGCGCTATTCGGCAGCGACGCCGACCAGGAGAACTTCGTCGGGAAGGGGGATCCGAGCGTGAGGGTCGTGACCCGACCGTCGCTGGATAGATCTGCTTTTACGATCAGGAACGGGTACCCGAGCAGCTCGATGAGATGGCCCGCGACTGCGTACTCGGTCAGGTCGCCCTCAAACTTGATCTCGATCTGATTAGCGACTACGGGCTCAAACCGAGGCGTCGAGGCAAGCCCGAACGCCGTTGTCATCTCGACAAAGAACCCCCCGTCTACCGGCCCCGATACTGGCGTAGGCGCGGGGCCGAACGGGTCGATTACTGAGACGACAGCCCGATCCGTCAACAAGGACAGCGCGTTCGCCCCCGTGTCGAGCGACCCCGCCGTAAACCGAGGCGCAGGGAACACCGTCACGATGGTCGCGTCCTGAGCGGCATCGTAGGCGAACGCCCGGAGGTACGTCACGAACGCCCCAAGCCGGAACAACCTACCGACTTCTAGGTCGGCGCTCCTGTCGCCCTCCAAAGCAAACTGCGTAGCCCCGGCATCGATCCGAAGCGGCGGTCGCCACACCGGAGGGATACTCGCCGTGTACGCCGTCTCGCCACCGAACGCCTCGTAGACTGCGTAGCTGATCGTGACCTTCGCGGTACTGGGGACCTGCCCGACGAAGCTGATCTGATTCGTCGAGAAGTCCACCGCGCACGTCGGCGGAACCCCGTAAGTGTGCTGGAAGGCGTCCTCGTAAACGACGGGGCTGACGAGCTGGTCTACCGTGCGGCCTGTCGGGTTGAACGAGTAGACCTGGGACGAGACGCGGGTAGCTACCTCTGCCCGAACGTAAACCGGGAGGAACTCCCGGACCCGAACGGGTTGGCCCGCCGAGTCGAGGTAAAGCTCGCCCGTATTCGGCACCGCCCGGAAGTAGACCGCCTCGACTAGTTGGCCTTCGCGAACGGGATTCGCGATGAACGTGAACGCCCCGAGCACGGGGTTGACCGCCATGTCGGTCGTACCCTCGCAAGAAAGCTGCTCGACGTAGTAGACGGGCTCCCCGGCGTAGGTCGTGAGGTCTGCCTGTGCCAAATAGACCGAGCCCGTGTTGGGATCGATCTCAGCTTCGCCCGAGGCGAGACTCGCCGGAGGGAGCCCCTTCTCGACGTAGGTGACGCTCGACCCACCGAGGTTCGCGAACACCGAGCTTCCGAACCGGAGCAGCCCCGGCGTCAGGGTCGTCCCGTCGAGGTACTCGACGTTGGTTCCGGGGTCCGGCGAGAACGCCGCAACCGGCAAGAGGTCTACGCCGTTCGTGAACTCGACCGTGCCGACGAGCACCGAGAACGAACCCGTCGTGAACCGCGCCCCCGCCGAAGGCACCGCGAGCACGTCATTGGCGAGGCCCCCGAGGACGCTCGACCCGAGCACCGTAAGCGGAAGGTCCGCCCCCGTCTGGTTGAACCTCGCGAAGATGGGCCGACCGCGCTCGATGCTCTTGGCCGAGTCGGCGGGAGCGAGCGTACCCCCGGCGACACCGAGCTTCGTGAGTACCCGGATCTCAAACGGCTCGACGGGCAACGGGTTGAACGTCTCGTAGACGACATCCGCAACGACCGCCGGATTGATCGTATCCGGGGCTACCCCCTCGCGCACGAGGTAGCTTTGGACTTGGCCCCCGTCGCCCGCCGGGAAGTCCGGGCTGACCTGAACCTGGGTCGGCGAAATCGCCTTCTCGATTCGGTAGTAGCCCGCCGCGTCGCCCTTGAGAATCTGGAGGACGTACCCCGGCGTGACCGAGGCGAAGGGCGCACTAGAGTCCGTAAGGGTATCCGACCCCGCCGAGAACGTGCCCCGGTACCCGAGGAAGCGGACGGGATTGACCCGCTCGATGACGAAGGCTTCGCCGGTCGCTCCGCCGTTCGCTAGGTAGAGCCCGTCGCCTGGATCTTCGTAGACGAACGGCCCGCCCCGCGTCGAAATCCGGAAGTACCCCCCGAGCGGAGCCAGGAACGTCTCCTCGTAGACGCCGCTCGCCCCGAGGTTGATCGACGCGAGGGGCGACTCGACGATGCCCTGGAAGTTGCGAGAGCCGAGCCAAGCGAACTTGCTCTGCTCAAACAGGTACCGGACTTCTTTCCAGGGATTCAGGTTCTTCCTGAACGTCGGGGAGACGCCCGGAGCACCCGCCGACGACAACGCAAAGAACAATCCCTCGTCGTAGCCCGCAAGGTCTTCCCGAGGCGGGAAGTCCAGAAACTGAAACGGCGTCTCAGAGACGCTGTCCGTGAGTACCTGATCCTCCAGACGGTAAGTATCCCGGTAGTCGGGAACGTCCTGGCTCGCGTCGAGGTTGCGGGGCGAGCGGTAGAAGCCGAACTCCCCGCCGTAGTCCGGGAGCCAGTTCACGTCTGACGATGAGGTATCCCCCGGAGGCGAAGCGAGCCATCCCGGAAGGAACCCGAGCGCGCGGCTCCCGGAAGGCGTCGAGAAGCCGATTGCGACCGAACCCGTAACCGAGTCGTCGTCTGCGATTACCACGCGCCCGGAGAGCACATAGGCGCTGCCCGGAGCCGCCGCTGAGGTGATCGCCGCGTCGAGGCTCGCCGCTACGTCTACTGCCGTGTAGGTGCCCGCCCCGAGCGACGAGGCGAACCACGTCACGTCTACGCCGCCGACCCGGAAGAGCAGGGACTCGGACCCCTCAAGGGTGAAAGTATCCCGCACCCTCGAAACGAGCCGAGCCTGTACCGCGTAGCTGGCGGGAACGAACTCTGCCTGCTTGAAGTAGAGAGGCTTGCCCTTGAGTTGCTTTCCGACAGCGCTGCCGAAGACGACCTTGGAGCCTAGCAAGCCGCGCTTCTCTAGGGCAACGTAAGCCGTCGAGCCGGGAATCCGGTACGGGTCCGTCGGTAACTCGTCCTCAAAGGCGACCGTGCGGATCGTCTCGACCGCCCGACCCCGCGTAAACAGCGTTGCGTCGCCGAGGCCCGAGGACAAAACCCGAACCGCCCCCGAGTCGCCCGGACGAGGGGCGATAGGGAAAGCGCCGTCCGGGACGTTTCCCGTCGCGTCTGGGACGTTGAGGATACCCGAGCCGCCGACTCCGAGAAGCCCGTCAGAGTCCGGGATGAACACCTCGCCCGACGGGTCGTAACTCACGACGGGAGCCCCCGCCCCGTCCACGAGAAGCGTCGGAGCCCGGAGGGGCTGCGGATAGAAGCTCCCCGTTACCCCGTCATAGCGAACGAGTGCTCCGAGCCATAGCTTATCGAAGCCCGCATTAGGCACCGCCCGCGTACCGGGGTCAGCTTTAGTGATGTCTGCCGGGGAGAGCCGGATCCGGCCCGTCGAGAGAGCGAACCCGACCTCGCCCTCATTGATGACTGACAGGGCGAGAAGCTGAGCCTCCGTGTCGCAGGCGATGACCGTAAGAGGCTCGCGGTTGCCGAGCCGGATGATGGGCCGCTCACCGGGACCGGGAACCGGCGCGATGAACAACGGCTCCGTCTTGGCCGCGAGCAGCTCGCCGACGATGCCCGGAGATTTCTCCTCATAGACAGCGGGCGAGTACCAAACCGTCAGCCCCGCGTAGCTAGAAACCAGCGCCGGGTTCCAGGTCGCTTCTCCCGTCGATACGTTCACGACGCCCGCCAGCGGGGGCGCTACGCTCGCGAAGTCGTAGCTTGCGTTGGCGAGGTCGTCCGGGACCACGAGCAGGCCCGTGAAGTCTCCCACGCCCCGCTCGACCACGGGATAGGCGTTCTCGTCCGGTAGGGCTCCGAGACGGACCGCCGCGTAGACGCTCCCCTCGCCGCCGGGGAGGTAACTACCGACCGGGGTAGAGGGGCGGGGGGAGAGCTTGTATCCGGAGCCCGAGTCCGAGGAGAGGGGGCCGAGGTTCTTTACCGAGCCGCCCCGGAGCGGGAGCCACTTCGACTTCGCCCCGTCCCAAGCGAACCGCGTCGAGTAGCGGTCGTTTTTCGTCCACCAGAACCGCGTCTCCGCGAGGTAGTAACTCACCCCCACGACACGGTCCCCGCGCTCGCTAGACGCGCCCGGAAGGGTTGGGTCTACGGGCTGAGTAGCCGCGACGACCGCCGCCGTCGGAAGGAGAGTCAGCACCCCCGAGGGCGCGTAGACGAAATCCGTCCCGGCGAGGAGCGTGTACCGAGTCTGAGAGGAATCCCCTCCCCGAATGAACGTCAGCGAGAGCACCCCGGCGATGTCCCGCCCGCCATCGTCGGTCACGACAATCCGAGGCGAGGCGTCGGCTACTTCGCCCGAGGTACGGCTCGCGTCGAGAACCGCTACCGTTCCCGAGGTCAGGGCTCCCGAGCCGGTATCCACGACCCAGGACGGATCTTCGACGGTCAGGATAGAGCCCGTGTTCGCGGCCCAGACGAGGTATTCCTCCTGGAACTCGCCCCCCTCTAGAATCGCCGCGCGATACTGATCGGCCCGAACTGCGACGAGCTGATTCGGGGCCACTCCCGGAAACGGAGACGGGAGCGGGAGGCTGGATAGCTCCTTCGACACCCCGGAGTCTGCCGGAGCCGACGTAGCGGCGTTCGTCGGCGAAGTCCGGGCACCGACGAGAACCCACCCGTTGAAGTAATCGCTCATGTACCTAGAGGATCGCGTTAGACGATAACCGAAACGGTCGTCCCGACCGAGGAAGCCGGTCCGAGCGGTCCCGCTGGGGTAACGATACCTGTTCCGGGGAGCGTTATCCCTGTAGAGAAGAATGTAGAGATACCCGAGGCCAACGCCGAATACAGAACGGGGTTAGAGGCCCCGGAGCCCCCGAGTACCGCCGCGAGAGCCGAGTGGGCGCTCTGGAGAGCCGTGATCAGGGTCGCGGTATTCGCTGAGGCAACGAGCGAAATATCCGTGCCCTGAGCGACGCCCGCTGAGACGCCCTGGTATTGGAGTGACCCGCTCAACGACGAAGTCAGACCCAGCGTCAACGCGCTACCGAGCCGGGAGACCGTCGTGCCCGCGAGCCCCGCTCCCTGGATCGCCGAGGTAATCAAAGCCGGGTCCGCGTTGAACTGCATGAACCCGAGCACGGTCCCCGCCCCGACGACGCCGGTAGAAACTCCCTGGACCACGACGTTGCCCGGAACAACCGCCCACGTCGCTACCGCGTTACCGATGGCGTCGCACAAGAGGGGCCAAGTATTCCCTCCGGGGAAGCTCGCCGCCCCACGAATCGCCGACGAGATTGCCGTAGCCGGAACCATCACGCTAACCGGCGCAAAGGCGGGGAAACGCCCCCGCCTCATTCATCGTTGAACCCCAAGAGGTCGTCTAGGCTGGAGGGAGTCCCGGCTTCCGGGGAGGGCTTCGCGACCGGGGCTTCCTCGTCCCACGGGTTGGCGATACCGCCCTTGGCCCGGAGGGCGTGATGCTCGATGCGTTGGCGAGCGATCTCTAGGTACTCGTCGGATTGCTCGATGCCGATGAAGTTGAACCCCTCGTACATCGCCGCGCAACCCGTACTACCGCTGCCCATGAACGGGTCGAGTACCGTCCCGTCCGGTTGGGTAACTAGCCTCGCAAGCCAGCGCATGAGGGCGATGGGCTTAACGGTGGGGTGAAAGTTCGACGCGGTGCGCCCGCCCCGGTTGCGGGGGTTGTTCGCGCCGGGGGCGTCGGGGTCCCTCGACTCATCTACTTGGCGCGAGGAGCTACCCGTGACGCCCGCGTCGCGCTCCGAGCGGTTCGCCTTCGCCATGTACCGGAACGGGGCCTCCTCTGCCGTGTAGCTGAACTGCGAGAAGAATCGGGACGCGCCCCCGCTGTCTCCGTAAAGTGTACCCGCATCTTCGTTTTGCCGCAGCGATCCGTCCGCGTTTCCACTAAGCGCAAATCCGGTCGCCGCACCCGTCGAAGATCGGCGGCGATGACCGCTGATCACGGCCTTTCCGCTCGTCAGCGTGCCCGTCTGCTCGTCGAGTGCCCTCACGGCGCACCCGTCGGCGCACTCCCACACGGGGACTTCTTCTTCACCGCCGCCGACGGACTCGTAAGGGTGTCCCGCCCCGTCGCCAAACGGCTTCATGCCGTCGGTGAAGCGGTTGATGACCGGGGCTTCAACCGTCTTTGTGCCGATTTGCTTACAGTCGGGAGTGTGAACGAGGACGATATTGGCGGGCCAGCGGCCCGAAGGCTGTTGAAAATCACCAGCCCCTCCGTGCTTGTATCGCCAGTTTTCCGTTCCGTCGTGACGCCCTTTACGTCCCGGCGAAGGATGATCGTGATACGGCATAGTCGCCGCGTCGGGGCAGTTTGGATCGATGCACTGGTACGAATCCCCGTCTTCGGACTTGTACGCGCCACCGTTGAGGTTGTCCGCCGTTTCGACCCGACAACCGTCGATGTTGAGAGCACCCGTGCCGTGGGCCATGACGTTCTCCGCGACCGTGCCGATGAGGGGCTTCCTGAACATGAGTACCGGCTCATGTGCGGGCTTGAGGGCTGTTCCCCAACCCTCCCATTGACGAGCGGCGTCGGTGGCAGGGGCGGTGATGTTGAGATTGGCGCTGATGTCGTATTGCTGAGCGTTGTAGTTGTAAGCCGTTCCGTTCATCGGGTTTGGCCTGCGACTGGCATACTCCGACCGCCCCACCACCTCCCGCTCCGCACCCGCCGCCTTGTCGATGGCCTTGCTCACGTCGAGCGACTTGGGGAAGCCGCTCCCGAATTGGTAAGCCAAAATTCCTTCCACTCGGATCGCATCCCGCGAATCGAACCCCGCGAGCCGGATAGCGACCCCCATGAGGTCCTGCGTGCGGGTTCCGGCAAACGCAAGTAGGTATCCTCCGGGCTTGAGCACCCGGAGGCACTCTCTCCACACCTCGGGTCCGGGCACGAAGGCGTCCCACGACTTGCCCATGAAGCCGGACCCCTTGGGGGAGTAGGGCTTGCCGTCGAGCCACGCCCGAAGCGCCTCGGCTACATCGTCAGCGTCGTGATTGGACAACCCGTAAGGCGGGTCGGTCACTACCGCGTCTACGCTCTCGGAGGGGAGCGTCTTGAGGACCGCAAGGCAATCCCCGTGGTGTAGCTTGTACTCGGGCATCAGAAAATCTCCAAACCGTACTCGACGAGTAGCTCGTGGAGCAGCTTTCTCGCCCATTCTGCCCGCTCAGCCTCGTCGCCCTCCCGGTACTTCGCGATCTGCCGGAGGCGCTGGTCTAGCTCTGCGACGACCGCTTGCCACTTCGCTCCGTCGAGCGCCGCTCGGTGCTCGGCTTCTTCGTCGGGTAGAGAGAACTCAAGAGTGGCTTTCACGATGTCAGCACCTTGGTACGTCTACGTCTTACGCGCTCGGCGTCCCGACGGGAGGGCCGTGTACTATACGGGCGCGACGAATGACCCCGACCGTCGGCTCCGCCAACACAACGGCGAGATAGTTGGGGGCGCGAGGTTCACCCGGAGCTATCGACCGTGGGAACGGGTCGCGCTCTACGGGCCGTTCGACGGTCGGGGCGAGGCTCAACGGGTCGAACGCCGGATCAAGACGCTCCCCGCTTCCCGTCGGGCGTCATACCCAAAGGTACCGCTCGTCCCGGTGACGGCGGGCGCGATTCCGGCGGGCGTAGTACCAGCCCTCGACGGCGAACACGGCGTCGCCTAGCTTAGAGAACAAACGGGCGAACCTCATGACTTCTCCTCAATCACGCGCTCCCACGCAGAGGCATCCGCGAGGCTCGTATCCGTCACGACGATAGAACCAGAAAAGTACCCCCACGGCCCCGGTTGGATGCGGTTCAAGGCGACCTCGCCATCCGGGGACACCGCCATCACGAGGAAGCTACGCCCCCGGTCCCTCCCGTAGAGGCACCGATACGTTTGACCCGTGACGACGGCGAAGCTCATGACTAGCTCGTTTGATAGAGAAGACCCGCCGAGAAGTCAGAGTCAGCCTGCTCGTTGAGTCGCGTCGCGTACACCTGACAGGTGTACTTGCCCCCTCGGTATAGAGCGTGAGCGTCAGCAGCGGCCCGCGCTAGCTCCAACGAGTCATACACGCCCACAACGTAGGAGTGCTCCTCTCGGTCGCCCCACCGTAGGGCCTCGACGTAGTAGATCATCACTCGTCATTCTCCTCGGGACGACGGAACCAGACGGGCGTGTGCGGCCCGAACCAAGCCCCGACGACGTTGAAGTCCATCCACTCGACCGCCTCTTCGTATTCCATTCCGTCGCGCACCCGGAGAACCTCGACCGCCTTCCCGTAGTCGTAGACGGCGAGGGTAGGTTGCCCGCACCTCTCCGCCATGCCGATGAGCGCGTCGTCGAACCCGTCGGCGAAGAGCGCGTTGGGATTCTCCTCGGCGATGCGTTCGCGGAGGGTCATGCGTCCACCACCATATCGAGTTGGATCCACTTCATCGGGTACGTCATTTGGACGTTGAACGTGATGGATAGCTTGCCGTCAGGGCCGTGCTCGGCGCTCTGAAACGCCGGTAGGAGCGCCGCTCGGGGGCACCAAGCCACGTCCGGGATGCCCTCGGGGATCGTGAACCCTAGCGCCCGTAGCTCGCCCGCCGTTACGCACGTCGCGGGGTCGTACTCGCTCGGGACGCTCGGGATGTTCTTCTCGCTCATGGCTCTTCTTCCTCGGGCTCCGATAGATAGAACTCCGCCGCGCCCGGAGGCATGGGCTGCACTTGGATCATCGACCGCCCAAGGTACCCCGTCACCGAGTCCCGGTAATCGCACTTCGTACACCGGACCGAACCCGCCCACGGGCTCGCCAGCATCAACCCTCGGGTCCGTTCCATCGGGCTCTTACACCGGGGGCAATCCGAACCCTCAGGTGCGGGCTCCCACGAGATCCCGAAGAGATGGGTGAACTGAAGCGGGATCGGATTCTTGACCGCCTCCAGAAGAAGGCGAGCCTGCTCCACGGCGTCGAACTCGGGCACCCGCTTCTTCAGGCACCAGCGGCACGTCACCTCGGCCCAATCGGTCGTCTTATTGGCGATGGCGTCGGGTACTCGCCCGCACGTCGAAGTTTGATACTCCCCCTCGGCCTTGTAGTGATGCGTCTTCACGGGGTTTCTCCAGTCGGCCAACTACACCGCGTACACCCGTAGGCGTCGCCTACGTCAGGGGGCGTGAGGTGGGTCGTCTGGGTAGGCGATCCGCACCGGGGGCACTCCTTCGGCACGACGGGAACGTCTACGCGAAGGGGAATCTCCCCGACGAACTCGACCTCGGAAGCGGCGTAGCTCTCCGGGTAGATGACGCTCCGGTCGGTGACGATGAAATCGCTCTCTTGGAACTGCCTCTGGTACGCCGCCTTGCGGGAGTGGTCGAAGCCGGACTCCGCGATACGGTTGAACGCCTCCCGGTATTCGTCAGCGGCTCGGGCGTGCAACTCGTCGAGAATACGCTTGTCCTCGGCTTCCCGAATCGACGCGGCTCCGAACTGCACGGCTCGCTCTAGGTCGGAGGGGGCGTCTTTGTGGGTCATGTTCCCTCGGGTCGCCCAATCTAGGAGGGCGTGTTTGAGGCTCGGGTTTTCTTGGATGGTCGGGCTTACGGGCAAATCAATGAGCGTATCCCGGCGCAAGGGCTGGGCTACTCCGAGAGGGCACCACTCGGGGGCTTGGAACTCGGTCAGGGTCAAGCCTCGCCCCTCCGGTAAGAAATCCGGGTGGTCGCAAGACGCACTCGCCTCGACGCTGCCGATCCAAGTCGTGTTCCGGTAGTAACACGACCGACAATTTCGACGGGGCTCAGACATTTTTCGACCTTCGGACCCGGAGCGGTCGCCCCGGACGGAAATGCGAAAGCTCGTACCGGCCCTTCCCGCCTCGGGCGAGCCAAGCATCGAGGTTGCACGGGGCGCACTTCGCGTGGACCTTCGCCCCGCTCGGCGTGATGTAGGTCGGGAGCGTCCCCCGCTCCAACCCCTTCCCGCACAAGGGGCAGAGGATGTCTCGGAACGTCACGGCTCGTACCCCTCGCCTAGCGCCGCCTTCATCTCGCGCAGCCACCAACGCATCCTTTGGAGCGTACCGGGGCCGACGCTCGCGAAGTCCCCGGTGAAGGTGACCTGTTGACCGCCCTTCCCCCGGTTCTCGTGGTGTCGGACCGCGCTCTCAAACTCCCCGGCGAGAGCCGTGAGAATCGCCCGGACGCGCTCGTCCGACCCCTCGGGCATCTCGTAGACGTACCGGATGGGTACGTCGCCCGCCGTCGAGATAGGCTTCATGTCGGTCTTGTCGTCCATAGCACCGTTACCCTTTCGGCTTCTGACGGGCGTCGGCGCAAATCTGGGCGGGGTTCGCCCCGTGGTGCCGGAGCCCGTTCGCCCAATACCACTCGCACGCCCACGCCGCGCCTCGGATCTCAGCGATCCTCTCAGCCTCTTCGCGTCCCTCTTGAGCCAACTCAAAGAGCCCCTGCATCGACTCCATGACCGTCCGTAGCTTTTCTAGCTCGGCCAGAAGCTCTAGCTCACGCTCGGTCGGTTCGTCCTCGGGTCCGTGGCAGAAGTCGGCTTCGCTCATGGGTTCAAGTCCTTCATCAGATTCACGACGCGCCCCACACGGAGTCCGGATTCTCCACGAGAAACAGCGCGACCGATAGCTTGTGGTCGAGAAGCTCCCCGGCGGGAAGGCCGGAGTCCTCCTCTAGCCACCGGAAGTACCGCATGAGGGTCTCGTGCCTAGAGTCCCCGCGCCGGTAAATGCGGTTCGTTGCGACGGTGGGGGTTTGCAATAGGCTGCAATCAGATCGCGGCGTCTTGAGGTAGAGGTTGAGGCTCACCGCTCGGACTCCCCGCGCTCAATGGCGTTGGCGAGGTCGATCATCACGCCGCGCTCGCGCATCGACACGCGATCATCCATCGTCGCGTGCGCGAGCCTCGCCCGGATGTACGAAATGACGCGCTGGCGCTCCGTGAACGCCTCGTTGTGAATCGCCTGCTCCGCGTCGGCTTCGGCGTGCGCGAGGCGAGCCTTGAGTTCGTCGCGCTCCTGCTGAAGCGTCCCATACTGAGTGCTCCACCATGCATCGCTGGTGGCGAGCGCATCGTCGATGGCCCGCTGTCGCTCGGCCCGCGCCTCGTCTAGCTGCCGCCGGAGCACCTCTTGAGAGGCGAGAAGCTCGTCCGCTGCCTGAATCAGCGATATGTCAGGCTTGGACCCCAACTTGGCGGCGAGTGCTTTCAAGATCATGCGATCCGCGTCCCGCTCTAGCAGGGCTTCATACCGCTCGGCTTCAAGCCGTCTCACGCGGTCTTCGGGGTCGTCCGGGGAGGTCATATCGAACCTTACGCCCTCGCGGAAGAAACCTAGCGGATTACCTAGCGTCTTTACGCTCGACGGACGCCTCGGACGAGAACCCCTCGGGGTAGCGGAGGCGTAGCTTGGCGATGTTCCCGGCGGCAATCTCGCTGAGCGGAAGCTCCAACGCCGTCGCCATCTCCGCGACGTACCAGAGCACGTCGCCTACCTCCTTGGCGAGCTTCTCGCGGTCGAGAGAGTGCCCGTGGAAGACGACTTTCTTGATGAGGTCGGCGGCTTCCCCGGCTTCGCCCGTGAGCCCTAGCGCGGCCATCGTCAGGTGGCGGGGCGCACCTAGCTCGGGGCCGTGGAAATTGCTCGTGCGGTGGGCGAGGCGCTGGTACTCGTCTAGGTCCATGCGCGAACCCTACCGCTCAATCCCGGTACGGCTCGGGGTCGGGAACCGTGAGGTCATGGACCCGCACCGACATACGCTCGTACCCCAGAAGGTAGAGCACCTCGGAGAGCGGGTGGGCCACGACGTTGTGGAGCGTCCACCGCCACCGGGGAGGCAGCTTGCCGATCAGGCTAGGTAGTAGGTCGAACGGGGTCACGCTTCGATCTTCGGCTTCGGCGCGTACTTCGCGTGGACCCGCTTCCACTCCTCGGCGGTCGCTCGGAGGGCCTTCTCGCTCGGGACGATAGTGCCCAAGCCCTCGACGTGGATCGACCCCAAATGGGTGAGGGTCACGATCAGGTCGCCGAGTAGGTCCGTACACTCGGTAGAAATCTCCCGGATCTCCTCGGGAGTGAGCCCCGCCTCGGTCGCCGCCCGGACCGCCGCCTCGTAGTTGGAGGTCGCCTCGGGGTCTCCCGGCTCCGACGCCGCCACGAACATCGCCGCCGCCTCTAGGTCAGAGACAGCCTCTTCGCGGGGGGTCTTACGGCAACACGACTCGCTCACGGCTCCCCCCGGTAAGGGACGAGGTGGATCTCTAGGTCTTGGGTCTTCGTCCACACGCGCCTCTCGACGACGTAGACGCCGGAGTCCGCCGTCTCGACGAGATCCCCGACGTTCGGCGGGACCCGCCAATGAAGGAACGTGACCCGTCGCTGGGTCGGCGTTCCGTGGTCGTCGCCGTGGATGACGGTCAGGAGCCCTAGATCGGTCATGCGCCGCTCTTTTCGGTTCGGGGGTACGCCTCTCGGGAACCGCTCGCTCGCTCGCGAGCGTAGCGGGAGGTGTAGATGGGGAAGGCTTCCGGCGGAAGGAGCCGGAGGAGGTGGGCGTTCTCGCTACGGAGGTACTCGACCTCGTGGAGAATCCGCGAATAGGCGTCGAGTAGTTCCGTGAGCGCCGTCGTGTCCTTCAAGATGAGAAGGGCCGCAATCTCAGCGCGAATCTCTTGGAGGCGTTCGGGGGTCATGAGAGCGTCCTTTCAAACGGAGTCGAGTTCGACGGGTTGCTTGCCGAGCCACTCTAGGAGCGTCTCGCCCTTGTGCTGGTAGATGCGGAGGGCTAGTTCCGGGTCCGGAAAGCTCCACTTGTCCTCGGGGGTGCAGTTCTCGCACGCGAAGTATATCTCCGCCTCGTCCCGTCGTCCCTCTAGGCGGGCGATTTGCGTTCGGACGCCGGTCTTATCGACGGCGACGGTAAGCGACTCCATCTCGTCCTCGACGCGCCGGAAACCCGCGTAGACGGCGATCTGGTGTAGGTAGGTACCCTCGCACTTCGGACAGCATAAGCGGGTCATCATGCCCGTCTTTACGCCTTCGGGGGCTCGCCGGAAGCGCGGCGGTACTTGCGGCGGGAGTTGCGGTCGGCCTTGGAAGCGGGCTCTTCTTCGCGGGGCGTACCGAAAGCCCAAAAGCCCCGGCACACGACGGCCTCCATCGCGAGGAGGGTCTCCTCCGGGTTGGGGTAGGGGTCCTGAAAGTCTAGGCGGTCGATGTCGGCGTCGCGTTGAAACGGCCCGACCCAATCGAAGGTGTGGAAGCCGGGGCCATTCAACGGCGAGCGTCTCATTAGAAAGCCGCGCCCGTCATCCCGTGTACACGGGGGTCACCCGCCAAAACGGCAAGGGTTTCTCCATCGCACGGGCCATCCGAGCGTGGTCTTCCAAGCGCACGTTGTGGACGTTGCGGGCGAGCGACACCGGGGGCGGAGCCACGAACTCAATCACCTCGACCTCGTAGCCGAAGGCGAACGCGAGGTCGTGGTACTTGCTCGCTTCCCAAAGACGGATGTTCGTGTTGTCCGCGATGACCGTCTCGGCCCCTTGAAAGACACCCTCGGCAAACCTCTTGAGGCAATAGGCGTGGGCCTCTTGGCGACGGTCCGCGCTCCATCGGTACACGCCGTCCGGCCCCGTGAAGAAATCGTCCGCCGAGCAATACACGGTCCCCGGCTTCCACGTCCCGGAGAGCGTGTCGAACCATCGGGTTCGGGCGTAGGTGGTCTTGCCGGAGCCGGGGAGGCCCCGAAGGACGTAGGCGCGCTTGATCATGCTAGAGTTCGGGGTGATGGAATCGAACCATCATTCGCGGATTCAAAGTCCGATGTCCTGCCATTAGACGAACCCCGAGCGAGGGCTATCCCGCCGGATATTACGCCGAAGAGCGAAACTACACGGGGGAGAGAGTCTGGTTACGGGGAGCGAGGCCGAGATTCTCAAACGAGATGCCCGTCAGGGGGTCCAGGTCCGACCCGCAGAGAATCCCCCCGTTGGCCGGACCGGGGGAGACGAGCTTGACCCCGGTGGTGCCCTTGACCGTGACGGAGCCGGTAAGCGACTCCAGAGTCGCGCCCGACTGCGAAGACACCGAATACGCCCCCGTCAACGCCGAGATACCTACGTCGCCCGTGAACACGTCTAGGGCGTACCCGGAAGCCGAATCGAGCTGGAGGGAGTTGAGGCCCGCGACAGCGGCGAAGTCTCCCTGGAGCGTCTCAAAGGTGAAGCTCCCGACGGTAATCGTCGTGGAATGGTTGCCCTGGAGGGTGATTTCTTCGACCCTATCGCCGTAAGTGAGCGTGTAAGTATCGGTATCGCCTCCGGCGTTGCCCGTAGCGGGGGTCGAGTTGATCTGCAAAGAGTGCGACGCGCCGTTTGCCGGATTAGAATCAGCAGGCCCCGAGACGACCGTGGTCATGCCCCCCGAAACCGACGCCGTGTACGAGGAGGCGTTGATATTGACCCGCTGGCCGGACGAGAGCGAGAGGGAACTCTGGGCCCGGAGGTCCAGCGTCGCCGCGTCGGCAATATCAATGCGGGGAGCCGCGAGCCGGATACCCGAAGGGGAAGCGAGAGTAACCCCCGCCGTACCGGCAATCAGTACCGACGGAACCGTACCTCCGGTGGAGGCCGAGGGGTCCCCTCCGTCGAGCGCGGTCGAAGCCCCGGAGGTAGGGGTACCTGAGGCGGAGATAACGACCGTCCCGTTCGGAGCGAGAACCGCGACGCCGGTATTACCGGGACCCGAGGAACCGGAGAGTGAGAGGCCCCCTGAAGCCTCTAGGGAGAGAAGGCCCCCAGAAGAAACGCGAGCCGAGCCGACGAGCGAAATCTCGGCGGCGGACCCCCCGGCCCCGACCCGAGCCCGGTACGCGCCGGACTTTGTCCATGACGAAAACGACTCCCGCCCCCCGACAACCGGAGGAATAACCCGAAAGAGGGAGGCGGCGTGGTCCCCGAGAGCCGCGCCTAACCCCGAATAGAGGCCGGGAGCCGTACCGGGAGCGCCCCCAAAGACAACCGGCTTTAGCGGGAGCCCATAGAGAGGGCGACCCGTAACCGAGTAAGGGTCGTTACCGACGACCGAGCCGAGCACCCACTCGACGAACGCCCGGTTGGGCGAGAGCGAGTAGGGGGAGGCGTCGTTGACCGAGCCCGTAGGGAGCCGTTCGGATTCAAAGCCGTCGGTCTGCTCAGTGACCGGGAGCGTCCCGTCGCTGGTGTGAGATACTTCTACGCGGTACTCGGTAAGGGAAGAGCCCGGAGCGCCGTCGCCGGGAGGGGCGAGCGCATTCACGACGCCGGTAACGGGGAGCCCCCCGGCTCCCGGAGTAACGCCGACGCGGTAGAGGGGCTTGCCCGCGTACGCAACGGAAGCGTCTCCCGGATTAGGGTCCCCCCGGAAGCCGGTCGAGAGTACAAACCCACCCCACCCGAGGAACGTAAACGGATCGAGCGAATCGGGAATCGTTCCCCCCGCCTCGACGAAGCGCGACGCCGGAGCGAGGCCGGGAGACTCGCCCTCAACGAACGTCGCGTCCGCGTAGCGGCGAGAGAAGATCAGCCCCGGAGTAAGCAGACCCTGGGGCTCTGGGTTCGGAGGGAATGAACTCGTGTCGAGGGGAATACCGTCGGCCCCCGTCTGGGGAATCGGCGCATCCCACCACAGCCCATCCGAGAACATCGCCGTCGGCAATAGTCTAGCCTCGCGAGCGACCGGCCCCGAGTAGACCCGAGTACCCGAGGTAACGGCGTAGCTCGCGACGGACCTAGCTACGAACGCCGAGTCCGCGTCTCGCAGGGCCAGCTCGCACCCCCGCCGGTTCGCCAGCAAGACAGAGTCGTCTAGTACGAGGTCGGAGCCTTCCGAGCTAGAGCAGAGCACGTTACCGGGACCGGCGTGGCGGAGTTTGAACCGGACCCGTTCGGCGAAGCCGATAGCCGTGGCCCGGTCCTTTGGGGTATCTAACCCCTCCCCCGGCCCAAACCTAGAGAAGGGCGTCCACTCGTGGCCCATCCACGGAGCCGGAGGAACCCACCCCAGGATAACCGGAGTCCTAGCCGAGGCGGTACCGGAGGACTCCCGAGCCGCCCACCCGACCAGGCACAGGTCCCCCCGCTCAGGCAACGCCCCGAAGAAGTGCCGACGCCCTCCGCCGGGGAGAGTCAGGTCTACTCCGGCGTGCTCGAAGGTATCGGCTTCGCCCGTGAGCACGACGAGGGTGCATTTTAGCTCCTCGTACTGGATCTCTTTGAGCCGAGCGACGGAGATGGCTAGCTCGGCCCAATTCTTCGACGGGTTTGCCGCTGAGACCTCTTCGCCCCGGAGTTCCCCCCGGATAGCGGAGCGGCTCATATGGGGGGTACTCATCGCCATAGGCTCGATCTCCTCTCAAGGAGAACGATACGGGGTAGCTACCGACCTGCCTGGAGTAGCCCCGAGAGAGCGAGGCCCGAGATCTGCCCCGGACTCCCAGAGACCCGGAGTCCGTAAAGCCCGTACCCACTCTCGTTTGACGAAGCCCGCGAAATACCTAACGAATCTGGGGGTCGAATATCTCTGATAAAAGAAAGAAAATCGTTTCTCGGATCTCTTTAGCGAATCTTTCTAGACGAGAGGGAACCGGGGGCGTAGGCTCTGGGCTCTTTGAGCTTTCCTCCCTGTACTAGCCCGTACCTGAGAGGGAGGACCGGAAGGGGAGAGACTCTCCGGGTTCTATTCGGAGGGGTATCCCGTCTAGGGGGGAGGGGGAACCGGATGACCGGAACCGGATGACCGGAACCGGATGACCGGACGGGGCCGAAGAGCCCGATCCGTTCACTCTCCCCCCGAGGGGTTCGATTCGGAAACCGAACCCCCGTCGAAATCGGTCTGAAATTTCTTACTTCGATTCCGAAACGGGGTTCACCCCGGCGAAGTTCCTAACCCGCGAGGACCGCGTGGACATCCTAGTACGCAACGAACCTACTCACACCCGGAGGCTCTACTGATGAACGCGCTGTATCTTGCTCCCTCCCGGAGTTCTTTCCCTCTCCCGGTCGGCGCTCTAGGAGGAGAGGTTCCAATCTGGGAAACCTGGGAGGGTATCCCCTCGCGCTCCGGGTGGAGGCGGTCGGTACTCCCGTCCGGAGTCTCGGTGTCTTTCCGTAGGCGCAAGAAGAGCGCCCCCCTCCTTCAGGGAGAACCTGCGCTGATGCTCGTGCGCGATCTGGGGCCGGAGCCGGTAGAGCCGGAGCGGGTCTTTGCCCGACCCGCCCGAGTAGAGAACGCTCTGCGTCCTGACGGTCGCGGTATCGACCTAGCAAAGCGAGGCGACGAAGTTCGCAAGCTCTTCTACGCGGCGTTTGCGCGTGGGCTCATCCGGGACGGGATCGACCCCGAGGAAGCTCTCCAGGAAGTCTACAAGGGGCTGCTCTCCCGGAACCGGGGGACGTGCCCGTTCGACGTCAAGAAGAGTTCGTTCGGCCACTACGTCCACATCGTCACGCGGTGCGTGCTCGCGAACTTCGTCCGCAAAGAAAAGAAGCGCGCCCTCTACGAGACTTCCGGCGAGGAGCTAGCCAGCTACTCCGGCGAAAACCGGGAGTGGGAAATCCCGGTCCCCGAAACCCAGGAAGAATCCCGCCGGGGGAGGGAGTGGCTCGCGGAGAAGCTCGCGGGGTTTGAATCCCCGGAGAGGGAGACTCTCCTACGGGCCGTGGTGATGATGTCTGAGGGGGCTTCCCGTCGGGAAGCCGCGAAGCTCGCCGGAGCCGACTTCCGGCGACTCGGCTTGGCTTTGGAAGCTCTCCGGTCGCAAGTCACCTCCCCGGATTGAGCCGGGTAGATTTCTCACCCGCTAGCGCGAGCGCCCCGGCCCGCTTCCGGGCGTGAGCCTCTAGTGCCGCGCCGATACCGTCGGTGCCCGCCCAAAGTGCCCGCCCGAGGGGAGTCTCTCCCCGGCCCGTCTCGATGAGCCGGTTGCGCTCGGACTCCAAGAAAGAGATGAGCGCCCCGTGCTCCTCTGGGGTGGCGATTACTTTGGCGGTGATGCGTCGGGCCTTCATCCCGGACCGTACCCCGGACCCCCGGTAAGAACTTTCGGGCGACGGAACGACGAAAACCGCCCGGACCGGCTCCCGAGGGGGGAGTCCGATCCGGGCGGTATTCGTTCCGGGTTAGGCGGGGGGTCTCAGATTTGAGCCCAACCCACGAGGTCGCAGCGGAACGCCCGCGAGCCCGTCTCGTCACTCAAGACAACTACGTCCCCGACGCTTGTCGAGCGGGTGGGTCCGACGAGCGCCCGGACCTCCGGGTTCTCGTACCACGCCGCGTCAATCGAGTTGGTGAGGCGGAACGCCTCCTCCAAACTCGCCGTCTGGAGGATCGCTACGACCCGGTAGTGGGCCGCGTCGAGGGGGAGGGGAGCCCCCATCCCGAAGTTGGGGTTCATCGCGTGGTAGACAGTCGCCGTGGTCATGTCGCCTCCTCTTCGTCCTCGTCAAAGTCCTCTTCGTTCTCTTCGTCCAAGTCCTCGTCGTCCAAGTCCTCGTCGTCCCCGTAGATGTCGGGGTTCGCCTCCGCGTAGGCGATAGCGCGCATCGCAGCGCGCTCGCCGTACTTCGCGACCCACTCCGCGAGGGCCTCCCCGGAGAGGGGGGCACCGTACTGCTCAATGTCATCCCCGTCGGCGTCTTGGCCGACGCTCACGACGGGGCGCACTTCGGACTCCTCCGTGTCGAAGGTGACCCTGCCGTCGCCATCCTCGATGGCGACGGCGTAGACGAGGAAGTCCTCGCCGTCAAACTCCATGTCCAACTCCATCTTCGTCATGTCTAATCTCTCCTTCGCCCTAGTACCGAGCGAGCCTCGCGAAACTAACCTGAAAAGCGAAACCGACCCCCGCTCGCTGAAGCGAACGGGGGCGGGGGGGTTCACGCCGCTTCCAGAGCCCGGATGATCCGGCCCCGGTGCAGCTCGTAGAGGTCGCGGGCGGATCCCGCCATCGTGTGGGGCTCGCCGGTCACGAACGACACGGCCTGGAAGTCCGCGACTTCCTTGAGATCGTGTCCCTGGACCGTCTGGGTTTCGACCCGCCCGGAGATCCGGTAGTCGATCCCGTTGAGAGCGATCAGCACTTCCTTCATGAGAGGCTCCTTTCGTGAGAGGGTTGGAGCGAACGAGCGAGCGTCACGCCCCCGTCGTTGAATCGGCGGGGGCGTGGGTGAGGATCACGACGCGGCCTTGTGGGTGCCGTCCTCGTTGAGCCAGGGACAGGCGCGGTTGAAGGCGAGGCGGGCATCCGGGCCCAGCTCCCGGACGAGGTGCTGGAGGGAGTCCATCCGGCGCTGTCCCGCCAGGTAGACCCCGTGGTCGTCCGAGTAGTTGTAGTACCAGTCCATCCCGCCCAGGAGCCGGTTGAACTGGTCCAAGGGCGTCTCAACGACCTCCTCCCAGGCGTTGAAGACCTCCTCGAACCCGTAGGGGAACTGGAAGGTGGAGACCACGGGGGCCACCTGAGAGGCGAGGTCCCGGACCACCTGGTCCCGCGCTCGGGCGTGCTTCGCGTACTCGGGGTTGGGCCGCCACCCGAAGCGGCGGTCAGGCTGACCCGACTTCGTGAGGCGCTTGGGGAGAAGCGCCTCGATGCCCTGGGTCTTCTCCTCAAGGGCGGCGTCGGCGTCCCGGCGGATCTGGTCCAGCTCAGATTTCTGCTGCTGGAAGGCAGAACGGAGGTGCTCGATGAACTCCCGGCGGAGCGCCATCCGCTCCTCGCGGGTGGGCACCGCCCGGTACTGCTCGAAGGTCATCACCTTGTCGCCGATGGAAACGCGAACGTAGGAAGTGTTCATGTCTATCTCCTTGAGAGGTGGGGGGGTGAGGGATTCAAGCCGCCGAGGGGGCCACCGCCGCCTTCGGGCGGTTGGCCTCCTCGACGAGCTGGGCGCTGTGGCGCAGCGCGATGGAGAGCGCCTTGTCGAGGTGGGGGCCGCTGAGCGAGCGGCCCGAGCGGACCCAGCGGGCGTAGTAGCCCCCCCGGCGGGCCGAGGGAGCGTTGAACCCGCGCCCGTTGTTGTGGCGGGTCGCATCGACCGCCTGCTCGTCCGCCGTCTGACGGGCGAACAGGGCGAGCATCGCCCGCTCCACCGCCTTGGGGTTGGAGCGGAGGAGCGCGTTGATCTCGGGGCGGGTCCAAGTCTTCGTGGTCGTCATGTGAATCTCCCTTTCGAGCGGGGGTCATCCCCGCCCTTCAGCCTAGTACCGAGCGAGGCTCGCGAAACTAACCGGGAATCGACCGGACCATCCGGCCACCCGCGTCTCGCTCTCTCGCTTCACCGGAGTACCGAGTAGCCCATCCGGAACTAACCGGAAATCGACCGGGGGGTTTCGCCCCCCGGTCTTTGAGCCGTTCGTCTCCTCGCCCTAGTACCGAGCGGGGAGCTCAGAACTAACCGGAAATCGACCGGGGCTCACTCGTAGTCGCGCACCCCCTTGAACGCGGGGAACCGGGGAACGCCGTCGCGGGTCAACTCCTGGTAGGAGTAGGTCACGAGCGAGCCGACCGCCGGGGGTGCCTCGCGCTCCCGGTCGGAGAGGCCGGTGCCGATCTTGAACTCGACCGTCCCGTTCGCCGTCCGGCACACGAGCGCGCCGACCCGACCCTTGTGCTTGCCCCGCCCCGGCTCGTAGCCGATGACCCGCGCCTCCGCGTCGTGCATCCGCTTGCACTTGAGGAGCGACCAGGTGCGCGTCCGCTCGTAGGCGGAGTTGGGAGCCCGGAGCATCACGCCCTCGCCCCCGTTCCCGATCACGTCGTCCATGTAGGCGTCGAGGTGCTCGCGCCCGTGACAACGCTCTTGCTTCAGGATCCGGTAGCCGAGGCCCGAGAAGCTCCCCTGCGCCCCCGGACGGGACGGGACGATTCCCATGAGCTTGGCGAGCCCCGCTTGGCGCTGCTCAAAGCCACCGGGAAGGTCCGGAGCGTCGAACATCCAGAACGCGATCCCGCGCCACTCGGCGTCATCCGGCACGAGTTTCCGGACGATGCTGACCGTCTCTTGGAACTTCCCGCGACCAGCGAACAACTCCCCGTCGAACACCCAGAACTTCGGGAGCTGGCTGAGGAACCACGACGGGGCGTGGATCTCGTTGCCGAGGCGGGTGAGGAGCTTCTCGCCCGTCCAATAGGCGCGAACCCCATCGAGCTTCTCCGACATCCACCAGCCCGAGGGGTCCTGGCCCTCCCACGAGTGGGCGAGCATCACGCTCACCTCCTGCGGTTTGGCGACCGGAGCGGGGGTGACCGCCGCGCCCCGGATCGGAAGTACGGGCGTCCCGTGGTACACGGGGACCGGCGGAGCGGTCGGCTTCCACACGGGAGGCCAAGCCGGGGCCGCGTTGCCCGTCGCCGCGATTCCAGCGCGGTCCCGCGCCGCCTGCGGCCAGCAAGCGGGGTCCACGTTCGCCCGAATGTGCTTGCACGCGCGGGAGTCGATGTTCCCGCCCATGTTCCGCCACGCGGGACACGAGCAATCGATCACGCCCGCGATCTTGCGGATCGTGTACGGGCTCTTGCCGGACCCCTGCACCTGGAAGGAGTCACCGTTCGTCATCATTCGCATCTGTAAGTCTCCTTGGGTTGAAGGTTGTTGGTCGGGCAGAACGTCTTTGACCCGGCCCCTTTTCAGGAGCCGGGTCGGGGGTCTCACCCCTCGTAGTTCCACGGGGGGTCCCACCCGTCCCAACGACCGGCCCCCTCATCGTAGTAGCGATCCTCCGCCTCGTCATCGGCGGCGGAATCGCAACACGACTCGTAGTCGGCCTCCATCGCGGCCTCCGCTGCTGCCGTGATGTCGTCGTCGGCCTCGATGACGTTGCCGTCCTCGTCGGTGATCCCACCGTCGAGAAACGGGCGCTCATCCCACGAGGGATCGTCGCGACCCCCGCGCTGCGCGGGCTCCACGGAATACTCGGCGGTGAGGGTCTTCATGACCCACCACCCGAGTTCCTCGCCGTCGGCGTCCTTTTCGGGAGCGCCATCGACGATGCTAGGGACCCACACCTCTGCTTCAAACTGAACCTTCGTCATGTCTAATCTCTCCTTCGCCCTAGTACCGAGTACGGGGTTCAGAACTAACCTGAAATCGACCGGCCCTCTGATTGAGGGGCCGGTCGTCTCAGATTGAGAGGTCAGTCCCAGCGGACCGACCGGCTCAGATAGTCGTCTGCGCCGAATCGCTCATCCTCGATGCGAGCGATGAGCGCCTCGTCCTCCCGCTCCAGAAGGTCAGCGGGCGAGCCCTCGACGGGGTCCGTCGGGTCCCAGACCTCCGAGGTCCGGGGGTCCGGCTTCGTGTCGAGAGCCCGAGCAAGGAAGCGGGCCGTCATCGGCGGGCACTCCGCGTTCGGGCTCATCTCAGCGTGGAAGTGGGCCCAGCGCGCCCCGTCCGGCGCGGTCGCCACGATGTAGTGGATGTACTCCCGCTTCGGGAGGCCGTACTCGTTGCGGCCCGCGAACGTCGGCGAGCGGTGCCAAGTGTAGCTGAACGTCGTCATGTGATTCGTTTCCTTTCGTTGGAATACCGAGCGAGCCCCGAGGAACTAACCGCGAAAAGTGAAACCGCCCGGACCGACCCCCGCGAGGGAGCCGGTCCGGGCGGCGAGTGTGCCGCCTGAGAGAGCGGGGGGCCGAGGGTGAAGGGGAGGAAGTCCCCGACCCCCGCTCTCAATCAAGCAGCGCGGACCTTGCGGCCCCGGCCCCGGCCCGCTCCGCCGACCACCAGCTCGTGGAGCTTGGCGACCAGGGGGCGGGGGATGTCGGCCAGCTTTTCAGCGTAGACCGAGTGCTCGAAGGTGGTCGTGACGTAGCGGGAGTCGCGACCGAGGCCGACTCCAACGACCATCACGCCCGCCTCCGCAGCGCGGCGGAACTGGCCCTTCAGAACCTCCGCGTGACCCGAGTCGGGCTGTCCGTCCGTGAGGACGAAGATGACCCGGTACCCCTCGCGCCGCGTCGAGAGCAGCTTGAGGGCGTGCTCGACACCGTCCGACATCGGCGTTCCGCCCGTAGCGCGGAGCTTCGCGAGGCGGGGAGCCGCCGAGCGCCACCGCTCGTCGAATCCCTTGAACACGTCGATGTCCACGCCGTCAGCGCGGTGCGCGCCCATCGCCTTCATCTCCGCCGAAGCGGCGTTGTAGCCGCCGGGGTGCGAGTAGGCCGCCGACTGGCCGTTGGTCGCGAAGCCGGTGATGGCCGACTTCGCGCCGACCGCCTCCAGCGCCTCGCCCAGAGCGAGCGCGATCTTGGCCGCGCCCTCCAGCTTGTCGTGCATCGACCCGCTCTGGTCGATGACCGTGACCGCTGCGACGCTCGTGTCCATGGTCATGTCGTCCGCCGCAAACGCGCGGTTGGGCTCGCGCCCGCCGCGAATCGAAGCGACCGAGTCAACCAGGAACCGATCCGAGAGGATCGGGCCGCGCTTGAGGCCGTGCTCGCGAGAGCCATCCTCCAGCGCCCGGAACATCGTGCGGAGCTTCGCCTTGAGGAAGCTCGTCTCCGCCTTTGCCGCCGACGCGAGCTTGTCGAGCTTGCGACCCTCGCCGGAGTCGGGGTTGCCGACGCGGACCTCGCGGTCAGCGTTGGTCGAGTAGGGACGGTAGGCCCGCTCGCCCGTTTCGAGCGTGCCGTCCTCCTCCTTGCGGGCGTCCTTGAGTTCGCCCTGGAGCGCCGAGGCGTAGTCCTGAAGGCCCGCGCCGTTCTGGCCGTCCTTCAGGAAGTCGCCCGCCGTTTCCGACGTGGCCGCGCCACCGCCCGAGCCGTTGCCGCCCGAGCCGGTTTCGCCCTGAGACGCCTCGCTCTCCCCGTCCGAATCCCCGTCCGAGCTGTCCCCGTCCGAATCCCCGTCCGA
>Ga0172372_10000441_pt1 | contig 63402 bp, 56 predicted proteins | sample LakKiv5m_2_FD_114544 | JGI IMG/M metagenome (GOLD analysis project Ga0172372, IMG submission 114544) | Freshwater microbial communities from Kabuno Bay, South-Kivu, Congo - kab_092012_9.5m | ecosystem: Environmental > Aquatic > Freshwater > Lake | place: Democratic Republic of the Congo...
CCGCCGCTCGTCAGTCGCGTGTCTCGACACGCTCCTTCCTCGCGAATCGCGCGTCGAGCGCGCTCGTCAACCGCGGCCCGGCTGAGCTTCGCCTGCTCGGTCCGGCTTTCGCAGCAGCCTGCTGGTCGCTCACTCCTCCCAGGGCTCGCGGGGCTCGGCGACCTCGGGCAGCGGCTCCGGGTCGGGGATGGGGAGCCAGTCGCCCCAGAGCGTGCGCCCGCCGTCGATCGTGAGCACCTGCCCGGTCAGGTACGCCCCCGCCGGGCTCGCGAGCCAGGCCACCGCCCACGCGATCTCCTCGCAGGTCCCGAGCCGCTTGAGCGGGATGGTGGACTGGATACCCCGCGCGAGGTTGAGCCCGTCCGGGTAGTTCTTGAGCCCGGAGCTGTGGATCATCCCGGGCTGCACGCAGTTCACCCGGACCCCGCGCGCCGCCCACTCGATCGCCAGGGTGCGCGACATGGCCTCGACCCCGGAGCGCGCCGCCACCGAGTGGGCCATGCCCGGGAAGGTACGGTGGGTGAGCATGGTGATGTTCACCACGTGCCCCCCGTGGGCGAGCATCCACGCGTCCGCCGCGGCGCGGGTCAGGTTCCAGGTGCCGGTCAGGTTGGTGGCCACCACGGCGTCCCAGCCGCGCGGGGAGATGGTCTCGGCGGGGGCGAGGAACTGGCCGCCGCCGTTGTTCACCAGCAGGTCCAGCCGGCCGTCGCGGCCCAGGACCCGCTCCACCACGCCGGCGCAGCTCTCGCGGTCCCGGATGTCGACCACGTCCCCGTGTACGGCGCGGCCGGACACGCGGGAGAGCCCCTCGGCGGCGGGGGTGATGTGCTCGCGCTTGCGGGAGGCGATGGTGACGCTGGCGCCCAGCGAGGCGAGCTCGAGGGCGATGGCGGCGCCGATGCCGGTGCCTCCGCCGGTGACCAGGGCGACGGTGCCGGCGAGGAGGTCGTCACGGAAGATGCGGGAGGGCATCGGGCAACGTCACCCGGCCCGGTCGTTCACGGGAGCGATCGACCGCGGAGCCGGGCGGCGAACGGGTTGAGGAAGACCCCGGCGGGGTCGAGCGCGTCGCCCAGCGCGCGGAACTCGTCGAGGCGGGGGTAGGCGGCGCGGAGCGCGGCTTCGTCGAGCTCGTGCACCTTCCCCCAGTGCGGTCGGCCGCCCAGCGCGCGCATCGCCTCGGCCACGCCTCCGAACCAGGCGTCCTGCCCCCGTGGGGTCGCGGTGTAGCCGCCGATGTGGCACGCGTCCGCGCCGCCGGTGGGGGAGAGCCAGGCGTCGTCCCCCTTCACGAAGCGCGCCTCCACGATGAAGTTCACGTGCACGCCCAGCCGGTCCACCAGCGCCCGGAGCGCCCGCAGGCCCTCCCCCGCGCGGGTGGCCGGGATGGCCCACTCGGTCTCGTGGTGCCGGGGCGGCATCTCGAGGGGGAGGATGCGGTCGTAGCGCCCCACCCGGGTGCGCTCCTGGAAGTAGGCCGCCGCGACGAGCCGGTTCAGCGGGGGGATCCAGGCGTCCACCGCGCGGCCGAGCGCGAGGACGGCCCGGAAGGCGCCGCGGTTCAACAGGACCCGGTCCACCCAGGCCAGCGCCGCCGAGGGCTCGCCCGGCTCGTCGGTGAGGTCCTGGGTGAAGATCATGGCCTTCGGGGTGTGTGGGATCCACCAGAGCTTCGCGTAGCGGTGGGTGGCGATGGCCTCGGGGAGCGCGTCGACCGCCTCCTCGAAGGGCAGGACCCGGGTGGACTCGCGCAAGCGGTAGAGGGGGACGAGCTGCAGGACCAGCTCGGTGAGGACGCCGAGGGAGCCGACCGCGAGGCGGACGCCGGGGAGCCGGGGGTCGTGCTCGTCGAGCGCGTGCACCTCCCCGCGCCCGTCCACGATCCGCGCCCCCACCACCGCGGCGGCCAGGTTCCCGACCTGCAGCGAGGAGCCGTGGGTCCCGGTGCTGGTCGCGCCGGCCAGGGTCTGCGCGGTCACCGAGCCCAGGACGGGCAGCGCCAGCCCCTCCGCGGCGAGCGCGTGCACCAGGTCGGACAGGCGCGTCCCGGCCCTCACGCGGGCGCGGCCGCGCTGGCGATCCACCTCCACCACCCCGCAGAGCGCGCCCAGATCGAGGGCCACCTCGTCGGCGCGGGCCGCCTCGGACCAGCTGTGCAGCGCCCCCATCACCTTCACCCGCGCCCCGGCCGCGGCGGCCTCCTTCACGACCCGGACCACGCCGGCCTCGTCCGCCGGGCGCGCGACCGACCGCGGCTCGAAGGAGAACGTGCGGGCCCAGTTGAAGATCGGCATTCGGCGACCGTACCACGTGACCCCCGAAGCCCCCGCGGCGGGCGGCCCGCCCACCGTCAACGTGCTACCCTCTCGCCGCGTTTCGGCGCTGCGCCGATTCTCGGTTTCCCACTGGAGTCCCCATGAAGAAGATCCTCCTCGCTCTCGTCGCCGTCGCGGCCACCGGCTGCAACTTCAAGGACCACTACATCCCCGACTCGGGCATCTCCCTTGCCCACGCGGACTACACGGTCATGGGCGCCACCAGCGCCGAGGCGTGCGGCACCTACGTGTTCGGCATCGACTTCGGGCACCTCTTCACCGACTCGCAGGGCGCCACCCGCGCCGCGGCCGGCGGGGATCCGCTCTCCTCGCTGCTCGGCATGCTCCCCATCGGCGGCGCCGCCCCCGAGGAGGGCCGGGCCCTGTACGACGCGCTGGAGAAGATGCCCGAGGCCACCCATCTCCTCGCCAACAAGGCGCACGTGACCACCACCGGCTTCGCGCCCTTCCACATGCCCATCTTCGGCAAGCGCTGCGCCGCCGTCGAGGCCCGTGGCGTCAAGATCGGCAAGGGCCCCGTCCCGAACGCCCAGTAGTCGTTCGCGGCCCCGGCCGCGTCCGCTCCCGAAGGCCCCCTCCCGGGGGCCTTCTCCGTTTTGGCCCGCGGTGGTCGGCTACCGCAGGAACCCGCGCTCGAGCGCCTCCGCCGCGTCGGCTTCGGCCCACAGCAGGTACTGGTCGAGCTCGGCGGTGCTGGGTTGGCCCACGCGGCTCGACACGTGGCGGCCGGTGGCGTTGGTCCACCACGCCGGACGCCCGGTGCTGGTGTCGTAGAGCGCGAGGGTCACCTCGGTGCGGGCGCCGGCGAGGCAGCCGTACTCCTGACCCACGAACCACCCGCCGTTGTGCGTGTAGTAGGCGCGCAGGAAGGGCACCAGGAGCCAGCGGGCCGGGGCGCCCGCGACGGGGCCGGGCAGCGCGCTGGGGGTCAAGGTCGAGCGGGGGAGGTTGGTGTTGTCGCGCCCGTCCAGCTCGCCGATCCCGCGCACCGGGACCCGCTCGGCGCCCACGGGCCCGGGGTCGAAGGGGAGGGGGGCCAGGCCCCGCTCGTCGAGCAGCTCGGTCACGGCGGCGCCCAGCCAGGCCACGCCCTGGGTGCGGTAGGGGTCCTGGAAGTTGAACTCGATGAGCCGAGCCCGGACGTCCAGCGCGAGCGTGCCCGTGCGGATGAACCCGCCTCCGAAGCGCACGTTGCCCAGGTAGTCGTTGCGGATGAAGTCCCCGTCGCGCTCGGGGTCCAGCACGGTGGGGGGTTGGAGCGTCGGGTCCTGCAGGCCCTGCTCCACCACCCCGGCTTCGGCCGGCGAGGGGAGGACGGGGGCGGGGAGGTCCGCCACCACCACCACCGGCGCGAGGGCGACGCCGTCGCGGCGCAGCTCCGAGGGACGAGGAGCGTCGCCCGCGGTGGTGAACACCGGCTTGGGGGCGCACGCGAGCACGAAGGCGAGGAGCATCGCCGGGCCGCGTATGGCGCGCCACGCAACCGAGCCAGCCGGCCCGGGGGGGCCCGGGCTACGCGGGCGGGGATGGACATCGTCCGCCAGATCGAGGAGCTCCGCGAGGTGGAGCACCGGGGACCGTCGGGCCCCCTGCGGCTCGGGCTGCGCCCGCCTGCCACCCCCGAGGACCTCGCCGCGCTCCAGGCCCGCCTGCCTCTCCCGCTGACCGGCGCCTACCCCCGGCTGCTGGCGTTCTCCGACGGGCTCGACCTGTACGGCGTGCCGGTGATGGGCACCCGGCTGCCCCCCGACACCGACGCCGACGCGGTGGCCGAGCTGGCCCGCCGGCGCCTCGTGCCCTTCCACGACTGGGGGAACGGCGACTTCGACTGCCTGGACCTCACCAAGGTGGTGGATCTCGAGCCGCCGGTGGTCTTCTGGAACAGCGAGCACGAGAACCTCTTCCCCATCACCCACGGCCTGGCCGGCTGGCTGCCGATGGCGGTCCACGAGATCGCCCGGTTCGGGCGGCTCCTCCACCCGCGCGACTACGAGGATCCCCGCTTCGCCGACGCCCAGGGGGTGTACGAGAGCATCGCCAACGTCCGGAAGACCTTCTACGGCGGCCCGGAGGTGGTGCCGCGGGACGTCACGCCGACCCCGCCCCCCGGTCGCCGCGAGCGCTTGAAGCGCCTCTTCCTGGCCCTGGCCCGCCGGTAGCGGAGGCGGGCCGATCGGATAGGCTCGCGGGATGTTCACCTTTGCACTCCTGATCGCGTGCGGCTCGGAGCCGGCCGTACCCGCGCCCCCCGTCGCCGCCCCGCCCGCGGTCACCCCCGCCCCCCCGCCGGTGCTCGATGCCGCCGCGCTGGAGGCCACGGCCAACCGCGTGCTCGCGCCCTCTCCGGAGGAGACCCGCCTGGTCCTCGAGCGCGCCGGCATCACGAGCGACGTCGCCGCCCTGGTGCCCAAGCGGACGTTCCGCTTCGACACCGCCGACAAGGACGTGGTCGCGGTGCGAACCGGCGTGCTGATGTCGGACACCGTGCTGACCCTCACGTCCAGCACCGACGAGGAGCTCGCCGCCCGCCTCGAGCAGGTGCACGCCGGCCTCACCGCCATGGGCGCGGGGAAGGGACTCCTGGACACGGTGAGCAGCCTGAGCGCGCAGACCCGGAACAAGGGGATCAGCCGGCCCGATCTGCTGCGGGCGCTGGACGAGACGGTGAGCATGGCCGTGCCCGAGCAGGGCGTGGGCCCGGACGACCGCACCGGGCCGCTGCTCCAGGCCGGCGCCTGGCTCGCCACCATCCACGTGGCGGCCACGTCCACCCTCGCCTCCGGCAAGCTCGACGCGGCGGGGCCCCTCTTCCACCAGAAGCCCGTGGTGGACTGGTTCCTCGGCTACCTCGCCACCGACGCCGCCCAGCGCGCCCCCGACGCCCTGCTCGTCCAGCTCGAGGCGACCCTGCGCACCCTGAGCGAGCTCGCCGGGAAGACCACCTTCACCGCCGAGGACATCAAGCAGATCGAGGACGCGACGGGGAAGTTGTTGTCGTTGGTGTGAGAGGTTGGAGGCTGGAGGCTGTAGCCCCACGTCGCCGGTGGGTCCGCCCCTACCCCTGCCTCTCCCTCTTCCTCTTCCCTCCAGCCTCCCGCCTACCGCCGCCTCCGCCCGATCAGCGCCGCGATGGCCCCGAGCACGCCGAACGCCGCTCCGGAGCCGCCGGTCGCGCAGCCGCAGCCGTCCCCGCCGTCCTTCCCCCCGTCGGCGCTGTCGCCGGTGAGGGGGCCGGTGTCGTCGGCGGGTTGGGTGGCGCCGGTGTCGTCGGTCTCCACCGTCCCCGTGTCGTCGGTGGGGGTTCCGGTGTCGCAGCCCTCGCGGGCGGTGCCGTCGCAGTCCTGGTCGATGTCGTCGCAGCCGTCCTCGGCGCCGGGGTAGACGGAGGCGTCGGCGTCGTTGCAGTCGCCCGCGTCGGTGGTCCACCCGTCCAGGTCGCCGTCGGACACGTCCCAGCCGGCGGCGTCGGGGCCGCCGTAGGCGCCCATGTCGGAGGGGCCGCCGTCGGGGTCGGTCTCGGCGGGGTCGGCGGCGTCGATGCAGGGGCTCCCGCTCGAGAGGTGCAGGTCGTCGGTGGGCTCGCCGTCGGCCGCGAAGGCGACGAAGAGGGGGTTCTCGCCCAGGTTGCCGTCCGAGCCCACCGGGTCGGCCAGGCCGCTCGAGGTGTTGCCGTCGGTGTTGGCCCAGAAGTTGGAGTAGCGGATGAGCGCGGTGGCGGCCGCGCCCGCGCTCACGCCCGATCCGTCGCTCCCGTAGGCCACGATGGAGGAGTCGAGCGAGAGGAAGCCGCCGTCGGCCACGCGCACCCCGCTGGCGGAGCCCGGCGACGCGCCCTCCACCATGGTCGCGTGGCGCACCGTGGCGATCGAGCCAGCGTTCACGTGCAGCGCCGCGCCCGAGTAGCCGTAGTTGTCGGCGAACACGGTGGCGAGGACGGTGGCGGTCGAGGTGTCGAGCGCGATGGCCCCGCCGTTCCCGATGTCCGCCTGGTTGGAGGAGAAGAGCCCGTTGGAGACCTCGAGCTGGGCTTCGTCCACGTAGATCCCGGCGCCGCTGTCCGCGGTGTTCCGGCTGACGACGGGGAGGAGGAGCTCGGCGCTGGAGTCGGAGAGCAGGAGCCCGCCCCCGTAGGGCGCGTCGTTCGCGTCCAGGGTGAGGCCGCGACCGATGAGGACGGCGCCGGAGCTGGCGTAGATGCCTCCTCCGCCCGAGGTGGCCCGGCTGTCGGTCACCGACGAGCCCTCGAACTCGGCCGTGGCGCCGGACGCGTACACGCCGCCCCCGCGCGCGGAGGACCCCTCGGCGATCGCGCAGCGGGTGCAGGTGAGCTGGGTGGTGCCGGCCAGGTAGAGGCCGCCGCCCACGTCGGTCGCCTCGTTGCCGAGCATGGAGAGGTCCCGGACGGTGGCCACGGTGTCGTACAGGACCACCCCGCCGCCCACCCCGTCGTCCCCGTCGTTCAGGGCGAGGTTGCCGTCCACGCTGAGCTCCTGGAGCTCGATGGTGCCGGAGAGCAGGTAGAGCGCGCCGCCGACGCGCGCCTGATTCCCGGCGAAGACGCTGCCGGCGATCATCACGCCTTCGGCCTCCCCGACCAGCGCGCCGCCGCCGTACTCGGCCAGGTTGTCGAGGAACACGAGGTCCTCGGCGTAGAGGGGAACCCCACGACTGTGCAGGCCGCCGCCGGCGTTCCCGGTGTCGGGGTAGTCCGTCGCGTCGCCGCCCTGGATGGTGAACCCCACCAGCCCGGTGCCTTCGCCCTCGCCGGAGTCGATGCGCACCACGGGCCCGTTGCCGGTGCCCTGGAGGATGGTGGTGGAGGAGCCGTCGCCGGTCAGCAGCACCGTGCGCGCCTGGAAGTCCACGTCCTCGGCGTAGGTGCCGGGGCGCACCTCCACGATGTCGCCCGTCGCGGCCAGCGCGAGCCCCGCCATCACCGTGGTGGCGTCGCCCCCGCCTCCGGCGTCGACGACGATGGTGGCGGCATGGGCGTACAGGGCCAGGAACAACACGTAGGGCCTCGGGGGTGCGCCTACTCTACCAGCAGGGCCGCCCCCTGCGCGCCCGGGTCGTAGCCATCCACCGTGGCGGGGAAGGCGGCGACCTCGTTGGGGACGGTCCAGGTCTGCCCGGTGATCGACACCACACTGACCGACCACGCCCCGGCGGGGAGGTCCGGCGCCGTCACCGTCTCTTCGGTGCCGTCCGGGAGGGTGTGCACCGCGGCCGGGATCCAGAACCCGGTCAGGCTCGTGACCGGCGTGGGCACCCCCACCGTGACCGCGCCGGACAGCAGGGGGGTGGGGTCCACCACCACCTCGGCGGCCCAGGACTCGCCGGGCTCGAGCTCCTCCCCCAGGTACTGGAGGTAGATGCGCGGCCACACGTCGAGCGCGCCACCGGCGGCCAGGGCGGGGTTCGGGTGGGGGTCCGGGGCCCCGTCCGCGTCGGCGTCCTCGGCGTAGTAGAGGAACATCGTGCCGCAGGGGTCGGTTCCGTCGAAGGGGTCGGCGAGCTCCACGATGGCGCTGTGGACGCCGGTGGACGCCAGCTGCACCACCTGGAGGTCGGGGTCGGTCTGCTGGACGGAGGGGGTGCCCAGCGTGAATGCCGGACGCTCGGTGGTGAGCTCTCGCGCCACCACGACGGGCACGTCCGACCGGTCCTCGCCGCCTTCGAGGGTGATGGGGGCGAAGTCCCCCGTGACCAGGTCGGCGAGGTGCCCGCCCAGCCAGTCGCCGCAGGTCGCGCCCGCGGTGGCGCCGAGCGCCGGGTGGAAGTCGCCGTCGGCGTCGAAGAGCGCGGTGACGAGCCAGGTCCCGTCGGGGATGTGGGTCAGCGCCCACGGGGCGCCGATCATCCCGTCCCCGCCGGACCAGGCCGCGGCCGGGACCGAGGCGAAGGTGACGGGCGAACCGGTGCCCACCGGCGGAGGGGGGTCGGCGGCGTCGAAGAGCAGGAGGTAGGTGTTGGCGCCGGCGTCGGGGCCGCTCGCGACCACCTCGCCGGAGAGCACGTTGAGGACCGGCTCGGCGTCGGGGTCGGCGGGGACCTCCCAGCCGCAGGCGGAGAGCATCAGAAGCGCCATGCGAGGTCTCCCCACACCCGGGCGCCCACCAGCTGGCCCTTCGGGTGTTCTCGGTATCCTTCCCCGCCGAGCTCCAGCAGGTTCCAGCCGGACAGGCCGATCTGCAGGCCGTCGTCCGCGAAGGGGTGCGCCGCGAGGCGGGCGGAGAGCGCGGTGCGGGCGGGCACGGTGGACTCGGTGACGGTGAGGACCCCGTTCTCGTCGAACTCGCGCAGGCGCCAGGTCTGGGCCGAGGCGTGGTTGAGGTGGAGCGCCCCGTCCACGCGCCAGGGCGAGCGGTAGAGCACCCCGGCGTTGAGCTTGACCAGCGAGGTGGAGCCGTCCGGCACGGTGACGCCGTCCTCGTTCTCCAGGATGCGCTCCACGGCGAGGTTGGCGTAGACGTCCAGGCCGTCGGCGGGGAAGAGGCGGGCGTCGATCTCGGCGCCCGCGGCGGTGTAGCGGGTGTCCAGGTTGGTGAAGCCGGTGGTGCCGGCGGAGAAGCCGTTGGCCTCGGGGTCGAAGGGGTTCAGCCCCAGGGAGACGTCGGTGAGGCCGATGAGGTTCGTGACCCGGTTCACGTAGACCGCCACGTCGGCTTCGTGGAAGGCCGACGACTGGTCGTGCGCCCCGATCTCGCCGGTGAGGATGCGCTCGGGGGAGAGCGTGGTGTCGCCCACGGTCTCCACGAAGATGCCGTCCCGGTCCGTGGGCTGTTCCAGGTCCAGGTAGGACTCGAGGAAGGTCGGCGCGCGGAAGGCGGTGCCGCCCGTGACCCGGAGGGACGTGGCGCGGGCCACGCGGAGGATGGCCGCGCCGCGGGGGGAGATGGTCTCCGAGATGGGAACGAGCGGGTGCTGGTCGCCGCGGAGCGAGACGACGAGGGCGAGGGGGCCGACGGTGGCCTGCTCCTGCAGGAAGGCGTTGAGGTGGTTCTCCGAGATGGGCTCGCCGCCCGCGAGGTAGCCGAGCTCGATGCGCTTGAAGCGGTAGCCCACCCCGGCGTTCATCCGGTGCTCGACCGGGCCGGTGGTGAGGTCCCCCCTCCCTTCGAGCTCCACGTCCACGGTGTCCGCGTCGAAGGTGGTGCCCAGCGTGCGGGCGCCCTGGTACTCCGCCCACGGGCCGGTGGACCCGGCCAGGGCGTTCCAGAAGGCCCGGAGGTGCACGGGGCCGTAGGCGAGGTCCCCGCGGACGTGGCCCCCGTTGAAGTCCATCCCGTAGTCGCCGAGCGCCCCGAGCGCGTAGAAGTCGGTGAAGCCCTGCGCGTAGCCGGCCGAGACCGACGCGAGGCCCGAGTCGAGGAAGCTGCGGTCCACCCGGCCCGACGCGTGCGCCGAGCGGAGCGCGGTGTCCTGGTCCTCCGTGTACGGGTCGAAGGGGCCGTCCTCCGTCACCACCGGGTCCGCCGACCAGCGCCCGAGCTGGTCGTAGCCCACCGCCATCCGCCAGCTGGTCCGCTCCTTGCGGCCGTCGAGCACCGCGGCGCCGCCGGCGTAGCCGGTGCTGCCCGCGCCCACGCGCACCAGGGAGCGGCCCTGCCCCGGAGTCCGGGTGAGGATGTTCACCACGCCGGTGACCGCGTTCGCGCCGTAGATGGCGCTGCCGGGGCCGCGGATGATCTCGATCCGGTCGATCTCCTCCAGGGTGATCGGCAGCGAGGCCCACACCGGCGTGCCGAGGAAGTCCACGTACACCGAGCGCCCGTCCACCAGGACGAGGATCTTGTTGGACAGCTCCCGGTTGAACCCCCGGATGCTCACGTCCGGCTTGCCCGCGGACAGCGCCATCACGTCCACCCCGGCCACGCGCCGGAGCAGGTCGGGGAGGGAGGTCGCCGCGGAGAGCGCGATGTCCTCCGCGGTGAGGATGGTGACGGTGGAGGGCGAGTCCAGCGGGGCCTGCCCGTAGCGGCTCGCGGTGATGACCACGCGCTCGTAGGCCTCGGAGAGGAGCCCGGCGTCGGGGAGCGGCTCGGGGGCGGGCGCGGCGGTGGGTGGAGTCTCGGGCGCCGGCGTACCGTCGGCGGGGGGGGCCTCGGCCGTCGCGGGCCGGCTTGCCAGCGCGTCTGAGAGGGCGGCGAGCTCGGCGGCGATGGCGTGGAGTCGGGCAACCTCCTCGGCGGAGGCCGCGCCGGCCGGGGTTCCGGCGGCGGGCCGGGCGGGCTCGGGCGGGGGCGCCTGCTGCTGGCGCAGGCGCGCCTCGAGCACCGCGATGACCGGGTCCACGTCGGCGGCCTTCTCGGGGGCCGCCTCCCGGTAGAGCCGGTAGTACTCGACCGCGCGCGCCAGGTCGCCGAGGTCCGCGTAGGACTTGCCGATGTTGTAGAGGCTGGCCGGGTGCGGGTAGGCGGCCTGTGCGGCGAGGAACTCGTCCAGCGCGAGCTGGTAGTCCCGCGCGTCCGCGGCGACGAGGCCGGCCTGGAAGTGGCGCCGGGCGTCGTCCTTCGGGTCGGCGTGCGCCGCACGCGGGGCGAGGGCGAGCGCCAGCAGGACGAGCCCGCCGAGGAGCACCCGCCCCCCTCCCGGAGCGGGCAGATGTGGCCGGGTCATCGAAGGTCGTCCGGGAGCGGCATGTAGCCTTCGGGGTTGGAGCTGGTCGGCGCATCGGAGCCGGGCGCGGCGGCTCCGGGCGGGTCGGAGGCAGGTGCGGACACGGGCTTCCCCGAGGGCTTGGACGCGGCGGTGGGCTTGGACGCGGCGGCGGGCTTTGCGGCGGCGGGCTTTGCGGCGGTTTGTGTCGCGGCGGCGGGGGGGGGCGTCGCGGCGACCGGCTCCGCCGCGGTGGTCGGCGCGTCCGCCGGCGGGGCGGCGTCGGCGGGGACAGGCGCCGGGTCCGGCTCGACCTCGGGCAGCGAGGGGGCGAGCTCGAGGGCCCCGTCCGCGGGGGTGATCGGCGGGGTGCCCACCGCCACCGGCTCGGTCGGCGTGCGCAGGACGAACCAGGTGAGCGCGCCGACGGTGACGGCGGCGAGCACCGCGAAGGCCACCCAGGGGGTGCGGTTGGGCTCGGGGCGGGGGGCCGCGGGCGGGTCCTCCACCAGGTTGAGGCTCTGGCTGGCCTCCGGCTCGGGCACGAGCCCGATGGCCTGGTGCAGATCGGCGGCCAGGGTGGCGATGTCCGGGTACCGCTCGTCGGGGCGCTTGGCCAGGCAGCGGCGCACGATCTGCTCCACCCGGGGCGCGACGCGCGCCTGGGGGGCGACCGCGGCGAAGGCGGGGATGGGCTCGGCCAGGTGCGCCATCATCGTGGCCGTCGCGGTGCTGCCGTGGAAGGGGTAGCAGCCGGTCAGGGAGCGATAGAGGAGCACCCCGAGCGCGTAGATGTCCGCGCGGTGGTCGATCGGGAGCCCCTGCACCTGCTCCGGCGACATGCAGTGGGGCGAGCCCAGCACGAGGCCTTCGCGGGTGAGCGCCTGGTCCACCTCTCCCACCTTGACCAGGCCGAAGTCCACCACCTTCACCGTGTCCACCCCGTCCGAGTCCCGGGAGATCAGGAGGTTGCTGGGCTTCAGATCGCGGTGCACCACGCCGCGCTTGTGGGCGTAGCGCAGCGCCGCGCAGACCTGGAGGAGGAGCGTGATGGCGCGGTCCGCGCTGAGCGGGCCTTCGCTCACCAGGTCGGTGTAGCGGGGGCCGTCGATGTACTCCATCGCCAGGAAGAACCGACCGTCCTCCGTCTGCCCGTAGTCGAAGAGGGTGACGATGTTCGGGTGGTTCAGGGCGGCGAGGGTCTCCGCCTCGAGCTTGAAGCGCTGCTGGAAGTTCGCGTCCTCGCTCTGCTCCAGCCCCACCGGGGGGTGGAGGATCTTGATGGCGACGCGGCGGTGGAGGTCCACGTGCTCGCCGAGGAACACGCTCGCCATGCCCCCACGCGCGATCAGCTTGTGCACGAGGTACCGGCCCCCGATGGTCGGGGGGGTCCGAGTGGCGGGCGTGGTCGGCACCCCACCGATCGTGTCGTCAGTCCCTGACAAGCCGATCTCGCGTTGTCCGAGGGTAACATACTCCCATTGGCGTCTGTTCCGACAGGATTCTGCCAGCCTTCAGGCTCCGGGCCCCGCGCCGATGTAGATTCAACCGTGCCCCGCGCGATCGACGTCCCGGCCCTGCTCCGTTGCCTCGCCGAGGGGGTGGTCGAGCGTGATCGCGCCCTCCGCATCTCGCTCCTCGGCGCCCTCGCCGGCGAGAACGTCCTGCTCCTGGGGCCGCCCGGGACGGCCAAGAGCCTCGTCGCGCGCCGGCTCGCGGCGGTGTTCCGCGGCAGCCGCTACTTCCAGTACCTGCTCACCCGGTTCACGAGCCCGGACGAGCTCTTCGGGCCGGTGTCGCTCCGCCAGCTGAAGGACCACGACGAGTTCTCCCGCAAGATCGACGGCTACCTGCCCACCGCCCAGGTGGCGTTCATCGACGAGATCTTCAAGGCCAGCTCCGCGATCCTCAACAGCCTGCTCACCATCATCAACGAACGCCTCTACTTCAACGGCGGCCGGGTGGTGCCCGTCCCCCTCCTGGTGCTGGTGGCGGCGAGCAACGAGGTCCCCGACGAGGAGGAGCTGGTCGCGCTCTACGACCGCTTCGCGGTCCGCATCGACGTGCACCCCATCGTGGACGCCGAGCACGTGCTCCAGATGTTGCGCCAGCCGGACAGCTCGCGCGAGTTCATGGTGCCCGACGAGCTGCTCCTCACCGAGGAGGACGTGGCGGCCATCCGCCTGCGTTCCAGCGCCATCCCCCTCGCGCCCGCGGTCGAGCGCCTGTTCCTGCGGGTCAAGCGGGAGCTGGACGAGCTGGCGGAAGGGGAGGAGGTCTGGCGCTGGTACGTGTCCGACCGGCGCTGGAAGCAGGCCGTCCGCCTGCTCCGCACCGCCGCGGCGCTCTGCGGGCGCACCGAGGTGCACCTCGTGGACGGCGGCCTCTTGCGGAACTGCCTCTGGAACCGCCCCGAGGACGCCGAGGCGCTGGGGCGGAAGGTCGACCTGGCGCTGGAGGAGGCGGCCACCACCGACCTCGACCTGCGCCCGGTGGCCACCCGCTGGGTGCAGCTCCTCGGGCGGATGCGCGACCGGGAGGGGGTGGGTCGGCCCATCTACGACGGCTACGTGCTCACCCACGCCGGCACCCGCTACGTCATGACGGACCTCCGCGCCGCGGCCACGATGAAGAACTCGTGGGACAGCGTGCGGACCGGGTTCTGGTTCGAGTCGCGTTCCAACGCGGTGCGACGCCTGAAGCTGCGCCCCGACGGGGCGGTGATGTTCCACGCCGGCTACAACGCCGTCCCCGTGCTCGATCAGGCGGGGTTCCACGCCCAGGTGCGCGCGGGGAACAGCCCGGTCCTCGAGGAGGGCTCGGTGTCGGTGGACCGCAAGATCAACCCGGGCATCGCGCTGGACTTCTCGGGGGTGGACGGGGAGCTCCAGGCCGAGTGGCTCAAGGAGCTCAGCGGCCTGCGCGAGCTCCTCGACGACCGGCGGGAGTCCCTCGGGCTGCTCGGCGCCGACGTGGACGCCGTGGTGCGCGGACACCTCTTCGTGGCCGAGTCCGACGTGCGCGGGCTCCGGGCCGGGCTGTTGCGGACGGAGCTGGTGCTCCGCGAGTGGGACTCCAAGCTGCGCGCCCTGGAGGACGCCCTCTCGGAGCAGCAGGAGTACGAGACGGCCGACATCGACGCGGAGGCGCCGGTCACCGCCGAGAGCGCGACCCGGCTCCTCGGGGTCCGGTCGGGCGGCGCCCGGAGGTAGCCATCGAGCGCGCCGACCGCGGCAGTTGGCTCACCCGGGCGCACCGGGTCTGGATGCTCCGGCGGTGGATGGCCGAGCTGCGCGGGGGGGAGCTCCCGGCCCCGCCGCCCGAGCCCATCCCCGGGCCGTGGGCGGAGGCCGCCGAGGCCGCCGCCGAGGTGCTGCGGGACTGGCGGACCGCGGGCCCGGAGGCCCACGAGCGCGTGCTCGACGCGGTGGTGGACGCGTTCGAGCGGGTGGACTGGGACCTGCGCAGCGACGACGACCACCCGGGTCGGGCGCCGGTTGCGCTGGACTTCGAGCGCGCCGCCCACGAGCCCCCCGCGGTGTTCATGGAGCGGGTGGCGGCCCGGGTGGACCGCTGGGCCGCGGAGGTCCCCGGGGGCGGCTACGCGGTGGGCGCCCTGCGCGAGCTGGTGGACGCCGACGCCGGCCCGCTGGACGAGCTGCGCGCGGCGGTGGTCAGCGAGCTCGTGCTGGCGCGCTGGCGCGACGCCCTCGCCCAGCGCGTGACCGAGTGGGAGCGCCGGCATCTGGCCCGGGGGGTGGAGCGGCTCGCCGAGGATCTCCGCCGCAAGCGGGACGCCGTCTCGCGGATCCGCAACAACCTCGGGATCGAGCTCGCCTACGCCGGGTTCGGCATGGACTGGTCGGAGGGCCTGTACCTGCCCGGCGTCTGGGACGCCCTGGACCAGTACGCCGGCCTGGTGGAGTCCAACCCGTCCCTCCGCCGCCTCGCCGACGTGCTGGGCCGCTACGAGGAGGCGCGCGGGCGGGTGGAGCTCACCGAGGTGCTGGAGACCCGGCTGCGCAGCGACGCGCGGTCCCTGCGCGGCGGTCGCTCCGAGGTGCGCGGCGTCCATCCGGGGGACGAGCTGGACCGGCTGACCGCGGGGGACCTGGCGCTCCTCGCCGAACCCGACCTCTCCGTGCTCTTCTACCTGCGCTACTTCGAGAAGCGCCTCCTCACCTACGAGATGGAGGGACGCGAGGTCTATGCGCCGCGCGCCGAGTCCCCGACCGACAAGCCGGTGCCCAAGGCGCGCGACAAGGGCCCCATCCTGCTCTGCCTGGACACCTCCGGCTCGATGGCCGGCGAGCCCGAGCTGGTCGCGAAGACGCTCTGCCTCGCGCTCCTCCGCGTCGCCCTGTCCGAACGGCGTCCGTGCCTGGCCGTCAGCTTCTCGAGCACGGCGGACCTCCGCGAGCAGGAGCTCACGCGGATGCCCCAGGCGCTGCCCGGGCTCCTGCGCTTCCTCGCCACGAGCTTCCGCGGTGGCACCGATCCCGTGCCGGCGCTCGAGACCTCGCTACGGCGGCTCGAGTCCACCCGCTGGGAGCGGGCCGACGTGCTCTGGGTCAGCGACGGCATCTTCGTGGTACCCGAGCCGGTGCTCGCGCGGGTGGCGCAGCTCAAGGCTGGGCGCGACGCGCGCTTCCACGTCCTCGTGGTGGGGGAGGGGGCCGCCCCGCCGTTCGCGGACGTGACCTGGCGCTGGAGCGCGGGCGCCAGCTTCGCCACCGGCGCGGTGCAGCTCGTGGGGGAGATCGCGGCCCGCTCGCGGTAGGCTCAGCGGCGAGGGAGGCGCCGCTCGATGCGCGCCATGGCGCCGACGGCGGCGAGGGCCAGCCCGCCTGCCACCACCACCAGGCGCGGCATGCCGTCGAGGCCTCCCCCCGGACGGGAGCTGACGAGCGCGGTGGAGCCGACGGCGGCGAGCGCGGCGGCGCCGTTCTGGACGGCGGACTGCAGGGACATGAAGCCGGCGCGCAGGGGCGGCGGGGGCATCTTGGAGCCCAGGGTCTGCCAGGAGACGTTGCGCCCGGACATCACGGTCATGAACCCGACGAACCAGAGGGCGGGGGGGAGGGGCAGCTCGGCGACGAAACACCCGAGGAGCACGCCCAGGAGCCCGACGGTGCTGGCCGCCGCGACGGGCGCGGAGCCGAGCCGGTCCACGAGCCGGCCCAGGACGCGGAGGGAGAGGAAGCTCGCCACCCCGCCCGCGAGGTACAACGCGCCGAAGCTCTCGCGGGGGACCCCGAGGTTGCCCTGGAAGAAGGCGGCGATGTTCGGGATGAACAGGAACCCGCTCCCGTACAGCCCGGCGGCGGCCACCACCGCCCAGGTGCTGTCGGGGACGGCCAGCAGCTCCCGGAGGGTCGCACGGCGCTCCACACGGCCCAGGTGCCCCCGCATGGGCCGAAGGGTGAGGATCGCGGCCCCGGCCACCAGGATCCCCATCCCGGCCACCGCGACGAACGGCGCCCGCCAGCCCCATCGGTGCGCCACCTCCAGGCCGAAGGGCACGCCCAGGACGGACGCGACCGAGAACGCGCCCATCACCGCCCCCAGGGCCCGACCTCGCCGCTCGGGCGGGATTGCGTCGGCGAGGATCGCCTGGGCCACCGCGGTGGCCGGCCCGCCGAAGGCGCCCGCCACCACCCGCGCCGCGATCAGGCTGCCGAGCCCGGTGGCGAACGCACCCGCGAGCGTTCCCACGAAGAGCCCCGCCATGGCGAGCGCCAGGGCGACCCGGCGGTCCAGGCGGTCGAGCAGGGGGGCCGTCACGAGCCCGGACACGGCGGCGGCGGCGGTGTAGCTTCCACCGACGAGGCCGAGCTGCGACTCCGGGATGCCGAGGGCCACCGCGAAGTCGGGGCCCATCGGCATGACCATCATGAAGTCGAGGATGTTGACGAAGTTCACGGCTCCGAGGAGCAGCACCACGCGCCGTTCGGCGTCCATTCAGGTCAACCCGGTGATGACCCGTTCCCGGTCGGCGTCGGAGAGGAAGGGGTGCACGGGCAGGGAGAGCCCGCGGGCGGCGGCGTCCATCGCCACCGGGTAGTCGGCGGCGCGCCAGCCGAGCGCCGCGAAGGTGGGGCTCGTGACGAAGCTCGGGTAGTACTCGATCTTCGACTCGATCCCCGCCAGCAGGAGGCGCGCCTTCACCCGGTCGCGCTCGGGGACCCGCACCACGAAGCTGTACCAGGCGCTGGCGACCTCGGGCGCCGGCCGGACGGGGGCGAGGTGGGCCAGGCGCACGGAGTAGGCGGCGGCGTGCTCGGCCCGACGCGCGCGCCACGCCTCCATGCGGGGGAGTCGCGCGCTCAGGACCGCCGCCTCGAGCGCGTCCAGGTAGGACGGGGTGCGGGCCGCGGCGAGCACCACCGGGTCGCCCCCCTCGGGGTCCCGGGCCCGGTTGCAGCGCTCCGCCAGCGCGGCGTCGTCGGTCACGATCATCCCCCCGTTGCCGGCGCCGCCCAGCGGCTTGGACGCGTAGAAGGAGAAGCACCCGGTGCCGCCCACCGGCACCTTCACCCCGCGCAGGCTGGCCCCGTGCGCCTGGGCACAGTCCTCGATCACCCGGAGCCCGCGCTCGCGGGCCAGCGCCAGGATGCCGTCCATGTCGGCCACGTGCCCGTGCATGTGGACCGGCACCACGGCGCGGGTGCGGGGAGTCAGCGCCCGGGCCACCGCCTCGGCGCGCAGGCAGAGGTCGGAGGGGTCGGGATCGACCAGCACCGGGCGCGCCCCGGTGTTGTGGATGGCCAGGGCGGTGGCGATGAAGGTGTGGGCGGAGGTGATCACCTCGTCCCCGGGGCCCACGCCGGCCGCGACGAGCGCGATCTGCAGAGCGGCGGTCCCCGAGGCGGTGCCCACGCCGTGGCGCCGCCCGCACCAGGCCGCGAAGCGCCCCTCGAACCGCGTCGAGCAGGCCCAGAGCTCGAACGGACCCGGCGCGGAGAGCACGCGGCCCAGCTCCTCGGCGAGCGCGTCCCGCACCTCCGCGTTCGCGGCGTCGTACGCGTCGTAGCTCACCGCGCCGGCCCGCCAGGCCCGGCCGGCGAGGTCCAGGGCGGGGGCGAACGTCTGGTAGTGCTTGAGCAGCAGGCCCTTGATCACGGACCGTTCACCGCGAGCGGGGCCGGGGCGGGGGCACGTCCGGTGCACACGCGGCAGATCGGCGTGCGGAAGTCGCCCGCGAGGAGCTGCCGGCGCAGCGCGACGTAGTCGGGGCGGGCCCAGAGCTCGGCGATCGGGGTCTCGCGGACGTCGCCCCAGTCGGCCTCGCCCCGGTAGTCGTTCGCGCAGAGCTTCACCTTGCCCCAGGCGTCGATGACGAGCGTGGAGGCGGGGAGCACACAGTGCCGCTGGTGCACCTCCCGTCCGGGGAACAGCACCGTGCCGCCCCGGTTGAAGGGCCGGGGCACGTCCCGCTGGAAGCGCCGCACCACGAAGCGACGGCGCTCCCGGGCGCTGAGCGTGGCCTGCGCCTCGAGCCAGGCGTTGGGCTCGTCGCCCTCGAGGGTGAGCAGCACGAGGTCCGTCCCGGCGTCGAGGAGCGCCCGGGCCGCGCGCGGGGTGAGCGGGTCGCCGTTGGTGTACACGACGATCCGCGCCCGCGGCAGCTTGCGGCGGACCCGGCCGAGGAGCTCGGGGAGGCGCGGATCGAGGAGGGGCTCGCCGTAGAAGTGGGGCGAGAAGCGACCGCGGAAGCCCAGGGCGGCGAGCTGGTCGAGGATGTCGTCGAACAGCGCGTCGTCCATCCGGTGGTCGGGGCGCGGCGCGACGGCCACCGGGCAGTAGTGGCACCCGCGGTTGCAGCGACTCGAGGTCTCCACCTCGACCCGGTGGAAGCGGTCGGGGAGCACCGTCCGGCGCAGCGGAGCCTCCGCCCGCTTCAGGCGATCGACGAGCCAGAGCGCCGCGGCGGTGGGGCTGGACACCCGGTCAAGGTACCACTACTTCTTGACGGCGGTGACCGTGGCCGCGGGCGGCTCGCCCTCGTCCTCCACCGTCTCGCCACGGGCCACGAGCCACTTCCGCATCTCGTCCTTGTCGATGGCCTTCTCCAGCGCGGCCCGGGATTCGATGATCCCGCGGTCCACGAGGCTGCGCAGGCTGTCGTCCATCGCGATCATGCCCAGGGCCTTCCCCTGCATGATGAGCCCGGCGATCTGGTGGGTCTTCCCCTCGCGGATGACCGCGGACAGCGCCGGCGTCCCGAACAGCACCTCGATGGCGGCCACGCGCCCCCCGGACTTGCGGCGGAGGAGCTGCTGGGCGAGCACCCCCTTGATCACGCCCGAGAGGATGCCGCGCACGCCGTCCTGCTGGTCCACGGGGAAGACGTTGATGATGCGGTCGATGGTCTTGGCGGCCGAATTGGTGTGGAGCGTCCCGAACACCAGGAGCCCGGTCTCGGCGGCCTTCAGCGCCATCTCGATGGTCTCCAGGTCGCGCATCTCGCCGACCAGGATGCAGTCCGGGTCCTCGCGCACCGCGGCGCGCAGCGCCGCCGAGAAGGACTTCGAGTGCGGGCCGATCTCCCGCTGCGAGACGAGCGACTGGTGGTTCGGGTGGACGAACTCGATCGGGTCCTCGATGGTCACGAAGTGCATGGGCCGCTTGTGGTTCATCTCGTTGATGACGGCCGAGAGCGTCGTGGACTTGCCCGAGCCGGTCGGGCCGGTCACCAGCACCAGGCCGCCCCGGAGGTTGGTCAGCTTCCGCACCGACGGGGGCAGGCCGAGCTGGTCGATCGTCATCAGCTTGGTCGGGATGATCCGGAAGACCGCCGCCATGCCCCGCTGCTGCTTGTAGAGGTTCACCCGGAAGCGGGAGAGCCCGGTGATCTCGTGCGCGAAGTCGGTGTCCCCGCCGTTGGTGTACTGCTCCCAGAGGTGGGGGGGCGTGATGGGGCGGACGAGCGAGGTGAAGTCGGCGTCGTCGATGACCCGGTAGCGGATGGGCTCCATCCGCCCCGACAGGCGGAAGATGGGCGGGCGACCCACCGAGAGGTGGAGGTCCGAGGCGCCGCGGTCGTTCATCAGCTTCAGGAAGCGGTCGATGCGGTGGTTCACGCCTCCACCCCCGCTCGCGCAGGAAGCCCGCGTCGCAGAGCGCTTCGAAGTCCTCCGGCTTCTCGGCCCGGCGCCAGGCGTCCTCGGGGCTGATGAGGTCGGCCTGGACGAGGCCCATGAGCGCCTGGTCCACCGTCTGCATGCCGACACCCCGCCCGATCTGCATCATGCTCGGCAGTTGGTAGGTCTTGTTCTCGCGGATGAGGTTGCCGACCGGCATCGTCCCCTTGAGGACCTCGAAGACCGCCACCCGCCCCTGGCCGTCCTTCCGGGGGAGGAGGGACTGGCACACGACGTACTTGAGGGACTCGGACAGGGCCATGCGCACCTGGCCCTGCTCCTCGGGAGGGAAGCTCTTGATGAGGCGGTCCACGGTGGCCACCGCGCTGGTGGTGTGCAGGGTCCCGACCACGAGGTGGCCGGTCTCGGCGGCGGTGAGCGCCAGCCGCACCGTCTCCACGTCGCGCATCTCGCCGACGATGATGACGTCGGGATCCTCGCGCAGCGCGGCCCGGAGCGCCCGCGCGAAGCTCACGGTGTGGGTGCCCACCTCCCGCTGGTTCACCAGCGCGGACTTCACCGGGTGCACGAACTCGATCGGGTCTTCGAGGGTGATGACGTGGTCGGCCTTCGTCTCGTTGATCAGGTTCACGATCGCGGCGAGCGTGGTGCTCTTGCCGCACCCGGCCGGTCCGCTGACCAGGATGATCCCCCGGTGGTAGTCCAGGAGCTCGGTGAGCCGTCCGGGGATGCGCAGCTCGGCGAAGGTCGGGGGGAGGTTGGGGATGACGCGGAAGGAGGCGCACCAGCCGCGGCGCTGATGGAAGGCGTTCACCCGGTAGCGCCCCACCTCGGGGATGGCGTGGCAGAAGTCGAGCTCGCCCGTCTGCTCCAGCGTCTCGGCCTGCCGAGGGCTCAGGATGGAGAAGATGGCCTCGCGGGTGCGGTTGGCGTCCAGGGCCCCGATCCCCTCCATGCGCTGGAGGGTGCCGAGCTTTCGCACCCAGGGCGGCTCGTCCACGGTGAGGTGCAGGTCCGAGGCACCCTGGTCGCGGATGGCGGCGAGGAGGCGGTCGATGGGTCGCGTGAGGCGCTGGGCCGCCACCGCGGTTCCGCGCTCCGCGTCGTCCACGGTGATGGCCAGGCGGGTCTGGAGGTCCCGGAGGACCTCGGCCGCGCGGGTGCGTACCTCGCTCGACGGATCCTTCTCCTTCACCTGGCCGAGGAGCTGGACCAGGCGGGGGTCGGAGAACCGGGAGAAGGCGCGGATCACCTCGATGCGCACCTCGGGCCGGGGGTCGCGGAGGATCCCGGCCAGCGGCTTGAGCGCCGCCACCGAGCCGAGCTGGGCCAGCGCGTCGATCGCCGCCCACCGGCACTCGTCGTCGTCGAGGGCCTCCACCAGCGGTCCCACGGCGCGCTCGTCCTTGAGCCGGGCCAGGGTGTCGCAGGCGGTGATGCGGAGCCACCAGTCCGGATCCTTGAGCATGCCGCACAGGGGCGGGACCAGGCGGGGGTCGTGGAAGTTCTCGGCGAGGACGAGGGCCGCGGTGCGCACGTCCGCCTCGGGGTGGGTCAGCAGCGATACGGCCGGCTGGAAGATGCGGTCGCCGAACGTCCGCAGCGTGTCCAGGATGCGGTCGCGCAGCCACCCCACGAGGTCACGGCAGAAGGTCAGGATCTCGACCAGCACCTCCCGCGGATCCCCCGTCTCCAGGATGATCTCCACGCTCACGTGGCGCGCGCCGTCCTCGCCCGCGGCGAGGAGCTGGATCATCTTCTGGCGCATGACCATCGGGTCGGCCTGCGCGCGGGAGCGGAGCCAGTTGCGCGCGAGGTCGCGCGCGGTGGCGTCCCCCCGGGTCAAGCGGTCCACCATGAGCTCGAGCAGGCGCCCGTCCTGCAGACCCGAGGCGGCCTCCAGCGCGATGGCGCCCACCCGGGGGTCCTCGTCGGAGGCGAGGCGGAGGAGGAGCTCGAGGAGCGCCGGCGCGCCCCGCTCCTGGATCGCGCGCAGCAGGAGTGGTCCCCGCAGGGCCGGGGGGGCCTCGGCCAGCGCCCGTTCCAGGTAGCCGTGACGCCACTCGCCCCCGACCGCCGCGTAGAGGTCCCACGCCAGCCTTCGCCGGTGGGTGGTCTTGTCCGCCAGCAGGGTGTCCACCGCCTTGCGCGCCACCTCGGGTGGCAGGCGGCCCAGGGTGCGGACCGCGTAGCCGCGCACGTGCCCGGCCGCGCCCTGGGTCTTCTCGAACAGCTCGGCGACGGCGTCGCCGTCGGCGTGGGTCAGGAAGACGTCGGCGCCCAGCGCCCGGACGGCGGTGTCCCCGCTCATCATCAGCTGGACGGCGTCTCCGGCACGCAGGCCCGCCTCTCGGGCCTGGGCGAGGAGCGCGTCCCGCTCCTCCACCGTCTTCCAGCTCGTGGTGAGGAGCTTCTCGAGCGCGTTGCGGCGACCGCCGGCGAAAAACTGCATGCGGGGGAGCATAGGGCGCGGCGTGGGCGCGACGCAACGCGGGCGGCCTCGCCGGACGCGGGCCGCGGGGTCCCAGGCCCGCATTCGCGGACCACCTCAGCGGCTCATCGCGCCCAGAGCAGGTAGTGGACGTGGAGCAGCTGGCGAGGCTCGATGGCCGAGTAGTTCATGTAGACCCCGTCGGGCCAGATGAGCTCCCAGGTCCCGAAGTGCAGGCCGGCGCCGCACTCCGTGGTGGTGCCGTCGGTGTTCGGGCACACGGAGGGGACGCTGCCCGCCGGCCAGGCGAAGCGGGAGCCGGGGTGGCCGCTGCCGCCGTACACGACGTCGCTCGTGTAGGGCGCCACGAAGGTGTCGTAGCCGGTGCCGCCTTCGCCGACGCGGATCCAGTCCGGGTCGAGATCGAACATGTACAACCAGCCGAAGTCGTCGTGGCCGTACCGGAACTCGCCAGCGCCGAAGCTGGCCAGCTCGGTGATCACCGCGCGCGAGAGCTTGGCCGAGGCGGCCGGGCTGGGGCTGTCCAGGACCCCGACGGCCGTGTCGGTGTGCAGGTCGTTCGAGGTGTCGTCGAGGCCCACCATGACCAGCGTCCACCCGCCGTCGTCTCGGGTCATGTCGCACCAGGCCTGGAGCGCGTCGGAGGTGTCGCCGTCCGTGTCGGTGTCGATCCAGTAGAGCCCGTCGGCCACCCGGCCGCGGGCCGCGAGGATCGCGGCGCAGCTGTCGCCCGCGCACCCCTGGGTGCCCCCGAGCTCGTTGCCGGGGCTCGTGTCGTCGCAGTCGGTGTCGTCGGCGACGTAGCCTTCGGGCGCGTCGCAGGCCTCCAGCGAGACCTCGGGGTCGCCGTACCCGTCTCGGTCGGCGTCGCGGTACCAGGTGACGGGGGTGCAGGGCGTGACGGTGAACGCGACGCAGTCCGTGGCGGACTGGCCGGCGAGGTCGGTCACGGTGACGCAGGCCTCGAGGTTCGCGGCGCCGAGCGAGAGGGTGCAGGAGACCACCTCGGAGCTGGTCGTCGCCGGACACCAGGCGGCGGGCTCGCCGTCGAGGGTCCACGCCAGCGCGAGCGCGTCCACCCCGCCGTCGTCGGTGACCGCCGCGGTGAAGAGCGCGGGGCCCTCGGGCAGCGCGGCCTCGGCGGCCGGGGTGGTGATGACGCAGGTGGGCGGCGCGTCCGGGTCGGTCGGAGTGGCGCTGTCGCCCTCCGGCTCGGTGAGCACCAGCTTGGTGGACAGGGTGGCGTCCGAGCAGCCGAAGACGAGGAACAACATGGCCGAAGCCCCGGAGTGGGCGTGTCGAGCCTACCACGCGCGACGGCGCGGCCGCGTCCCCGCCCGGCGCGCAAGCCCGGCGACGCGCGCGGGATCACGGGCCGTCGATCGCCGGGTCCACGAACGCGTAGAGGTCGCCGATGGGGGTGGACCGGCCCATCGTGTCGGCGCGCCAGTTCACGTCCCACACCACCTGCCCGTCCGGGGTCACCTCGCGGATGCGGCTGGCGCTCCCGTAGTTGTGGAGCGTGTTTCCGTTGGCGAGCCGGTGGGCTTCGCCCATGACGTCGCCGTAGATCCCCTCTCCCTCGCCGAAGCTCCACACCTCCACCAGGGTCTCGGTCGCCTCGTCCACCCGGTACTCCCGGATCACCGTCTCCCGCGCGGAGTCCTCCCCCTTGGAGGAGGTGAGCAGGGTGCCGGTGGAGGTGAAGTTGCCCCCGTGCTGCCACCAGAACGCGGTCTCGGGCGGGTCGAAGCCCCAGCTCCCCGCGAGGTGCCCGAACCAGCGCACCGGCTCGGCGCGCTCGAGGTCGAGGTCGACGATCGTCTCCACGCTGTAGAGCGAGTAGAGCACCCGACCGGTGGCGGGGTCGTACCAGACGGTGTTCGAGCCGCAGTAGCCGTCGTCCCCCACCGCGTCGATCAGCTCCTCGCAGTCCCACGCCGTCTCCACCGTGCCGTCCGGCCAGCGCCGGTCCAGGGTCTCCGACCGGTCGTTGGTGCCCGTGTAGGCGCCGTACAGCAGGCTGCCGTCGGGCAGGTCGGTGAAGGGGTGGTGCAGCCCGGGGGTGGCCATGGTCTCCACCACCGTGCCGTCCAGCTTCATGCGGAGCACCTCCGAGCTCGCCCCGCCGTCGAAGGAGGACCAGTAGGACGCGTCGTCCACCAGGAGATCGGCGCCGTCGAGCGACACGCGCGCGTGCAGGGACAGGCGGCTGCGCGGGCTCTCCCGCGCCCACACCACGTCTCCCGCCCGGTCGATGATGAACACCCAGGCGCCGAAGTCGCCATCCGCCAGGGACAGGAGCACGTACGAGGTGTCCGGATCCCAGGCGGTCGCGTCGCCTTCCACGCTCCCCACCTGGGGGACGTTCTCGGGGAGGGGACCGCTGGTGAAGGCCAGCGGCTCGGTGGCGAGCGGACCGGCGCCGAAGTCGTTCACCACGCGCAGCTCGAGGGCACTTCCGTAGGGGAAGCCGGCCACCAGCTGGCTGGCCGGCCCGGCCTCGCGCGCGCGGGCAGGCGTGGGTCGCCACTCGCCGCCTCCGACCCGGGCCTCCACCCAGCTCTGGGCGGGGGCAAGCTGGTTCCACCGGACCCAGACCAGCGCCTCCACGTCGGGGTCCACCTCGGCGCTCGGCGAGTCGACCTGGACCTCGGTGTAGCCGGGGTCCGTGGGGGTCCCGGTGTCGTCCGCGGGGAGCTTGGGATCGGTCACGCAGGAGACGAGGAGGAGGGTGAGCATCCGGCCACCGTAGCCGACCGCCCCGGCGGGCGCGCGCCTCAGGCGGCGATGGCGCCCCGGCGGGTGTTGCGGCCCCAGAGCGTGAAGGGGAGGCCCAGCGCGAACGCGGCCGGGAAGGTGAGCGGCAGGCGGAGCCCCACCTCTCGCAGCGCCCGCAGACCAGTGAACGCCCTGCCGTCGGGGGTGGTGACCGCCAGGGGCCCGGTGGTGACCGTGAGCCGGGCCGCCCAGTCCAGTCCCCGCGCGGTCCAGGCGAGCCAAGGGGGCGCGCACAGGTGGGTGCGCCGCGGCTCGGGGTCCAGGAAGAGCACGTAGGAGCTCATCATCTGGTAGGAGAAGGTGGTGACCGGCATCATCATGTCGATGCCAGTGTGGAGCATCACGCCCGAGAACGCGGCCAGGAGGCGGGTCTGGGGGAAGCAGAGCCCGAAGGAGCAGATGCCCTCCGCCCAGAGCGTGAAGTGCGACACGAGCTTGGGCCCGGACATCGCCCAGAGCGTGGGGGCGAACGGGCCCCGGAAGTGGTCGTTGGCCTCGAGCACCTCCATCATGCGCCCGCTGAGCCAGCCGTGGTTCAGCTTGCCGAAGGTGGTCGAGAAGTAGATGGCGCACACCAGGACCTGCATGAGGCGCAGGGAGGTGACCCGGCGGGGAGGGGCGGGGCCCTTTCGGAGCAGGGCGTCGAGGCTGTAGTGGTCGGCGGCGGGGGCGAAGGCGAGCAGCACCAAGAAGGCCGCGTAGACGTTGTTGTGGTGGACGTAGGTCCAGTTGGAGTGGAGGATGAAGAAGAGGTGGAGCGCCGCCAGCGCGGGGGCCACCACCCGGGTGCCGAGCCCGACCGTGAGGAGGAGCGCCCCCACGAGCTGGAGCTGGTCGAGGGCGTACATCTCCTGGAGGGACAGACGGGGGACCCAGTCGAAGACCGGGTCCCGGAAGCCGTTGCCCACGTAGGCGTCGGCGCCGCGCGCGCTGAAGCGCAGCCGCACGTCGATCTGGTCCACGCGGTGCAGCCCCCAGAGGCCGAGCTTCTTCATGAGCAGGCACCCGCCCACGTAGATGCGCATCAGCGCCACGAGCTCCACCCGCCCCGGGGCGAACCAGAACCGGTTCCAGGCGGCGATCACGGGGGCGGCCAGCGCAACACGATGGTCTCCCAGGGCCCCTCGGCGAAGCGCTGGTGCCGGACCTCGGCCTCGCACGCGACCGCGCCCTCGGCCGGGCGGACCGTGATCAGGAAGCGACAGATCTCGTGGGCCTGGTCGGTGTAGGCGCCGAGCCCGACGATCCAGTCCACCGGGTCCCGGCGGGGCAGCATGACCCGCCCGTCCCCGCGGATGTAGGGCGAGGCGTCCGCCGGCCAGGTGCCGCCCTCAGCGTCCACCCACCGGTACCGCACGTTCACCATCTGCACGTCGCGGAACATGGAGAAGCCCCACCGATCGTCCGCGCGCACGTGCGTCCGCACGATCAGGAAGAGCAGGATCCCCAGGAACCCGAGGACCCCTGCCTGGCGCAGCACCGGCATCGCGGCGAGTGTAGCTCCCGTTACCGGCGACGGCCCCTACTTGTTGGCCGGAGCCCCGAGGGACTCCGCCACCTGGGCGTGCTGGTCCCAGATGGCCTGCGGCAGGGCGTCGCCGAACTCGGCGAAGAACTGCCGCTGCGACTCGATCTCCTTCTGCCACTCGCCGATGTCCACGGAGAGCAGCGCCCCGAGGTCCACGCCCTGCAGACCGGTGAGGTCCAGGCCGGAGCTCTCCGGGACGAACCCGATGGGAGTGGGCACGGCGCCCGCCTCGCCGCGGACGCGGGCGCGCATCCAGCGAAGGACACGGAGGTTCTCCCCGTACCCGGGCCAGATGAACTTCCCGTTCTCGTCCTTGCGGAACCAGTTCACGTGGAAGACCTTCGGGGGCCGGGTCAGGTTCTTGCCGATCCCGAGCCAGTGCCCGAAGTAGTGGGCCATGTTGTACCCGCAGAAGGGGCGCATGGCCATCGGGTCGCGGCGCACGACGCCCACCGCGCCGGTGGCGGCGGCGGTGGTCTCCGAGGCGACCGACGCGCCCACGTACACGCCGTGGTCCCAGTCGCGGGCTTCGAGCACCAGGGGGGCCACCTTGGCGCGCCGCCCGCCGAACACGATGGCGTCGATGGGGACGCCCTTCGCGTCGTCGAAGCGGGGGGAGATGTTCGGGCACTGGGTGGCGCGCACGGTGAACCGGCTGTTGGGGTGCGCCGCGTCGCCGTTCCCGGCGTAGGGCTGCCCCTTCCAGTCGAGCGTGCCCGCGGGCAGCTCGCCGCCCTTGCCTTCCCACCACACGGTGCCGTCGGGCTTGAGCGCGACGTTGGTGAAGATGGTGTCCTTGGCGAGCGCCGCCAGCGCGTTCGGGTTGGTGCGCAGCGAGGTGCCGGGGGCCACGCCGAAGAAGCCCGCCTCGGGGTTGATGGCCCAGAGCCGGCCGTCGTCGCCCACGTGCATCCAGGCGATGTCGTCGCCCACCGTCCACACCTTCCAGCCGGCCTGGCTGGCGGGGGCGATGAGCATGGCCAGGTTCGTCTTGCCGCACGCCGACGGGAAGGCCGCCGCCATGTACATGACGTCCCCTTCCGGAGACTCGAGCCCGAGGATGAGCATGTGCTCAGCCAGCCAGCCTTCGTCCCGCCCCTGGGTGGAGGCGATCCGCAGGGCGTGGCACTTCTTGCCGAGGAGCGCGTTCCCGCCGTACCCGGAGCCCACCGACCAGATGGTGCGGTCCTTGGGGAAGTGGGCGATGAAGCGACGATCGGGGGAGAGGTCCCCCAGGGAGTGCAGGCCGCGGACGAAGTCCGGGGAGTCCCCGATGCGGTCCAGCGCGATCTTCCCCATCCGGGTCATGATCCGCATGTTCACGACCACGTACGGGCTGTCGGTGATCTCCACGCCGGCGCGGGCCCAGGGGGAGGACGCCGGGCCCATGAGGTAGGGCACCACGTACATGGTGCGGCCCTTCATCGCGCCTTCGAAGAGCGGCCAGATCTTGGCCTTCGCGTCGGCCGGGGCGAGCCAGTTGTTGGTCGGACCGGCCTCGGCCGCCGTGTCGGTGCAGATGTAGGTGAGGTGCTCGGTGCGCGCCACGTCGGACGGGTGGCTGCGGTGGAGGTAGCTGCCCGGGTGGGTGCCCTCGTCGAGCTTGATGAGCGTTCCGTCGGCCAGCATCTCGCCGATCAGCCGGTCGTACTCCTCCGAGGAGCCGTCACACCAGACCACGCGGTCGGGGCGGCAGTGCTTCTCGATCTCGGAGACCCACGACGCAAGAGCCTGATTCATGAGAACGAACCTCGGGGGAGAAGCCGCGGGGAGGGGGCGCCCACGACGGGGGGTCGGCATATACCCGGTTGTGGGCGCCGCCGCATGGCCTGGATCGGCACGCGCGCGCGTCCTCGTGAGGGTTTTTGCACGTTCCGGGGCCGTGGCCGGCCGGCGCGCGGGCCCGGACGCGGCGGACGCGGTCGGGCGCCGCGGGTCACCAGCTCGCCACCCAGGCGCGATCCTCGGCGTCGCTCCCCAGGTCCACCTCGCCGAAGCTCCCCTGTCCCGACCAGGCGGCGCGCACCCGAAGGGTCGCCCCGGGGTCCTCGGCGTCGGGGACTTCGGGGGTCCAGGTGCCGGAGAGCTCGCCGGGGTTCAGGACCGACGTGCTCGTCACGAGGCCCAGATCGGCGGCCTCCAGGGTCCAGTCGAGCTCTTCCGCGAACCGCCCGTCGGCGGTCTGGAAGCCGACGGACGCGGTCAGCTCCACCCGGTCCGGGCAGTCCAGGGCCGGCGCCGGGAGGTCGCTGTCGCCCGACCCCTCGAGGTCCACGTCCACCCACCGCGCCGAGGCGAGATCCACCGTGGGGGTGAGGGCGAGGGTGCTGGGGGCGCCGTCCGCCCAGACGAAGGCGCCGTCGAAGGCGCCCACACGCGCGGCCACGTCGCGCGCCGAGTACCCGGCCGGGGTGACCTCGTCGGGGGAGAGCACGGTGTCCCCCTGGACCTCGCAGGTCCAGCCCACGGAGCTCGCGGCCGAGGGGTCGGCGCAGCCGACGAGCAGCCCGAGGCCCACCGTTCTGCGCATCCGAGGGACCGGGAGGGGGCTATTCGCCCGGGTCGCGGAGCTTGGGGTCGCAGAACACGACCATGCCGCGATCCAGGATGACGCCGTGGTTCGGCGGGTTCGAGGGGTTCATCCCGTCGAAGTAGAAGGTGCCGCCGAAGTTCCCGGCCATGCACTGCTGCGCCTTGCGCTGGTACGGCTCCAGGCGCTCGGTGACTTGCGCCTCGCAGTCGTCGAAGCGGCTCTCGCCCACGCGGCCCCGGCACTCGCCGATGACCGCGCGCATGACCACCTCGTCCCAGGACTTCCGGGCGAGCCGCTCCCGCACGCGCCGGGTGGCGGCGACCTCGGCTTCGAGGAAGGAGACCGGGACGGTCTGTTCGAGCGAGGTCTCGGGGAGCTCGGGCGGGGGGGTGGAGGCGGAGGAGACGGACGCCACGTCCATGCCGAGGCTCGGCTCGAGGCTCATCAGCCCGTCGGGGGCCAGCGACCGGGTGAGCGCGGGGGCCACGCCCCGGCGGAGCCTGAGCTCCTCCTCGAGCACCTGGGCGTAGGCGATGGTCTCCGAGCTGGAGGAGCGGGCGTGGGCGAGGCGAGCCTCCAAGAGCTGCGCCGCGGCGCTCGCTTCGTCCACCGCGTGCACGCTGCGGTCCAGACGGTCCCGGAGCGCCAGCCGCTGCGATTCGCTCGACGCGAGCTGGGCCTCCAGCCGATGGATCTGGCCCTCGGTGTCCGACTGACGGACCAGGAACGGCGCGACGGCGAGCCCCAGACCTGCGGTGGCCACCACGGTGGGCCAGGGGTTCAGGCGCAGCAGCGATCCCAGGTTCACCAGCTCGGCCTCCGGACGCTCGCGGGGGAGAGCGGTCCTTGCACGTCGAACTGTACCGCAGCCCGGCCGGCCGTGTCGACGCTTTTTTGACTAATCCGTCGCTCACGCAGGGTCGGCGGGCGCTTCTGGCCAGCGGTGGGCGGCGTCGATTGATTCATGCCTTGACGATATTCCTGTTGGTGAGAATGTTCGACGCGTCGAAATAATGCCACCCTCCCCCAACGATCTCGCGCTCGTCATGCACCGCTTCATGGACGCGGTGAACCGGCGTTCCGCCGGACAGACGCTCTCGCTCATGCACGACCACGGGCTCACCCTGCCCCAGGTGGTCACCCTCCACGTGCTGCGCGCGGGCTGGGTGCAGGACATGGGGGGGCTGGCCGAGTGCCTGCACCTCTCCGCGTCCTCCACGAGCCACCTCGTGGACCGCCTGGTGGAAAAGTGCCTCGTGGAGCGCGCGGAGGACCCCAACGATCGCCGGGTGCGTCGCGTCTCGCTCACCCACGAGGGGGACGAGCTGGTGGACGCCCTGGCGCGGTCGCGCGCGGAAGAGGTGGGGCGCGCCCTGGACGCGATCAGCCCCGAGCTGCGCACCGAGCTGTACGAACTCTTCGAGCGGGCCGTGGCCGAGCTCGGGATCCCGGAGATGAAGTCATGAGCGGAATCGTCGAGCTGAAGAACGTCGTGAAGGAGTACCCCCTCGGGAGGACGGTGGTCCGTGCCCTCCGCGGCATCGACCTGACCATCGACCAGGGTGAGTTCACGGTCATCGCCGGTCCGTCGGGCTCCGGGAAGACCACCCTGCTCAACCTCATCGGCTGCATCGACGTCGCGACCACCGGCGAGGTGCGGGTGGGGGGGCAGTCCACGGGCACGCTCGACGATCGGCAGCTCACCGACCTGCGGCTTCGGAAGCTCGGGTTCATCTTCCAGAGCTTCAACCTCATCGCGGTGCTGGACCTCTACCAGAACGTGGAGTTCCCGCTCCTGCTCCAGGGCGGGCTCTCGAGCGCGGAGCGCCGGCAGCGGGTGGAGGCCATCGTGGACCGGGTCGGGCTCACCCCGCAGATCCGGCAGCGCCCGAACGAGCTCTCCGGCGGCCAGCGGCAGCGCGTGGCGATCGCCCGCGCGCTCGTGACCCGCCCCGCCATCGTGCTCGCCGACGAGCCCACCGCCAACCTCGACTCGGTCACCGGCGCCTCGATCATCGACCTGATGCGAGAGATCAACCACGCCGACCACACGACCTTCCTGTTCTCGACCCACGACTCCCGGGTCATGGATCGCGCCGACCGGATCGTCCGCATCGCCGACGGCCTGCTCCAGGACGACGGGCGGGGGGAGGCGCGGGCATGAACGCGCTCCGCCTCTTCTGGGTGCTCGCCCTGCGCAACGTGCTCGCCCACCGGGTGAAGTCGCTCATCGTAGGGAGCATCCTCGGCTTCGGCACCTTCCTGGTGGTCACCGGGAGCGCGGTCCTGGACTCGGTCGAGGCCTCGATGGCGCGCTCCATCACCTCCTCCTTGTCGGGGGACGCGCAGGTCTACCAGAAGGACACGCGCGACGAGCTGGCGCTCTTCGGAGGCGGGGCCGCCTTCGGCGCTACGGACATCGGCGACATCGACGACATCGGCCCGATGCTCACCACCATCGAGCAGGTGCCGGGGGTCGAGGCGGTGGTGCCGATGGGGATCGCCAACGCCACCGTGTTCAACGGGACCGAGCTGGACCGTGTCCTCGAGCGGCTCCGCGTCGCGGCGCGCGCCGGGGACGTCGCCGGCGAGCGCATCCTGGGCGAGCAGGTGCGCGGCATCGCCGCGACGCTGCGGAAGGACCTCGAGGCCCAGGTGTTGGCCACGTCCGACAAGGTGAAGGTCGAGCAGGACCTCGCCGCGCTCGACCGGGTGCTCTCTCCCGCCTTCTGGACCGAGCTCGAGGCGGACCCCCTGCCGGCGCTCGACTGGATCGACAGCAACGTCGCCCCGCTCGCGTCGGACGGGCGGCTCCTCTTCGTGCGGGCCCTGGGCACCGACCTGGACACCTACGTCCAGCACTTCGACCGGTTCAAGATCGTCAAGGGGACCGCGGTGCCCCCCGGGGTGCGGGGCTTCCTCTTCGCCGACCGCTTCTACGAGCGGCAGGTCAAGAACAAGGTGGCGCGCGACTTCGACGCGCTCATCGAGGACCTGGACGAGGGGAAGACCATCGCGGCGGAGGCCCTGCTCCAGGACAACGTGCGGCGCATGGCCGAGCAGTACCCGCGGGTCCTCTTCCAGCTCGACCCCGCCCAGGTCGCCGACCTCACCACCCGGCTCCGCGCCGAGCTTGGACGCTCCGACGGGGACGCGGCCGCCCTGCTCCAGCAGTTCCTCACCGTGGACGACACCAACGCCCGCGCCCGCCATACCCGCTTCTACGAGCTGATCGGCCCCATGATCCGCCTGTACGAAGCTCCGGTGGGAGAGGTCATGACGGTGCGGGCCTTCACCCGGTCTGGCTACATCCGGTCGGTCCAGGTGATGGTGTACGGGACCTTCGAGTTCCAGGGGCTCGAGTCCTCCGACCTGGCCAGCGCCACCAACCTCACCGACCTGGTCACCTTCCGGCTCCTCTACGGGAAGATGACCGAGGCGCAGAAGGCGGAGCTGACCGGGATCCGGGCCCGCGCCGAGGTGCGCGAGGTCTCCCGCGAGAACGCGGAGGACGCGCTGTTCGGCGGGGGAGACGAGGCCGAGGCCGTCGCCGAGGCGCCGGTGGCGGGAGCGGGCGACGCCTTCGCCATCGCCGAGGCGGTCCGCGCCGCGCCGGCCTCCGATGCGGTCTCCGATCGGGTGGACCCGAGGGACTTCCGGCAGGGGCTGGCGCTGAACGCCGCCGTGCTCTTCGAGGACGGGGTGTCGGTGGACGCCGGCATCGCCGCGGTCCAGTCGGCCCTCGACGCGGCCGGGCTGAACCTCCGCACGGTGGACTGGCAGACCGCGGCGGGGATCGTGGGCCAGCTCATCCTGGTGCTGCGGGTGGTCCTCTGGGTCGCGATCTTCATCATCTTCCTGGTGGCCCTGTTCATCATCAACAACTCGATGGTGATGACCACGCTGGAGCGGGTCACCGAGATCGGGACGATGCGGGCCATCGGGGCCCGCCGGAGCTGGGTGACCGGGCTGTTCCTCACCGAGACCGTCGTGCTCGGGACGGTGGCCGGCGGGCTGGGCGCGGGGATGGCCGTGGCCTTCCTGCTCTGGCTCGGCCAGGTCGGTATCGGGGCGCCCATCGACGTGATGGTGCTCCTCTTCGCCGGCCCGCGCCTGTACCCCGTGATCACCCTCGGCAACGTGCTCTTCGGCCTCGCCTCGGTCGTGGGGGTCAGCCTCCTGTCCACACTCTACCCGGCCGTCCTCGCCGCCCGCGTCCAGCCCGTGGTCGCGATGACCCAGAAGGAGTGACCCGATGCGCCTGCTCCTGCCCATCGCCCTGCGCAACCTGATCCAGGCTCGACGTCGCAACGGCATCCTCGGCTCGGCGATCGCGCTGGTGACCCTCATGCTCGTCCTCCTCATGGGGATGAGCCGGGGCATCCACGACAACCTCGTCACCGCCGCCACGAACCTCTCGGCCGGTCCGGTCAACGTCGCGGGCTTCTACAAGATCACGCCGGGCAGCGTCGCCCCGGTGCTCACCGGCGCCACGCGGATCCGGGAGATCGTCGAGGCGAACGTCCAGGGCCTGGACTACGTGCTCGAGCGGCACCGCGGCTTCGGGAAGCTGGTCAGCGAGGTGGGGTCGGTGCAGACCGGCCTCTCGGGGATCCTCCCCGCCGAGGAGGGTCGGTTCTTCGCCACCCTCCAGCTCGCGCCCGAGTCCGAGTACCGGGATGGTGGCTCGGACGAGGTCAAGGGGGACCCGCGGCAGCTCGAGGAGCCCGACACCGTCGTGCTCTTCGTGTCCCAGGCCAAGCGGCTCGAGGTGGGCGTGGGGGACCGGGTCACCATGCAGACCGAGACCCTGTCGGGACGCAGCAACACCCGCGACCTCCGGGTCGTGGCGGTGGCGCGCGACCTCGGCCTGCTCTCCAGCTTCGTCATCTACACCAACAAGCAGGTGGTGCTGGATCTCTACCAGCTCGACGCCGACTCCACGGGCGCGCTCTGGGTGTACCTGAAGGACATCGAGCAGGCGCCGGTGGAGATGAACCGGTTGATGGAGGTGTTCGCCCGCGAGGGCTACACCGTCATGCCCCACGAGGGGAAGCCCTTCTGGATGAAGCTGGAGACGGTGGGCGGCGAGGACTGGACCGGTCAGCGCCTGGACCTCACCATCTGGGAAGACGAGGTCAGCTTCCTCACCTGGGTGATCGTGGCCTTCGACGGGCTCACCTGGGCGTTGACCGTGGTGATGGTGGCCATCATCGCGGTGGGCATCATGAACGCGATGTGGCAGTCGGTCCGCGAGCGCACCCGCGAGGTGGGGACCATGCGGGCGCTCGGGATGCAGCGGAACCAGGTTCGGACCTTGTTCCAGCTCGAGGCCGGCCTGCTCGGGCTCTTCTCCACCCTCGTCGGCGCCCTCCTGGGGACCGCGATCGCGGTGGGGGTGGACCTCGCCCACGTCTCCATCACCAACACCGCGGTGCAGGCCATCCTCCTCGCCGACACCCTGCACATCTCCGTGTCTCCCGCCGCCTTCGCCTCCGCGGTGGCGGCGCTCACCCTCTTCACCTCGGCGGCCGCGCTCTGGCCCGCGCTGCGCGCCGCCGGCCTCACCCCCGTCAAGGCCCTCCAGGCTTCGGAGTGATCATGTCGTTCCTCTTCGCCTCCCTCCTCGCCCTCGGGCTCGGCAGCACGCCGGCCCACGCCGCCCCGACCGCGGGCGACATGACGCAGATGTTGCAGGTGATCGACGACCGGCAGCGCAACAGCGGCGACTACAAGTCGCTCGTCTACATCGAGCAGAAGGAGAAGGACAAGTCGGACCTGGTGTACCAGGCGGTGGTGTACCGTCGCGACGCGTCGGACAAGCTCGTGATCCTGTTCACCGCCCCCAAGGAGGAGGCGGGCACGGGGTACCTGCGGGTGGACAAGAACCTCTTCTTCTACGACCCGAGCGTGGGCAACTGGGAGCGCCGCACCGAGCGCGAGCGGATCGGCGGGACCAGCTCCCAGCGCGCCGACTTCGACGAGTCCCGGCTCGCCGCCGAGTACGTCCCCACCTACGTCGGGCAGGAGACGCTGGGCAAGTACGCGGTCCATCACCTCAAGCTGGCGGCGGTCACCGAGGCCGACGTGGCCTACCCGGTGGTCGGGCTGTGGGTGGACGTGGCCAGCGGCAACATCCTCAAGCGTCAGGACTTCGCGCTCTCGGGCCGGCTGATGCGCACCACCTACTACCCGCAGTGGCTCAAGCAGTACTCCCCTTCCAAGGGGGGGGACGTCTACTTCCCGCGGGAGATCCGCATCTTCGACGAGGTCGAGAAGGCCAACTCCACGGTGATCGCCATCCAGCAGGTGGACCTCGCCGTCCTGGACGACTCGATCTTCACGAAGGCCTGGCTCGAGGCCAAGTCCCGATGATCGCGCTCCTCGCCTGGGCCCTGGCGGACGACTCCGAGCGGGACGAGGACGCGATGTTCGGCGAGGGGGAGAGCCCTCCGGCGACCGAGGCGCCCGCGACGGTCGGGCCGCCCGCCGAGGGCGACGCGGTCCTCGAGGAGGGTGTGACCCGCTCCGACGCGGCCATCGCCGCCCGCCTCGCCGAAGCGGCCGAGCGCTTCGCGGTGGGGGGCCAGAGCTACTTCCGGGTCTACGTGCCCGTAGCGGCGGAAACCCCGGCGGAGGACACGGCGGTGTCCCTGCCGGCCCTGCTCGACGTGTACCTGGACGCCCGGCCCAACGATCGCCTCCGGGCGTACGCACAGGGTCGCCTGTCCGCGGACTTCGCGCTGGAAGAAGGGGACGTGGACAGCTTCGGGAACGAGCTCCAGCCCACCGGCGTGGCGCTCGACCAGCTCTGGCTGAAGGGGGACGTGGCGCGCACCGCGTTCTGGACCTTCGGACGCCAGCGCATCAAGTGGGGGAGCGGGCGCTTCTGGAACCCCACCGACTTCGTCAACCAGGCCACGCTGGACCCGCTCGCCACCTACGATCTGCGCACCGGGGTCACCCTGGCGCGGGTGGACGTCCCGATCCAGAAGACCGGGACCAACGTGATCCTCGTCGGCAGCCTGGAGGGGGTCTCCACCTTCGAGGAGCTGGGCGGTGCGGTACGGGTGGAGCAGGTGGTGGGGCTGACCGAGCTGGCGCTCACCGCGGCCACCGGGCCGACGGTGCCGGTCCGCCTGGGCGCCGAGCTCTCCACCGCGCTGTGGCTCTTCGACCTGCGCGCCGAGGCGGCGGTCCGCCACGGGGACACCTCCACCTGGTGGGAGGGGGACCTCGACTACGACACGCTCACCTTCCCCACCGAGCGGGACCGATCCGACGACTGGATCCCGCAGGTGGTGGCGGGCTTCGATCTGCCGATCAAGATCGCGGATCAGAACTCGCTCACCGTGGGCGCCGAGGTGTTCTGGAACGACGCCGGGTACGACGACGCGGAGCTGTACCCCTGGTTGGCCTTCAACGGCGGGTTCACGCCCTTCTACCTGGGGCGCCTCTACGGCGGCGCCTACGTCTACCTCCCCGGCGCGGGCCGCCTCTCCGATCACTCGGTGACCGGCTCCTGGCTCGGCAACCTCTCCGACGGCTCCCACGTGGTGCGGGCGGACTACCGCGTCAACGTGCTCACCCGTCTGCAGCTCTCGGCCTCGGTGAACGGGCATCTCGGCGAGCCCGGCGAGTTCCGGCTCGCGGTGGACCCCATCCCCGGGGTGCTCCCCGACGGCATCCCGGCGCCGGTGGTGGACGTCCAGGTCGGGGCGCTGCTGTCCTTCTGAGCGGCTACTCGCCGAGCCGCCGGTAGCCGCCCCGCCAGTACAGGAGCGGGGGCCGTTCGTGCACCGCGACCTCCACCACCCGGCCCACGTACAGCGTGTGATCCCCGGCCTCCACCGCCGTCTCCAGGGTGCAGTCGATCGTGGCCAAGGCGCCCGCCAGGACGGGGGTGCCGCGGGAGGTCCGCTCCCAGCTCACCTGGAGCTGGGGATCCGGCCGGCCCGCGAAGTGCGCCGAGAGCGCCTCCTGGTCGGCCGCGAGCACCGAGACGGTGTACCCGCCGGCGCGCGGGGGAGCGGCGTGGAACTGCGCCCGCCGCGACACGGACACCAGCACCAGGGGCGGGTCCATCGACACCGAGATGAACGCCGACGCGGTCATGCCCTGCAGCCCGTCCGCGTGCTCCGCGGCCACCACGGTGACCCCGCTGGCGAAGCTGCCGAGGGCCCGGCGGAAGTCCTTGGGGTCCAGGCTCATGCGGTGCTATCCCGGGGCGGAGGGGGCTTCGGACAGGTAGAAGACGTCGAGGTGGGTGCGGTTCACGAGGGTGACCGGCGCGTGGGAGGGCTCGCCGAACGGGCCCATCTGCGCCACCGAGGTGTCGGTGACCGGGAAGAACTGCGAGCCCTCGCGCTGGAGCTTCGTCAGGTAGCCCAGCATGTCCGTGCGCTGGGTCAGATGCACATAGCCACGCACCTCGAAGCCGGCGACGGTGGCGAAGAACTCGTAGTGGTCCTTGCGCACGAAGAAGCTCACCCGCTTCCGGGGCGCCTCGTGCCGCTCCTCGGTGATCATGAGGAACAGGATGCTGGCCTTGGGCAGCACCGCCTTGTCGAGCGTCGCGACGGGCTCCCCCAGGTCGGCCGAGAGGTAGAGGCGCACCTCGGCGAGCTGCAGGTACTCGCTCTGCCGATCGTTCACGATGTCGAGCACGCGCCGTTCCTCGGTCGAGATCAGACCGGTGACCCAGTGCTCGCCCGCGACAAGCGCGATGGAGGTCCAATGCATTCGTCAGCCCACAGTGGCTGAGGCTTTAGCACGGCTGGCGCGCGTCCGCGCGCCTCCAGGCCGCTACTCGGTGGCGGTGCCCATGTCGTCGTAGGCGTGCTCGTAGGCGTAGATCAGCGCCGAGAAGTAGTCCTGCCGGTCGTAGAAGACGATCTGCATGTCCGAGTCCACCACCAGGACCGACGGGTACCCGTACACGTTGAGGTAGTCCACCCAGAGCATGTCCATGTCGCCGATGACCGGGATCTTGTCGTTCTCGAAGTCCTCCGCCCACGCGGTCAGGTCCTCTTCGGAGATCGACTGGCCGCTCGCGTCCGAGTCGAGGATGGTGATCCACTGGACGTCGCCGGCCGCCACCATGTCGGGCAGGTTGGCGATGGCGGGCTCCGACTCGTAGTCGGAGAAGAAGGAGCGGCGCCCCTCCATCCACTTGGCCATCTCGTTGCAGTAGTAGCACCACACGCCGGACAGGTCGATGATGGTGAGCTTGCCCTGGCCGCCGAAGTCGTAGAGGTCGACCTCGTCGCCGTACTGATCCGGCCCGACGAAGTGGGCGAGGGTCTTGCCGTCACGGGCCCGACCGTCGAAGCCCGGGTCCTCGTAGCTGTCCTTGTCAGGGTTGTACGGCCAGTAGCCGGTGTAGATCCGGGAGTCCGGATCCGTCGGGTCGGTGCCTTCGTTGAGCTCGGCGCTGTCCGAGTAGGTGTCGCCGTCGGAGTCCGCAGCGGTGCCGTCGGTCCCGAGGTCGAACTCCTCCTTGTCGGTCAGCCCGTCGGCGTCGGTGTCCGCGATGGCGGGGTCGGTGCCGAAGCTGGCCTCTTCCTCGTCGTTGAGGCCGTCGCCGTCGGTGTCGGGCGGACCGGGATCCTCGGTGTCCTTGCCGCCCGGGCCGGGCGTGGTGCAGCCGAAGAGGACGAAGGGGACGGAGAGGAGGAGGGCACGGACGAGCATGGGGAGCCTCGGTTGGCGGGCCCATTGTTCCACGCAGGACGCGAAGCCGCTACGGGTGGACGGCGCAGAGTTGACAGCGCTTTGTCAAGAGCTGGCGTCCGCCAGCCGAGGCCCGGGCGGTAGGGGCGGGGCGCGCCCCCCCCGGAGCAGGAGCGCGAGCCCGAGGTAGGTGGCGACCGTGGACGCGAAGGTGCGCCAGTCCGAGGAGGAGAGGTCCGAGCTCCCGTGCATCACCAGGAGGAGGACGCCCAGATCCTCGCCGGCGGCGCGCACCCGCACCAGGAGCGCGGAGTCGGCCTGCAGCGCGAGGAGGAAGGGGACGGTGTGGCGCTGCAGGGTGCGCGACCCGGGGACGGCGATGGGTCCGTCCTCGTCCGCCTCGTCGAGCAGCGCGTCCACCAGGTGGCCGTCCGGGACCCGGGGGCCCTCCCCGCGCGCGTTGAGCGCCGCGCCCACCGGGGCCAGCTCTCCGCGGCTGTCGCGCTCGTAGTAGGCGGCGAGCGCAAGGATGCCCGACTCCACGCAGCTGTCCAGCACCGCCCGGTAGAGGTCCCCCACCGGGCCCTTGCTCGCGTGGCGGGCGATGGATCCGAGCACCTCCCGTTCGGCGTCCGAGAGGGCGGCCGCGCGGGAGAGCTCGAGGTTGACGCTGGCGAGGCGCTCGGCGGTGCGGCGCATGCTCACGAGAAGCCGCGCGTCGCGGTCCACGATGGAGTCCGGGAGCGGCAGCGGGCGGCGGGTGGCCTCGCGGACGGCCGCCACCACCTCGGAGAGGGTCGGGGAGCGGCCTTCGATGTAGCGGGTCACCCCCATGTCGGCGGCGAGCTTCCGGGAGGTGGGGTCCACCACGAGCTGGGTGACGAGGAACACCGGCGTGGCGGCGAGATCGGGGTGGGCGCGGATCGCCTCCAGGACCGCGAAGCCGTCCGGCTCGGGCATGAGCACGTCGCAGACGATGGCGGACGGCAGCCTCGCCTCGGCCAGCGCGATCCCGCGGGCGCCGCCCAGCGCGGTCACCACGTTGAACCCGGCTGCCTTCAACCGCACCTCGGTCAGCATCAGGTTCCGCGGCTCGTCGTCGATCACCAGCACCAGCGGCGCGTCGGGCGGGGCCTCGCCCAGGATGGGCTCGATGAGCCGGGCCAGGCCCGAGCGGACCAGGGGCCGGAAGGCCACGGTCGCGCGGCAGTCGGCCACCAGGATCGGGTCGGGGTTCGAGCCGAACGCCGCGATCGCGATGAGCGTGGCGTCGGGGGCGCGCTCGCGCGCGGCGCGCAGCAGGGCGGACCCGTTGGGCAGGGAGAGGTCCACCACCACCACGGCGTCCCCCGCTTCGTCGAGCCCCTGCTCGGCCGCCTCGGGGGCGAGCTCCACCACGGGCAGGCGGTAGTTCTCCGCGGTGCGGCGGACGGTCTGCATCAGGGCCGGGTGGACGACCGCGTAGACGGTGCGGCTCATGGGGGGGTGTCCCGGGACGTGGGGGAGACGGGGAGACCACAGCGCGCGAGGGCGCGGTCCAGGTCCTCGATCCGGACCGGCTTGCGCAGCACCGCTCGCACCTCCGGGCTGGCGTCGGTGGCGACCCCGCGGGCCCCGGTCACGAGGAGGATGGGCAGGAAGGCCAGCCCGGGGAGCTGGTGGAGGGAGCGCGCCAGGTCGATGCCGCTCATGTCGGGCAGGACGAGGTCGATGAGCGCCAGGTCCACCGCGCGGGACCCGATCACCTCGAGCGCGGCCTCGCCCGTGTCGGCGGGCAGGACCTCGACGTGGTGCCGCGCCAGGGCGTCGGCGTAGAACCGTGCGGCCTCCGGGTCGTCCTCGACCACGAGCACGGTGCCGGCCGCCCCCGGGAGCACCGGCGTGGTCGGGTTGGTGGGGACCCGGGGGAGGCGGGGGAGCACCGCGAAGAAGACGGCCCCGCTCGGCGAAGCCGGGCGCACCCCCACCCGGCCGCCCTGGGCCTCGACGATGTGCCGGGTCAGCGCCAGCCCGATGCCCACGCCGGACTCCTGGCCCGGCGGGCGTTGCCCGGACACGGCGCCGCCCAGCTGCTGGAACTCGTGGAACAGCCGCGGCAGCTCGGCGGGCGGGATGCCGGGACCGTTGTCCTCCACCTCGAGCCGGAGGTGGTTCGGACCGTCCGGGCCGACGCGGACCACCAGGCTCCCGCCTGGGGGCGTGTAGCGCGCCGCGTTGGAGAGGTAGTTGTAGAGCACCTGCCGCAGCCGGGTGGGGTCCAGGCGTACGCCTTCGACCGGCACGACCTCCACCCGGAGCGTGTGGCCGGCGCTGACCGCGGCGGGGCGGAAGCCCTCCCCGGCGGACCGCACCAGCTCGGCGACGTCCACCGGCTCGGGGCGGAACTCGAGCCGGCGCAGCTCGGCCCGGTTCAGGTCGAAGACGTTGTCCACGAGCTGGAGGAGGTGCCCCGAGGCGGCCTGGATCTCGGCGCGCAGGCGGGCGTCGTCGGCCGGGGCGATCGGCCCGGCCAGGAGGTCGGCGATGGAGCTCACCGCCCACGCGGGCGTCCGCAGCTCGTGGGCGATGCGCGCGAGGAAGAGGCTCTTCAGGCGGTGGGCCTCCTCCTGGGTCGTCGCGTGGGCGTGCACCTCGGCCTCGCGCCGCCGGGTGGCCTCCTCCTGGCGCTTCGAGGTGACGTCGCAGAGGCGCACGGCGTAGCCGGAGGTCTCGCCCCGCGCGCCGCGGGTGACCCTGACCTGCTCGTCGGCCAGGAACAGCGTCCCGTCCTTCTTCCGCCGCCACCCCTCGGTCTGGTGACCGGCCCGGGCGGCCTCGGCCAGCACGCGGTCCGGAAGAGCGTCCTCCCGGTCCATGCGGCTGAAGAGGATCGCGTACGGCTGGCCCAGCGCTTCGGCCTCGGTGTGTCCGAGCAGCGCCTGGGCCGCCGCGTTCCAGGTGAGGAAGCGCCCGCCCTGGTCCAGCAGGACCCGGACCTCGTCCTCGAACCCCTCCAGGAGCGACCGGCAGCGCTGCTCCGACCGGGCGAGATCGGCCTGCGCCGCGGCCCGTCCCGCGGCCTCGTCGCGAGCGCGGTGCCAGGCGACCCCCAGCGCCCAACCCGAGGCCGTCAGGCCGGCGCCGTAGGGGAGGAGGGCGGCGGGGAGGGGCGCCCAGCCCAGGGCGAGCAGGCCGAGGAAGGCCGCGGTGGCGAGCCCGAGCGCGGCCACCGTCCAGGCCAGGCCACGGGCGCGGGCCCGCGCGGGCGTGTCTTCGTCCGGCGTGGCGCGGGCGGACCCCATCCGATCCGCTAACCGGCGGCGGGCCCGGAGGGCCGGAAGCGGCGCAGGCGGAGCGCGTTGGTGACCACCGACACCGAGGAGAGCGCCATCGCGGCCGAGGCCACCATGGGCGAGAGGAGGCCGAGGGCGGCGACCGGGACCGCGACCACGTTGTAGGCGAGGGCCCAGAAGAGGTTCTGGCGGACCACGCGCAGGGTGGCGCGGGAGAGCTCCACGGCGGTGGCCACGCGGTCCAGGTCGCCGTTCACCAGCACCATGCCGGCCGATCCGAGGGCGACGTCGGTGCCGGAGCCCATGGCGAAGGAGACATCGGCCGCGGCGAGGGCGGGGGCGTCGTTGACCCCGTCCCCCACCATCCCCACCACGGCTCCTCCGGCGCGCCGGGCCTCGATCATGGCCCGCTTGTCGGCGGGCCCCAGGCCGCCGTGTGCCTCGTCCAGGCCGAGCTCGGCGGCGACGGCGGCGGCCGCGGCGGGGTGGTCTCCGCTGGCCAGCACCAGCCGCAGCCCGAGGGCGCGTAGCCGGGCCACGGCCGCCCCGACCCCCGGTCGGAGTGGGTCGGCCACGCCGAGCACCCCCAGGGGGCCCGAATCGTCCGCCACGTAGACCAGGCAGCGGCCGCGGGCGACGAGCTCCTGCGCCTGGGCCTCCAGCTCGGGGCTCCCGGCCCACGAGGGGCCGCCCGCGCGGACGTTGTGCCCGTCCACCTCCGCGGCCACCCCCCGGCCCGCCTCGGCCCGGAAGCCCCGCGCGTCGGGGAGCGGCCCGTGGCCGTCGGCCTCCCAACGGGACCGGACCGCCACCGCGAGCGGGTGCTCGGAGTAGCGCTCGGCCCCGGCGGCGGCGCGGAGCAGGGCGGGGGCGTCCCGGCCCGGGGCGGGGAGGAGCTCGGTCACGGTGGGGGCACCCTTGGTGAGCGTCCCCGTCTTGTCGAGGAACAGGACCTGCAGCGCGCGGGCACGCTCCAGGGTGGGGGCGTCCCGGACCAGGATGCCGAGGTCGGCGGCGCGTCCGGTGCCGGCCATGATCGCCGTGGGCGTGGCCAGGCCGAGCGCGCACGGACAGGCGATCACCAGCACCGCCACCGCGTGGGAGAGGGCAACTTCGGGCGCCGCGCCCACCGCGATCCAGCCCAGCCCGGTGAGCAGGGCCGCGACCAGGACCATGGGGACGAAGCGGGCGGACACGCGGTCGGCGAGCCGTTGGGCCTCGGCCCGGCTGCCCTGCGCCTCCTCCACCATCCTCACGATGCGTTCGAGGGTGGCGTCCTCGCCCACCGCGGTGGCTTCCACCACGAGATGACCGCCCCGGACCACCGACCCGCCCACCACCCGGTCCCCCGGGCGGCGCCGGACGCCCAGGCTCTCCCCGGTCATCATCGACTCGTCCACCGCGCCTTCGCCTTCGCGCACCACCCCGTCCACCGGCAGCCGCTCCCCGGGGAGGACCACCACGCGGTCGCCCCGGCGCACGGCCTCCATGGGCAGGGTGCGCTCCTGGCCGTCCCGTTGCACCCGGGCCACGGTGGGGGCGAGCTCGGCGAGGAGGCGCACGGACTCGCCCGCCCGGCCGCGCGCGCGCGCCTCGAGCCAGCGCCCGAGGAGGATGAGCGTCACGATGACCGCGCCGGTCTCGAAGTAGAGCCCGTGGCCCCCCTGGAGCAGGGCGCCCATGGACGCGGCCCAGGCGGCGCCGGCCCCCAGGGCGACGAGCGTGTCCATCGAGGCCGTGCCGTGGCGGAGCTGCCGCAACGACGCGGTGTAGAAGGGGGCGCCGGCGACGAAGACCACCGGGGTGGCGAGGATGGCCTGCAGCCATGCGGTCTCGTGCCACATCGCCATGCCCATGACCACCACGGGAGCGGTGAGCACCGCGGCGGCGATCCAGCGGCGGCGGAGCGCCTCGAGGTGCGCCCGCTCCCGCTCCACCAGCGCGTCGGCCCGCGCCGAGGCCGGGGGCAGCGGGTCGTAGCCGGCCTTCCGCACCGCCTCGAAGAGCTGCTCCCAGGTGACCGACCCGCTGACCGTGGCGCGGTGCGTGGCGAGGTTCACCTGGGCCACCTGCACCCCGGGCACGCGCGCGAGCGTCCGCTCCACCCGCGTGGAGCAGGAGGCGCAGGTCATCCCGTCCACGGGGAAGCTCACCGAGGCGGGGATCGGTCCGGTCGGCGCCGACATCCTTCCAAGCTATGCACCGCGTCGATGTACGCCCGCTCGGTCCTCGTGGTCCGTCCCGCCTGCTTCGGGTGGTCGGCCGACACCGCGGCCACCAACGGCTTCCAGCAGCCGCCCTCCGCGGGGGAGGACGTGGCGGGCCGGGGGCGGGCCGAGCTGGACGGGGTGGTGGCGGCGCTCCGCGCCGAGGGGGTGCGGGTGGAGGTGCTCGAGGACCGCCCCAGCCCGGTGTGCCCGGATGCGGTCTTCCCGAACAACTGGTTCTCCACCCATCCCGACGGGACGGCGTTGCTCTACCCGATGGCGCCCCCCAGCCGTCGCGCCGAGCGGCGGCCCGAGGTGGTCGCCGCCCTGCCCGGGGTGCGCCGCCTGGTGGATCTCTCCGCGCTCGAGGCCGCCGGCGCCTTCCTCGAGGGCACGGGCAGCCTGGTCATGGACGTGGTCCGGGGGCGGGCATGGGCTTGTCGGTCCCCTCGCACCACCGACGCGGGCCTCGACGCCTGGGTGCGGGCCTCCGGGATGGTGGTGCACCGCTTCGACGCCGCCCTGGACGGGGCGCCGGTCTACCACACCAACGTGCTCCTCGCGCTCGGCCCCGACTGGGCGGTGCTCGGGGAGGAGCTCGTCCACCCGGCCGACCGCGCTCCGCTCCGGGCGTCGCTCGCGTCCACCGGCCGCGAGGTCTTGCCGCTGAGCGCCGCCGAGGTGCGCGCCTACGCCGGGAACCTGCTCGTCCTGGAAGGCGCCCACGGACCTGTCACCGTGGCGAGTCGCACCGCCGCGGACGCGCTCGGGCCCCGGTTGGCCAGGCTCGGGCGCGTGTGCGTAGTGGACATCCCCACCCTCGAGCGGGTGGGGGGCGGCAGCGCGCGCTGCCTGCTCGCGGAGCTCTGGACCGGGTAGGCGAGCCCACCCGGTCGGACATCGAGCCGCGAACGCCGGACGTCGAGGCTGACCGGCTCAGGGGCTCGGGGCCGCGCTCGCGGCGGCCGCCTCGAAGCTGGCCAGATCCAGGGTCCCGCCGTGGGCGTTCACCAGCTTCGCCTTGGCCAGCTCGAGCTGGGCCTCCGCGAGGCGCTGCTTGGACTGCGCGAGCGCCAACCCGGCCTCTGCGAGCTCGACCTCGCGGCCGGCCGCGCCGACGTCGTACTTTTCGATGTCCACCGTGGCCTTGACCACCTCGACCGAGCTCGCCGCGGCCTCGACGTCCTTCTTCCCCGCGTCCGCGGCCAGCTTGACCTCGTCCTTCTCCTGCCGGATGGACTCGGCGGCGGCGTCCACCGCCTTCTTCTTGGTGTCCACGACGGCCTTGGCGTCGTCCACCTTCGCCTTCGCGGTGGAGATGCCCGCCTTCGCTTCCTTCACCGCCTGCTTGGCCGCCTTCACCGCCGCCTTGGCCGCGGAGACCTTCCCCGCCGCGCCGCCTTCTTCCTCGACCTTGGCCACGGCGACACCCGCCTTCGCCGCGTCGAGATCGGCCTTCTTCTTGTCGAGGTTGGCCTTCGCGAGGTCGACCCCGTTCTTCGCCGCGTCCACCTCGGCCTTGGCGACATCCACCGCCGACTGGGCCTCGTCCTTGGCCCGCTTCGCGGCGTCCACGTCCGCCTTCGCGTCGCCCACGGCCGCCTTGGCCTCCTGGCGCGTGGCGGAGAGCGAGTCCTTCGCGGCGGCGACCTCGTTCTTCGCCTGGCCCACGTCGGCTCCCTCGGCCTTGCGGGTGCTGCGAGCGGCGTCCAGCGCGCCCTTGGCCTCGTCCACCGCCTTGGTGGCCGCGGCGAGCTCGGCGGTCAGCGCGTCGAGCTGGACGTGCTCCTCCACCGGAACCAGGCCCCACGCCTCCTTCGACACGGAGGGACCGGCCCAGGCCGGCAGGACGAGTGCGAGAACGAGAGACAGCATCGGGATTTTCCTCCGCTCCCCTGCTAACCACCGCGGACGACGCGGGCCTTTCGTCGGGCTCTCGCGGGTGCTCAGGGGCGGGTCAGGGCGTCCTTGCAGCCCTTCGTCCGCGCGTCCTCCCAGGCCGCCCGGCAGATCCCCTCGGGGTCGTCCGCCGGGCAGGGCGCTCCGTGGCAGGCCAACGCGTGCCCCACCGCCTGCTCCCCCCAGAGCCGCACCGAGGGGTCCACCGCGGGCATCCGCGGCCAGATCTCCAGCGCCGCCTCGACGGAGGGCTCGGCCCCCTCCCAGCTCTGGGCGGCGTGGAAGGCGCACTCCCGCACGTACCTGCCCGCCCGCAGGCAGCGGGTCAGCTGGTGCGGCAGGTCCGCGTCCCGCCAGCGGTCCACCGCCTGGAAACGGCAGTCGTCGTCCAGGCAGACGTCCACCAGCGCGTCGGACGCGGCCACGAGCGCCTTGTCGCGGACGAGCACCCCGAGCCCACCCGGGGTGTCCTTGCGGCCGAGGCGGGTGAGTTGCCCGCCCACCCAACGGGTCCTACAGTCGGCCTCCCAGGCGCCGGCCTCGCCGCAGATGGCCTCCACCTCGCCCGGGTCCACCCCGCGGATCCGGGTCGCGAGGCAGTAGCCCCAGGCTTCCGGGTCGCCCCGATAGGACGCGCAGGACGCCCGCGGGTCGCCCGCATCCCCCGGGGGAGGGGGCGCGGGCCGTCCCGGGGGGTCCCCGCAGGCCAGGAGGAGCGCGAGGAGCGTCACTGGGGGCGATCCAGGTGAACGGCCGAGAGGTGCCGCTCACACGTGGGGCGGTCCAGCGGCTCGACGAAGTCGCACAGGCGGCCCGCCTGGACCCGGTTGGTGTCCATCCGGTTCTGGCGGATCCAGAGCTCCACGGTCAGCCCACGCTCCACCGGATCGTGGATGCGGCCGATCCGCTCCACGGCCCCGTCCACGTCGGTGGGGGGGAGCGCGAGCACCTCGTCACGCAGCGCGTGGTCGGAGGAGCGCGACGCCGCGCAGGCGAGGAGCAGCAGGCCCAGCATCCCGCCAAGGTGCCCCTGGGACCCCACCCGGTCAACCGCTTTCCGCCCCTCCGGCGGAGGGAGCGAACGGAGGGCTCGGGGCACACAGGACGGATACGGAGCCGGATGCGACCCTTCGTCCTGGATGATCTGGCCCGAGTGCTCACCCCCGTGGACCCCCAGGGGTGGGGGCCCGACGTGGTGTACGTCCTGAAGGGGGTGGACCCGGTGTCCCGCAAGGGCTGGAGCCACCTCTGGCGCGTGCCGCTGGCCGGTGGGGTGCCGGTGCAGCTCACCCGCGGCGCCGTGGCCGATCACGCTCCGGTGGCGGACCCCGGGGGGCGCTTCCTGCTCTTCCTCTCGGACCGCGGCGGGACCACCCAGCTCTGGCGCCTGGACCGGGATGGCGGCGAACCCCGGCGTCTCACCGCCTTCCCCGACGGTGGCCTCGGCTCGCCGGCGCTGTCCGCGGACGGGAAGCGTGTCGCCCTGGTCTACACCCCCGGCGTGGCCCCGGACGCGGCCCCGCTGCTCGCCGCCGAGCTCGTGGACGGCGTGGATCCGGACCTGGGACCCGAGGTCGCGCCGGCCGCGGACACCGCCCCCACCGCGCTCACCAAGGGCGAGCCCCGCGCCCGGGTGTACGTGCGGGTGCGCAACCGGCTGGACGGCAAGGGGTGGGAAGGTCCGGCCCGGGACCAGCTCTGGGAGGTGGACGTGGAAACGGGGGCGGCGCGGCGGCGGGCCGCGGGTCCGTGGGCCTGGGGGCCGCCGGTGTGGCTGCCCGACGGGTCCCTGGTGGCGCCCCGCTCGGCCGTTCCGCAGGGCGACCGCGACCCGACGCGCAACGAGCTGGCGCGGGTGGCGCCCGACGGCGTGGTCACCGAGCTTCCCCGGCCCGAGGGGGTCGCCGGGCCCGCGTCCGTGTCGCCCGACGGCCGGACGGCGGCGTGGATCCACCAGTGGGCCGACGACCTCTGGGGCACCCGGAACGCGGTGCCGGCGACGATGCCGGTGGCGGGGGGAGAGGTCCGGCTGCACGAGGGCGCCCTGGACCGACCGGCGGGGGATCTCACCCTGGACGACCTCGCGGGCGGCGCCTTCGCCGAGCTCCCACCCCGCTGGCGCGGGGAGGAGCTCGTGGTCCCCTTCACGGACCAGGGCTCGGTGCGCCTGCGGGGCATCGGGCCTGCCGGGGGCCGCTGGCTGACCCGACCGGGGTGGAGCGCGGGCTTCGCCACGGTGGTCGGGGAGTCTCTGGTGGCGGTGGCCACCTCGGCGGGCGGCTTCGCCGAGGTCGCGGTGGTCTCCGCCGACGGGGGGTTCCGGGCGCTGACCGCGCACAACGCGGCGCTCACGGCCGAGGTCGAGCCGCGGGCCCCCGAGGAGGTGCACATCCCGGGTCCGGGCGGCGCCGTCCACGGTTGGTTCCTGGCCCCGCGCGGCACGCCGACGGGTGGGGCCGTGCTCTACGTGCACGGTGGCCCCCACGCCAACTACGGCGCCCGGCTCTTCTTCGAGATGGCCTGGCTCGCGGACCAGGGTTGGGCGGTCCTGTGGACCAACCCGCGCGGCAGCACGTCCTACGGGGAGGCCTGGTGTGGGGCGATCGACGGCGCCTGGGGTGGGGTGGACCGCGACGATCTGCTCGCCGCCGCCCAGTGGCTCGCCGCCCGTCCCGGCGTGGACCCGACCCGGCTCGGCCTCGCGGGCGGTTCCTACGGTGGCTGGATGAGCCTGCACCTCGCCGGGACCGGCGCGCCCTTCGCGGCCTACGCCGCGCAGCGCGGCCTCTTCGACTGGTCCTCCGACTACGGCGAGGGCGACTTCGGGTACATCACGCCGGACCTCTTCCAGGGTCGGTATCCCTGGCAGGCCCCCGAGCTGTACCTGGCCCAGTCGCCCATCCGCCTCGTGGACCACGTCACCGCGCCCTTCCTGGTGATCTGCCAGGAGGGCGACATGCGGTGCGAGGAGGGGCAAAGCCTCGCAGTGTTCAACGCGCTGCGCGATCGGGGCGTCCCCACCGCGCTGGTGGTATACCCCGAGGAGGGGCACGGCATGATGCGCGCGGGCCGGGTGGACCGGCGCATGGACGCGATGCGACAGATCGACGGGTGGTTCAGGCGCTGGCTGCGCTGAGCCGTCGCGGGCGGGACGCGGCCGTCTCCGCGCCGTGACCTGCCCGCGTGGCTACGTGGCCCCATGCCCCACGTCCCCTACCGCCCCGCGCGCCTCTCCCCCGAGGAGGGCCTCGCCCGTGGCCTGCGCTTCGGTGACCACCTCCGTACCCGGCGCTCGGTGCGAGACTTCTCGGCGGACCCGGTCCCGCGGGCCCTCGTCGAGCAGGCGATCCGCGTGGCCGCGTCCGCCCCCTCCGGGGCGAACATGCAGCCATGGACCTGGGTGGCGGTGTCCGACCCCGCCACCAAGCGTCGCATCCGTGAGGCCGCCGAGGCGGAGGAGCGGGCCTTCTACGGTGGACGCGCCCCCGAGGCCTGGCTGCAGGCCCTCCTCCCGCTCGGCACCACCTGGCAGAAGCCCTTTCTCGAGACGGCGCCCTGGCTCGTGGTCCTCTTCGCCCGTCGCTCCGGCGCGGACGGGCGCAAGCACTACTACGTCACCGAGAGCTGCGGCATCGCGGCCGGCTTCTTCCTCGCCGCCCTCCACGAGATGGGGCTCTGCACGCTGACCCACACCCCGTCCCCCATGCGCTTCCTGGGCACGCTCCTCGACCGACCCGCCCACGAACAGGCGCTCCTGCTGCTGCCGGTGGGCTACCCCGCGCCGGAGGCCGAGGTCCCCGACATCGAGCGCAAGCCCTTCGGAGAGGTCGCCCTCTTCGTCGAGGCTCCGTCGCCGCCCGCCGCCTCCTCCGGCCCGTCGGTCTCAACCTCCGGGTCCGCTCCGAAGTAGAGCCGTCGCATCATCTTCCGGTGCGCGATGAGGGGGTGGTCGTAGCGGGTCAGGCGCATGCCCCGCAGGTCGAAGGGGGTGTCCGCGACGTTCCGGATGAACGCGGCGTCGAGTCCGATCTCCCTCGCGCCGAGCCAGCCGGCCGCGTACTTCACCACGGGTGAGGCCGCGCGCATCCACCCGCCGGCGATCTGCACGAAGAGGAACGAGTGGTACACGGTCACGGTGGGGGTCTCGGGCACCATGTAGATGCAGAACCGGGCGGCGAGGGGACGCCGAACACCGGTGACCGGGTCCGACCAGGACAGGGTGTAGATGCTGTGGACGGGGTCGAAGCGGGTCACCCAGTCGTTGTGGAAGGCGTCGCCCGCCTTGACTCCGAGCAGCGGCAGGAAGGGGCTGGGTCGCTGGGGGGCGTCGTAGGTGACGTGGGTGTGGTCCGCGGCGGGGGTGAAGCCGAAGCGCACCTTGTCGGCGTCGGAGGCCTGCCAGCCGAGCACCTGGTGGACCCAGGGGGTGTGCTCGTTCTCGGTGAAGTTGTCGAGGCAGACGTGCAACGGCGCCTCGAAGCGGACGGTGCGGTGGCCGGCGTACTCCCAGCCTTCCCAGCCCAGCGCCGGGGCGGGGGCGTCCGCCGCGGTCGCGATCCAGAGCACGCCGAGGTGCTCGACCACCCGCAGCGCCGCGACCCGGCAGTTGGGCAGGCCCGGCACGTGCGGGCTGTCGCCCGTCCCGTCGGGGCCGAAGTGCCAGCCGTGGTAGGGGCAGGCGAGGCGCCCGTCCGGGCGTACCCGGCCGGCGGAGAGCGGGGCGAGGCGGTGGGCGCACCGGTCGGCCACGCCCTGGGGGCGACCCTCGGTGTCCCGCCAGAGCGCCCAGGGCCGACCCCCCAGGACCACCCGGGCGGGGGAGCGTCCGAGGGCATCGGCGGCGAGGACGGGGTGGAAGTGGCGGTCGATCCCGGCGGGCAGGTCCATGGGCACCTCCGTCCGAGTACGAACGGTGGGCGCGAACGGCCCGGTCGCCGGGTATCCTCACGCGATGATCCCCCTCCTGCTCGCGTCCGCGTGCGCACCCGCCCCGGTGAAGTTCTCCGACGACAGCGTCCCGACCGCTGAGACGGACACCGACACGGACACCGATACGGATGCGGACTCCGACACGGACGCCGACACCGACACCGACACCGACACCGGCCCGGACCCGGGCGGGGACTGGGTCCAGGGCGTAGAGGTCGCGGTCCACGAGGACGTCCACACCCTGCTGGTGGTGAGCTGGACCCAGGCGCGTCCCGCGAGCCGCACCTGGGTGGAGTACAGCTTCGAGGGCGAGACCTGGGAATCCCCCGTGGTGGCGCGCGAGGCCGGCGAGGCGCAGCAGGTGCTCCTCGGCATCCCCGCCGAGATGCCGGTGGACGTGCGGGTGTACGCCGCCGAAGGCGGGGATCCCTTCGTCTCGCCGGTGGTCCCGGCCGAGACCGGCACCCTGCCGGAGGACCTGCTCTCGCCGACCGTGACCGTGTGGGACGAGGCCCTGGCTTCGCCCGAGCGGTGGATGCTCGGCACGATCGACGTGGGCGAGAACTGGTACTACGGGCCCTACTACGTGTTCCTCCTCGATCGGCAGGGTCGGTACGTCTGGTACTGGGAGGTGCCGGACGGGCGGGGGTCGCTCTACGCCCAGCCCGGTTGGGATGGGAGCCACATCCTGGTCGACGCCAACGCGCAGTACGCCTGGTACGCCGATCACGCGGGCTACTTCCGCCTGAGCCTCGACCTCTCCCGCGCGGACGAGTACGTCGTGCCTCACTACGGTTTCGCGGCCGACGAGTACTCCGACGGCTCCATGCTCTTCGAGAGCCGGGCCGACAACCAGTACCACCTGGCCCGGCACGACCCGGACGGCACGGTCACCCAGCTCTGGGACTGCACGCCCTACTTCGTGTCCATCGGCGCGAATCCGAGCACCTGCTCCCCGAACACCATCGTCTGGGACCCGGACCGAAACACCGTGTTGTGGTCCATGTACCGGGTGGACACCGTCCTCGAGATCGACCTCGACACCGGGGAGGTCCTCAAGCAGTTCGGGCAGCTCCCCGGGGGCTGGACCTTCGACCCGGTCGAGAGCACGGTGGACTACCAGCACTACGTGAACTGGACCCCGGACGGGACGCTCATCGCCTCGACCCACTACTACGGGGAGCGGGGGGAGCAGCGCACCTGGGAGTACGAGGTCGACGAGGCGACCCAGACGCTCACGCGGGTCTGGGGCTTCGGGGAGACGGTGGATCACTACGCGGACTACGCCGGCGAGGCGTGGCGGCTCCCGAACCGCAACACCATGATCGGGTACGGCGTCGACGGGGTCCAGCTGGAGGTCACCTACGACGGCGAGATCGCCTGGCAGGTGGAGTGGCCCAGCCGGCCCAACACGCACCTCATCGGGCACATGAGCCTCGTCGACGACCTCTACGCCTTGAACGGGCAGTAGTCCCCCGTCACCCCGGTTCGTGGTAGGGTCGGGTCTCACCGAGGGGTTCGGCCCATGTCCAAGCTGCGGTTGGCGATGATGGTGGTTGGCGGAGGGGTGGCGCTGGTCGGGATCGCGGTGGGAGCGGCGGTGGCGTACGCGGCGTCCACCGCGGACGCCAAGCTCCAATTCCCCGACACGCCGAACCCGGCCGTGCAGGCCTCCACCGACCCCGAGGTGATCGCGCGGGGGCGCTACCTCGTGCACGGGCCCGCGCACTGCGCGCAGTGCCATTCCACCGACGATCGGGACCACCCCGAGAAGATCGCGGACAGCCCGCTCACCGGTGGCCTCGCCTTCGAGATGGGCCCGCTGGGCACCCGCTACGCGGTCAACCTGACCCCGCACGCCACCGGCATCGGCGGGCTGTCGGACGCACAGGTGGCGCGCACCATCCAAACCGGGGTCACCCACACCGGCGAGCTCTCGTTCTTCATGTTGTTGTCGGCGGCCAAGCCCGCGGACGAGGACGTCACGGCGATCATCTCCTACCTCCGGAGCCTCCCGCCCGCCGAGAAGGCGGTGCCCTCCGGTGAGTGGTACCTCTTCGGGAAGGTGCTCCTCACCTACGCCTTCGCTCCGATGGAGCCGGTCTCCACGCCTGGTCCCCGCTACGTCCCGGAGGGCCCCGAGCCCAGCGTGGAGCGGGGGCAGTACCTTTCCGACTCCGTGGCGCTCTGCTCCACCTGCCACACCGAGGCCGATCCCACCTCCTTCCGGCCGGTGGGGCCCAAGGCGGGGGGCAGCCTGCCCGATCCGAGCCACGGAACGGACACGCACATGGAGTTCGTGGCGCCGAACCTCACCTCGCACGCCACGGGGATCACGGGCCAGCTCGACGAGGAGGCCTTCGTCCAGCGCCTGCGCGCCGGTCGCGGGTACGCCTCGTCGATCATGCCCTGGGAGAACTTCGCGAACCTCACCGACGGCGACGCGCGCTCCATCTACCGGTACCTCAAGTCGCTCCCCCCGGTGGACCAGGACCGCGGCCCGACCTACCGCACCGCCGGCTGGAAGCCGGGCGATCCCTCCGGGGCGTAGTCGAGGCCCTACGGGGCCGACTCCGGAGGGCTGGCTCGGCGGAGTAGATTCCGGCGATGCCCGCCACCCAGCACCACACCGTCTGCAATCGCGACTGCCCCGATGCGTGTGGCATCCTCGCCACGGTGGAGGACGGGCGCATCACCCGGCTCCAGGGGGACCCTGACCACCCCGTCACCCGGGGCTTCCTCTGCTACCGGACCGGGCAGTTTCTCCACACGCAGTACCACCCGGACCGCCTCACCACCCCCCTGCTGCGGAAGGGTGGGGCGCTGGTCCCGGTGGGGTGGGACGAGGCGCTGGACTTCGTCGCCACGCGGCTCCTCGCCATCCGGGCCGAATCCGGGCCCGCGGCCCTGTTCCACTACCAGAGCGGGGGCTCCCTCGGGGCGCTCAAGGGGCTGACCCAGCGGCTCTTCGATGCGTTCGGCCCGGTGACGGGGAAGGTGGGGGACATCTGCTCCGGGGCGGGCGACGCGGCGCAGGACACCGACTTCGGCGAGCGCGACAGCCACGACCTCTTCGACCTCCTCCACAGCCGGCACATCCTCCTTTGGGGGAAGAACGTGGCCGTGTCGAGCCCGCACACCGCGCCCGTGCTGAAGGACGCCAAGGCGCGGGGGGCCCGGCTGGTGTTGGTGGACCCGGTCCATCATGCCACCGCGGCGATGACCGAGCGCTTCATCCAGCCGCGACCGGCCGGGGACTTCGCCCTGGCCATGGCGGTGGCGCGCCTGCTCCTCGACTCCGGCCGGGTCCACCCCGACGCCGCCGCCTACTGCGACCACCTCGACGCCTTCACCGCCATGGCCCGCGCGCGCAGCGTCGCGGAGTGGTGTGCCGACGCCGACGTCCCGGTCGCCGACGCCGAGGACCTGGCCGACCGCCTCGCCCAGGGCCCCACCGCCATCCTGGTCGGCTGGGGCATGGGCCGGCGCTCCAACGGGGGGGCGATCATCCGGGCGCTCGACGCGCTCGGGGCGATCAGCGGGAGCCTCGGGGTCCCCGGTGGGGGGGTGTCCTACTACTTCAAGCGCAAGCGCGCGTTCCGGAAGCCCTGGGACGCCGCCGAGCCGCCGCGCACCATCCACGAGATCCGCTTCGGCGCCGACCTGCTCGCCGCCAGCGATCCGCCGGTGCGGGCGGTGTGGATCACCGCCGGCAACCCGGTGGTGATGCTGCCCGACTCGGCGAAGGTGCAAGAGGCGCTCGCGAGCCGCGAGCTCCTGGTGGTGGTGGACAGCTTCCTCACCGACACCGCGCGGCTCGCCACGGTGGTCCTCCCCTGTCCGACCCTGCTCGAGGACGACGATCTCGTGGGCGCCTACGGCCACCACTGGGTGGGTGCCTCTCGCCCCGTGGTCCCCCCGCCCCCGGGGGTCCCGTCCGAGCTCGAGCTGCTCCAGGCGCTGGCCGCCCGCTTGGGCCTGGGCGGGCTCCTCGACGGGGACGCGCGGACCTGGAAGGACCGCTTCCTCCTCCCCGAGGCCAAGGCCGGCGGCCTCACCGTGGAGGCCATGGACCGCGGCGCGGTACGCAACCCTCTCGCCCCGCCCGTGCTCTTCGCGGACCGGCGCTTCCCCACCCCCAGCGGGCGGGTCAACCTCCTCACCGAGGTGCCCCCGCCGCCCGAGCCTTCCCCGGGTCGGCCGCTCTGGCTCCTCTCGCTCTCCACGCCACACTCGCAGTCTTCCCAGTGGGCCCTGCCCGCGGAGGGCCCCGCGGTCGCCACGGTGCACCCGGACGCCGCCCCCGGGAGCCGCGACGGCGATCTGGCCCGCCTCGCCTCGGCCATCGGCGAGCTGACGGTGCGCCTGCGCTTCGACCCCCGCCAGCGGCGCGACGTGGTGATCGTGCCCAAGGGGGGGCACGTCTCGGCCGGGCGCTGCCCCAACGTGCTCATCCAGGCCCGGGTCACCGACATCGGGGACGGGGGCGCGCTGTACGACGAACGGGTCTCGCTCACGCCGGTGTGAGCGACGGGCTCGACCGAGGGCGGCCGGCCGGCTCGGCCGCGTGACGGACGCGGGCTACGTTCCCGGCATGCTGCTCGCCCTCTGCCTCCTCGCCGTCGCCGCCCCGGACCCGGTGGTGGCCACCGTGAACGGCGTCCCCGTGACGGCCTCGGAGCTCGCCGCGGCTGCCGCGAGCCATCCCCCCGCCGACGGCAAGGCCTACACCGCCGAAGAGCGCCGCGCGCTCCTCCAGGAGCTCGTGGACACGGACCTCCTCTGGCAGGAGGCGAAGGCCCGGAAGCTCGACGAGACCGGCCCGGGTCAAGCAGGTCATGGCCGCGGAGCTCCTACGCACCGACGCGTACGCGGCCATCCCGCCCGAGGCCACGGCCGAGCCGGCGCTGGAGGCCTGGTACAAGGCCCACGCGCGGGACTTCGTCGTTCCCGAGTCGCGCGACATCTACCGGATCCTGGTGCGCACCACCGAGAAGCGCGATTCGGCCGCGGCCCGCGCCCAGGTCGTCGAGCTTCGCGCCAAGGTCCAGCCCAAGGGCGCGAACTTCGCCGCGCTCGCCGAGGCCCACAGTCAGGACCCCTCGCGCCGGCGCAAGGGGAGCCTCGGGTGGGTGGAGCGGGGGCAGGAGGGGGTGGACCCGGCGGTGGTGGGGGTGGCCTGGAAGCTCGCCGAGGACGCGGTCTCCGAGCCCTTCCGTACCGCGGAGGGCTGGAACCTCGTGTACGTGGCCCGCATCCGCGCCGCGGATCCCCGCACCTTCGAGGAGGCGCGCGCCGACGTGGTGAAGGCGGTGCGCCAGGCGGAGATGGACAAGGCGCGGGCGGCGTACCTGGCCCGCCTCGCCGAGGCCGGGAAGGTGAAGGTCAACGACGCCGCGCTCGAGGCCGCTGAGCTGCCCGTCCCCGCCGCGCGACCTTGACCTTCCGGGGCCGGTGGGCAGCTTCACGCCCGTGTTCCTGCCCGACGCCGACGCCCTGCGCGCCGCGGGAGAGGCGCTGGCGCCCCGGCTCTTCTCCGGCGCCGTTCTCTGCCTGACGGGCCCGCTGGGGGCCGGCAAGACCACCTTCGTGCAGGGCCTCGCCCGGGGCCTCGGGGTCCGGGGCCCGGTCACCTCGCCCACCTACGCCATCGTGGCCGCCTACCCGGAGGCCTCGCTGCCGTTGCACCACGTCGATCTCTACCGGGTGGAGGGCGCCGCCGAGCTGCGCGCCCTGGGCCTCGAGGAGGAGCTCGGTGTCGAGGGGGTGTGGGCGGTGGAGTGGGCCGAGCGCTTCCCCGCGCTCGCGCCGGCGGACCACCTCGAGGTCCGGCTGGAACACGCCGGGGACGGGCGGGAGCTCGCGCTCCGCGCCACCGGACCACGCCACTCGGCGCTGGTGGTGGGTCGATGAACGTGGACCGCCGCGCGGTGCTCGGCACCACCCTGGTGGGGGCGTTGGCTGCGCTCGCCCTGGCGGCCCGCCCGGACCCGGCCCCGCTGGCGAGCCGGGTGGTGCGACTCGAAGGGGCGGTGGTGCGCCCCGGCTGGTACGAGGCGGACGTGCTCGGGGCGGCGGTCGGGCGCGCGGGCGGGGGGATGGCCGCCCTGTCCGGCCAGGTGGCGGACGGCGACACGGTACGGCTCTACGCCGGCTGGGGGCTGGTGGAGCGCCCCCCACCCGAGGTCCGGGTGGAGGTGGAGGTGCTGCCGGTCAACGTGAACCGGGCCAGCCTGGGCGAGCTGGACGGCCTTCCGGGGATCGGCCCGGTACTCGCCGAGCGGATCGTGGCCGGGCGGCCCTACCGCCGCCTCACGGACCTGGACCGCGTGAAGGGGATCGGGCCGGGGAAGCTCGCCGGCCTGCGCGGCCGCGTGCGCTTTTGATCTACCTGGACTGGAATGCGTCGGCGCCGCTGTCGGCCGCGGCCCGGGCGGCGATGGAGCCGTGGTGGAGCCTGCCGGGCAACGCCTCGTCCGTGCACGGGGTGGGGCGGGCGGCCGCCTTGGCGGTGGAGTCGGCGCGCCGGTCGCTGGCCCTGCACGTCGGGGCGCGGCCCGCCGAGGTGGTCTTCACCAGCGGGGCCACCGAGGCGAACGCCACGGTGCTGGCGCGGGGACGTTGGCTCGTCTCGGCGGTGGAGCATCCGTCGGTCCGCGCCTGGGGGGCGGCCGAGCTGCCGGTGGACGGCGACGGCGTGGTGCGGCTCGGGGAGGTGGACCCCGCGGGCTTCGACGGGGTGTCGGTGATGCTCGCGAACAACGAGACCGGGGTGCTGCAGCCGGTGGAGGAGGTCCTGGCCTGGGCGCGCCGTCACGGGCTCCTCACGCACGTGGACGCGGCCCAGGGTCCGGGGCGGGTTCCGATCGCGGTGGCCGCCGACTTCCTGACCCTGTCGGGCCACAAGGCCGGGGGTCCGCAGGGCGTGGGCGCGCTCGTCGCCCGCCGTCCCGTGGAGCCGCTCCTGCGCGGGGGTGCGCAGGAGCGCGGTCGTCGCGCCGGCACCCACGCAGTGGCGGCCATCGTCGGCTTCGCGGCCGCGCTGGACGGTGCCCGCGTCGGGCCCGAGGCGCGCGATGCGCTCGAGACGGGCGTGGGCGCCCTGGGCGGCCGGGTCCTCGGCGCGCGCGCGCCCCGGCTGCCCAACACCTCCTGCGTCCAGTTCGACGGGGTCGACGCCGCGGACCTCGTCGCCGCGCTGGACCTCGAGGGGGTGGCGGTGAGCTCCGGCGCGGCGTGCGCCTCGGGCTCGGTCGGGCCCTCGCACGTGCTCGTCGCCATGGGCGTCGAAGGGGGGGCGGTGCGATTCTCCACCGGGCCCAGCACCCGCGACCTGGACATCACCGACACGCTCTCCGCGCTGGCGCGGGTCCTCGCGCGCTTCCGCGCCTGACTTGACAGCCGGCGCCCGCGCTGGTCCCATGCGGGCGAGGAATCACCATGGAACGTCCGAGCGCCGTCGGGACTGCAGGGATGATCCAGCTCATCTCCGGCGTGGTCAACATCTTCGTCATGACCCCGCTGGTGTACTTCGGAGCGGGGTGGGCCTGCGGCACGCTCTCGTTCGTGGTCACTTTCGGGACCTGCCCAATCGGGCCCTCTGCGGCTTCCTGGGGTGTTTCCTGGTCCCCTTGGGCATCCTGGAGATCATCGCGGGGGCGATGGGCATGGGCGTCAACGGGGGCGGCAAGTTCCCGCGCGTCGTGGGCTGGATCGAGATCGCGTCCCTGCTGTTCGGCGGGGTCACGTCCTTCGTGGCCGGTTGCATCGTCGTGTACCTGACCGGCAGCCCCGAGGTGAAGGGCTGGATCGCCCAGCAGTCGTCCCCTCGATGATCCTCGCCGCCGACCTCGGCGGCACGCGCATGCGCGCGGCCCGCGTCTCGCCGGCCGGAGGGATCCTCGCCCGGGTCGAGGCCCCGACCCCGGTGGCAGACCCCACCCCTGCCGCCTTCGTCGCCCTGCTGCGCGAACTCCGGGACGGCTGCACCAGCGCCGTGCTGGGGATCCCGGGCCGCTTCCACCACGGGACCGGAGTGATGGAGCACGCGCCGAACCTGCCGGCGGCGTGGGCGCCGGCGCTGTCGGAGGGGGCGCTGGCCGACGCGCTGGGCCTCCCCGTGCGCGGGGCCAACGACGCCGACCTGGCCGCGGTCGGCGAGGCGCACTTCGGGGCCGGCCGCGGGCACCCCGACCTGGTGTTCCTCACCTTCTCCACCGGGGTGGGGGGCGGGGTCCTGCTGGGGGGCCGACTGGTGCACGGCGCTCGCAGCGGCGCCGAGGTGGGCTGGCAGGTCATCGACCGGGCCGCGATGCGCCGGGGCGAGCCCTGCACCCTGGAGCACCTCGCGAGCGGGACCGCCCTGGGGCGGCTCGGCGCGGCGGCGGGCATCGACGGGGGCGGGCCAGCGGTGGTCGCGCGCGCCCAGGCGGGGGATCCCGTCGCCTCCCGGGTCTTCGCCGAGGTGGTGGAGGCGGCGTCGATCGGGGTCGCGAACGTCTGCTTCTACTACTCCCCCTCCCGCGTGGTGATCGGGGGCGGTCTCGGGCGCGTGGGGGAGGCGTTCCTGGGCCCCATCCGCGCCTTCCTGGCCGCCCACGGGCCGCCCGGACTCAGGATCGAGGTGGTGCCGGCCGAGCTCGGCGACGACGCCGCGCTGGTGGGTGCCGCGGGGTGGGCGCGCGCCGTCGGCCTCGACGATACCTTGGCGGGGTGAAGAAGCTCCTCATCGCGAACCGCGGCGAGATCGCGGTCCGCATCGCCCGCACGGCTCGGGAGATGGGCCTGCGCACCGTCGCGGTCGCCTCCGAAGTGGACGCGCGGGCCCTCCACGTCCGCACCTGCGACGAGCACGTGGTCCTGGGCCCGGCCGAGCCGGCCCGGTCCTACCTGGACGTCGCCGCCGTGCTCGCCGCCGCGCGCTCCACCGGCGCCGACGCCGTCCACCCGGGCTACGGCTTCCTCTCCGAGAACGCCGACTTCGCGCGGGCGGTGATCGACGCCGGGCTGACCTGGGTGGGGCCGACGCCGGACTCGATGGATCGCATGGGGGACAAGATCGCCGCCCGACAGGCGGCCCGGGCGGCCGGCCTGCCGGTGATCGAGGGGGTGGAGAGCGACGATACCGCCGCGGTCGCGGCGATCGGCTTCCCGCTCCTGGTGAAGGCGGCCGCGGGCGGGGGGGGCAAGGGCATGCGGGTCGTGGCCTCGGCCCAGGACCTCCCCCACGCGCTGGCCGAGGCGCGCTCGGAAGCGACCGCCGCCTTCGGCGACGGGACGGTGTACGCGGAGCGTTACCTGGTCCGGCCCCGCCACGTCGAGGTCCAGGTCCTGGGAGACGGTCGCGGCGCGGTCTGGGCCCTGGGCGAGCGCGAGTGCTCCGTGCAGCGCCGGCACCAGAAGCTGGTGGAGGAGTCCGCCTGCGTGGCGCTCGACCCCGCCACCCGCACGCGGCTCCTGGACGGGGCCTGCGCGCTGGCCCGCTCGGTCGGCTACGTCGGGGCGGGTACCCTCGAGTTCCTGCTCGACGCCGAGGGGCGGTTCTGGTTCCTCGAGATGAACACCCGGCTGCAGGTGGAGCACCCGGTCACCGAGCTGCGCTACGGGCGCGACCTCGTGCGCGACCAGCTCCTCGTCGCCGCGGGCGAGCCGGTGGAGCCCCCGGGCGAGCCGCTCGGCCACGCGATCGAATGCCGCCTGGTCGCGGAGGACCCCGCCGCGGGCTTTGTGCCCGGTCCGGGCCAGATCCGCGCGCTGCGCTGGCCGGAAGGCCCGGGGATCCGGGTCGACGCCGGGGTCGCCGCCGGCGACGAGGTGCCGGTCCACTACGATCCGCTCCTCGCCAAGCTCGTGGTCCACGCGCCGGATCGGGAGGCCGCCCGGCGGCGCATGGTGCGGGCGCTCACGGAGCTGGTCCTGGTCGGAGTGCCCCACACCGGCGAGCTCCTGCGGGAGGTCCTGGAGCACCCGGCCTTCGCCGCGGGTGAGCTCGCGACGGACTTCCTGCCGCGCCATTTCGAGGGCTGGCAGCCGCCGGCCGTGGACCTGCCCCTCTACGTGGCGGCGGCTCGGGCCTTGTCGGGCGGAGCCCGGCCCACCGGCGCGGTGGCCGCGCGCCTGCCGGGCCCGTGGGAGACCGTGGGGAGGTGGTCGTGAAGGCGCGCTGGGAGGTCGGAGGTGCCTTCGCCGAGCTCGACGTGGCCGTCGTCGGCGACGCGATCCGGGTGCGCGGGCCCGAGGGCGAGCGCACCTTCCGGGTCGAGCAGGCGCCCGACGGCTCCCGCTGGCTCGTGGAGGGTGCCCGCCGCCATCGGATCGACGGCGAGGGGGACGAGGTGGTGGTGGAGGGTCGCCCGCGCCGGGTCCGTCAGGCGCCCCAGGGCGCCGCAGCGCCCCCGCCGGTCGTCACCCCTCCCATGCCCGCGGTGGTGACCCGGGTGCTGGTCGCCCTCGGCCAGGCGGTGTCCACCGGCGAAGCGCTGGTCACCGTCACCGCGATGAAGATGGAGCTCACCCTCCGATCGCCGCGCGACGGGGTGGTCCGCGCCATCCGCGCCGCCCCGGGCGACAAGGTGGGCCCGGGCGACGTGCTGGTCGAGGTGGAACCATGATCCGGGTGGAGCGTGAGGGCCCCGTGGCCCGCGTCACCCTGGACCGCCCCGCGGCCCGAAACGCGCTCGACGCGGAGACGGTGGACGCGCTCGCCGCCGCGCTCGACGCGCTCGCCACCGACCCGGACCTGCGGGTCCTGGTGCTCACCGGCGCGGGCGATCGCGTGTTCTGCGCGGGGGCCGATCTCGCCGCGCTGGCCGCCTTTCCCGACGCCCGTCGCGAGGCCGCGGCCCGCTTCGGCCGCCTCGCCGTGAAGCTCGCGACCTTTCCGCGTCCGGTGGTGGTCCGCGTGAACGGCGCGTGCGTGGCGGGGGGCATGGCGCTCTTCCTCGCCGGCGACCTCGCCGTCTGCCACGAAGGCGTGCACTTCGCGTTGCCCGAGGGCAACGTGGGCATGTGGCCCATGGTGGTGGGGGCGCTCCTGCGTCGCTGCGTGGGGGAGCGCGTCGCGCTGGACCTCGCGCTCACCGCCCGCAAGGTGGACGCCGCGGAGGCCCTCCGGCTCGGGTTCGTCAACCGGGTGGTCCCCGCCGAGGCGCTCGACGCCGAGGTCGACGCCCTGTGCACCGTCATCGTCCGCATGAGCCCCAAGGCGCTCCGACTGGGCCGCCAGGCCTGGCGCGACGCCGCCGCCCTCGATCTCCCCGAGGCCGTCGACCTCCTCGCCGGCCGTCTCGGCGAGCTGATGGACGGTCCCGACGCCACCGAAGGCTTCCTCGCCTTCGTCCAGAAGCGCGACCCGGCCTGGTCCGAGTCCTGACCCCGGAGCCCCATGGCCACCCCCGACCCGTCCCGCCCCTGCATGGTCACCGCCGCCCTCTCCGGGGTCGTGGCCAACCGCGACCAGTGCCCCGCCATCCCCTACACCCCCGAGGAGTACGCGGCCGAGGCCCGGCGCGCCTGGGAGGCCGGCGCCGCCTGCGTACACATCCACGCCCGTACCCCCGACGGCCTGCCCAGCTTCGAGGTCCAGGACTACCAGGCCATCCGCGACGCCATCGTGGCGGTGTGCCCGGTCGTCGTGAACTTCTCCACCGGAGCGGTGGGGGTCTCGGTGGCCAAGCGCCTGGCGTACGTGCAGGAGGTGAAGCCCGCGGTGGCCGCCCTGAACATGGGGTCGATGAACTACGCGAAGTACAACGCCAAGAAGAAGCGGTTCGTCTTCGACTTCGTGTTCACGAATCCCCACGCGGAGATCATCGAGCTGGTGGAGGGCATGCGCGCGGTGGGGGTGCGCCCGGAGATGGAGTGCTTCGACAGCGGCCACATCGGCTCCATCGGGCCGCTCATGGACATGGGGCTGCTCGACGCGCCCCACCTGGTGAGCCTGGTCATGGGCGTGGTCGGGGGCATGCCCGGCACGGTGGACGCGATGCTCCACGCGGTGCGCCTCTTGCCCGAGCCGAGCGACTGGCAGGTGATCGGCATCAGCCAGGACCAGTGGCGGCTCCTCGCGGGTGCGGCGGCGGTGGGGGGC
>Ga0172372_10000442_pt1 | contig 63369 bp, 81 predicted proteins | sample LakKiv5m_2_FD_114544 | JGI IMG/M metagenome (GOLD analysis project Ga0172372, IMG submission 114544) | Freshwater microbial communities from Kabuno Bay, South-Kivu, Congo - kab_092012_9.5m | ecosystem: Environmental > Aquatic > Freshwater > Lake | place: Democratic Republic of the Congo...
GAGCCGCTGGGCTACATTCCCCCCGCCGAAGCTGAGATGATTTATTATCAACAACTCGGTCAGCAGGCCGAACAAACCTGCACTTAAGCAAATTGGCCTCTACGAAAACCGGGGCGGTTCAGTAGAACTCTTGACGCAGCAGTTGGAGACGAACGAAGGTTTCGATGTCTGGCACAGCTCTCTCGCCAGTTCTCTTCAGGACGCTTGGCTGCAAAAACAGGGGGAGCCGCTTTCGTTTGCTCATCAACACAAACTTGTTGATCTATTTGTGAAGTGGCTTAGCTCTCACAACCTGTCCTCCCCCAGCCTCTCAGAGTCACTGGTAACCCGAGCGAACTGCGCGCTTGACAGTCAAACACTGAGTAAACTCAACGAATGCCTCTCCATGGCGCTTCCTATCGTGAGCCCTTCTATGGGTGACATTCATTCAAAGAAGACATATGAGTTCTGTCAAAAGCTGATCGAAAGATTCTCGATTCATTTCGGTGGATCCCGATTGCTCTTTGACTACTTTGCGTGGCGCAGTGGTGGCAGCGGTGCCTAACTCTTCCATCGAGAGGACTCGCCCCAGCAAGCCGGGGCGAGCCTGTCATGTCAAACGTTAAGTCACTGTTCGGCATCAATGAATATTTTGAAGGGAGTTAACTGGTCATTGCATCAGATTGTTAGCGGGCGGGGCTCTTCCACGATCCAAATGTCAGTGCTTGCTATATAGTAGTTTGGTGACTTACTTCCTCTAACCCCAGTCAGATGATATTGAACATGAAAAAGCCACTTACAACCGGAATTTTTCTCGTCGCGTTCACCATTTCTTTTTCTGCAACAGCCGATGGCGGGTTGGATAATTTGAAAGGCGACTGGCAAAGTTACCGACAGACTGGCAAAAAACTCTCTGACGGCTCGCCCGAGTCTCTTTGGCACATGCAGGTGGCTACTGTTAGTGGAGATCAGATGATATTGAATGTTCCACACGAAGGAAGCCTTGAGCAGCAGTATCAAGCCGGAGACATTATTGCTAAGGACATTCGATTTCTAGGCACCCGCGATATTCCTGCCCGTCCCACTCACGGCTTTTCCGCTCAAACCGTTTACAGATACTCCGCTCAATGCAACTTACGCAGAGCACCTCAGTACGTTCCAGGCGCCACACAGATGTCTCGATATGAGGCCTACTGGGGGCCTTGCGAAATCAATTACAACGACGACCTTGATCGCAAAGAAAAGAGATTATCCTTCACGCCCAATAACTCGATGAACGTGATGCGAGTTGAAAAAATTCCTTCTGGCGCGATCGGATTAAACGGCAAGTGGAGTGCCAGCAAAAAATAATTAACAGGTGCAATTAGCATCGCGTTGAAGTGCCCGCATTGGTTGTAATGGAGAAGTTGTTCGTCCACCTGATCTGCCCTGGAGTTTCCTGCCACTAGCTTATACGTCCACACATCAGCCTCATCACCTTGGCCGTCGAAGATCTGCAACGTGCTGTCGTATTCTATCGTGATGGTCTTGGGTTACCCACCAATGGCATCATGGGTACAGAGTTCGAGATAGGTGCGGTCGCTTTCTTCGATCTTCAAGCCAACCTTAAACTTGCAGTGTGGCCACGCGCAAGCTTAGCCGCCGACACGGGCTTGCCACTTAAAGGTGGGGGCACCGGCAGCTTTAGTCTTGCCCACAATGTGGCTTCTCAAGAAGAGGTTGATGATGTTATGCAGCAGGCAAGCACGGCGGGTGCAACAATCGTTAAGCCCGCAGGCGCAACTTTTTGGGGTGGCTATGCGGGTTACTTTCAAGATCCAGACGGTCACCTTTGGGAAGTTGCATTCAATCCAGAAATGCCCGTCTAATTGAGGTCGATCAGCCTATAGAACTAGCCTGCCGACTTATAAAGACCAAAGCCTAAAACCAGGATTTGAATTGCGAACAAACTACGTCCTTATCGATTACGAAAACGTGCAGCCAGAAGCAATGGCGGTGCTCAGCAAAGAGCACTTCAAAGTGATCGTATTCGTCGGTGCCAATCAAGCCAAGGTCACCTTCGAGGTGGCATCGGCACTTCAGCAGATGGGGGAGCGTGCCGAGTACATCAAGATTTCTGGTAATGGCTCCAACGCGCTCGATTTTCACATTGCCTACTACATCGGCTTGTTGGCCAGCAAAGAGCCCGAAGCATACTTCCACATTGTTTCCAAAGACACGGGCTTCGACCCGCTAATCAATCACCTCAAGGGCAAAAAGATTCTCGCGTGTCGTTCCAAAGATGTCACTGACATTCCGATTGTCAAGGCGTCAAACTCAAAATCACCCAGCGAGAAAATTGCTGTAATCATCGCTGATTTAAAGCGTAGGGGAGCATCCAAGCCACGCGCCGTCAAGACGCTCACGAGCACCATCAGCAACATGTTTCAAAAACAACTATCCGATGAAGAGCTTCAGTCATTGCTGCTAGAGTTACAGACGAAAGGAATAGTCAGTATTGCGGGTACCAAGGTTTCGTATGAATTGCCCGCCTGACACTTCTTATAAAAAGCAATCGCTTCAAGGATAAAAGCCCAGCATGCATACCGAGCAATCCAAGAACCCCATGCATGGAGTCACGCTTGAAACCATCGTGGTAAAGCTTGTTGAGCACTACGGCTGGGATGAGCTCGCCAATCGAATCAAAATCAATTGTTTCAAGAACGATCCTTCCGTTAAATCCAGCCTGAAGTTTCTTAGAAAAACGCCTTGGGCCAGAGAGCAGGTGGAGCAACTTTACCTATCTACGTTTGCCGTGCAACCTGAAGTTAGAAAAAGCTAAGTCGTCTACCGCGCGGTGTAATCACACCAAGCTACCACCACCCCACAATTTGTAACCTCCCACTCCTTTTCTTTAAGGTGCCTCTTTAAATTCGTTTAAAAGGTACCGCATGGTAGTTATGTCCTGCCCGGGCAAGCCGGGTCATGCAGTTCAACGCTACGTTAGTATTTCCGAAGTCATCCTTGCCTCAATGTATCCGTTCGGATACAATTAGATTTATGAATTCTTTTCAACGCACATCAGAATTTGATGCGTGGCTTAAAGCATTGCGTGATCCGATTGGGAAAGCTCGAATAATTTCAAGAATTCGCTCAGCTGAAGCCGGAAACTTCGGCGACTGTGAACCCGTCGGCGAAGGTGTTTCTGAGATGAGAATTCATTACGGGCCGGGTTACCGGGTTTATTACTCCCGCAAAGGCGATGTGGTTTACCTGTTGCTTTGTGGTGGAAATAAATCGACACAGAAAAGTGACATTAAACAGGCCAAAGCTTTGCTTAAAAGTTACGAGGGTTAAGGCATGAAGATGAAACTTGCGAAATTCGATGCAGCCGAATATCTCGATAACGAGGAAGTTATTGCAGCGTATCTGAACGCAGCGCTAGAAGATGAAAATCCCGATGTTTTTCTAATAGCAATTGGTGATGTGGCGAAAGCTCGAGGAATGACGCAACTTGCAAAAGACACGGGATTGGCGAGGGAAAGTTTGTACAAGGCTTTGGCTCCTGGCGCAAAACCAAGGTATGACACTGTTTTGAAATTGATCCGTGCCTTGGGTGTTGAGCTACACACATCCCCTGCTCATAAATGAATGTTAACTAAAAAAGTTTTTTCAGATTAATTTGAAAATCACTCAACACGACATCGAAGAAATCACGCCCACCAAATAGCGCCCAACAAAAAAGCCAGGCACTTTTCAGCACCTGGCTTTCTCAAATCAAACCACTCAAACTTAAGCAGCTTTCACCTTCAAGCGCCATGCGTGCAGCAGTGGCTCGGTGTAACCGGCAGGTTGTTCCATGCCTTTGAACACCAGGTCACATGCAGCCTTGAATGCGGCGGATGTTTCAAAGTTGCCAGCCATGGGCTTGTACGCGGGGTCGCCAGCGTTTTGCTGATCAACCACAGCGGCCATGCGCTTCATGGTTTCCATCACTTGCTCTTTGCTCACAATGCCGTGGTGAATCCAGTTGGCAATGTGCTGGCTGGAAATGCGCAGTGTGGCACGGTCTTCCATCAGGCCCACGTTGTTGATGTCGGGCACCTTGGAGCAACCCACACCCTGGTCAACCCAGCGAACCACATAACCCAAAATACCTTGGGCGTTGTTGTCCAGTTCCTGCTGCTTTTCAGCATCGCTCCAGTTGGTGTTGGTGGCCACGGGCACTTGCAACAGGTTGGCCAAAATGCCTGGGCGTTCTGCGTCGGCATCAATTTTTTCCAGCTCAGCTTGAACAGCGGCCACGCTTACCTGGTGGTAGTGCATGGCGTGCAGTGTTGCAGCGGTTGGGCTAGGTACCCAGGCGGTGTTGGCACCGGCTTTGGGGTGACCAATTTTCTGTTCCAGCATGGCTTTCATTAGGTCGGGCATGGCCCACATGCCTTTGCCAATTTGCGCGCGGCCTTTCAGGCCACAGCTCAAACCAACCAGCACGTTGTTGCGCTCGTAGGCGGTAATCCATGCGCTGCTCTTCATGTCGGCTTTGCGAATCATGGCACCTGCGTGCATTGCAGTGTGCATTTCATCGCCAGTGCGGTCCAAAAAGCCGGTGTTAATGAAAGCAACACGGCTGGCTGCGGCAGCAATACAGGCCTTCAAGTTAACAGACGTGCGGCGCTCTTCGTCCATAATGCCCAGCTTCACGGTGCTGTCGGGCAGGCCCAGCAGCTTTTCTACATGGGTGAACAATTCGGCAGCAAAGCCCACTTCAACAGGGCCGTGCATCTTCGGCTTCACGATGTAAACCGAACCTTTGCGGCTGTTGCGAATACCGTTGACGCCATTGCCTTTCAGGTCGTGTAGCGCAATCGTGGTGGTCACAATCGCGTCCATAATGCCTTCGGGAATTTCTTTGTCACCGCCCCACAAAATTGCGGGGTTGGTCATCAAGTGGCCCACATTGCGCAAGAACAACATGCTGCGGCCATGCATGGTCACTTTCTCGCCATTCACGCCGGTGTAAACGCGGTCAGCATTCAAGCCACGTGTGAAGGTTTTGCCGCCTTTGCTCACGCTTTCAGTCAGGGTGCCTTTCAAAATACCCAGCCAGTTTTTGTAGGCCACAATTTTGTCTTCAGCGTCTACAGCTGCAACAGAATCTTCCAGGTCCAGAATGGTGGAAAGCGCTGCTTCCAGCACCACGTCAGCCACACCGGCTGCGTCGCTTGAACCAATCGGTGTTGCTCGGTTAATAATGATGTCGGCGTGAATGCCGTTGTTCACCAGCAAGACTGAAGAAGGTGCTGCAGAGTCGCCCTGGTAACCCACCAGTTGTGCGGCGTTTTTCAGGCCAGCGGTGCTGCCGTTCTTCAAGGCAACTTGCAGCTTGCCACCCGCAACGGCGTAGCCAGTTGCGTCTTTGTGTGATGCGCCTTCCAATGGGAAAGACTGATCCAGAAAGTTGCGTGCAAACTCGATTACTTTTGCACCGCGCACGGGGTTGTAGCCGCCAGCGCGTTCTGCACCGCCTTCTTCGGAAATAACATCAGTGCCGTACAGTGCGTCGTACAGGCTGCCCCAACGTGCGTTGGCGGCGTTCAGGGCGTAGCGTGCGTTCAAAATTGGAACCACCAACTGGGGGCCAGCTTGGGTGGCCAGTTCGCTGTCTACATTGGCGGTGGTGGCTTGCACTTTGGCAGGTTGCTCAACCAGGTAGCCAATCTTTTTCAAGAATTCTTGGTAAGCGGCCATGTCGGCGATGGGGCCGGGGTTGGCTTTGTGCCAGGCGTCCATTTCCAGCTGAATGCGATCGCGCTCGGCCAGCAGGGCGGCGTTTTTTGGGGCCAGTGTGCTGACGATTTCGTCGAAGCCTTTCCAGTAGGCAGCTTGATCAATGCCGGTACCGGGCAGCACTTCATTGTTGATGAAGTTGTACAGGGGTGTGGCTACTTTCAAGCCATGCACGGTGGTGCGTTCTGTCATTTTAGAAACCTCGGGCTGGGTAGTTAATGCGAAACATTCGATTGTAAAGGAATTGAGTGTGATTCTGACATGTTTGGAATGGTCATAAGCACAGGCGATTGATCAAGACATCTTTAACTTTTTTGCAAAACTCTGGAAAACCCCAAGTCGATTGCAGCAACGCAGGCTTCAATCCAATTTGCGGGCTGGTTACTATTGGGTAATCGATTCGGGGTAAACATGCGGACTTTTGATTACATCGTAGTGGGGGCGGGCACGGCAGGCGCCTTGATGGCCAACAGGCTCAGTGCCAACCCCAACAATTCAGTGCTGTTGCTGGAAGCGGGCGGTAAAGACAACTACCACTGGATCCACATTCCCGTGGGTTACCTGTATTGCATCGACAACCCACGCACCGACTGGCGTTTTCGCACCGAGCCCGATGCAGGCCTGAACGGCCGCGCCCTGATTTACCCCCGTGGCAAAACCTTGGGTGGTTGCTCCAGCATCAACGGCATGATCTACATGCGTGGCCAGGCCCGCGATTATGAAAGTTGGGCCGCCCAAACCGGCGACGAGGCCTGGAACTGGAACAATTCCTTGAACGATTTTTTGGCGCACGAAAGCAACTGGCGTTACGACAATCCGCATGCCGAATTGGCCGACACTGATTTGCGCCAATTCCACAGTGGCAAAGGCGAGTGGCGCGTGGAAAAGCAGCGCCTGAGTTGGGAAATTCTGGAAGCGTTTTCTGAAGCAGCGCAACAGGCAGGCATACCCGCCAGCGACGACTTTAACCGTGGCAATAATTTTGGTGTGGGCTACTTTGAAGTGAACCAGCGCAGCGGCTGGCGGTGGAACACATCCAAAGCCTTCTTGCGCCCAATCATGAAGCGACTCAACTTAACCGTGTGGACTGAAGCGCAGGTGAAAAATTTAATCATCGAACGCAACGCCAGTGGCGAACTGGTGTGCAATGGCGCGCAGGTGGTGAAGGGGGGTGAAGAAGTGGCCGTGAAAGCCGTGCGTGAAACCGTGCTGTGTGCGGGTGCCATTGGCACACCACAAATTCTCGAACTCTCGGGCATAGGGCAGGGCAGCCTGTTGCAGCAACACGGCATTGACGTGTTGCTGGACAAACCCGGTGTGGGTGCCAACCTGCAAGACCATTTGCAAATACGCGCCGTGTTCAAAGTGCAGGGCGTTAAAACCCTGAACACACTGGCCAACAGCCTGTGGGGCAAGGCGCAAATTGGCATGGAATATGTGTTCAAGCGCAGCGGCCCCATGAGCATGGCCCCCTCGCAACTGGGCGCATTCACCAAAAGCAGCGCCGACCGGCCATACCCCAACATTCAGTACCATGTGCAGCCGTTAAGCCTGCCCGCATTTGGCCAGCCTTTGCACAACTTCAATGCCTTCACGGCCAGTGTGTGCAACCTCAACCCCAGCAGCCGCGGTTCGGTGCATATTAAAAGCGGTCGGTTCGACGAAGCACCCGCCATTGCGCCGAATTACCTCAGCACTGAGGAAGACCAGAAAGTGGCGGCCGATTCCCTCCGGGTGACGCGCAATATTGCGCAGCAACCCGCCTTGGCCAAATACAAGCCTGAGGAATTCAAGCCCGGCGTGGAGTTTCAAACCGACGAGGAATTGGTGCGTTTGGCAGGCGACATTGCCACGACGATTTTTCACCCGGTGGGTACGGCAAAAATGGGTGCGGCCAACGACCCCGCTGCCGTGGTCGATTCCCGCTTGCGGGTGATTGGTGTGAAGCACCTGCGCATTGCCGATGCCAGCGTGATGCCTACTATTACCAGCGGCAACACCAACAGCCCCACGCTGATGATTGCCGAGAAGGCAGCGCGGTGGATACTTGAAGGCTGATACATTTCGGGCATTGATTGCAGGGAATACACGCCATGAACGAAGTCATCATCAACAAAGAACCCGTTGAGCTGTACAAAATCCTGAAGTTTCAGGGTTGGTTGTCCAGCGGCGGCGAGGCCAAGAATGTGATTGCCGATGGCCATGTGTTGGTCAACGGCCAAATTGAAACCCAGAAGCGCAAGAAAATTGTGGGTGGCGATGTCATCGAGTTTGACGGTGTGAAGTACACGGTTAAACTGGGATAAGTGGTTTTTCCCAAAGCAGTTTCAATCAAGGCAGTACGGTCATGGCAGTTAAAGACCCGCAAGTTGTAAACCAATCCCAATGTGTTGAAGTGTATTTCGACGGTTCATGCCCCATGTGCCGCCGTGAAATCGCGGTGTATCAAAACATCACGCCCGATCAGCCCATTGCCTGGGTGGATGTCTCCAAACCCGACACACCACTGCCCCAAGGGCAACCCAAAGAACAGCTCATGGCGCGTTTTCACACGCGCACGGCGCAAGGCGAATTGCTCAGTGGTGCTGCGGCTTTTGTGCATGTGTGGGCGCAGTTGCCGGGTTGGCGGGTGTTGGCGTGGTTGGCCAAAGTGCCCGGCATGTTGTGGCTGATGGAGAAGGCCTACAACGGCTTTTTGCCGGTACGCCCTGCCATTCAACGCTTTGTTTTGAAATTCGACACCAGCCATTTGCCGCCCACATTGGTGGCCGACATTCGCACCGACCATGCCGGTGAAACCGGGGCAGTGTGGATTTACAAGGGCATTTTGGCTGTTTCAAGAAACCCTGAAATTCGCGCATTTGCCAGTGAACACCTGCAAACTGAGCAGCGCCATTTAAAGGCCATGAATGCGCTGTTGCCCGTGTTTCGCCGAAGCTGGCTGTTGGTGCCCTGGCGCATTGCGGGCTTCATCACTGGTGCTTTGCCTGCCCTGTTCGGGCCGGTTGCGGTGTACCGAACCATTGCTGCGGTGGAAACTTTCGTGAACTTGCACTACCAGGAGCAAATCGAAAAGCTGACGGCTTTGGGAACCCACCAGGATTTGAAGGCGCAGCTTATTGAGTTTCAACTGGATGAGTGCGCACACCGCGATGAAGCAGCCGCAAAAACAACAAAGCCCGGCGGGTTGATCGCCAGGCTTTGGGTGGGTGCCATCGGGTCAGGCTCCAAGGTTGCAGTCACCTTGGCCCGTTTCATTTAACTGATCAGGCAGCCAATGCAGGTTTTTGAACCTGGCGAACCAATGCTTGCAAGCGCTTGCGTTGCAGGCGCATTTCAACTTCCATGGCTTTGAATTTGGCTTTGTAGGCCGCCAGGGTTTCGCCGTTTTTAATGGCGTTTTTCGTGTCCTGGTACCAGGCTTCTTTCAGTTTGGCCCAGTCTTGTAAGGCCTTGCTGTAGTGCTCGTATTCCTGCGCAAGGCGGGCCTTCATGGCCTCTACATGCGCGTGCATGGCAGTGGGTTGTGCCTGCATTTTTTCTTCGGCGCGTTTGAATTGCATGGCAATGCGTGCTTTTTCAATCGCAAACTTGTCGCAGCGCTTCAGGTTTTTGGTCAAGCCCACATACGACAAGCCGGCAATCAGCCATTTGGTGGGGTCGATGTGAAACCACTTGATGCCGTTGCGATAGTCGTACTGAAACAGGTGGTGGTAGTTGTGATAACCCTCACCGTAGGTGAAGATCGCCAGGAAATCGTTGTCGCGCGCGGTGTTCTCGTCGGTGTAAGGGCGGCGGCCCCAAATGTGCGCCAGCGAATTGATGAAGAAGGTGGTTTGGTGGCACCACACCAGGCGCAGCAAACCGCCCAGCAGCATCACGCCCCACAAGTCGCCAACCAGGTAACCAATCAAGGCAGGGAACAGAAAGTTGATGCCCAAGGCCAGCGCCGTGTAGTGCTTGTGCTGGAACATCACCAGTGGGTCTTTCAACAGGTCGGGTGAATTGCTGAGGTCTTCCTTGCCTGATTCGTATTTGCGAATCATCCAGCCCATGTGCGAGAACCAGAAGCCACGCTTGGCCGAGTAGGGGTCGTGCTCGGTGTCGTCTACATGGCGGTGGTGCGTGCGGTGGCCCGAAGCCCAAATCAAGATGCTGTTTTGTACGGCCATGGTGCCAAAGAACATCAACACGAAGCGCACGGTCCAGTGGGCTTCGTAGGTGCGGTGTGCCCAAAGGCGGTGGTAACCGGCGGTAATCGAAATGCCATTCAGAATGGCCAACACCACAAATGACACCCAGGCAGCCGTGCTGTAGTCGTTGAACCAAGCGTAAGCGGGTACAAGAATGAGTGCAGCAATGGTGGTTCCGAACAGGGTGATTGCGCCGGGCCAGTGGATCGGGCTGTTGGGGTCAACTCGTGTGGTCATTGAAGATTGGTTTTTACCAGTTGGTTCAAAGGATGTGGGAATCATACTGATGATTTCGCTTCCGAAAAACCCAAATTTAAATATTTAATAATTGTTCTTGATTGTTGAGGTACAGCCGCAACGAAATCTTGAATTTCGTCGCGGCGAAAGTTAACACTTGTGCACTCAATATTTAAAAACTGTCAGCAAATTACCAAGTTGTTTGTTAATTCGCGCCAGTCAGTTCACCACCCAGTACATCAATCAAACCGGGAATCAGCTTTCTCAATTCACCGGTCATCAAGGCAAAGTCGGAATCAAAGGCGTCGTCGTCGGCACTGAGGGCGGCCTGTTCATTGATCACGTCCAAAGGTGCAACCCTTTTCACTTGTAGGTTTTCATGCAGCACGAAAGACACTTTGTCGGCCCAGGTCATGGCCAGTTTGGTCACGTCCTTGCCACCCTTGATGTGCTTGGCAATCTCCTCAGACTCCAGCGAGTGCTTCACATAACGCACAGTGGCGGCCTGTTCACCACGGCTTTTCAGTTCGCAGTCCTGGTCCACGGTAAAGGGGGGCGCGTTGTCGTTCTCGGCCAGCCAGGCGGTCATGGCCACGGTGGGCGATATTTTGGTTTTGACCAAAGCCATGGCCACGCCTTCCACGCTTTTCATCAACATGCCGACCAGTTCGTCGGCCTTGGCCGGGCTTGCAGCGTCAATCACCAGCCACTTGCCCTGCGGGTCTATCCATGCATTGATTCGGCTGCGAATGGCAAAAGCCCGTGGCAACAATTCGTCGGTCACGGCTTCCTTGATTTCCTTCATCTGCTTGCGGCCGGGCTTGTAGCCTTCGCGTTCTTCAATTTCCGCTGCGCGCGCTTTGGTGAATTGATTGATCACCGTGCTGGGCAACAGCTTTTTCTCCAAGCCCAATGAAATCAGCAACTGCTGGCCGCTTCGGTGCACAAAGGGTTCGCCCTCGGCCTTTGGAGAAACCCAACCGCGCGTTTGCAAGTCCATGCCACCGCAGGCTTGCAGGGCTTGTTTGGCCAGTTTGTCTTCCAGCGACTCGGGGGTTTCTTCCCATTTGGTAAGGCGAAAGATGAACAGGTTTTTAAACCACATGGCTTGGCTCGTAGAAATGGAAAAAGGGCTGGCAGTGTAACGCAAAAAACCAAGGTGCAGCCAGTCGGCTTGAGGGCTGCCAAAGGGTTGAACAAATTTTCACCGGCCTTTCTATTTGATAGTAGTATTTCGATACGCTGTCATCAAAATACTCACAATATAGTCGGTATAACCGAATGCGCCTTACGCCGTTTCGCTGGATTTGGGTTTTGTGCCTGCTGCCTTTGGCAAGCAGTTGCAGCACGCCGCCCCAACGCGATTTCGCCGACACCCTCAGCATGTTTGAAGAACTGCGCCAGCAGTACGATGTGCCGTATTCCCGCATGGGTTTCCAGAAAAGCCCCTTGTTTGCCTTTGCCAAAGGCAAAACCCAGATCGTGATTGACGAAGCCTTTTCTGAAGGGCTTAGCGACGCAGCACTGCGCTATGTTTTTGTGCATGAACTGGTGCACCTGAAATACGACGACCCTCGGCGTGGGTATGATTTGTTGAAACGCATTCACCAAACCAACGCCAAAGACACCGAACTGATGAACAATGCCTTCATGACGCTTTTGGGCGTTTATGGTCAAGACCCGGAATTCAAAAATTTTCTCGACCAGGTTGAAACCCGTGCCAACCACTATGCTTCGCAGCATTTAATCGACCGTGGCGAAAATCCCTGCAAAGCCATTGCAGAAATTGAACAATACACAGGCGCGCGTTTTCGCTTTGGCACAGAAGACTTGTGCAAATGATTCAGCCAACTGAACGAAATATCGTGTGTGTTAGTCTATAGCTGCTTGAAAAAGCACGCTGTTTTAAACTACCGGATTTTTCAATGGACCCCTCGACGTTGGGCACTGACGCCCTTTTGCTGATCGTTTATGTTGCCTCTGCGCTAGGTTTTTCCTTTCTCTGCTCGTTGTGTGAAGCTGCATTGCTCAGCATGACTCCCTCCTACATTGCCAGCCTGAAAGAATCCAATCCCTTAAAGGCTCAAAAGCTGAAAGACCTTAGGGAGACCAATCTGGATCGCTCTCTGGCTGCGATCCTGACTGTCAATACCATCGCCCACACTCTCGGTGCGATCGGCGCCGGTTCAAAAGCCACCGCGGTATTTGGTGAAGTGTGGTTCGGCGTGTTCTCGGCGGTTATGACGCTGCTCATTCTGTTTCTGTCTGAAATCGTTCCCAAAACCCTGGGAGCCACACACTGGAAAAAATTGGCTGCCTTTACCTTGATTTATGTCAATTTCATGGTGAAGGCGATGTATCCGCTGATTGTTGTTTCGGAAAAGTTGACCCGGTTGATCTCGAGCGGGAAAAAAGACAACGATGTGGACCGAGGCGAATTCGCCGCCATGGCCAACATGGGCGAAGAGCAGGGCGTGTTGAGCGATCGGGAATCTGCGATTATTCAAAATTTGCTTGAACTGCGCAGCGTCAATGTTAGCGATGTGATGACACCCCGAATTGTGATGTTTACCCTGAACAAGGATTTGACTGTCGATGAAGCTTTGAAGGTAAAAACCCACACGCCTTTTTCCAGAATTCCGATTTACGAGGACGAACCTGATCATTTGATTGGTTTTGTTTTGCGGGAAGCCCTGTTGACAGCGCAGGCCCGCAAGCAAGGCGATATGCCGATCAGCGAACTTAGGCGTGATCTACTCGCAGTGTCCGACACAGCCCCGCTTTCAAAGGTACTCGACATATTTCTTGAGCAGCATCAGCACATTGCGATGGTCATTAACGAATATGGTGAAGCCAAAGGACTACTCACGCTGGAGGATTTGGTTGAAACCTTGTTGGGCGAAGAAATTGTGGACGAAGGTGACAAGGTTGCCGACATGCGTGAACTGGCTCGCAAGCGCTGGCAACGGCGGGCAAAGCGCATGGGTATTGAGGTATAAATGTTGAGTGTGCCCGCAATTGTACAGCCGCCCCAACGCATTGTTTGCCTCACCGAGGAAACCACGGAGTGGCTTTACCTGCTGGGTGAAGAACACCGGATTGTAGGTATCTCTGGCTACACCGTGCGCCCACGCAAAGCCCGCCTTGAAAAACCCAAGGTGAGTGCATTTTTGACTGCCAAGATTGATCAAATTTTGGCTTTGAAGCCTGACTGCGTGTTTGGTTTTTCTGATTTGCAGGCCGATATTGCCAGTTCATTGATTCGCCATGGCGTGCAGGTGACAGTGTTCAACCAACGTTCGGTGCCCGAGATATTCAGCATGATGTACCAGGTGGCCGCCACGGTGGGTGCGGCGGAAAAGGGCCTGCAACTGATTGCTGAAATTCAGGCGCAAGTGGATGGCATACGCGCTGAAGCCAGCCTATGGCCTGTGCGCCCCAAGGTGTATTTTGAAGAATGGGACGAGCCGCCGATCAGCGCTATTCAATGGGTGAGCGAGCTGATTGGTATTGCCGGGGGCGACGATTGCTTTCCCGAGCTTGCCACGCAAAGCCTGGGTAAGAACCGGATTATTGCCGACAGCAGTGAAATTGTTCGTCGCAATCCCGACATCATTATTGGCTCTTGGTGCGGCAAAAAATTTCGCCCTGAAACCGTGGCGGCGCGGGCAGGGTGGGGCAATGTGAGTGCGGTGAAGCACCAGCAAATTTTCGAGGTTAAATCGCCCTTGATTTTGCAGCCCGGGCCGGCAGCATTGACCGACGGCCTTGCCGCATTGCATGAAATTATTCGCCAGTGGCAAACTTTTCAGCGCAAGAATGGCTTGTAATTTTGTACAGAAGTTGTAATGTTAAATGCCAAGGTGCGGAGGACAGCAGCATGAACGGACTCAACCCGGCAAAGCCAAGGCTTTCAAGACGAATACTGGCGGTGATTTTTACCATGATGGCAGTGTTGGTGATCAGCTTCTGCGCCGCAGTCATGTCGATTATTTACATGCATGCTGATGAAAACGGCATGGTTCCCCAGGCGTTTTCACTCAGCAATCAGCTGACTCAGCCCATCATCACCATATTGCCGCCTCAACAGGCTGGCCCCAACGCACCCAACCACAAAACACCCCAGTACCACATTTAAAAAACGATTTGCTCTGGGTGTGGGCCTATTTCATGTCGGTTGGGTTGAGCATCCAGAATTTTGACCCGATCGGGATCAAAGCTGGCAATGAAGTGGTGCTTGCCCTCGGGGGTGGTGGTAAAAGCCACTGGGTGAACCAGCACTGAGCACTGCAGCAGATCGAACACCACGGGCAAATGTTCCGGGCATTCTGGCATGAAGCGAAAGGGCTTGCGCCAGTCTATTTCGCCCTCAGGCATTTTTTTAAAGGCGCTACACGCACGGTAAATGTCAGCCACTTCTGACACCACTTCTTTGGATACGCGCGACAAATTCACAAATTGCGTGCCACTTTCTTCACCCAGGTCTTCCAGGTGCACCACGCCCGGCTTGCGTGGCGTTTCAATGCCCACGGTAATGGTGGCTGTTGAAAAGTAATGACCTGCTTTTTGAGCTTGCGACAACAGTTCACCCAATGCCATGTAGGCATTGCGGTTGCCGTACAGTGCATTGAAGTAGTTCTTCGGCATGCGACCTGCCACGGGCAATTTGTAATCAGAAAGTTTCAACTGGCTGGGTGGGGCCTTGGGTCCGCTCCACACAGCAATCAGTTTGACCTCGGTGTAATCCATGTTTTGTTCATGACGCCATGTGTTTGTATTTAAGCGGGTACTTCTGGATCAACAACTTCACTGCGTCTATATCGTTTAGCGGTGGCACTTGGTTACGCGCCCGGTATTCCTGATGAACAATGTCCAGCCACAAATAACAAACTTCTGGTTCTTCCATGCCGCTGGCCAACATGTGGTGCAGCCTTTCCAGCACGATGCCCACTTGCGGTGTGGCATTGCCTGAACCGTTCAACCACCGGTAACCGGAACCTGCGCTACGGCCCAACAATTGACCAAAAGTGCTTTCGCTGACTTTGGTTTTTCCGAACACCCTTTGAAACATTTTGTAGGTGTCTTCCAGGCTGAGCTCATTGTTCAAAGGAACCAGCGACTCATGGGTTTCGTACAGCCTCAAAATTAAAGCAACCGTGGGATCGAGCGGTTCATCGCTAGAATTGCCCTCGGGTGGGCGAACAATTGAGTTAAATTTCGCCTGGGTACTGATACCGAACAAAGCGCACATTTTTGACACGGTTAGCCCGTATTTTTGCTTGAACAGGTTCAGGTAGGCACCTGTGCGTGGCTTGTTCTTGTTGTTAATTTGAGGCATGGCGCGTGATAAAGCAATCTCGTGGGTTAATGATGATACGGAATCAAGACTCTCAAATTGTAATTTGATCTAAAAATCATTATTTAACACAAATGGACAACATATCATGTCGCTTTGTGGTTGACTTGAAGTGACTCAAGTTGATGAATTTAATCATTTTTTTGACCGCCATTGTGTGGCGTAGTCGCGAATATCGAAATGAACATGGCTTCTGTAAACACCAACCCCCCCGAATGCGGGGTACTGTAGGGTTTTAGCCAATTGATCAATATTCACACCAATGGGTTTGATGTCCATGGCGTAAAACTGTCCGCTTTCATCGGGTAAATGGCGTGAATTTCTGGCTGCACCTTCGGTGACTGAATTGGTGTGATGTGTTCGCAAACCCGAGGTAATTTCAAACACGGTGTAGGCGTGGTGTTCAGCCAAAACAATTTGAGCCCATGCTGCAAGCTGCAACATTTCAACATTGGGTACGCCCACCCGGTTGGCTCGAATATCGCGAAGCATCCAGGCCGAAGTACGGTAACCTTCAGGCGTGCTGAAGTCTATTTGAAAGCGATCTGAACCACGTTGAACATCAAGCAGGGTGTAGCTTGGGGTTTGTGTAGCCCAGGCCAGTTTGTCCAGGTGTGCAGTCAGCGAAACCGAACTTGCTGCAGCAAGAAACTGGCGCCTGTTCATGATTAGGGTACCGCAGGTGGGGTGCAAGACTGGTTACCATTCTGGCAGCAGCTGCTGAGAATGGACAGCTGCGCGGGCGGGTTGGCGTTGGGGTTGTACACACAGCGAATGAAGGCACTGCCACCACCACCCGCGCCGCCGCCGCTGTCGGCATCAACAGCCACAAAGCGGTAACCCACCGGTGTGTCGTTGAAAATAACCGTGTTACACGACCGGCCATTTTCCACCCAATTCAAGTTGCGGTTGCCTCGGCAAAAATCAACATCAGGAATCGGGTTGCGCACATCGTATCGGGAGGCCAGTGCGCCTACGCGCACGCCGGGTATGCCCGCAGGTGTGTTGGCATCGGTCGTGCCATTGCCGTCAATATCCAGCGCCACAGTGAAGTTGCCGCCCGCGCTGGTGGCGGGGGTGTCGGCTTGTAGAGTGGTGAATCCGTTGCCGCCCATGAAGCTCAGCATGTCGCCTGCAATGTCACTGTCGAATTCGCCAGCGGCACCGTCTTGCCCGCCAATTGTCACTGGTTGGTTCAGCGTGATGTAGCCTTCAATGCGGCAATTGTCGGCTGCCATAGAGCAGCCCGCTGGCAAAATTGAAAGGCGGGTAATGAATTGTCCATTCGATGCAGCTGGGCGGTTCACAAAGCTTGCAGGCAACAGACCCACATCAATCAGGTTTTCAATGGTGGGGGTCAGTTTGCTGCCCTCATTGCCTGTGACGGGGTCTTCGGGAATCGTGACATCGGTGATGCCGTCGTTGTTCAAATCCACTTGTAAATCACCAGGGGCAGAAATGCCGCGCCGGTACAAGTCGGTGTAAGAATTCAATGCGTCGCCGACCTGGTTGAGTTGATCAGCCTGGATTTTCGCGACAGAGGATTTTGCAGAACGTGCTTGTTGCTGAACCACCGCGAAGGCAATGATGGCACTGATGATCAGCACCAGCGCCAGCTCGATGCTGAGAAAGCCTGTGTGCTTGGTGTTACGGTGTTTCAGTGAGTCAAGCATGGTAATTCGCCTTGATTCAAATGAACAAGGGGGCAGTGTTGCCCCCTTGCTGTGCTACATGAGATGTGATTAACGACGGCCGAAGGTGATAGCCAAATTAGCCACAACTTCAGGATCGTCTCCACAAACTGCCCCCGCGTTTGCAAGGCTCATTGCTTGGTCGTCAGCCAAAGACCAATCCCCAACTTCTCCGTTGACGATAGTAGTTGCAGTTGAACCAACTGCTAGAACGATATCTGTGCATTGGTCGCCCTCAACACCATTCCAAGTAAGGATTGCTTCATTTACAGGATCAGTTCCTTCGGTCAGATTGATAGCTTGGCCGTAGCTGTTTAATTGTCCGACCTCTTGAAGAATACCAAGCGTGGCGGCTAAATCTGCAGTAAGGCCTGTGTAACCAGCTGCTCCACCATTGATACCAACCTTCTGCTTGGTCTCGCTGATCACTTCCGTAATCTGTTTGATGTTGTCCTGCACTTCGGTACGGCGTGCATTGTTCTGAAATGCGATAAAGGCTGCAGCAGCAACAATCGCTGCGATGATCAGGCCGATTGATACTTCAATCAGGGTAATACCGCTTTGTTTGCGGCGGGCATTCAGTGTGTGCGATGTAATCATTTTTGATTCCTCTCCGAAGGGAAATTGTGTAGTACATGTTGGCCCAAGCATTCCGTATATATACCAACAGACGAATTAATTGTAGATCAATCAGTTGTGGTGTCAAGCACTTATTTCAACGCATACGTTGCATTCTTTTCACAGGGTCCAGTTCCTCGGTCATGCTTTGGCTGATCGACAATTGCCCCACGTACAAAAACACCACCACAGCCGCAGCAACACTCAATAACACGGCATTCAAACCCTTGGCGGTGTTGCCAATTTCATTGCGAATGTCTTCACCACCTTCGGTGCCCAGTTGAATCAGAATCTTGTCGAACTGTGGGTTGTTGCGAATGGTGGTGGCCAGGCGGGCCAGTAGTTTCGGGCTCATCAGCCCTTTGCTAAAGGCGGGTATGTAATCAGTAGGGGCCACGTTCAAGTGGTTCATGATCTTTTTCAAATGCCAGCGCATCCATGGGTCGGCATTGCGTTTCAGTGTGTCGAGCGCCGACGACAAAGTGGCTCCACTTTTCAACAGCACCGCGAGCGAGGTGACCAGAAGGCTGACCTGAAAGTCGCGATAAATCGACAGCGGCAGCAAGAACGGCGCCACAGGAAACAACAAGAAGCCCCAGCCCTGCGGCACTTGCTCCAATTGGCTTCTCAAATTGCCTTTCCAGCGGGGTAGGGCATAAGTAAATGCAGCGATAGCACCAATAACACTGGCCACAATCAAACCGCCATGAGAGGCAACAATTTCCGACACAATTCGGACCGACATATTGAACGGTGTCCACACTTCAGGCGGTGCCACTTTCACAATAATTGGAATGGATTGCGTGGCCAGCACGTAGCTAAAACCGGCTACACCAGGTATCAATACCATGGGCGGGAAAATGGCCTTCCAGATCACGCTTTTGGCTTCTTTTTGCGATTTGATCGCTGCGGCCAATGCACGCAAGGTGCCCGGTTTGTCTTTGGCTTCGTCCACGGCGGCCAGCATCATGCGGTCGTTTTGTGGCATTACGGTGCCCAGAATTTGGCTAATCAGAAAGTCGTCGCCCAAACTCAGTTTACGAACCATCAGCTTCAAGGCCGCTTCCCGGCTGCTGTTGCGTGTTCGCTTGTGGCGGGCAATTTTCAGTTCTTCTTCCAGAAAGGTTTTGAACTGTTCTTTGTTTTCAATCGACTTGGCGAGCTGTTCGTAAAATGCTTCGCGCTTGCCGCGAAAGTCCATCAAGTTGATGGCATTGAAAAAGTTGCTGAGTTTCTTTTTGAATGTCATGTTCAGGTGTAAGCCGCAGTTTCGGCGCGGTCGGCGTCGTTCATGATTTCGAAACGGTCAAAGCTGTCAAAGCGTTCGCAGTGGCGTGGGTCTACTTCGCCCAGCAATGCCTTGTACAAGGTGTGTTCAAACACTGTTTTGCCGTCCATGTTCGCTGATCGGAAATTGCCATCCGATTTTGAACGGTAGTACATCATCGCTTCGTAGTCTTTGCCTTGACGAATCAGGTTCAGCCACTTCCGGTCGGGTGTCAGAATTTCAGCCACCACGCTTAAGCCCGCAGTGCCGCGGTGTTTGCATTTGGGGCAGCCGCCTTGTTTTTTAAAGTAGAACAGGTCGCGCCCCAGTTCGAAGCGTGTTTCCAGTGTGTCGAGCAGCTCAAATACATGCTCTGAATCGGGCATGCCCTGTTGGTACAGGCGGCCACCAATTTTGCAGTGTGGGCACAGCTTGGGTACCAAGGCCTGGTACACCAGCAACGTCAAAATATTGGGGTTGGTCAGCACGTCGCGACTCATGCCAATTTCTTCGTTGGTTAGGCGCGGCACAATGCCGGAAATCAAATGCGCATGCACCGTACCGCAAGCCATGTGGCCTGTTTCAACAATTTGCTGCGCTGAAATTGCAGTGGCTGGGTCGCGAATTTCACCCATCAACACGCAGCCCGGGTCGGCACGCATCAGGCCTGCAACCACTTCGGCGTATTTGGCGGCTGAGCCTTTGCGGTCGAGCAAATCACGCTGAATCGGAATTTGGTGCACGCCTCGCAACGGGTATTCCACCGGGTCTTCAATCGAGTAAAACGCATCTGTACCGTTGCCAGGGTGCGTTTCAATGAAAGTTTTCAGCGTGGTGGTTTTGCCTGAACCTGTAACACCCGCAAAAATAATGGTGCCTGAAGGCGTGTTGGATGCACTCTTTAACTGCTTCATGTGCGAAGGGGCATAACCCAACTGCTCATAGCTGAGAGTGGGTGCATCAATGTCAACGTACAGCAAGCGGCACACCACTTTGATACCGGCCCAGCCTCGCATGGATTGATAACGCATGGCCACACGTTTGCCACCCACTTCGCGGGCGGCGATCATGCAGTACAGGTTTTCGCCCACCGAGAATTGACTGTTGCTGTTCGACCCCTTGCCCGATGCATTGTTGTAGGCCCAAGCCACGGCACGCTCTGCTTGCAGCGGGGTGTACACACCGCCTTGTTGGTCACGCAAAAATTCAAGTTCACCATCCACGCGCAGTTTCACTTCTGCAATGTTGTTGACCACTTGTACGTGAATGTCGGTTGCGCGTTCCTGCACAGCCAAAGCCACCCAGGATTCAAAAATTTCTTTGGCTTTGGACTGCGCTACAGCCGGGTCTTCTTCGCCTTCGGTACTGTCGATTTTGGTTCGGGAGTTTTCGATCAAGTGCTCGATTACGCCACCACCACAACCAATTTCGGGTCGCTCAAACGTGAATTTCTCGGCAATCAGTTTGCCGCGTAGGTGTGAAATGAAAGGGCGAATCTGCGCGAGTTTTTCCGCATCGTACAAAATGATCGCGCGCTTCACACCAGTTTCAATGGCACACACATGTTTTTCAACTGCGGCGGGTAGCTTCAGCAAAGCCCCCGCACTGCCGTCGGTCAGCACGCGCGAAAACGCGGGCAATTCACTGAGTTTTTCAACTTTCAGCGCTTTGTCCGCTTGCGTGGCCAACACATTCAGTGCCGGGTCTCTTTTCATGATCAAAACCTCACTTGCGCACCCACGGAGACATGCTGCGTGTTGCCGTTGCTTGCGACCAATTCCAGTCCGTTCTGGGTGATTCGCCTGATATTGAATTTGCCCAGTTGTTCGCCTTCGCGAAGCGTGCGTACGCTTCGACCTGCTGTTTGAATTTCAGCGGTCATTGCACCCGTTGTGCCATACACGCCGAGTACTGTGTTGGCTGAAACTGCAGGTGCTGCTTTGCTGGTGGCTCGCACTGGGGCTGCTGTGGCTTTGCTTGGCGCAACTGCTGCGGGTGTGGGTGTTGCCAATGGTTTACTTGCCGTGCTTGTTACACTGCCACCAATTTTCAGCGCGGCTTGTAATTCTTCCCGCATGGCCTGTTCTTCTTGCAGTCTTTGAATTTCAGCCAGTGTCTTGATGTTCAAAGGCACTGTTACCCCATTGAGCTTGATGTTCTCAACCGGTGTCACTGCGGTTTTGTTCTCGGCCTTGGCTTCAACTTTGGGTGTTGCATTTTCCTGCGCATGCAGGCTGCTCAATGCCAATGTCGCCAGCAGGCCGCCCAGTAAATATTTAGTACGCATACAGTGCTCCCTTCAATGTCACAATCACGGCGGCATCCAGGTTTTTGGGTTCAATCTTCATGGAAATCTGATTCCAGTAAATTCCGGAAGGGTATCGATCGAGAAAGTCTTTCATGAGGGTCAGGCTGCCCGTCACCTCAGTTGCATGCCGGTTCACCGACACATTGGGTGGAATGCTCTTGAAGCCAGTGGGCCAGGTTTGGCCTTGGGTGTCGACCTTGAACTGAATGCCCGCTTTTTGCCAAGCCTGTTGTTCCAGGTAAAGCAGCTCGCTGGCTTCCTGTTTTTTGGGCAAATCCTGCAACTGCTGAATGCCCCGGGAGGCCATGTCGTATGAAAACGAAAACTTCAGTTTGTTGACGTCTTTGGGGTCGGGGCTGCTTTGCTGGTTATTCAAAAAGCTCACCAACTCTTGCGTGTAGCCGCCTTGCGATTGCCATTCACTGCTGCACTTGCCCAGGTTGCACTGAATGCTTTCCAGCAGCCAGCCTCGCGCCATGAAAGGTTGCTCGCTCAACAGGTTCAGCATTTCAATTACATCGGTATTGGCCAGCCCCACATTGCGCTGATCGGTCGCCAGTTTTTTCAAATACTGCGGGGTTTGTATGCTTGACTGCGCCTGCTTCATGCGCGCTTCACGTGCGCTGGCTTCCAGGTATTCGTTGCCGCCATACACGCCACCAGCCAGCAGAAGCACCACGGCAAGCATTGCCGAGGCTTTGATCAAATCGGTGGGTAAACCAATCAGCGCATGTTTGTTGCTGAAGCTGCCCAAGCGCGCTGCAATGTCCAGGGGCAGGGCACTCGGAAACAGCTCTGGGGCGTTGCTGTAAACATGGTATTCCGAACTTTCGATTGACCCATTGGTGTAAGTGTTCACAGTGCTGACTACCTCGGCATCGCTGCCGATGATGTCCATGGTGGGCGCACCCTGTTCAATCACCATCAAGGCCATTTGGCCTTTCTTGCTTCCTTCCTCTATGCGAATGGCATAGATGGCGTGTTCCTGCTCATTCTGTGTGGCCAACATGGCCGCCAGGCTGTACACCTGCCCGGTGCGTTCTTCATCCGAGATATCAGGATCGTAGTTATAAAGACCCAGGTATTCGTTCTGATGGCCCTTGAGCAAAATATGCTTGGTGGCATCAATGCGGTCGGCATACTCCCGAATATCGGCAATGCGTTTGCTGTAGCTTGAGCGTGCCAGTGGCTGCCAGTTCAAGCCGGCAATGTAGGCTTTTTTCCCCAGCTGATGAACTACTGCAGATTGCTCAGCCATGGCGCATCTCCATGCTTACAGCACCACCGCGCGAACCAGAACGATGAAGTTCTCTCGCATGGTGGACAGGTTGCGCGAACCACCGGCCAGCAATGGTGCCTGCTCGGTCAGCTTGCGCTCGGTGAAACCGGATACATCGCGTGACAGACCTGTGATGGCCATCACTTCACCTGGGCGAAGTGCGATGGTGTACTGGTCAGAAATGCTGCTGGTGTTGGGCGTTTGAACCCGTTGCAGGGTTTCGCCAGAGCCAGTGGTAATTTCCAGCAGGCTGGTGAGGTCAGACAAGCTGATGCCCATTTTCAGCATGATGGTGTTGTTGTCCAGAATAAACGGCATGGCCGCAAACTGGTCACCAGTTGTAATTTCATCGGTGGTCAAGCCGGGTACACCTGTGCCGCCACCCAGAGCACCTGAGGAGGCGGGTTTCGTTTCCGACAAATAACCCGTGGTAGTCAGCCTTGCTTTGCGTGCCCACTGCCTGTTCAATGCCACCAGGGAAATGGGGCGGTGTTGAACATTGTCGCCAATTTCATTTAAAGCTTGCACAATGGCCGAGCTGGCACCAAAGCGTTGATTGGTAGGGCTGTTGGGTGGGTTTTGTCCGGGAATGAAACCTTGCAAGGCTTCCGGAATGGTCAGTGCAATCAAGCCTGCTTCAGGGGCCACCAGCGATTCGGGCGACAACACGCCAATGCCGTAGCGCTGAGAAAGGCTTCTGAAAAAAACATCCCAGTTCACGCCCTGTTGGTCGTCTTTCTTGGACATGACCGAGTAAATATCAAGCTGTACATGCACCTGTTTCAGCATGTTTGCATTTTCGGCGCGGATCATGTCGCGCACCTGGGTTTGCATGTCGCGGCTTGTTTTAACCATCACACGGCCAGTGCCTTCGGCCACGATCACTTCGGAACCGGGCACCGAGGCAACCATGCGGTTGATCACTTCCAGTATGCTGGCCTGGCCGTCAATTTTCCCTTTCTCGGACACGCTCAAATTCGAATTGCTTTGCACTTCATTGCCCCGCACCCGGCCTTGCGTGCCGCTGCTCATGGCGTATTCATAGCCATTGGGGAAAGAGGCCAGCTCATACATTGCTGTGGTGTAACGCATGATGACAATTGAGTTGTCGCGGTACTCCCAAGACAATCCAAGTTTGTCGGTGGTGTTGTTCAAAAAATCAATCAGTGTACCGTCCCAGTTCATCGCCACGGCACCTACGGTGGTGCGGGGCGCCAGGGCCACACTGTCCACTGCGACTGGCGTAGATACCGGTGGTGCCGCCTCGGTAGGGGCGCTTACTGGTGGTAACTGGCGTGCGCCACGGCGGGGTTCGGCGCTGACTGGTGTGTTGAATACGTCTTGCTGAATGCGCACAGGAATGCCGACCATTTGGGTCAGGCGGGCTGCCACTGTATTCAAATCCACAGGGCGGCCTTTGTCCGCGAAATTCATTTTGTAGGTTTCATGAAAAATCGCGGGCAACTTGTCGTCGTCATTCACATGCACGAAGGTGCCGCCAATCCAGCTTTTGCTGGCGCGTTTCAGCACCTTCGCATTTTGTTGTTGCTTGGCTTGTTCTTCGGCGTATTGCCGACCACCACGAAAGGAACCGTTGGTTTGCAAGCTGGTGTTCACCTGCTCAACTTTGCGCAAACCGTTGTCATTGTCGGCCTGTACTTCAGCCTTGATCTGTGGGCCTGTGCAAGCTGCTGTTCCAAGGCTTAGCAATGCTGCAACAGCAGTGCATACCAGTGTTCTGTTCAGTGGTGTCTTCATGTTTTATCGGCACTCTTCTTTTTGATCGCCCAAGCGGGTAATGCGCAGCAATGGCGGTTCGTTGTTGTAAACACAGGCTTCCAGGGGGTATTCGCTGTTCTTGATTCCCGGTGTTTCAAGCACTTGTTCCACTGCATATTCAAACGTACCCGAGAAGGTGGTGCCCGCTGCAATCATCACGTAGCGGTCGGCATCCCAGCGAAATGTGTAACCCGCTTCCTTGGCCCAACGGCGAATGGCTTTGTCCAGCCTGCCGTCTTCAACCCGCAATTCCCATTGAATGGCACGTGGTGTCACCACCAGCCTTGCGCTCTCCTGTTTCACCGGCAGGGCAGCCAATTGCTCGGCTTCCCGAATCACTTTGGGCGGCAGGTCAACAATGAATACGTCGGAGGAGGGGGCTTGCATGGCCAGCTGTATGTTGCTGGGTTTGTTTGAAGTGGCGCTTGGGGATTTGGGTTCGAGGTTGGGCTGAGCAACTGCTACGAAGCTTCGGGCTTGCGGCAGGGGGTCTGGGGCGCTGTGCCTGGCCAGCTCAACATTGCGCGATAGCAACTCATCAGCGAAATAAGGAAGGTGGTCCTCATGTTTCTCGGCCACCATGGCAGGTGTGGGTGCCTCCATCACAACTGTGGCGCCTGTCTCCCCACTCGTTTCCCCGGTTGTATTCCATGCCATCAACACAATGGCTAGACCAAGAGCAAATTCCATATTCGTTTTACCTTCTTCGTATGGATCGGTTTTCAGCGAGTTTGCAAATTTTATAAATTCGAATATATATCAATATACGAAATATTTTCTTTTGCAGCAATCCCAAATTTTTTCTGCTGCGTCAGGGGGTTTTTGTCAGAGGCAAATCAATCTTGATAAATCGCGTCAAGCCATTGATTGCCTTCATGCGGGCTGTAATGAACCAACAGGTAGGCTGCTGTCTCAAGCACTGCAAGACTACAGGCCTGTGCTTCGTCAAAGGCTTCCTGATTAATCGCGTCGTATTCGTAAACGCACACTTTCAACAGTTCGCCAATCAGGCGAGGCGTGGATTCGATGGTTTTCACTTTGGGGCGCAGCTCTGAATAGGCTTTCATCAGGCCGCGGAAGTAGTGCCAGGTAGTGCCTTCAGTTTCAGCCAGGCCTCGAAGGATGAAAGACAAGCTCAGGTTCAAAAGGCCCGTGTCTTCAATGTGTGCAGCCAATTCGCTGTATTCGCAGTCGCATGGATCGACTGGATGGTGAGCCCTGAAATATGCAATGTTATTTGCAATCGAGTTGCCGGAGGAAAGGCCTGCAAGCGCTGCTGCCGTACTCTCGAATGGCTTTGTTTGTGCGACCATATTTTTCTTGTTCACTCGTTGAGTTAATGAATACTTGCCCGAATTTATTGCGCGAACAAGTGTTGACTGAACAAATGTTTGAAAAAAATCACATTTTTTGTCATTTCATGTAACAGTACCTACAAAAATTGCGACAAATTCTAAGTATCCACATGAGGTGATCATCAAAGATCCATGATTTATAAGGGGATTAATTGCTCCCTATATTTCATTCACGTGATAAGTTTGTTGCAAATTCCTGCAGTCCTCTCTGAGCTTTTTCGGTCTATTGCCGTTTCTTGATGTATTCAGAACCCTCCCACTCAGATTCCTCTCAATGTTCAACGAAATCAATCACATCAAAGGGTGGGGGTGGGGGGGTACAAGGGGGGTGTTATCGCGACAACACCACTCTAAAGCGGGGGCTACCGTTTCGTACTTTCTCTACAGCCTCATTGATTTGCTCAAAGCCGTAGGTTTCTACCATGGGTTGAATATTGTGCAGGGCTGCGAATTTCAGCATATCTGCGATAACACGTGGGCTGCCCACCGGCGAGGATGAAATGGTGCGTTGCTGCCCCATCAAGCCAAACACGCCGATGTCCAACGGTTCAAGTACCGCGCCTAGAAAATGCAGGCGACCCTTGGGTGCCAAGGTGGCAATGTAGGCATTCCAGTCCAGTTTCACATTCACGGTCGACAAAATGAGGTCGAATGAGCCGGCCGCCTTTTTCAATGCGTCGGCGTCTTTGCTGTTGAGCACGTGGTGTGCGCCCATGCTTTTCAGTTCGTCGGTTTTGGAGGGGTCGCTGCTGAATGCGGTTACCTCGCACCCCCAGGCTTTGAGGAACATCACCGCCATGTGGCCCAAGCCGCCCACACCAATGACAGCCACTTTGCTTTGCGGTGAAATATTGAATTGCACCAGTGGGTTGTACACGGTGATGCCACCACACAGTAGCGGGCCTGCCGTTACCGGGTTGACACCCGCGGGAATTTTCACAGCGCTGATAGCCTGTGCACGTACCTTGTCAGCAAACCCGCCATGGCGGCCAACAATGGTGCCTTTGGCAGTGCTGCACAAATTGTGGTCGCCGCCCATGCACATTCTGCAACTTTCGCAGTAGCCAGAATGCCAGCCCAAACCCACCACGTCGCCAATTGCCAGGTGGCTTACATGGCTGCCCACTTTGCTCACTCGACCAATAATTTCATGGCCAGCCACCATGGGGTATTTGGCGCGGCCCCAGTCGTTGTCGAGCATGCTGACATCGCTGTGGCAAATCCCGCAGTGGTCAACATCGATCTCGATATCAAATGCACCCAGTTCACCGGGGTCGTACTGATAGGGTTTGAGTGGGCCTTTGGCCTCGAAAGCTGCGTAAGCGTTGATCATGGCTAATTCCATTGAGGGACTAAAAAAAGGGGGGGTGTATGTTTTCTTATTTACTTTGATTTTGGATACCAATAGTATCCCTCGTCCGTTCTCGGTAAGGTTATTAAAAAAACTTTAGATATTGTTGAACGGAAATCACTTCCTGCTCGGGAAGATTAATATTAAATCTAACAAGGTATAAAACATGAATAAAATTCTTGCTCGCGCTGTACTCGGCGCTGCGGTATTGGGTGCCACTGGCTGTGCATCAATCATGTCTGGCAAAGACCAGCAAATTTCCGTGAACTCAAATGTAAGAGGTGCCACAGTCCTTATTAATGGCGCCGAAGTGGGTAAAACACCATTTATCGGAAAAGTCAGCAAGCCTAAAGGTGCAGAGGGCAATGTCATTACCTTGCGTGCAGAAGGTTACGAAGAGAAAACAGTTGCTGTCGAAACCAGTATTGAACCCACCTTTTGGGTGAATTTGTTGAGCGGTGGTCCCTTTGGCTCCACGACTGATTATAGCTCTGGCGCGATGTACAAATTGGGCGATGGCAATTTCAATATTGACCTGACCAAGTCGGGAAAGTAATCACGAGCGATTGTATCCCGGGCGTCAATGCATGGATCTTGATGCATTTTTCACGACTTGCCCGGGAGTGGTCTGTTGGTCACGGACCTTACCTTAGGTCACTTTACAAAAAGACCCGAAAGCCCGAACAGACCTTTGACGAATGGCTCGTCTTCAAAAGGGCACTCATCGAAGATTACTCACCTGCAACACTTTTCGATTTTGCATGTTTGCTTTCCTACTAGCCGGTTTCAGGCTATTGCAACTACAGTGTTTAGTTTTGCTTCTTTTGGGCGTCAGCCCAGTATTGGCCGGCGGAATTGATGATTATCCAAAGGCCAGTATTGCGTTTTCAGCAGCAAACTTGAATGATCCCGAAAGTGTTTTCGGACATGTGTTCATCGTATTTCATCACGCGACCCAACCTGAACCCGACGATCCGGTTGTTGAGTTTTACGGCAACTTGAGAGACATCGACTTTGCGATGATAAAAACCGTGGTCAGCACGGTGCCCGGGCATTACAAAATATCAACCTACTCTGACAAGCTGAGGCTTTACGATCAAGAGGGAAGGGATGTTTACATCCGTCCTTTGAGACACGAGATTTCAATTCAGGAACTCAAGGTTAGGGTGAACGAGTCATTGGGACAACGCTTTGATTACGATTTTTTGAATATCAACTGTGCCTACTACATCGAGTTGCTTCTTACGCAGTTCGAGAAAGGTTTGCGTGAGAACTGGCGTATTCGACAACCTCTCGATGTTTATTTGAATTATGGAGACCGAGAGGGCGAATTTGTTGTGAAGTCGGCAGACCGTTTGTTTGCAGAGTTCAAGTCTGTGCCGCAAGCGCAGGCCAATAAAAAGGACGGTTTTGAGTACTTCAGAGCCAACAAAGCCTTGGTGGATTTCAGCGTACATTCAGATCTGGATCGGGCTGCCAAGTTGGTGATGTATAACCGCGAACCTTCTTCAGGAGTTGAGGCGCCAAGTGCACCAGTATCACGGGGCAAGTTGCAGTTTGACGGATCTTCTCGAGTGTTGGATATTTCTTACCTGGCTTTTACTTCAGAGAATTCCTGGCTGAATGATCCCTTGCCCAAACCCAGCAGACTAGAAGTTGCCAAGGTTAGGGCCCGTTGCTTGCGGCAAGAGGATACCGATTGCGTTTTTGGTGTGACGTTTTTCGACAATCGAACTTTGCCTGCGGATGGTTGGGGAAAGTCCAAGATTTTGGCGAGTGGTATTCGATGGGACCACGGAGCGAAAGCCAATTTGCAGATCGGTTTGGGTGGTGGTTTTGGCCGAGTGCTCGACTTGCCCTTGTGGCTTGGGATCGTTCCGGTAACGCAAGTAGATACGGAGCATGGCGGCACAGTGGGTTTGACGGCATCTCTATTGCATATCTCTACTGCTTTTCGAACTCACTTACAATTGGACTCCAATCCGAGACATAATTCATTAGACAAAAAACAAATCAATTTTTCGGTTACGCATCAAGTCACTGGTTTTTCCTTTCAATGGAGCGATATTGATCGGGGGGTGCTTGGCTACCGATTGATTTTCTAGGGAGACAACACTTGCAAACCCATCGCCGCGCCTGCCATTTGTGTGAAGCCATTTGTGGCTTGAAGATCGAGGTAGACAACAATCAGATTGTTTCAATCAAGGGCGATGAGCAAGACCCCTTTAGCCGCGGGCACATTTGCCCCAAGGCAGTGGCACTGAAGGACATTCAGGAAGACCCCGACCGTTTAAAGCACCCGGTTAAAAAAGTGAATGGGCAATGGGTAGAAACCACCTGGGACGACGCCATTGAATTGGCCTGCGAGGGCTTGTTTCAGGTGCAGCAAAAATATGGTGCCAACGCCGTGGGTGTTTACCAGGGAAACCCGAATGTGCACAACTGGGGTTTGATGACCCACAGCGCCAATTTCCTGGGTTTGCTGAAAACACGCAACCGTTTTTCAGCCACATCGGTTGATCAGTTGCCCATGCAACTGTTGGGTTACTGGATGTTTGGGCACCAATTGCTGATTACGATTCCCGACATTGACCACACCAATTATTTCCTCATGCTGGGTGCCAACCCGATCGCTTCGAACGGCAGCTTGATGACCGTGCCCGATGTGGCCAAACGCGTCAAGGCCTTGCAGGCGCGCGGCGGAAAGCTGATCGTGATTGATCCTCGCAAAACCGAAACAGCCGAGGTGGCTGATGCGCATCATTTCATCAGGCCAGCCAGCGATGCGGCCTTTGTGTTTGCATTGATCAATACCATTGTTGGCGAAGGCTTGACCCGTATGGATCGCTTGGCCCACCACAGTGAGGGTTTGTATGCGGCGTTGGGTGCGATTTCAAAAGTAACACCCGAAGTGGCGCAGGCCGAGTGCGGTATTGAAGCGGACACCATTCGCCAAATTGCGCGTGATTTTGCCAACGCCGGGAAAGCGGTTGCTTATGGGCGTATGGGTGCTTGCACGCAGCGCCATGGCACCCTAGCGCAGTGGGGTATTCAGTTGCTGAACTTTGTGACGGGCAACACCGACCGTGTGGGTGGTAGCCTGGTGGCCAACCCCGCGCTAGACCTGATCGCCGCGCCCAACAGCAAGCCCGGCAGTTATGGCCGCTGGCACAGCCGGGTCAGCCAAAAGCCCGAGGCGTTGGGTGAGTTTCCCAGTGCCATCATGGCTGAAGAAATTCAAACCGAGGGCGAGGGGCAAATCAAGGCCATGGTGACCATAGCAGGCAACCCGGTGTTATCCACACCCAATGGCCAGCAACTTGACAAGGCTTTGGCGGGGCTTGAGTTCATGGTTTCCGTGGACCTGTACATCAATGAAACGAATCGCCATGCCAATGTGATTTTGCCCACCACATCCCCTCTAGAACATGATCACTACGATTTGATTTTCAATATTTTCGGTGTGCGCAACCAGGCGAAATACAGCGCGGCCACCTTGCCGAAACCTGCAGGCTGCCTGGACGACTGGGAACTGATGGATAAGCTGGCTGCCTGCTACAGCACGAAGATTGGCAAACCTGCGCGGCCTTCCATGCCGCCGCAAATGATTCTCGACATGGGTTTGCAAATGGGGCCCTATGGCATGGCCAGTGAGCACAAGCTCAGTTTGGAAAAATTAAAGCAGCACCCTGAAGGCATAGACCTTGGTGCGCTGCGCCCCAGTTTTCCAGACCGCTTGCAAACCGCCGACAAAAAAATTCAGCTGGCACCTGCGGAAGTGCTACAGGCCGCAGCAAATTATGTGGCCGACTTGCTGAGTAACGACAAGCGGGCAGGTGCCGAAATGATGTTGATTGGGAGGCGCCACATTCGCAGCAACAATTCCTGGATGCACAACTCCGAGCGCCTGGTCAAAGGCAAGAACCGATGCACCGCCATGGTCAACCCTGCGGATGCTGCGCGTTTGAATTTGCAAGACGGCTACAACGTGCGTGTGCGCAGCCGAGTGGGTGAAATTACATTGCCTGTAGAAATTTCAAACGATGTAATGCCCAGCGTGGTGAGCATTCCGCACGGTTGGGGCCACGACAAATCGGGGGTACGTTTGCAAGTGGCAGTCGCCCACGCGGGGGTTAGTTGCAATGATTTGACCGATGAGCAATGGCTGGATGAGCCCAGCGGGAACGCCGCAGTCAACGGCGTGCCCGTGACACTCATTCCTGTGGCGCAATAAGTGCCTGGCTGACTGTCAATCAGCCCGCCTTTTTTTCCCACACAGTCATTTCAGCAATGCTGTGTTGGTACTTGCGGGCCGTTTCCCGAATCACAAACGGAACATTCAATGGCTCGCGAATCAGATTGAAATGGGGTGCAAGCACTTCTTGCATGCCTTCAAGCATGGTTTTGGGTTTGCCATGTTGTTCAATGCCACCAATCCAGTTTTCCTTGGGGGTGTACTCGGTCAACAGCGTGTAGGGCGAGCTGATCACCAGCAAGCCGCCGGGCACAATGCGCTTTGGCATGTCGTTTAAAAACTCGGTGGGGTTGTTCACCCGGTCAATCAGGTTGCCCGCAAATATAAGGTCGTAACCGGTGTGTTCCGCGCCCAGTTTGCAGGCGTCGCCCTGCAAAAATTCAACACGCTGGCTGCAATTGCTGTAATTGAAATCGGCCAGTGACACTTGCATGGCCCTGCCCAAATCACCCTCATCGTGCAAAAAGTAATTCAGTGTGTTGCCCTTTTGCAAGGCTTGTGCCGCGTCGATGAAACGCGCGGAAAGGTCAACGCCCACGGCTGTATCAAACCCCCAAGCCAGCTCTAAGGTACTTCTTCCTACGGCGCAGCCCAGGTCGAGCGCCTTGCGGCGTGGTCGATTTCCCATGAATTCCTGGCAAAGTTGAGCGCATCGCACCGGGTAATTGGGAACATCAAAATAGTCGACGCCATAGTGAAAGGCCAGGTACTGGTTTAATAGCTCGTCGGTTTCGTAAGGATTGGTCATAAAGCCTTATTGGGCACAGGTTCTAAAGCCGACGAACACATCGTTTCGGTCGGGTGTGTAGGCTTGGCGGTAAGTGCCGCGAATGAGTATGGAAGAGGTTGCACAGGAGCCACCGCGCACCACTTTGTGGTCTCCAAACTGCAGGGTGGACATGAAGGGGTACATGTCTACTTTGAATCCATCGTAGGGGAAGAACAGACTGTCGGTCCACTCCCACACGGTACCAATCATTTGCCGGCATCCAAACGGGCTGTCTCCTTCGGGCAGGGCATTCACTGGCAGCCTCGCAAGGTGCGTGCTGTCCATGTCCACCCGGTCGCTTTCCATGGTGTTGCCCCATGGAAACTTGTTGAAGGTGCCTTGTTCTCGATTGCCCAAGGCAGCCACTTCCCATTCAAACTCGGAAGGTAAGCGTCGCCCGGCAAACTTGCAGTAGGCTTGTGCCTCCCAATAACTCACGTGTTTCACGGGCAGTTCGGCCTGAACGGGAATCCATTGATCAAAGTGGCGTTCCAGCCAAATGCTGTTTTCTTTTTTCCAGAATAGGGGGTGCCTTGCGCCAGAGCTGTTACGCCACTTCAGGCCTGCCATGCTCCAAAGTTGGTCATTTTCATACCCACCTGCCTGAATGAAAGCCAGAAACTCGGCATTGCTGACCAGGGTTTTCGAAATTTTGAAGGCTTTCATGTCAACGATGAATTCTGGCTTTTCATTGTCGAAGCAGAAATCTTCTGTCGCGAAATGTGCCGACTCAGGCGGCATACCAATTTTGTAGCGGCCCGCAGGCACTTCAACATCGTTCTGGTCGATTGGTTGCGTGTTTCTCTTGCCCGCATTTTCAAATGCGTAAGGCGGCGGCGCATAGCCCAGGCTTTGGCGCGCCCACACCATCGACTCAATGTGCATGTTCAGGTGAAAAATGGCGTACTTGTACAGGTAAAGGTCGCTGTCGGTCAGCGCCTTGGTTTCAATTCGCTGTTTCACCTTGTTGAAGGTGTCGTCAAAGTAGCGCAGGGTGTCGGGTTTGTCTGGGAAAAGCCCTTCTTGCCAGCGGTCCTCGTGGGCCAGTTCAAACGAGTCCCAAATGTCGTCGAGTGCCGGGTTGTACGAGGGGACTTTGTCCAGGTTTTGCAGAATGAATCGCTCGAAGAAAAAAGCGGCGTGCCCAACTTCCCAAATAGGCGGGTTAATGCCCGGTAAATAGGGCACTTTGGTTTGCTGAGCACTTAAGCTGTTGAGCAATTCAAGAACACGCTCGCGGCTTTGTTGCAAAGTAGCGAGTAAGGATTGCTTGTTGTTCATCGTGGTGGTACTACTAATGCGTTACAACCAATTATAGGCCACCCATGTCAATTAAATCGATACTACGCACTTTGACTGTCGCATCTACCGCATTGTTGATCGCCAGCGGCAGTGCTTACGCCGAGAAACCTGAAAAAGGGAATGGCAACCAGGGAAAGAATAAGGAACAAAGCGAGCAACGCGGGCAAAAGGAAAACCGCAAAGGCGGTGGTAACGAGAAAGGCAACCGTGTTGACGGGGGTCGTGACTCTGGGCAGGGCGGTGTGTCAGTGTCGTTTAACTTTGGTGGCGCTGAAACCCGGATAGTGCGTGACTACTACGGTGGCCAGGTTGCCAAAGGCAAGTGCCCACCCGGCCTGGCCAAAAAGGGCAATGGTTGCCAGCCCCCGGGCCAGGCCAAGCAGTGGCAAAAGGGCCGCGCCCTGGGCAGCGACGTTCGCTATTACGACATTCCCAATGAATTGCGCATTCGCCTGCCAGCGCCGCCCTTGAACCACAAATATGTGCAACTGGGCACCGATCTGTTGTTGATTGCAGTGGGCACCGCCATTGTTGTTGATGCGATTGACGGGATTTTTTAAGCGTCGGATCGGGGCTGAATACCAGTCCCGATTCGATCCAGTACATGGTCTACCAGGTTTTTCAGAACCGATTCCCTGACTGGCAATTTGTCGGTCAGGGGGTTTTCAAGCAGCGACACCAAACCATGCAGGCTTGACCAAATAAACATCGCATCGGCCTGCGGGTCAATGTGCTGAGCGCTCTGGTTTAGTTTTGCAATCAAACCGAGTTGATCGCGCAACAGCAAAAAGGAATGCTGTGCCTGTTTCAAGGCTTCGCCAGTCAGGGCAAACCCATTGTGATGTTCGTTGAACATCAGGCGATAACGGTGGGGATAGCTAACCGCATATCGAATGTAGGCCAATCCCATCAGCCTGAGCCCCTCCCATTCATTTTCCCCCCGAGTCCTTGCATTCAAATGTTCTGAGAAATGCTTGAAGCACTCGCAACTCAGGGCGGTGAGCAAGTCGTCTTTACTCTTGAAGTGGCGGTAAGGTGCTTGATGCGACACGTCCAAATCGCGCGCAATCGCACGCAGGCTCAGCTCACTGATGCGGCCACTGTCAAGTTCGTCAAAGGCTTTTGCCAAACAACGGGATTTCAGGTCGTCTTCTGTCATGCGCACATCATAAATCAGAATTTGTTGACAGTGTCTACATTGAGGAATATTCTTTGTTGACACTGTCAACATTCAGGGTGCGTTTCATGCTAAAGCTGAACAGATTGCTTCAAGTTACTTCTTTGGCAGCGGCGGGTCTTGCACTCACCGCATTTTCAATTTCAACGCCTTTTGTTTATCCCCAGGGAAAAGCGGCCATAGCTCAAAACGCGAAGTTGGTCGTAACTCATGCATTTGTAAAAGAGGGTAAGTCTGGGCCCTTTTATTCACGCAGTGAGGCGGTTGTGAAATCACTTCAAGGGCAGCCTGGTTTGTTGGCATATTCAGTGCGTCGGCAGTTGTTCGGTAATCAGGCGTGGACCCTCACTCTGTGGGAGTCTGAAAACAGCAAATCAGCATTTATTCGTTCAAGTGCGCATCAATTGGCCATGGCCGAGGCCTCGAGTGTGTTGAGCTGCGCTCGATTCCTTCGGGTAGATTGGTCTGGCGAGGTAAAAAATCTTGATTGGGATGATGTACTTGATCGGCTTGACACCGAGGCCGTTTCATACAGTTTTGGTGGTCTCGACTGCTAATACCACTCAATTGCCTGCTCGGCGCTGCTGTATATCCCTGTTCCCCATCTGCCAGCCACGCGGTAACATGACGCGCTTGTTACCGTTAAATATCAACCATCAGGTTGATGGGCCCACACCGTGAATATGCTGGAAACGATTTCATATGATGTGTGGGGAACACCATGTTGTTTTTCCTTGAGATATGTGTATTATGCATATAAATAGTTCGCCAAAAACATTGAAAACAGCCAACTTGCTGGGAGCAGTGGCCGGGCTGGTAAATAACCGGCTTGAAGAAGAATTGAAAGTTCATCCCAACGCCAACAGCACGGCTAGTGCGGCATTGAATGTGATTGGAATGTTCGGGGTGTGTTCGATTGGGCAGCTTGCGAAAGGTCTGTGTTTGTCCCATTCAGCCATGGTTCGCTTAACCGAAAAAATGGAGTTGTCCGGTTGGGTTTCCAGGCTGGCAGGTGAGGACAAACGGGTTGTCAACCTCGAACTCACGGTGTCTGGGAAAAAACATTTGCGCGATGTGCTGGATACCCGTTTGGGGACCTTGAAGCCGATTGTTTCAAAGCTGTCGGCAACGCATCAAAAGCAATTGGAAAAGATATTGTCTTTGTTGATTGAAGACTCGGTGAACAGCGAAATGGATGCGGTAAGTGTGTGTCGCTTGTGTGATGACGAAGTTTGTCCCGAACACGATTGCCCAGCCCACCATAAGCTGGATTCTCTCGATTCCTAGGTTTGGTCAGTTTTGTTTGCTTTGACCTCTTGAGAATGAGCCGCCAATAAATTTGAAGTGGCAGTACGAAGTGCTCTGGTAATTGAACTTATTACATTCTTTTGAGGTTAATGATGAAAAGATTTGCCCTGATAGTTTCATTGGTTGCAGCCAGCGCTGCGATTATCCCCGCCGTAACCACCGCGCAATCCAATCAAGCCAATGATTCGACGATGTTGAATTCACTGCCGCCCAGCATGCGCTTGAGCAAAGACGAGGTTTACTCTATGTACCTTTCTGCAATTCAAAAGGGTTATGTTGAGAAGAGTTCTGCTGACGGAAGCATGATTTTTATCATGACCGGCAAGGGAATGAGCAAGTCGCGTGAACAGGTTTTGAAGGAGCTAATGAACCAGACTCCAGAGCAGCGCCGCAACGCCAACAAGCCATAAATACCCTGGTTCAGTTGATTGAAGTGTCAGACAAAGGTTAATTCTCGATTGAGGGTTAACCTTTTTTCTTCTTGCATACCAATAGCCGCGTTGCCATTGTTGCAACTCAAGAAATAATCAATTGCTCATCTCCTGGATTATCGAATTCGCAATTGCTACTAAACTGCAGCAGCGAAGTTATATCAGGTGCCTCCATGACCCAATCATTTGAAGTGAGTATTCCCGCTGCAGGGCAGCCATTGTCCGGTACGTTTTTTCCGGCGGTCAATGGCAAACACGATAAACCTGTCTTGATTTGCCCCGCCACGGGAATCATTCAAAAGTTTTATTATCCCTTCTCGCGCTGGTTGGCCGAACAGGGTTTTTCTGTGTTGGTGTTTGATTATCGGGGCATCGGAAAATCTTTGCAGGAGTCGCATGTCAAGCATTGCGGGGTGAAAAAGCAGGACTGGGGCTTGTACGACATGCCCGCAGCTTTGGATTTTCTGCTTGAACTCACTGGGCAGGCTAGTGCATACCTGATCGGGCACAGTGCAGGTGGACAGTTGTTTGGCTTGATGCACAACCATGCCAAAGTGTGTGGCGTGTTGGCGGTGGCAGCTTCTTCCGGACATGTGAAAAATATTCGCAAGGACAAGCGCAATGGTGCCAAGTTCATGCTGCGATGGGTGATCCCGATCAGCTCTGCCGTGTTGGGATATGTACCAGCCAAGCGTTTCGGCTGGGGTGAAAATTTGCCAAAGGGTGTTGGCCTGCAATGGGCCAAGTGGTGTTCAAGCCCCGGCTATGTAGAAAATGAATTTGGTGACGGTGTGCAACAACACTGGTTTGGACAGTTCAAGTCGCCAATTACCTTTGTGCACGCCAGCGATGATGAAATTGCAACCCTGCCCAACGTTGAAGACATCATGCGCCTGTTCACCACGGCCAGCAAGAAACGGATTGAAATCAAGCCCGAGACATTCAAGCTTGGCAAAGTAGGGCACATTGATATTTTCAGGGAACGGTGCAACAGCATTTGGCCCGAAATTTTGGAAGAGTTGACTCCTTACGCTAAGATTGGGTAATCGAATCTCTGAGTACAAAATGCATGAAGTCATTCGCAAATCACCCGGTCTGCAGATTCTGGTTGCTTGTTTTTTGCGTGGTATTTTCGGCAAATACATTTGCCCGTGACATTGAACCCAAACCCATGCATTACGAATTGCCTGGCTGGTTCAAGCAAACCTTTCTTGAAATTCCAGTGGACATTCAAGATGCACAAACCCGAGGAAAGAAGCTGCTCATTTTCTTTCACCTGGATGATTGCCCCTACTGCGCGTATTTGCTAAAAGAGAACTTCACCGAAGGACCCAACTGCGAGAGGATTGAAGCCAAGTTCGATGTCATTGCCATCAATGTGCGTGGCGACTTGCCCGTGAACTGGATCGACGGCACCGTGTATTCTGAAAAGCAATTGGCCAGAAAGCTGGGTGTGTTTGCCACCCCGGCGGTGTTGGTGATGGGGCCCAAGCCCGAGGTGAACAAAAAAATTATGGGCTACAAGAAGCCTGCAATTTTTATGGATATGTTGGGTTTGTAAAATTCAAAGCTTTGCAAGTGAGGTACTCAGCATTGCTTTTGCCAAGTCAATAAACGCGCGTGTTTTCGCAGTTGAGGTACGGCCCTCACGGTGCACGATTTGCACAGGCAATGGATCGGGTTCAAATTTGCTCAAGCAAACTTTCAGTCTGCCTTGTTCAATTTCATTGGCCACTTGGTAAGAAAGTACACGGGTCAATCCGAAGCCGAGAACCGCCGCCTCAATCGCAGCGTCATTGGTTGTGGTCATGAGTGCGGGTTCCAACCTTACAGACACCCTGTTGTCGATGTTGCCAAACCGCCAATCCTGCACCGGATTCATTTGCACAGCTGCAATCAATTGGTGGTGTTGCAAATCTTTGGGCTGCTTGGGTGTTCCATGGCGCCTCAAGTAATCGGGTGAGCCCACCATGACCCGTTTCACATGTCCCAGCGGTATTGCATTCAAACTCGAATCAGCCAGGTGACCAATCCGCACGGCCAGGTCAATACCTTCTTCCGCCAAATTCACAATACGATCCTGAAAAAGCAGTGTCGCCTTCATTTGTGGATATTGCTTCAGGTATGCCACCATCACAGGTGTGACAAACAAACGTCCGAATAGCGCCGGCGCAGTTACACTCAATGTGCCAATTGGTTTGGCATGCAGGCCGATTACTGAAGCATCAGCTTCTTTGAGTTCCTCCACAATGCGACGTGCATCCACCAGGTAGCGCTGCCCAGCATCAGTCAGGCTCACCTGCCGTGTGGTGCGGTTCAGCAAGCGAACACCCAGCGAAGCTTCCAATTCAGAAATCGCCTTGGTGGCCACCGGTGCTGAAAGCCTGCATTTTCTCGCGCCAGCCGCAAAGCCCTCGGTTTCTGCCACAGCAATAAATATTTCAAGGGTTCTGAACTTGTCCATTTAATTATTTCCATATTGGAAATTAAGTAGTTCTATTTTGACTTATTCAAATAAAAATGGAAATGGATGACACTTATCTCACCCAATCCTTCCGGATTTCTAATTTTCAAGGAGATCGTTGATGGGAAATGCATTTGCAGAAATTGCGTTCACGCAGGGCGTGCGCGAACTACAAATCCAGGCAGGTAGCCGGGAAAGGTACGCGGCCATGGATGAGTCTGCCAATCGGCGTGACAAATTGACGGAAAGAGAGACCACATTCATTGAATCGCGTGATCATTTCTTTCAGGCCAGTGTGAGCGAAACCGGCTGGCCTTACGTGCAGCACCGAGGTGGCCCAGCGGGTTTCCTGAAAGTTCTCGATGAGCGCACCTTGGGTTTCGCGGACTATCGCGGCAATGTTCAATATGTCAGTGTAGGTAACTTGATTCACCACAACCGTGTTGCGCTTATCCTGATGGATTATGCCAATCAGCGGCGGCTGAAGTTACTTGGTCGTGTTCGCTTTATTGATCGCGATACTGCGCCTGATTTGATCGAGCGGCTTGTTACACCCGGCTACAAAGCGATTGTTGAGAGAGGTTTCATCATTTCTGTGGAGGCCTTCGATTGGAACTGCCCGCAGCACATTACGCCGCGATTCACACTTGCGGAGATCGACGAAATGACCGCGCCACTAAGGGCGCAATTACGGAGAAATGAATGAGCACCAACACCAAACCACCACTGCCACCCTTTAATCGGGAATCTGCAATTCAGAAAGTCAGGGCGGCAGAAAACGCCTGGAATTCCAGAAATCCAGAGGCGGTCTCCATGGCTTACACAGAAGATTCCAAATGGCGAAACCGCAGTGAGATATTTCAGGGCAGGGCAGCGATCGTCGATTTTCTAACCAGAAAATGGGCAGTGGAAAACGGCTACCGTTTGATCAAGGAATTGTGGGCCTTTTCAGATGATCGAATTGCGGTTCGATTCGCCTATGAATGGCACGATACTGAGGGTCGCTGGTTTCGCAGCTATGGCAACGAGAACTGGGAATTTGATGCGAACGGATTTATGAAGGTTCGCCACGCCAGCATCAACGATATTCCAATCAAGGAATCGGAGCGTTTGTTTCAATGGCTGCACGGCCCCCGACCGAATGACCATCCAGGGTTAAGCGACCTTGGGCTTTGAGTTTAAAAGCGCTTGCCGACTTATCTGGCAAGGCCGTTTAATCCAAATTGGTAAGCACTCGCCAGCCATTTCTCGCGTGTGCTTGCCTGCGAGTTTTTCACTGGACCAAAGCTGGTAATTTCCACTGGTTTAATGCCACAAAACTCAAGAATGGTTCGTTTCATTTGGTTGTGCCCGGGCATGCGATACACCAGCCGGTAGTACCACGGTGGAGTGTCCATGGTTGCGATCAGGTGCGCAGTTCGTTGCTTTAACAGGCCATCGACCATCAATGCGTCTTTCTTAAACTTGAATGCAAATCCGGGCAGGAATATTCGATCAAAGAAGCCTTTAAGAATGGCTGGAATGGAACCCCACCAAATTGGATAAACAAACACAAGGTGCTCGGCCCACGCAATGGATTCTTGCGCAGCGAGCAAGTCGGGTTCAAGTGTTTGAATGGTGTTGTAACCATTGCGCAGTATCGGATCGAAATTCAGCTTGCCAAGGCTGAGCAAGCGAACATCTTGACCTGCAGCCTGCGCTCCACTTTGGTAGGCATCGGCGATGGCACCGCACAAGCTGGCCTCGGCTGGATGGCCAAGAATAATCAAGATGCGTTGGCGCATGACAAGCTCCTTTTTGTTGAATCACAAAAAGTCTAAAGCTTGCCCTTAGGGGAAGAGTCAACAGGAAGTTCGCAGTTCATTAATTCCGGGGAGTGAAGCAATTCATGTTCTAGTTGATTTAACAAAAGCAGTTGAGCCTGTGCTGTTTCGATTTGCGAATGAAGGGCCGATCGTTTCAATTCAATTTGCTCAAGCATCAGTGCCATGCTTGAGCGGGGGGCGCTGTTGTTGCTCGCCAAAGCCTCGACGAGTTCCTTGAGCTTAAAGCCCAAGGTTTGTGCGCAACGAATGGTTTGAATTTGATGGATAGCCACGTCTGCATAAACGCGGTAGCTGCCTTTGCGTGTTGGCTTTGGGATTAATCCCATTTGCTCGTAAAGATAAATCGCCTTGCGCGATGCACCAGACTTTTTTGAGAGTTCGCCGATATACATTGTTTAAGCCCATTCGCGGAGCCAGTCTATTTTCAGAGGATTGCCGAGAACATTTCATATTGTTATCATTATTGATAATAATGTAACCCCAGAAGTAAATCAATGACCAATCTGGAAGTGGCGCTGCATCCTGTGCGGATGAAAATCCTCTCGTATCTGTTCTCGGAGCCTTCGACTCCTCAGCAAATCCACAAGGACCTACCCGAAATTGCGCCGGCTACACTGTATCGGCATATCAAAGCATTGTTCGACGCAGGTTTGATTGAGGTAGAACAGGAAAATCAGAAGCGTGGTGCCACCGAGGTGACCTATCGCATATCTTGTGCAACAGCCCAAGCAAACCCATCTTCGGACGAACTCAAAAAACTTTTCAATCTTTACCTGGCTGGGGTCTTGAACAGCTTTGACAGGTTTCTGGATTCGAACCAGGAAAAAGAGAGTTATCGACATGGGTTCAGCAAAGCGATTTTCTATGCCACCCCAAATCAACTGGATGAATTTCAGAAGAAAGTGCTGGAGGCGATTACGCCGCTGCTGAAGCCTTCAGGTCAGCCACATCAAATGGCTTATGAGCTGTCCACAATTTTGCTACCGGTGGTTGAAGAATAATGGTGATCATCTTCAATGTTTTGTCGATGTTGGCACTGTGTGCAGTCTGTCTTTGTCTGATTGTTCAGCTCAATCGTCGATTGCCTTCCGGATCTAAACCCTATTGGCTAGGTGCCATGGCGTTCATGTTGTTTGCTAGGGTGTTAGAGCCTGTTTTTTTGAGCTCGGCAGGGTTTGCTTTACCTGGGCAGTCCGTAAGTAGCCAGCAGGCTTTGGTCGGACTAGTCATGGCTTGTCTTACTGCAGGTCTTTTTGAGGAGACCGGGAAATACATTTGTTTGAAAGTTAGAAGCGTGCGCAGCAATTTGGACCTTCCGTGGTTGGCTACATTTGCGCTGGGCTATGCCCTGTGCGAGGCAGTGCTTCTTGGCGTGATCGCCCACGCGCAATTTCTTTATTTTTACTCCAGTCCGGAAGTACTTCAGACACTGGATCTTGATTCCACTGCGCAGGATGTCATCAAGAAGCAATTGGCAAGCCTTACGGAGTGGACAGCTATTTTCTTGTTGATTGAACGTGTTTTTGCCATCGTGATACAAGTTGGTTTGACTTTTATCGGAGCTCTGGCTGTGGCTAAAAGGCAGCTTGTTTGGCTCATGGCGGCTATCCTGATTCATGCATTGATCAACATTCCAGCTGCAAGTTATCAGTATGGATTTCTTGCGGCGGAGCATGGCGAAATGATTTACGCGCTACTGCTGCTTATCGCGCTTTATTGCATTTGGGGAGGTGGTGCGTTTACTGTGGTGCGCTTGCGTGCTGCGCTATCAGATGAGTGATCCACTCGATAAAAACCCGAAGCTGTTTGCTGGCATATCTGTTGGGAGAATAAGCCACGTACAAAGGCATTGAATCGAACTGCCAGTCCGAGAAAAGCCGCACCAGTTCACCGTTTTTGATGTGTCGTTTGGCCATGTACTCAGGCAACCACTGCACGCCTAATCCAGCCAAACCCGCTGTCAGGTAGGCGTTGCCATCATCTATTTCCAGTACGGAGCGTCCTTGTAATCTTGCGTCGACTCCATCTTTACGCAATCCATATGGCAATTCATTTGCCCAGCGATAACGGATAATTCGATGGTCAGATTCAATTAGTTCATGCGGATGCAAAGGTGTTCCTGATTGCTTTAAGTAAGATGGCGCAGCGTAAACACCCAACTGCAAATTACCAACGTGACGTGCTATCAAAGCACCATCTGTAATTTCACCACCTCTGACCACACAATCGACGTTATCGCTGATCAAATCTACTTTTCTGTCACTGGCTCCCAATTCAAGTTGAATGTCTGGAAAACGTGCGTAGAAATCTGGCAGTGCCGGCACCAAAATGATGTTGGCGAAAGGGCTTGGAACATCCACACGGAGCAGGCCACGGGGAGAACCAGGAGAACCAGGCAGGTTGTGTTCGATGTCTTCAAGTTCATTTAGTAACTTGACCACACGCTCAAAGTAGGCTGCACCATCTTTGGTTACGTTCACTTTGCGGGTGGTGCGGTTCAGTAGCTTGATGCGCAGGTGTGCTTCCAATTGCTGAATTGATTGGGTCACAGTGGCTCTACTTATGTCCAAGGTTTCGGCCGCCTTTGTAAAACTGCCTGCCTCCACCACGCGCACAAAAACCCTCATGCAATCAAATCGGTCCACTCACTTCTCCGAATAATTGTTTGAAATATTTAAACAGTGTTGCTGTTATTTAGCAATTTATTCAAACAAAAATATCACTTAAATTTCCGTTACCAATCAACTTTCGAGGTAACACCGATGAGCACACGCCAAGCAATTTTTCCAGCTGATCGCCATGAGTTGTATAAGCTACACCGCTATTCTGCTGCGATTAAATCTGGTGATCTCCTGTTTGTATCGGGGCAAGTCGGAAGCCTTGGAGATGGCTCACCAGAGCCAAATTTTGAAGCTCAGGTTCGCTTGGCATTCTCCAATCTTGAGGCAACGTTGAAAGCTGGCGGATGTTCGCTGAACGACATCGTCGACGTAACCACCTTTCACACCGATCCAGAGAATCAATTCCCCACAATCCTGAAGGTCAAGGATGAAATATTTCCCGAATCTCCTTATCCGAACTGGACCGCATTGGGAGTGAACTGGCTTGCCGGCTTCGACTTCGAAATCAAAGTGATTGCTCGAGTCGCTAAAAAAGCCACGTAAGCAGATTGCAATCATTCACTCAAGTTGTTCCCACCTTTTTTCTGAACTGGGCAGCTTTGTGTCGATTTCCGCAAGATGCCATGCTGCACCAGCGACGCTTATGCGATTTTGTTCGGTCATAGAACCAAAGAATGCATTCAGGATGAGCGCATTTTTTAACAAGATCGAGCTCGCCATCGGTCAGCAATTGCGCGACTGCTTCAGCCACTGGCCCCAGCAAATTAGCAACAGGATCGGCTTTGGCAACTCGGGTCAGTGAGAGTTTTCCGGTGTCGTCCGATGTCACCTGTGGGGCGCTGAGGTAAGCATCAAGAAACTTGTTCAGCGGCTGCACATCGCCCATCTGTCCATTCTTCCATTGTTCAATCAGCTGCCGAGCGAGTGCTCGAAGTTCTCTCGCCTGCCTGAGTAATGTCTGTTTCTCTGCTGCTGCTGCGATGGACGCGCTCGCCAACAAACCACATCGCTCAAGCCATGCGTGAACATCCTCACCACTTCGCCATAAATCCACTGACTCATTGCCAACTCGCATTTCTGTGTTCAGTAAGTCCAGAGCCAGGTGGTCACCCACCATTGGGATCTCTCCGGGATTGTTGCTTGTCGACGTTTCAGTCTTTTCCATAAGTAACCGTTAAAAAATAGTTTGACAGGTTACTTTTTTTGGAAGACACTTCCGTGCAAGTAACCGTATAAATCAAATTATACAGGTTATTTCAAACAAGCAGCTGATCATTTAATTTTTACGACAAGGAATAGCCATGACTAGTATTCATGCAATGTTGGCCGCAACCACGCTGGCCACTGCAACTTTCGCCGCCAGTGCGGCACCTCCCACAGAGCAGGTTCATCACCGGTCTGTGAATATTCAGGATGTTGATGTGTTTTACAGAGAGGCTGGGCCTGAAACTGCACCCAAAGTTTTGCTGTTGCACGGATTCGGCGCGTCTTCCTACATGTTTCGTGAGCTCATCCCGAAACTGGCAGAGAAATATCATGTCATCGCCCCCGATCTGCCTGGTTTTGGTCAAACCAATGTTCTGCCAGGCAAGTCATTTGCTTATCACTTCGACAACCTCGCTTCGGTAATCGACGCATTCACAGTCGCCAAGGGTATGGATAGTTACGCCATGTATGTATTCGACTACGGTGCCCCTGTCGGCTGGCGTCTTGCTGTAAAAAATCCGCAGAAGATTACTGCAATCGTGAGTCAAAATGGCAATGCCTATGAGGAAGGCCTCAGCGAAGGTTGGGCCGACATGCGCAAGGCTTGGGCCAATCCAACGCCAGCCAACCGGGAGGCACTGCGTCGCTTCAACACATACGAGATGATCAAGTGGCAGTACACAGAGGGTGTGAAAGACACTTCACTGGTGTCTCCCGAAACCTACCAGCTGGCACATGCTGCGGTGGAACGTATCGGCGTTGATGCACAAATGGATCTGTTGCTTGACTATGGCCAGAATATTAAACAGTACGGTGCACTGCACGAGTTCTTCCGCCGCTATCAGCCACCCACATTGGCGATTTGGGGTGCCAATGATCCATTTTTTATCCCGGCCGGTGCAAACGCTTACAAGCGCGACAATCCCAAGGCGGAAGTTCAGTTTCTCGACACTGGTCACTTCGCAATCGAAACGCATGGCAAGGAAATCGCTGATGCGATGGTTGAGTTTCTTGATCGAAGCGTTCAGCGCCCGATGAGCTCGCTCGATGGGAAAAATCTGGCTCAGTGCAACGTTGGAGATCAATAATGAACGCATTCAAAAACTTTTTAGCAATCTTTTCAACTGCTTTATTCTCAGCAACTGTGAATGCCGCTCAACCTGCCAATGTGGCAGGTAACACCCACGGCAAGGGCAGCTTTGTTCAATCCGCTAGCACGATCGTTACCAAAGACAATGTGCAGCTTTATTACAAGGACTGGGGCCCCCGCGATGGTCAGCCCGTGGTTTTCAGTCACGGCTGGCCGCTGAATTCTGACAGTTGGGAATCGCAAATGATGTTCCTGGCCAGCAATGGATACAGGGTTGTTGCCCACGACAGGCGCGGCCATGGTCGATCCAGTCAACCTTGGTATGGCAATGACATGGACCACTATGCCGACGACTTGTTGGCCGTCATCGAAGCCTTGAACTTGAAGCGTGTCACCCTGGTAGGGTTCTCAACAGGCGGTGGTGAAGTTGCCCGCTACATTGGGCGGCATGGCACCAAACGCGTTGAAAAGGCCGTGTTGGTGGCAGCTGTTCCACCGCTGATGTTGCAAACCAAAAGCAATCCTGGTGGGCTCCCGATGAGCGTGTTTGACGGGCTTCGACAAGCATCGCTGGAAAACCGTTCGCAGTTGTATCTGGATATTGCGTCGGGGCCATTCTTTGGCTTCAATCGCGAAGGCGCAAAACCCTCACTAGGGCTGATTAAGTCATTCTGGGTTCAGGGCATGCAGGCAGGTCACAAGAACACCTATGACTCTATCGCTGCATTTTCTGCGACAGACTTTCGTGAAGACCTGAAGAAATTCAACATTCCCACGCTGATCATTCACGGCGATGACGATCAAATCGTTCCTTTGGACGCATCGGCCAAAGCATCTGCAGCGCAAATCAAGGGTTCCACCTTGATTGTTTATCCGGGGGCTCCCCATGGCTTGGCTGACACACACAAAGATCGCCTGAATCAGGATCTACTTAACTTTTTGAAGCGGTGAAGGTACATCAACCATGATTTAAATCCATCAATCAATTAATAGGATTCGACAACATTGATGTGACGTAGACCTTGGCATTCGCTTTGAATTGATAAAGTCTGATATCGGAAAAATAAAAAGGCCAATCACCGAGATGATTGGCCTTTTTTCTGTATTTGGTGGGGGGGCAGGATTTGAACCTACGACCTTGGTTATGAGTATTTTCTCTTTTAACGATCGCAAGCGGTGAAACTCGATAAGTATTGGGATTAATTGGGGCGTTCGCTACGCCTGTGCTGGCTTTCCAGTAATTCTCAGGGGTGCCACTTTAGATCGCTTAATCTCTATCGTATAGGGCTGTGCCCCTGGGCACACGCACTTAGTTTTTCTGACATGCTAATTCCCAAGGGATTGAATTGAGCCTCAGGCTTCGATATTCGTCAGACTCTCATATCAAACTTCACCTGAACACACCTAGCGGTGTGAATCGAGTTGCTTGTTTGGTTTTTGCTTTCATATTGCCTTCGACCAAGCCGAGTGGAGAATCGATGGTGAAGCGAATCTTTTGTGTGCTTTCTTCCAGGCTCAAAACCTTCTTCTCAATGTTGTAATGTTGAGAACCTTCTCCGTTACCATCAAATGTGACATGAAATGATTGATCCGGCGACAGCATTTTGAAGTCAAAAGCCTCTGATATCAGGGCGATACCGTCAACGACACCCATTAGTTTGCTTGTCACAGTTACGTTGAACCTGATCGTATCAATACCTGGGATTGGGATTTCCAAGGCATGAACCTGCTGGTGGGATTGCTTCTCGGAAAGTTGTATCGGGGGTATTAAAGTAATCTGCTCAATCACAGACATCAATGAACCGCGAAGATCGTTTGCTCGCTTTGACTCCATACCCGATATGACCAATGAATCATCTCGAAATTTACTGGTGCTATCGATTACTAAGCCGACCTTTACTCCCGCCAAAGGCGGGTTGTCGGGAATCACTTGCCTTTTGCCATCAGGACCAGTCATGTGAAAGTCTCTCTTCTGAAAGGTCACTTCAGCCTTAAAGCTACCATCGGCATTTATGGCTCCAGTAGTAGTGCGAAAGCTTTGGAGTGTGGATACCAACACTGGCGTTGCTTGATGAGAAAGTCTCCCCCTCGATTCTTCAATAATTCCCCGATCGTCTAATACCTTGAATGTGATGGTAGTTTCCGAAATGATCTCGGTGCTCAGATCTCTTCCCGGCTGCATTCGCTGCTCTATGACGACAACGTTTGTATTGGCTAAAACTTGGTTGGACCAGAAAGCGATACAAACTAGAATAAGTAGACGGGTCATTAAAGGTACCGGTTTGGTCAATTAGTTAAGTTGAGGGGTGAGAAGTTTCAATACGTCTTGTCTTTCAAGTGCACGAGCCAAAGCCTCAGAATTCGGCGTTGGCTTTGCGCCATTCTGCAACATGAACTTGATTACTTGAATGGAGCTACCGGCGATGGCAGCATCCATCGGGGATCCTTCACCAATCCTGAAATAGTTGATGTCTGCACCTTGTTTAATCGCAGCCTTAATTGATTCCATGTCGTTGTAAAGCGCGGCTGATATCAAAAGTTTAGTGGCGTTTTGTGTTTGGTACATTTCCTGCTTTGAAAATGGGGGCTTGTCGAGAGCACCGTTACCAAGGGCCTTCAAAGTCAGAGTACTGCCGGCGACGGAGTAGGGCGGTACTGCCAGGTTAAATGTCCCGCTACCCTTGAAGGCTCGTCCCGCTGAATCGAACATGTGCCCGGTGCACGGGTCTTTAAATAACGCTCCTTTTCTTTTCTCCTGGGGGTTTGTAATCGCAAGCATGCATCCTGATGTGGGAGCAGCAGCTGAAACAACCAAAATTGATTCATCAACAGATCGCGAAGGTTTTCGAGCAGCAATTGTTTCTGCTTGAAGCAGCAAATTAGCCCAAACCACTGCAGTAGTTGAGGAAAACTGTCGTTTAACTGACGCTTTAAAGTTCTCGTTCTCTGGGTCTGCAAGCGAATCTCGTTGTATGGAGTTCAATGCAAGAATTTCAGCAGGGGTCCGTTTGTAAATGTAAATCGGAAGGCGGGAGAATTCGACGATGATCGACTGGCCGGGAGCGATACGGTCAAGTTGTATTGGCTTACCCCGTTTGGCATCAGATATATCTTGATTGATTACATTTTCTGGGAACTGCTGTGCCTGAGCAGTGATTGAAAATAATACAGTGCTCGCCAAAAGTACGATTTTTTTAATCATTTTAGAAGTTAAAACGGTGCATGATGATTGGATATCTGTTCTCGTAAATCAGTAGTGTCATCTTTTGATGTCGTTGATTTCCTTGCTCAATTGCTCAAAAGCACGTTCCATTTTTGGCTTAAGAATTTGTTCCTGTTGTTGCATTAGCACCGAACTGCGTTGAGCAATCAATGGCGTTTTCTTAGCAAAGGCCTGTCCTGATGGCGTTTGATAAAAAGCGATCAGGTCGTCCACCTCTTGTTGATTAAATGTTTCTTGATAGATTGGAATGAACAATGATTTAAGCGAAGGCCAGTTAAATTCAGCACGAATTTTTTGAAGGAATCGATCAATAGCTAAATCAATGGAAAGGTCTTGAGCCATAGTGGCCCCACTTCGGTCAATCTGTGAGTTGAGCGTTTTTCTCAAGAATCTATCAACGTCTGAGTACATGATTTCGACTGTAACTTCAGCCTCGGACAACTCGAGCAGACGCTCGACTGACTCTTTTGATGCAGGCGTTGCATGGGCAGGGAATGTTGCCATGATTGCGCATAAAGCGAAAACAAGTCGCTGACAGTTTAATAAACTGTTCCAAATCTTAGACATCCTTAAGTTCCTTTTAATCTCTAAACTCATTTGCAGATTCGCCAGCTCTGAATGAGCGATGCTTCATTCGTTTGCTCTAATTGATTTCATATGCTGGCGCAATATTGAGACAGACTCGCGTTTTCCTTCTTTAATCGCCAAATCCAGTGGAGTCGCTCCTTGATTCGTTTTTGCATAAACGTTTGCGCCTCTTTCCAGCAGTAAGCGTAGCAACGTCAACCGTTCGCCGTCTGCGGCCATGTGAAGCAAGGTTTCACCCAAGTCAGTTTTAGCTTCAATTGCGGCACCCTTGTTCAACAGTAGTTCAGCAATCGCAGTTGCTTCACGTGCAACTGTAAAGTGCAGTGCTGTCCAACCTTCGATGCTGGTGGCAGCAATATCTGCACCTCGGCGTACTAGCTCTTCTGCTAAAACTGGGTTATTGATGACTGACGCAACATGAAGTGATGTGGCCTTGGCACTATTTCGTATTTCTAAATTCGCGCCTTTATTCAAAAGCACCAGTGCAATTTCATTGTGTTTCTCCAGGATTGCCCAATGGAGCATGGGAAACCCTTCTTCGTCTTTGCCATTCACATTCGCCCCGCAATTAATTGCAGCCTCAACGACTTCTCTCGAGTTCGTCTGAATACCTTTTAGCAACGAAGATTGACATGACGCGTGTACAAAAGGTGTATGCAACACAAGGCCAAAGCCAATTGCAATAAAGGTCTTTATGAAAATCTTCATTTGATTTATCTTCAATTCTGTAAAAATTACTGCTGAATATGAATTTTGTGGCCATAGGGATTGGCTCTCAACGCAATGTCATATGTCCTAACCACCTTGTTGCCATTCAGCAGATACATCTTACTGTCCGACTTGTCGACCTTCACCAGATCTACCGCAGCAATTGCATTCGTAGAAAAAAAGATGAGAATCAGAAAGGGTGATTTCATTGTGAATTTGTTTTCGGAACAACAGAAACCTCAGCATCCGCGGTGGGGCCACAAGGGTGATAAATCGGCTCACCTCCACGCTCAACGACATAGGTACTGCCCACTGCGTAGGCTCCGCCACCGGTGTATCGTGTGGCTAACCGTCCATAACCTCCCGGCCTGGAGTGAAGTACAACATAGGTTGCAGCTGAAGGAACTTCAAAATCGGCAATGAAGGATGGTCGCCAACCAGTGGCTAGTGCGCCTTTAGCAGGGGAGGGGAGCAGATCATTAGAAAAAATAACTTGATGGTTCTTATCAAGAAAGGTCACCTCAGGGCAATACAGCTGTGAGAGTTTTTCAGTTTCGAATGCGACGGACCCTGTGGCCCAGGAGCGAACTCGCAGAGTAGTCTCCTTTTTTACAACGGGTAGTGAATATGCTTTAAAGTAACTTTTCCCTGATGCGAACTCATATGCAGACGACTCATCGCTGAGAGTTAATTGAACCGCTTTGTCTAGAGCCAGTTTCTCGTACTTAAAATCTGCTGGCGATTTGCAGCATGAAGGTGTTTTTGAGAGTACCGCTGAAGTATTTGCAACGGTTGCGCATCCACCACCAAGAAAACCAACCCCTATGATGAACCACTTGAATGTCGTCATATTACTGTCTTCCTCAGAGCTAATCTGAATTAATTTAACTGAACCACTGGTCAGTCCGGCCTATTTTCTCAATGATGATCTTTGATTCAAAAAGCTGGCAATTGAAGCTACGCTCCGAATAGATATTTCATTCATATAGCCGTAGCCGCTTAGAAGGGCCATTAGTTTGCCGATAAAGGCCAAGAACATTCCAGCGTAAAAATCCAGCACGGCAAAGTAAATCAACGTCAATGCCAGGAAAAGTACGATCAAGCCTAGAATATTTAACGCCTGATAAGTTCGCCTTTCAGCGGTGGAAAATTTCTCGTTCATTGCCATCGATTGCAATCATCCATGATCGAGAGATGATCTTACATGTAGCCCAATTGATTGGTCTCGCTATGTATTCACCTCTATTGTTTCGAAAAACTATAACTGGTAGTGCACAAGAAAGACCATAGGTTATGGGGGGCGCATTTGAGGGGTACCTGTCAGACTCGTCCAAGGAGATGCTCCCTATCGGCCCTGAGCAATTAAATCAAAAATAGAACCCCAAGAAGTCAAAAAAGATGAAAAAACTGATAAGAAGTTGTTCGAGGTCCTGTGAGATCCTCTTGGTGTTACTCATCGGCGGATGCTCCACCTATGCGGTCAATGACATTTATTCAACCCCAGGTTCAAACACGGAAGTCTTTCAATCTGTAAAAACAGATGCAGTTGATTTGAGAGTTTCTCTTGTTCCGACCCTTCGATTTTCTTCAGTTGGCATGTTTGGTGTTCCAGTGGTACCCATGTATCTGCATTCAAAGGATAAGAACGAGCTAAGGCTCAACATAGTTATGCGCCTATACAAGGATCTCGACTTTTCGTTCGCCGGGAATCCGTGTTTCAAATCCGACGATCAAAGAACCTTATGCCCAAAGTTGGCGGAGGTGACGGCCAGAGCATATGTGTGGTCACACGAAATGCATGGGAAGGACTTCACCACCAGGGTGTTAAAGGATATCGGCAATTTCTATGGAAAAGACCGACCCAAGCTGATCGTTAGTTCGCAGAAGGGTGAGGATCGAATTTCTCGCGCCGACATCTATCAACACTATGAGGCGTATCAAGGCGAGCCAAAATTTGAGCGACTCGATCTGACCATCGACTATGTGTATGACTGCTCAGGTCCATGTCCTGATGATTTTAAATTCAATACAGAGGGTTTGATTGCGATTCAGGACCTTCAAATAGAATCAAGGACACTGGAACTGAAGCAGAAAAAAGCTGGGAAGTTGGATCTTTCTGTTCCCATAAATTAAATCTTTTAAGAATATAAAATTTTTAGATGAGTAAATGGATATGGGTAAATTATGAGGTAGGTTGTACAACTACACGTTTATATTTGTATTGATTTTAATGGTTAGTGTTTTTGTTTTTGATGTAAATGGAATTTTGTACGATTACATTTTTACTATAATTGTTTTTAGTATCCTGATTTCTTTTGTTTTTCTTGTTTTATACGGTTTGACTTTTTTCAAGAAGAAATGAGTTCGAGTCGACTTAACCTTCTCATCAAATGAATAGTAGTTCATAAATGGGGTGCTATGCTGAAAAAGGCCTTTTCCATCAAATCGTCATGTTCAAGTCGCCTTCTCGAGTTCACTCCAATTCAACACGAAGGTTTTAAGGTTGAGCTCACTGATCTTTATGTCAGTTGCCAGGCTGATATCTTTCCGGCGACTGATGAAGATGGTTTGACTGATTTTTTTACTGAACTCGGGCTGAGTACAACGCCTTGGCAGGGGCAAAGATCGTGGAGTTCAATTTGTGGCGATTTTTGTATTTCAGCCAGTTGCTCGTCGTTGGGGGTGGTTGTTCTGGATGTGACAATACGAGGGCAGATGGGTGGGCCAGACAACTGGAGTGTAAATGCCCGAATAGAAACTGAGCTTGGGTTGGTTTCGCGTATTCTTGCTTGAATTGATGGATGCCTAAAAAATATGATAACTCCTTGTTCCTCATGATCGAAATAAAACAATCAAAGCCATCTGTTCGTGCCAGGGCGAATTCAATTCGTGAATTTCGCTGTAAGAACTTGATAGTCGTCCTAGAGAATCCTGAAGACATTCGCAACATTGGCACCGTGATTCGCAATGTGAATGCGTTGGGAGCCGATAAGGTATACGTGGTGGATGAGCGTCGAGCCTTGCCAGACGACTGGCAGGACATGCGAGAGCATCCCAAGTTGACGCGCACCTCCGCAAGTGCGGTGAAGTGGAGCTTTGTAAAGCGATTTGATTCTACTGATGCTTGCATCAAACATTTGGAGAAAAACGGTTTTGTCTCAGCTGTTACCTCTCCGCATGTCAAAGGTAAGAGGAATGTGATGTTGGGCAGTGGAAATTACACCAAACACACCAAGTTCGCTGTGTGGTTTGGTAATGAAAATCATGGGATCAGTGATACGGCTATTGAACACAGCGAGTTTTGTATCAACATCCCGATGTTTGGAATGATCGAAAGTTTCAACCTGGCAACCTCATCGGGAATTGTGTTGTACGAGGTCACCAAGCAAAGACGTGCCTATCAAATAAAGTTAAAAGCCAAGTTGCAAAAAATCATGGTCGGTGAAAGCAATGTCTCTTGATCCATTTCAGTGAGGGATTGGATCGCTGCTTATGGTCTGCTGGTTTCTACAGCGCCTTATTTGAGCAGTTCGCTTAATAGAGGCATTACCGCTTGGAATTTTTCACCACTATCTAGAGGCGGCGTAACTGAATCCTAAGATTTGCTGGGTTCATTTAGATATGATGCTCTTGAAAATCTAAGTTTGGCGAGTCAGTTCGACTAATGAAACTGCAGTTGAAATTAATAGTCTTACTGCGGCACTCATAGTCGCAGATCAAGCGTTCACGACTTTTGAGAGTGGAATAGAAAAATGAGGTTGAAATACTTCGATAGGTTAGTCTTGGGTTTTTTTGCAAGCGTTGTTGCTTCCTGTGCGATTGATTTGGAGTTTAACCCCGAATCCTCTCTCAAATTGTGGAAAGACTATCCTTATCCGCTGGATGATGTCTTGCCCATGTTAAAGAGATCCGGTTTTGAAGTTACGGAAGTTTCCGATAGACTGCAGATTCTGACTAATGATAGAGGGTGTGAGATTAATTTGTATTTTGATGAAAGTAGGAAACTAATCTCCTACGAGCGAATTAGTAAAAAAGATGTATGTTTATACAAAGATCGGGTAGCATTCTAGTTTTAAAATCGAGTTGACCGAAATTGTTCTTTATTTGAGAGTTATGATGGCTGCACCGAACGGTTCTGATGATGAAACATGGAAAAAAATGTCCACCGCTGAGAAGCGAGTGCATCGAGTGTTAAACATCGTTGTCTTTGCGATTATTTTGTACTTTGTGTTTAAAGATCTAAGCTGATCCATCGTAAATTAGAAATTCAATCGCGCGTTCTCAAGTGCCTTGGTTCGAATTTCAAGTTCAGGTCTTTCGGTTGTCTGTGTTTATTGAAAAACCACAATTGAAGTACCATCGTTTGGCGTGTAAGCCGCAGCCTCTGGGCTGCATAAGTGCTCTGGTTTCAGTGAAACCGACAACTCCTGGCCCGATTTAAATACCAACCTTAGTTCGTGTTCAGTAAGTAGCGGATCAATCAAAATTTGGTTGATCAACTCTGCAGACGAGGCCACGCCGGTCAGCAGTATTGGGTTTTCAATCACCAGGGTCCCTCGATCAAACGTCAATACATAGTTCTGTATTTCACGTGGCCGGTCGCTACCGACATCGTGATACGTGCTGTATCCAGCTGACACGCTCTGAAGCGCCGCCCCAGCAAGAGGCTCAAATCTATCTGTTTTCATTGATGTCACCTAGGGCTTAGTGCATAAGCAATCTGTTCGATTTGCGTAACTGTGTCAAAGGGCTGGTAAGTGTTAACGCTTGATATCTTAGGTAACAATTCCCAGATTTCTGCACAACTGCCCGCTTTATTCCAGCCGAATTGTTGAAATTGCCTCCTGAGAACAGTGGTTTTCCTATAATCACGAGGGTTCTGGCAGCTTACCTATTAGAATATTGAGTTGGTCCGACGCAGGATCGAACTAAACAGGTAGTTTGTCCCTATTTCGAATTGAAAATATCAATTTGTTTTTTATTGGTGACTTAGATAAGAAAGTTATGAATATTATCGGCACTTTTCTGATTTTTTCTTCCATTCTAGTAATTTTTACCGATTTTCATTTGAAAAATGATATTGGGTATTTCATTTTTCTCGCTACTGGAATTTACATTTTAATTTCCATTTTTCTTTTTATGCCTAAACAAATTATGTCTTTTGTCAGGGAAGAAGGGCTGGTTGAAAATAAGTGGAAATTGAACTTTGTCAGATTTCAAGTTGGAGCGTTTTTCATTCTTTCTTTTATCTGTTTCGTATTGGAGTTATCTAACTATGAAATTCCGGGTTTTATTTATTGGGTTTTAATTGCTTTAATTCTGACCTTAACATCCACAATAATATTTCTGAAATATGTCAAGAAAAGTTGATGCCCAGCTTGGTTTTTAGGCGATGAAGCTCAACAAGGTCCGCTTACTAAGGGCCTGGAACTTACTAATTTAATGGGAGCATCTAGGGCTACGCTTATTCGAAGCAAAAGGTGTATTTGTATACCCGCTAGCACAGGCTGGTAACAAGGCGCATCCAGCGTTTCAACCGCTGTCTCGGTTGCGAGTGCCACGGTAGAAGATCTTTCCTTCATTAATAAATTTTTCTACTTCCTTCCATTCTTTCAAATCTGTTTTTTTTGGTGCTTTGAAATCTTGCCCCATGAAGCTACATGGTTCACCACAGTCTGGGCATTTATACTCTCGTTGGGCTTCAAATTCATCTAACTCCGTACGCTGACCCTTGGCCTGTTCTTAAGTCAGAAAACGCGAATCAGAGACGCTAAACTGCGGTCTCTTGAAGCACTTGCGGCACTTGAAACATGCATATTGGCGTGGAATTCCGACGGATTTCATCGAGAGGTTTTTGCGCTTGGTGAACCGGCGCATCCAAAGATCTTTTGAAGAATGAAGCGTCCAAAATCTGCTCGCCGTACCATCACGTTTTTCTGGCTCACCATTGTAATTTTTCGCCTTTGTAACAATAGATCTTCACGTGATGCAGCAGTGTCGAATCTGCTGCTTGAGACTCTGAGGTAAGTTCTGTTCCACCCCATGAATCGGACATTAGGTGGTCATGATTGAAATGCCCTTGCTTTGTATTTCGAACGAGGCGCAGTAAAGCATTTGCCAATGCCTCTAATCCGTCGGCAGACCCATGGATACTTAGCTCTTGCAACTCGTCTGATTTATGGAGCTCGAAGGTAAGCATGTACTTTTCTGAACTTGAATTATCATCCATCAGTGTCACTTAAATTTCTTTTTGGCCTGGTGAATATAAAATTTGAGATGAAGATCGACCTTTCTTAAACTGTAATCCACCGATCTTATCCAACTCACAGCTTCTCCAATTTTGTGAGAACCGCCGCAATCTGCGACTTCTCATAGGCGACATGCTTGTTTAAAAGCTCATCCGGCACCAAATGGAGCAAGCTGTTCAGCGTGTTGCTAATCGCCACCCTCACATTTTCATTGGATTCCTCCACACGCGGCCATGCCTTTGCGACGGAGATAAATTCCTCAGGCGATACTCCCAAAAGCGTTTGAAACTCCCAATCATGCGGAATTACATGACCCGTCGCTACGACCTCTAGACATGCCAGAACCAAGTCGCTTTCTTCCGGGAGAAGTTCAAACAAAAGCATATCTCCTGTCTAGACTACTTTACAGATCATAGGGCACCTGAACGCTTGTCTAATTGATCGAAATGTTCAGCCATCTCGTTTGCTTTGAGGCTGGCTGACAATGACGCGTAGAAGTAAAGCCAGATGCAACCAGGTATGGCATACCAGTACTGCCCGACAGCCACACTAAAAATCACCAAAAAAACGGTACTTGCTGAAACAGCCAGAAGCCATAAATTCGATCGGTTGGAGATGGCCAATGACAAAGGGGCTGGTCGGTAACTGCCACGCAGGAAGAGTAAGTGACCGCATGCCCAGGTCAGCAACACGATAAACAAAAATGACATACTTATTAAAGGAATTCCCATTGAGTCCGCCCAGTGTGGGAGCTCTCCTCTGTCAAAAGCCTGAAGGAGATCGAATGCGCTACCTCCAGCCGTGAGCAGTGGGGCAAGCAATGCAACACCCAGTAATTTGGTAGGGGTCGAAGGCGACCGCAATTGCCTAAAACCTTTGCGCGCGACGAAGAAAAGCATCACCGCCAATACGATCAAGGTTCCGCCATAATCTTGAATTTTGTACTTCGAGGTCAGCATTTCGTTGCGCAACTTCCAGAACTCCGCGGTTTGTCCCTGAATCAAAGCCATGTATCGCGCGTTATAAAGTGCCTCGTCTGTATATGAGGGCAGGGAGTACGCGTAGCTCAGAATGACAATGCCAAGAAACAAGAGAACAGCCGAAGTTTTCATGACCCTTGGTCCTCAAAAGAAGCAAGCTCGTACAGGATATTTAGCCACGCAGAATTAGTTTTTTGGGTCTTTGGAGAAGTCATTTAATAACCTTTTGAAATCATCCCACTCATCGTCCTGATAAAAATTGATCTCAATGGGGTAGCGCGGGTGGTTGCTTAACGATTTGTTTAAAGCTTCCAAGAACTGGTCTTGATCGTTAATGTAGTAGCAGAGTTCTTTCAGATTATTGCCAGTTCGGCTGTAGGCATGGCGTAGAAGGTGCCCATTCTCAATGAGTTCTTCGATGGCATCTTCCAAGGCAATCATTGCTTGATTATCGTCGTGTAACGGCATTCCATTTTTTGCTAAACCGTCGTACTCCCATGAAATGACTGTTAACCAGGTCAAGCTTGATCTGACCTTGTCTTCCGGCAGCTTATTGACAAACTTGTATATCACAGGCATTCCGTCTTCATAAGCACGCCCAATTATTCCTGATTCGTCTTCAGCGTTTGCTGCCATAGAGAGCATTACTCCCATACATATCGCGATTAATTTATTCATACCACTTCACCAACTTGGCGTAAGCCCGTAATCAATGAGCAGCTTGCGGTACTCAGAAAGCTCCTTCGCGGAAGCGTATTTGCGCCGATCGTTCGTGAAGTACTCAGAGAACTTGCGCATATCGGCCTTTGCCGATTCTCGATCATTGATCGCAGAATATGAGGCGGCGCGGCTTAAGTAAACAAACGGATAGTCGATTTGGTGTGGGATGCCTGCCGTGAAAGCCTCAATCGCTTCCCGGTGTCGCCCCATCTCCTGAAGAGTCCATCCTTTGTGGTACTGAATCATCATGGAGGGACCTTCGCCCTCTGCCTTGTCGACTGCCTCCCCCCGCTCAATAATGGCCTTTAAACTGTCTTCTAAGCGTCCTGCAGAGCGAAGCATTGTTGCGTAGTTAACAATCTGAAGTCGGTAAGGTGGATTGGGTAGTGCGAAGGACAGCTCCATCTCGGCAATGGCCTCGTTCAGGCGGCCGAGGCCCTGTAGTGCCCAAGCCCTGCCCAGGTGATACCTGCTGCGGGAAACAGCGTCGAACTTCTGATTTGCTGCGCATAACTTTAAAGTTTGCAGCGGAGGTTCGTAATTTTGAACAATCACATCAGAATAGGCGTTTTCACAGTCCGCAACGGTGGGCGCTTTGATATCGTTAGCGGGAGAGGCAAGTGCTAAGAGGGCAATTGTCGCTAGCTGCATTTTTGCTCCATGCGAGTAACTCCAAACTTAATGTGAGTCTTGAAGGTTTTAAGCCTCTTGCTATCGAAGCAAGGAGCCATTCGGGTTAATTGCGTCTTCGTCTTTGCGAGAGGGGTAATACTGCTTTTTGTGCTTGAGCCCATAAAACAGGACTCCATGAATGCCCATGGCCTTTGCTTGTGGCACACGTCGCTTCCAAATATTTGAGAATGCAGCATTTAAACCCTCTTCAGGACCACGGGCCGTAACCTCGTCAATAAATGCGATGTCTTGACCCCCGGGGAAAGATAATAGCGAACTCATCTTCGGTAGCAGCAAAGATATCAAACACAGCGTTCAAGGCGCCGTCAATGATCTGGATGTTTTTCATGTGTTCTAGAGTTGGAGTTGCTTGGCTCGTGGTGGTTGGCTCGTATGTCTCCGTATTGAATGTGCGGGGAGAGACTTTTTCATCAACCAAAGTCAGTAATAACTCGTGGATACCTTCTTCATTCAGATTGTCCTCAATCAGGACATGAAATGGGCGACCTGGGTAGTCCGACGAGAGCTTTGCCTCCCAGGTTTCCTTCAAAAATTCAGCCATTGAACGAATTTCATCGTCTGGTCTACTTTCCTCAGGCCCTTCAAAGAAGTTCTCTACAAAGAGAGCGTTCATAAAAGCCTGAGCGTCTCGCGCACTTGCGCCATTAGCGAGCATATTCTCCAATCTTTCTGCTTCAAAAAAGTCTGCAAGATAGATGCGATCTTCTCGTTCCAAAAAGTCTGGCCAGATGAGCCGAGCATGGCCAACAAAGTCATGGAAAGATCCTTTCATTGAGATCCAAACAAGCGGGGAGACACCTTGGCCGTTATTCCAGCGCGCAAGTTCAGAGGAGAGCGATTGAGGTATCTTCATCAGATTCAACTCGAGTTGTTGTGACTTGGGTGAAAGCTCAATTTACCTCAGAATTATAGATCTTTGCCGAATCCTCGATTCCGAAATGAGACACTAGGTCTCGCGGGGTGATCAACGTTCCATCACGGAGAGGTTTAGCCCAAATAGCAGCGAAATTTTTATTGGGAGAATCAGTTGAAAGTAGTTGCTTTGGAAGCTCCTTTGCCACATGGCGTATCTGCCGAAATCATCAATATAAATTTTGACGCAGAGCTATTGGTCGTTATCGTTCAGATCGAAAGCAATAAGCTGGATGTTGTTTTTGTTACTCCCGCAGGATTCAGGGTCTTAGACGAGGGTGATTTGCTGGAACATTGGCCAAGGTGCTCAATACAATACGGGTGGTTATTCGAAGTGCTCGAGCAAGGCTGGCTGGATCAAGAGCGTCAAAGGGATGGATTTCTTAGCGGAGGTAATAAAGCTATTAAAGAGTATTTCATTGCTGGGGTGAGTTATTGCATTAGCGTATTTGCGTGGGAGCAGCCTGATGTTCGCGCAGGCGCTGATTGATTAGACTCCCTGCATAACCCGGACACTAATTGTTCTAGTAATAAATGATCGAAATTTTTGAATAAAACTCTATGAAACTCGGGATCACGCTCATTTTTTCGTTATTGGTATCATGTGGTAATAAATTCTTGTCTGATATTGAAATGCAGAATTTGTTGCAATCTAATAAGCACCTACTTGAGCAAGTTGGGCGGGTTTGCATGGATTTTTCAGATGTAAGGTTGGTTGAGTTTCAGCAGGATGGTTTCTCCATTAATACAGGCTCCACCTCGCCCGTTGACCTAAGTAATTATAGATTGGATTCAGTTTCAAGAATGTTATTTGTTTCGGGAATAGAAAAATTAATCTGTGTTAGAAACTATTCAAACAAAGCAGATTCGCTCTATCGATTGCGATTCGTAGTGGAAAGCAGCGGGTTTGTTTTCGGTGGAAAGTTACAGGCGCTTGATTATATTTTCGATAGCGATCATGAGACTGCTTCTGAGGAGATCAGGTTGGGTATTTTGAAAAATACTGATTTTAACGATTGGTATATCTATTCGTATAGTGGCAGTTAGAAAAAAATTATTAAATAGTTTGTGATATTTTATTGGTAGGTTGGATTTATATAAAAAGTTTTTTACAGCTTATCGGTTTCGAAAAATCTTCCAGTGTGTGTGACCCTATCTGAAGAAAAATCTCGTTACGGTGGAATTTGACAGTCGTTTTTATTTCCAGAAAAACTCCACCCAACGATGATACGATTTTTCGGGTTGTATTCAAAAAAGTATCGGCATTCCCCGGGAAATTTATATTCGTTTTCAATATTTCCGTTTTCTAGTGTTTTTACACTGGTTGGTTTGTTGTTTTTCTCATTTGCCCAATTTGCCACGTCAATCGACTGGCCTACACCAGTGGCTATATGCCTTTTAAAATTCTCATGTGGATCTAATCCAGCACATGATATTATTGAGCAGATGCTTAAAGCGATTATAAAAAATCTTATACTATTTGATGTATTTATTTTCATTAGAAATTCGTCTCATGATGATAAATATTTGTTATTGGACAACACTGCCTATTTCAGATTAATCTCAGCTTGAATTTGCTTATTTTCAAAGCTTTACCCTCTTGATACATCACTCGAAATTAACGGGAGTCGCGAGACGGCATCCAGATTGTGCGACGAGCTAAACTTTTTCCGAAAAGTAAACCTGCCAACGCCAATACCAAAACAGAACTGATATCTGCAACCTGACCCATAGATCCCGAGATTGAGCCAACTGCCCCATTCGCTGCCCATGGCCAGGGCCAACCTGTCTCCCTAACCAATTGCCAGTAGTAGTAATCAGTGCTGTGTTGGAAAATCGGAATAAAACTCAGAACCAAAGCTGCTTTTAGGCGTGTTGAAACAGACGAACCAAAAAAAATTAGAAATGAAGCAGTCGTCGCCACTGCTAGGGTGATAATACTTATTGGTAACTCGTTTTCGGTCGAGATCCAGCCTACACCAACAAGCACAGCGCCAGTCGCTAATGATTTTCCTATGGTAGGCAGTATCTTCATTTAGCATGACCCATGTATTTGTCGAAATTCTTGATGTAATCATCCAGATTTTCCTCAAGCATTAATCGGTACTGCTCACAGAAATATTCAAGCGTTTCCTCGCGTGCATTCGCCATTTGCTCAACTGAAGAAAACCCGCAGGCACTGACCCAAGCATTGAACCTTGTGGTCGCAAACAACATCGAAGCGCTAACCTTTCCGTGACTATCCACATCTTTTAACTGCTCATTCGACAAGAGGATGTGGGCGTCCGCTCGGTTAAAAAATTCCTCATCTGCATTGTCAGGCATTCTCTTTTCTACTCCGGCTACGGTTTGACATAAGAGGCTCTGCCCAGCTTGACGGGGCGAGTTTTCTCGATGGATTGTTCAGGCGACGCTTTTTGCATGGCTCTGTTCCCAATCTCCCTCTGTGTCTCAAATGAGTTTCTTCTGTGAGGAATACTTCCCGGCTAGGACTTCTTTCCATTCCAAAAGTAAAGTTGCGACTTGATGTGCATGCTCCCGGCTTGGATTAAACCCCATGCGTTCGACTGCGATTGACTCTAAGTAGTCCGCTATCGCTTCTGGCGTTTCGTTCTTTTTGAGAAGGCGGAAAGCCTGAGGTAGATAGCCGTGGTATTCATCTCGCGCCGCAGGCGTACTGGCGACACCTATTGGATCCCAAACGTGGTGCAGTATCTCGTCGGTTCTCTTGTAGAGCTCTTTGTCTGCTGGACTCATCCTTATTTATCCATCTTTTTAGCTCCGCCACACAGCAAAGCCTAACATTGAAGGTGGGTTGGGCCGCTATGCACTCATGGGCCCGACCCTTCAAAAATAAAAGGTTCGGTTGGAGACAAGGACCAAGCCACGATCCTCCTGCCCAATTCGTTTAGCGATGCTGCCTCCGTCGGAACGGCGAATCGGACAGACGAAGAAACAAGGGAATTGCCACGTGATTCCGCCTTGAACTCAACTGCGCAATGGCCCACACCATCGTAGACAAATGCACGAAGGAGCAAATGTTCGGCGTAGCTTGAATCCGTGGAGCCCAGCTCGAACTTGACTTCATGAGAGGTGGAGTTGGGAAAGTCTATGAGTCCTTGACCGAACTGCGAGATTGTTTCAGGGTAGCAGTAGGCCTCGCTCCACGACTGACGCCCATTGCCTGCTAGTGACACGCGCACTTGCATGAGTGTGTCGTCGTCTGTCCAGAGTGGTTCAATTTGCAGTTGCATCTGACGCGCCCTAAAGTAGTAGTGATTGGGTGGCCATAGGCGGGCTAACGACCGCCGCGAGAATGTCCGTGTGGACTGACCTGCTAAGACGCATGCTAGTCAAGTAAACCATAGGGTGCGAGCTTCCAGAGCCGCTCCGGAACCGGTCCAAATGTGGGGTGGACGAGCGGCCCAGTCGGTCCAATCAGTTCGCCTTTTTTTGGCCAGTCGTGCACGTAAAAGGCCACCCGGAATCTATTCACTTCCCCTAGCTCCGATACGTCCTCCGCAATTGACTCACCACCGTCTTCTGAACCGCCCCGGTTTTCGTAGAGGCCAATTTGCTTAAGTGCAGGTTTGTTCGGCCTGCTGACCGAGTTGTTGATAATAAATCATCTCAGCTTCGGCGGGGGGAATGTAGCCCAGCGGCTCC
>Ga0172372_10000443_pt1 | contig 63334 bp, 63 predicted proteins | sample LakKiv5m_2_FD_114544 | JGI IMG/M metagenome (GOLD analysis project Ga0172372, IMG submission 114544) | Freshwater microbial communities from Kabuno Bay, South-Kivu, Congo - kab_092012_9.5m | ecosystem: Environmental > Aquatic > Freshwater > Lake | place: Democratic Republic of the Congo...
CCTGAGCCGCGCCACCGACGAGACCGGCGATGTGCAGCCGACCCGCACCACGTTGTTGGCCAGACGCGGGATCGGGACCGACTACCACTTCAACCAGATCGTCGGGTGGAAGGTCGAGCGCACGGGGAAGGTCTTCTTCCACGGGGAGACCTGATCATGCGCCCCTCACGGATCCTCCTGAGCGCCACCATCGGGGCGCTCGCGGCTTGTGGCCCCTCGGACGCGTCACCGCGCTCGACCGCGATCGCGTCGGCGGAATACGCCGCCTTCGGACCGATGGAGGGCGCGCGCCTCGGACTTGGCCGCACCCCTGACCAAGCGGCGCTCGCGGCGATGGACACCGACATCGACGCCGAGGGCACCGCGTTGCCAGCGGGCCGTGGCTCCACCGAGGAGGGCAAGCTCCTCTACGCCCAGCAGTGTGCGATGTGTCATGCGGCCGATGGTCGCGGGATGCTGCCCGCCTTCCCGCGCCTCCTCGGGCGCGATCCCAAGGCGGAGGGGTTCGTCTTCGCGGACGACGCCAAGCTCCCGCACACAATTGGGAACTACTGGCCCTACGCCACGACGTTGTTCGATTACATCAAGCGGGCGATGCCCCTCACCGCCCCGGGCTCCCTCACCGACGCGCAGGTCTACGCCCTCACAGCGTATCTCCTCGCCGAGGACGATGTGATCCCCAAGGGGTCCTCGCTCGATGCGAAGTCCCTGCGTGCGGTGAAGATGCCGTACGTCGATCGCTTCATCTGGTCCGACGAGGTCGGCGCCTCGCGCTGACTTCCCTCCCCCACCTCCACACGGAGTCGTTTATATGAGCTACTCACCATCCGGCGGCGCGGCCTCGGAGCGCCAGTCGCGCTACCCCGCCTGGGCCTTCTATGGCGTCCTCTTCGGGATCCTCGGCGCGCTCTCCATCCTCGCGTGGGGCCCGATCGGGGTCTCCGGCACCTACCCACGCTTCATCGGCGAGATCCTCGAGCTCGTCGCCCCGTCGTATGCGGGGTCCAATGAGTACATCCAGAAGGTCGGACATCTCTTCTCCAAGGGCGAGACCTTCGTCGTGATCGGGCTCCTCGTCGGCGGATTCCTCGGGGCCCGCCTGAACCGGGAGAAGGCGCCGGCCTGTGAGATGATCCACCCCTCGGAGAAGACCCCGGCCCGCCGCTATCGCGACGCCTTCATCGGGGGCTTCCTGATCGTCTTCGGGGCCCGCATCGCCGGCGGCTGCACCAGTGGCCACATCATCTCGGGGATCACCCAGCTCTCCGTGAGCGGGTTCATCTTCGCGGCTGGCGTCTTCGCCACCGGGATCTTCACCGCCAAGACACTCAAGGGTCGCCATCAGGCGACGGGGGCCTGAACCATGACGCCGCTCTATGCCACGCTCGTCGGGATCGCGATGGGGTTCTTCATCCAGCGCGTCCGCGCCTCCAGCCCGGGGATGATCGTCCGCAACCTGCGGTTGGAGAACCTCTCGGTGATCAAGTTCATGGCCCTCACCATGGCGGTGGGGATGATCCTCGTCTACACCCTCTCGCTCTTCGTCCCGTCGCTGCTCCACTGGGACATCAAGCCGACCTACGTGCTCGGCGTCCTCCTCGGCGGGCTCGTCTTCGGCGTCGGCTTCGGCGTCGGGGGCTACTGCCCGGGGACCTCGGTGGTGGGGATGGGGGAGGGCCGCAAGGATGCGATGGTCGCCGTCCTCGGCGGGATCGTCGGGGCCTTCGTCTTCACCGTGGTCTACTCCGTGCTGATCGCCCCGCTCGTGAAGGTGATGGACTTCGGGAAGATCACGTTGGCCGATCTGACCCATCAGTCGCCCTTCGTCGTCGCGCTCGTGGTCGGGGTACTTTTCCTGATCGTGATCAAGCTCCTCCCGACCGAGGTCCAGAAGTCCCGGTGACACCGGCCTCCACCGGGTCTCCTCGCAAGCGCCCGGCCCGTCCGACGGGCGCTTCGCGTGCCCCCGCACGGTCAGGGGCGATGCGGACGCCCACCCCGGCCCTGCTGACCAAGGTCGCGAACCGATTCCGAGCGCTCGCCGAGCCCGCGCGTCTGACCATCCTGCATGCGCTGGAGGAGGGTCCGCTCCACGTCGGGGCCCTCGTCGATCGCACCAAGCTCACCCAGGCGAACCTCTCGAAGCACCTGCAGGTCCTGCACGCCGCCGGCTTCCTCTCGCGCACCCGCGATGGGATGTATGTGCGCTACGCCCTCGCCGACGCGCAGGTGCTCCAGCTCTGCGCGATCATGTGCGATCGGGTCTTCGATCCGCAGTGACGGTGTGAGCGTCACCCGGCAGGCTCCGCGCAAGCTCGGCGTCTGGACCGCGACCGCTCTGGTGGTGGGGAACATCATCGGCGCGGGGATCTTCATGCTCCCGCGCGAGATGGCACGCTTCGGCTGGACCGCGGTGGCGGCCTGGCTCCTCGCCATCGCGGGGGCACTCTGCATGGCCTGGGTCTTCGCCCAACTCGCCGCGCATCTCCCTGAGGCTGGCGGCGTGCACGGCTTCATGCGCCTCGGGGTGGGGCCGCGTGCGGCCTTCCTCGGGTCGTGGGGCTATCTCATCTCGATCTTCGCCGCGAACGCCACCCTCGCGATCTCCGGGGTCGAATACCTCTCCCGTCTCCTCCCGACGACGACGCCGACGATGCGCCTCACCCTGGCGCTCGTCGCACTCGGCGCCGTCCTCGCCGCGAACCTTCGGGGGCGCGGCGGCGACGTCCAGCTCCTCTCCACCGCGGTGAAGCTCCTCCCGCTCATCGCGGTGATCGGACTCGCCCTCGTGCTGGTGGGACGCGACGGTGCGACGGCGGTGACCGAGGGGAACCGCGCGCCGTTCAGCGGGGTCACCCTCCTTCCCGCGATGAGCCTGATCCTCTACGCCATGCTCGGCGTGGAGAGCGTCGCGGTCCCCGCGGACGCGATCGCCGATGCCCAGCGCGTCGTCCCCCGCACGACAATGTACGGCACCGCGCTCACCGGGGTGGTCGGGATCCTCGCGACCTGTGGGGTCACCTTCCTCCTGCCGGGTGTCGCCAGCTCTGACGCCCCTTTGGCCGACTTCATCGCCCGTGGATTCGGGGGATGGTCCGGCGATGCCGTCGCCCTCTGCGCCGTGGTGAGCTGCTTCGGGGCGCTCAATGGCTTCGTCCTCATCGGCGGGGAGCTCACCGCGACGATGGCATCCCAGGGGATCCTGCCGCGGCGATTCGCCGAGCGAAACGCCCAGGGGGCGCCGGTCCTGCCGCATCTGGCCGGTGGCGCGATCACCGCCCTCCTGATCGTCGCCGCCTTCGCCGCGACCTCGGCCTTCGCCTTCGCCGCGCTGATCACCACCGCGACCAATATCTCGCTCTATCTCCTCTGCCTCGCGGCGGCGGTGCGGTTCCTCGGTGACGGCCGACTCCCGCGGTCGATCTCCCTGATCGGGGCGACGATCGGTGGTGGGATCTTCTCCTGCCTCGCGCTCTACGGGGCAGGCTCGGAGGCGCTGCTCTGGGGGACGATCCTCATCGCCGCGGGGTGGCCCCTGTACCAGCTCGCCAGGCGCGCTACACTGCAGGGATGACTCCACACCCCACGTCGGCCGCGCACGCGGTTCGCGTCCTCATCATCGGGTCGGGATTCGCCGGGATCGGTGCGGCGATCATGCTGCGCGCGCGGGGGATCGGGGACCTCGTCATCCTGGAGCGGGCGGCCTCACTCGGCGGCACCTGGCGCGACAATCGCTATCCGGGCTGCGCCTGTGACGTCGAGTCGGTGCTCTATTCGTTCTCCTTCGCCCCCAATCCCGACTGGTCCCGCACCTTCGCCGGCTCAGAGGAGATCCATCGCTATCTCGAGCGTGTGGCAACCGACCATGAGGTCCTTCCGCATCTCCGCTTCGACGAGACCGTGCATGCGGCGCACTGGGACGAGGAGGCGCAGCGCTGGATCGTCCGGTCGACCAAGGGAACCTGGCACGCCGAGCATCTGATCGTCGCGACGGGAGCGCTCAGCGATCCGGTGCGACCGGACATCCCCGGACTCGACTCCTTCGGGGGTCCCGCCTTCCACACGGCGCAGTGGGATGCCTCGGTCCCGCTCGAGGGGAAGCGCGTCGCGATCATCGGCACCGGCGCGTCGGCGATCCAGGTGATCCCGGCGATCCAACCGCGCGTCGGGCAGCTGCTGGTCGCCCAACGCACGCCGGCCTGGGTGATCCCACGTCACGACCACGCGATCCCCGTCTGGCGCCGAGCGCTCTATCGTCGCGTACCACGTCTTCAAGCGGTCGCACGACTCCTGCAGTATCTGCGGCACGAGATCCTCTTCCTCCCCTTCCGCCATCGCTGGCTGCGACGCGTCGCGGCACGTATCCTCGGCCGCCATCTCATCCGGCAGGTGCGAGACCCCGCGCTGCGCGCACGTCTCACCCCGCGATACGAGATCGGGTGCAAGCGGCTCCTGCTCTCCGATGACTTCTACCCGGCGATGACGCGCCCGAACGTGACCCTCGTCGATCAGGCGATCACGCAGATCACTCCGACGGGGTTCATCACCGCCGACGGCACCACCCACGCGGCGGATGTGCTCATCCTCGCCACGGGCTTCCGCCCGACCGATCCCCCACTCGCGCCCCATATCCGTGGCCGCGATGGACGCTCGCTCGCCGAGTGCTGGCAGGGGAGCCCTGCGGCCTACATGGGGACGACCATCGCCGGCTTCCCAAACCTCGCCCTGCTCAACGGCCCGAACACCGGGCTCGGACACTCGTCGGTCGTGATGATGTTCGAAGCGCAGTTCGAGCATCTCAATGGGCTCTTCGACCTCCTCGCGCTGAGCGGGGCCCAGACCGCGGAGCCGACTCCCGAGGCGCAGGCGCGGTACACCCAGTGGCTCGACGACGGACACCGCTCGACCGTCTGGCAACGCGGGGGGTGTCAGAGCTGGTACCTGGACCGGACCGGGCGGAACTCGACCCTCTGGCCCTTCGGGGTGGGGCGCTTCCGGCAGAGGGTCGGCCAGGTGGTGCCGCAGGACTACCGGTTGGCGGGGCTCGCCGAGCACCGCGACTGACGCCGGGCGGGGTGGCGGCGCTCCCCGAACACTTCGCCCGCGGATGACGTATCGTATGCAGGGCGCCCTCGACCGGCGCTGCGTCCCTCCCCTTCACCGTGGAAGCCTCATGCGCTCGACCCGCCTGCTCGCTGGCCCGCTCACCGCGCTCCTCCTCACCCCCCTGCTCCTCTCGGCGCAGGGCGTGAATCGCTACGGGAACCCGCCGCGGGTCCGCCCCGCCCCGACCACACCGGCGATCACCGTGCGCGACCTGCAGATCCGCCTGTACCAGTTCGCCGATGACTCGATGCAGGGGCGCCAGGTGGGCCGCTATGGGAACAAGAAGGGGACCGACTACATCGCCGCGGAGTTGAAGCGACTGGGGATCCAGCCGGCGGGGGAGCATGGGACCTACTTCCAGACGCTGCCCTACCACCTCCGTCGCTTCGAGCCGACCTCGCGTCTCGCGGTGAACGGCAATCCCTTGGCCTGGAACGATGAGGTGGTCGCGGTGCCGGGGCAGCGTGCGCCGCGCCCGATCCAGGAGGCGCCGGCGATCTTCGGCGGGACGGTCGGCGACACCACGACGCAGATCTCCGCCGCGCAGGCCGCGGGGAAGGTCGTCGTGCTCCTCCCGGCCCCGGGGCGTCGCGCCGCCGGTGGCCCGGCCGCCTTCGGTGGTCGGATGGGAGCGCCCGGTCCCGATCGCTTCGTCGATGCCGCTGCCGTCGTGACCGTCGACCTCGATGATCTCACACCGGCGCAGCGCCGCGCGATCAACGAACCCACCGTCGCCTCGCAACTCGCGGCGGTCCGCGGCCCCGCGGCCGCCCCGCAGGGGGCGGCCGTCGACTCCCTCGCCCTGCTCAAGGCCCAGGTCGCCGCACTCAACCCCGCCGCGCAGCTGCGCATCACCCGCGCCGGCGCGGCGAAACTCTTCGGCCGTGCCTCGATCGATGGCCTCGCCACCGGCACGACGGGTGGGGTGGTCAATGCCTCGCTCCACTTCACGAGCGTCCAGTCGGAGTTCGGGCGGAACGTGATCGGCGTGATCCCGGGGAGCGATCCCGCCCTCCGGCATGAGTACGTCGCCATCGGGGCGCACAACGATCACGTCGGCTTCACGACCCCGGTCGACAAGGACTCGCTCAAGACCTTCAACGACCTGCGCATGGCGTGGATGCTCAAGAACGAGATGCGCCAGCCGACGATCGAGGTGCTCGCCCAGTTCACCGTCAACATGGACAGCATCCGCAAGGTGCACCCGGTCGCGCGGCTCGACTCGATCAACAATGGCGCCGACGATGACGGCTCCGGCTCGATGGGGGTGCTCGAGGTCGCCGAGGCGATCGCCGCGATGCCGGTGAAGCCGAAGCGCTCGACCCTCTTCATCTGGCACACCGGTGAGGAGGGGGGGCTCGTCGGCTCCGCCTACTTCGTGCGGCATCCCACCGTCCCACTCGATTCCATCGTCGCGGCGATCAACGTCGATATGATCGGCCGCGGCCGCGCCGAGGATCTCCCCGGCGGAGGTGACGACTTCCTCGGCGTGATCGGATCGTACTTCGATTCGAAGGACCTCGGCGACCAGGTCAAGGCGACCAACACCAAGCAGGGGAAGCCGCTCGCCCTCGACTACAAGTTCGACGATCCCATCGCCTGGGCCGGCTACAACAACCTCTACGGCCGCAGCGATCACATCAACTACGCGCGGCAGGGGGTCCCGATCGCCTTCTTCTTCACCGGGCTCCACGGCGACTACCACCAGCGCAGCGATGAGGCCGAGTTCATCGACTATCCGCACTACACGCGGATCACGAACTTCCTCAAGGATCTCACGGTCGATGTCGGCAACGGCCCGCGGCCGAAGTTGAACGGGACCAAGCCGGCGCGCGCGCCCAAGCCGATCAGCTGAGTGTGAAGGCGGTCCGTGCCCTCACCCGAGGGCGCGGACCTCCACTGGCGTCAGCTGACGCCACGCCCCCTTGGCGAGCGCGCCCAAGGGGAGCGGCCCGATCGCGACGCGGATCAGACGCGTGGTCTCGAGCCCCTCGGCCGCGAGCAGGCGGCGGATCTGGCGATTCTTCCCCTCATCGAGCACGATCGTCAGCCAGTGGCTGCTGCGTGACCCCTCGCGCAGGAGGTCGATCGCCTTCGCGGTGAGTCGCTCCCCGGTCTCGGGATCGGTGACGCCGGCCCGGAGGCGCGCGAGGCATGCTGGATCGTGAAGTCCGGCGACCTGCACCCGATAGGTCTTGTCGACCTGTGAAGCGGGGGCGGTGAGATGCGCCCCCCACGCGGTGTCGTTCGTGAGGAGGAGGAGTCCTTCGCTCGCCTGATCGAGTCGCCCGACGGGGCCGACGAAGGGGAGATCGCTCGGCAACAGGTCGTAGACCGTCGGGCGACCCTGTGGGTCACGACGCGTCGTGACCACCCCACGCGGTTTATTGAGGGCGAGATAGACCTTGGTCGCCGCGCTGACCGGCGCGCCCCCCACCTCGAGCCGCGCACGCTCAGGGACGACTCGATGCGACGGGTCGCGGATCACCTCCCCATCCACCCGCACCTGTCCGGCGCGGATCAACCGCTCCCCTTCGCTGCGAGAGCAGATGCCGAGCTTGGAGAGCGCCCGCGCGAGCCCGACCTGACCCACCGGGTCGGAGCGACCCGAGGCGAGGCGACCCGTCGGGGGACGGCGCATCGCGCTCGCGCGCTACGGAGCGCCGCGGAAGGTGCCCGGCACCTCACCCGCGATCGTGGACATCGGGGTCACGCGGTAGAGCCGCGCGAGCGTGCCACCGGCGGTGAGGGTCCAGACCACCGTACCGGTGAGCGGCGACACCTCATGCGCCGTGATGGGACCGGTCGATTCGCTCTGTCCGGCGAGCATCCCGAAGAGGACGACGGTGTTCCCATTGCTCAGTCGACGTGCCGAGCCGACGAGCGCGGCGTAGATATCCGGCGCCGGTCGATACTCCCAGACCTTCGTCGCGGTCCGGGCCACCGGATTGATCGCATATTCGATGGCGCGCGAGAACTTCGCCCCGGGGCGATCATAGCCGTTGTCGAACACGAGGACGCGCCCCGCGGTCGGCTCCGATACGTAGTGCTGGTCCCAGAAGCGATCGGCCTCCGGGAGCGCGAGGGTCCCCGTGGGTCCACCGAGGCGCCATTCGATCCTCGACCAATCGGGGGCGATCGAGATCACATGGTCGGCATTGCGGAGCGACATCACCACGTTGCCCCGAAGTCCGAGGTTGATCCCGTTCCCATGCAGCCAGTTCCCTGGGGTCGACCGCGAGCCCCGGAGCGTGTTCCAGTCGAGTTCGGTGAAGCTGCTCCAGCGCTTCACCACCAGGTTCGTCTCCGGCGTCCATTCCCAGAGCGCCTCTCCGACGATCGAATCGGTCCCGACGAGCTGGGTCTCGTTGGCGATGAACAAGACGGTGTTGCGTGGGGTGGCGATCACATCGTGATGGATCCGCCCATAGGGCGTCGGAAGCGTGGCGCTCGGATGCGGGAGCCGGGAGACCTCCTCACCCCCCGCCGTCTGTACCACGAGCCCATGGAGCGGATCGAGGAGGACGAACTGGCCGTTCGCGCGCCGCGTCGCCCCGAAGAGCGAACCGGAGGAGATCGGGAGATGGCCGACGATCTGGCCCTCCTCGACCATCAGGAGCCCCGCGAGTCCGGTCGCACTGACGATCTCGATCACCGCGACGGGGAGGGTCGGCGTCCCGGTGGTCGTGAAGGTGGCCGCCGCGAGATTCGGTGGGAGCGCGCCGACCTCGAGGGGGGTGCGGACCGGAGCGGCGCTCGCCCCCTCCACCTGGGCTTCGAGGGTGTAGCTCGTGTTCGCGCGCAACCGCGTCACCAGGAAGCGGTGTTGCGCCGAGAGCGAGTCCCCCAGCAGGGTGAGCACCGGGGTCCCGGTCGCCCCCCACGTCAGGCGCGCGCGCCCCGGCTCCGCCAACGTCACGGTCACGAGCCGTGCGAGCGGATTCACGGTCGATGACACCGTGATCGAGAGGATCGCCGGATCCTCGCTCGTGGTGGGACTGTCACAGCCGAGCACGGCGGCAAGCAGCATCAGACCGATCGCCCACCGACCACGCCACCGCGTTTGCCACCGCGTCGCGACCGACCGCCGCTCCATCAGAGCACCCCCGGGATGAGCCACCAACTCCTCGCACGATACGCCGCCCACTCCGGATAGCGGGCGAGCGAGGCCTCCTTCATCACCATATTCGGCATGAAGACCCCAAGCCAGACCCAGGCGAGGATCGCCGCCGGGATCCAGTGCCAGACCAGGAGTGCGAAGCTGCCGTAGATCATCATCTCGCCCAGATAGTTCGGGTGCCGGATATATCGGTGGACGCCGTCGGTGATCAGCTGCCGCCGTTCCCGCAGCGTGAAGTACTTCTGCGCATCGGCGGCGATCATGAGCGCGACGCCGAGCACACAGAGCGAGACACACCCCGCGAGCCAGATCGACTCCGCCACCGGATAGGTCGGGACCACCCGCCCCGAGAGCAGGAGCCAGCCGATCACCCAGTAGGGCCCGAGCACGAAGCAGAAGGCGGCGAGCCCGCCGGCGATCGTGACCCGGACCTGCCACTTCGGATCGGGGAAGGCGAGATCCTTGAGCAACCAGACCACCCCGTAACTCCCATGCAGCGCGAGGTAGGTCCACGCCGGCGCACCAGTCGCTCCGTAATACCAGAGGCAGCACCCGAGGACGAGGACGGTCGCGCCCTTCTGGAGATTGATGACCGTCGCGAAGCGCCAGGGCCGCGGCCCACCGAAGAGATCCTCCGAGGCGACGCGGGCGATGCGCTGGAGCCCCGCGGCCCACCGCGGTGCGCTCATGGCCAGAGGCGATACGCCCCGATCGTCGCGATGATCCCGCCGAGCATCGCGGTCATCACCGCGACCCCGGTGTAGAGTCGCGTCAGCGCCTGGTACTTGCGCTGATTGATCGTCGCCAGGGTGTAGACCTGATCGGCGAGCTCGGTCTGGAGGTTGTCCATCCGCAGCTCATCCCAGACCCGCCGATAGCTCTCTCGACTCCGTGCCACCACATCCCCATAGAAGAGCACGCGCATCGAGGCGCCGGGTTCAATCGCGGCGGGGAGTGAGGCCTCGGGCGGAATCACGATCCCCCGCGGCCGCAACGCATCGATCGCCTGCCAGATGTAATAGATCGTCCCCACCACGTAGGCCCCGATCTCGAGATGGATGATCGTCGCCCAGATCCCGACTTTGGGCAGGAGGTTCTCCCCGCCGCGGACGAAGAGGAGAAGCGCCACCGCGTTGAGCACGCTGATGATCACCAGCGCGAAGCGCGCCTTCTTGTCTCCCATCTCGATCAGGTCCTGCGTCGCGCGGAAGGCGTTGTAGAGCGCCTTGTACCGGGACTCGGGATCGAGGCGCCCACGCGCCTCCTCGAGACGCCGGGCCTCCTTCTCGCGCCGACGCGCCTCCTTCTGGGCCTCGGTCTCCCCGAGCGGCTCGGGGGTCAGGGATGAGAGGGCGGTCATGGCCTGTATTCTACCACCAACCGGGCAGGGCGGAACGGGGCATCGTACATTCGCTCCGAATCCCCTCACCGACCTCGACCCATGCGACATCGGCTCCCCTGCTCCGCCCTCCTCCTCGCCCTCGTGGCGGCCTGCGCCCCGCACCGCGCCCCGACCACTGGACCCGTCGGGATGCCGACCTACGACCTCGTGATCGAGAACGGTCGGATCGTCGATGGGACCGGTGCCGCCTGGTCCTACGGCGATCTCGCCATCCGCGGCGACCGGATCGCGGCGATCGGTCCACGCGGGGCCTTCCGCGAGGCCCGCACGCCACAACGCATCGATGCCACAGGCCATGTGGTCGCCCCCGGTTTCATCGACATCCAGGCCCATTCCCTCTGGCACTACCTCCGCGGGAACGGCCTCGCGCTCTCGATGGTGATGCAGGGGATCACCACGGCGATCCACGGCGAGGGTTCCTCGTACGGTCCGGTCAACGAGCGGATCCTCGCCGCCGAGCCCGACACGGCGATGCGCCGCATCCTCGCCGCGTTCACCGGCCCACGCGGCTTCGGTGACTGGCTCGACCAGATGGTCGCTCGTGGGGCCGCCCAGAACGTCGGCTCCTTCCTCGGTGATGGCACCCTCCGACGCTACGTGAAGGGCGAAGACGGGGGGCCCCTCTCCGCCGCGGAGCGCGACACCGCCCGCGCGATGGTCGCCCGCGCGATGCGCGACGGCGCCTTCGGGATCGCGAGCGCGCTGATCTATCCACCCAACACCTACGCCAGCACCGAGGAGCTGATCGACGCCGCGCAGGCGATGGCCCCGTATGGCGGGATCTACATCACCCATCTCCGCAGCGAGGGGGACAAGTTCCTCGAGGCGATGGACGAGGCGCTGCGCATCGGGCACGAGGGAGGCGTGCCCGTCGAGATCTACCATCTCAAGGCGAGTGGACCGCGTAACTGGCCCAAGATGCCGCTCGCCATCGCCAAGATCGATTCGGCGCGCACCGCCGGGCAGGACGTGCAGGCGAACATGTATCTCTACCCGGCCGGGGCGAACTCCTTCGCGAGTTGCATCCCGCCCAAGTACGCCGAGGCGGGGAAGCTCCTCGAGAAGCTGAAGGATCCCGCGCTCCGCGCGACGATGGTCGCGGAGATGCAGGCGCGGGACGCCGGGTACGAGAACCTCTGTGAGATCGCCGGCCCTGACGGGGTGATGGTGGTCGGGTTCCGGAAGCCCGAACTCCAGCGCTTCGAAGGGAAGCGCCTCTCGGAGATCGCCGCCGCCCTCAGCACCACCTGGCCCGAGGCGATCATCGACCTCAATGTCGCCGAGTCCCTGGGCCTCGGGGAGATCCTCTTCCTGATGAGTGAGGAGAACATGCGGCTGCAGCTGCGGCAGCCCTGGATGAAATTCGGGACCGATGCCGGCGCGCAGGATCCGGCGACCGCACGCGGCTCGACCCATCCGCGCGCCTATGGCAACTTCCCGCGCATCTTCCGGAAGTACGTGCGTGAGGAGGGGGTGCTCACCCTCGAGGAGGCGGTGCGCAAGGCGTCATCCGCCGTCGCGACGCGTCTCTCCCTGACCGATCGCGGGGTCCTCAAGGTCGGGCTCAAGGCCGATGTGATCGTCTTCGATCCCGCGACGATCACCGACCAGGCGACCTTCGAGCAGCCGCACCAGCTCTCGACCGGGGTACGCGATGTCTTCGTGAACGGGGTCGCGGTGGTGCGCGACGGTCGTCACACCGGCGCGAAGCCTGGTCAGGTCGTGCGCGGGCCGGGCTATCGGCCCTGACCATCGGGGGCGCCGATCGCGACGCCCCCAGCCGATCGACCTACTCCGACCAGGTCGCGTACCCCTGCGCCGCGAGGATCGCGCGCGCGGCGGTCGCTGAGGTCGCGACCTTCACGAAAGGCAGGAGCTCGGCGCGCGGGACGTTGCGATTGATCAGCGCCTGCCCGCAGACGATGATCTGCACCCCGGCCTCATTGAGCGCCTCGAGCAGGGCGATGCTCGCGTTGTCCTTCCCCGTCGCCGCCTTGTACGCCGCGTTGTTGAGGAGGGAGCGCGTCGCCGTCCCATGGACGATGATCGCGAGCTTCACGTTCTTCCGCGGGACCCCCTGCTGGTCCATCTGCCGGAGGAAGCCCGCCGGCCGGCGGAACCCCGCGACGAGCTCGGCCGGGTCGGTCGGGCCCGCGGTCACATCCCACGAGACCTTGTAGGAGAGATTGGTCGGCGCCGGGAAGGTCGGCGCGGTGACCTCCGGCCCGTCCGCCATACGACGCAAGAGGTCGGCGCCACCCTGCGCCACACCGACGGTGGGAAGGCAGAACGACGCGAGGAGGGTAGCGGCGAAGAGGGAGCGGCGCATGGGCGAGTCCTGAGGTGAGGGTGGTGAGGCAGGTCATGCCGACCCGTGACTCGTGTGAAGACTAGGCTGGCGGCATCGGATAGGGAGTGGCGTGGCCCGGAAAGACCATCCGCGCCCCGAGCGCCCGGAGCCGATCCCAGCTGGCACGGACGACCAGCGGATCCTCGAGCCCCACCATCGATTCCGGCGTGAGGTCGCCCGTGAAGCAGTCGCCGCTATCGAGCACGAGCGAGACACTACAAGGTGAATGGCCTGGGGTGGGGATCACCTCGCCGGCGATGCCGAGGTCAGCGAGTGCCCGCCGCGACTCCGCGCAACGAAGAAGGATGTTCCCCTCAGAACGGATGGGCGTGAAGGGCTCGCCTGGCTTCACCCAGCGGGAGAGCCCGGTGATATGCGGCGCCTGTTCCTCGAAGACCCAGAGTGCCATGCCGCGCTGCTTGAGATCCTCGGCGCAGCCGGCGTGATCGATGTGATAGTGGGTCGCGAATCCCGCGCGAATCGCGTCGAGGGGGATGTCCTTCCGCCGGAGTTCGTGCTGCAGCGCGCCCATCATGCCGACCCATCCGAGGTCGACGAGGAGCCGTGAGGTCCCGGCACCGAGCACCCAGACGTTGGTGGAGCGGAAACCGACGTTGACGATGGGAGCCGAGAGAGATCGACCGGGGTCGGGCATCCGGAAAAAGGGCGCCTACACCCAAGCGCCGGCAAGGTGTCCGCTAGATTTGGATATGGGCCGCCCGCTCCGCCATCTCATCCTCGTGCTCGGGGATCAGCTCGATCCCACCGCCGCGGTCCTCGATGACTTCGATCCGGCCCAGGACGCGATCTGGATGGCGGAGGTCGCGGAGGAAGCGACGCATGTCTGGTCGTCCAAGCCGCGCATCACCCTCTTCCTGAGTGCGATGCGGCACTTCCGGGATGCGCAGCGTGCCCTTGGGCGTCGCGTGCGGTACCGCGCCCTCGACGATCCGGAGAACACCGGCACCCTCGCCGGCGAACTGGCGCAGGCCATCACCGCGGAACGGCCGGCGAAGCTCATCATCTCCGAACCGGGCGACTGGCGGGTCCAGCAGGCGCTGACAGAGGCAGCCCGAGCGGCGACGGTCCCGCTCGAGATCCGCACCGACCGGCACTTCCTCTCGACCGTCGAACGGTTCCGCACCCACGCCAAGGGCCGCAAGCAGCTCCGGCTCGAGTTCTGGTATCGCGAGCTCCGCCGCGAGCATCAGGTCCTGCTCGATGCCAGTGGTGGCCCGGAGGGAGGGGACTGGAACTACGATGCGGAGAACCGAGGGGCCTTCGGGAAGCAGGGGCCCGGACTCCTCCCTGCCCCGATCCGCTTCACCCCGGATGCCATCACACGCGAGGTGATCGCCCTCGTCGAGTCACGCTTCGCCTCACACCCGGGCCGGCTCGACGCCTTCGACTGGCCCGTCACGCCAGCGGAGGCCACCGCCGCACTCGATGACTTCATCGCGCACCGCCTCGCGGCCTTCGGGCAGTATCAGGACGCGATGTGGACCCGCGAACCCTGGCTCTATCACTCGCGGATCGCGGCGGCGCTCAATCTCAAGCTCCTCGACCCGCGGGCCGCGATCGCCGCCGCGGAGCAGGCCTACCGCGCCGGCCGCGCCCCCCTCGCCAGCGCCGAGGGATTCATCCGGCAGATCCTCGGGTGGCGCGAGTACGTCCGCGGGCTCTACTGGCTCTTCATGCCGACCTATGCCGAGCGGAACGCGCTCGAGGCGCATGAGCCCTTGCCCGCCTTCTACTGGTCGGGCGAGACCGAGATGGCCTGTCTCCGCGACGCGATCGACCAGACCCTGACCTACGGCTATGCGCACCACATCCAGCGGCTCATGGTCACCGGCCTCTACGCCCTCCTCCTCGGCGTCGAACCGAAGGCGGTGCACGAGTGGTACCTCGCCGTCTACGTGGATGCCATCGAATGGGTGGAGCTCCCGAACACCATCGGGATGGCGCTCTACGCCGACGGGGGGATCATGGCCTCCAAGCCCTATGTCGCGACGGGGAAGTACATCGACCGGATGAGCGACTACTGCAAAGGATGTCGCTTCGACCCCGCGCAGTCGGTCGGTGACGACGCCTGTCCCTTCACCACGCTCTACTGGGATTTCCTCGCCCGTCATGAGCCGATGCTCGCCAAGAACCAGCGGATGTCGCTCCAGGTGAAGAACCTCGCGCGACTGTCAGCGGACCAGCGCGCCGCCATCGCCGCTCGCGCCGAGGCGATCCGGACGCACGGAGGCGCCCCGCCTCCAGCATCCGCCTGACGTGACACGTAGCTGCTGAGGCCCCATACTGGGAGAGCGGTCGGCCCCTCGCACCGATGCGCCCGGCAGACCTCACTATACTCCGCTCGCCCCCCTCGCCCCGGTACCCCATGCGCCTCCTCGCGATCGCCCTCCTCCCCCTCTCGCTCGCGTGCGGCGGGACGGAACAGGCACCCGCCGACCGCTTCCTCGCGGGCCTCCGTGAGCGCTGCGGCCAGGCGTTCGAGGGTCGGATCATCGACCCACAACCCTCCGACACCGCCTTCGCTCGCCAGCGCCTCGTCATGCATGTGCGTGGATGCGGCGATACGGTGCGCATCCCCTTCCATGTCGGTGAGGACCGATCACGTACCTGGGTGCTGACCCGCATCGCCGACGGGGTGCGACTCAAGCACGATCATCGCCATGAGGACGGAAACGAGGACGCCATCACCCAGTACGGCGGGGATTCCCGACCGACGGGGACGGCCGAGCGCATGGAATTCGCCGCTGACTCGCTCACCGCCGCACTGATCCCAGCGGCGCGCACGAACCTCTGGACCATCGAACATACGGGAACGCAGTTCGTCTACCAGCTCCGGCGCGAGGGCACCGAGCGCCGATTCCGCGTAGAGTTCGACCTCACGGCCCCGATCGATCCGCCCCCCGCGCCCTGGGGCGCGACCGACGCCAACTGAAGCGACCTCCCCCTCCTCTCTCCTCCTCCACCGACCCATGCCCCTTCGCCAACTCTCGCGCGCCCTACTGCTCGCCGGCCTCCTGAGCCCTGCGATCACCCTCGCCCAGCGCCCCACCGGTGGGGAAGGCGGGGCCCGCGCCACGAACGACACCTTCCCGCGTGTGCACGTGGTCTGGGGCCGGCGCGACGGCACCAGCACCTTCCCACTCGCCAACTATCCGCAGGTGAAGCCCCTCGTCCCCGGGCAGATGGACTTCCGCCACTACCACACCTCAGCCGAGGTCGAGGAGTGGATGCAGCGCTGGGCGAAGGAGCGCCCCGATCTCGTCGAGCTCTACACGGTCGGCAACGCCTTCAGCGGTCGCCCGATCCTCCAGCTCACCCTCACCAACAAGAAGACCGGCGCGCACACGCAGAAGCCGGCTGCCTTCTTCGAGGGGGGCCGTCACTCTGGCGAGATCACCTCGACCGAGAGCGTGCTCTATCTCGCCTGGCATCTGATCGAGAACTACGGGAAGGATCCCGCGATCACCAAGCTCCTCGACACCAAGGCGATCTATCTCCGTCCGCTGAACAATCCGGACGGCTCCGACATGTATCGGCTCACGGCGCAGGCGAACCGCAGCACCGTCCGTCCCTACGACGATGATGGTGACGGCCTCCTCGACGAGGACGCCGGCGACGACCTCGACCACGACGGCTTCATCCGCCAGATGCGGAAGTTCGTCGGGGCCGGCAAGGGGAACGCCGTGAAGGACACCGCGGATAAGAGTGGGCGTCTGATGCGGAATGTCCCGATGGGCCAGGGCGATTACATGATGTATCCCGAAGGGATCGACAACGATCGCGATGGACGCATCAACGAGGACGGGATCGGCGGACTCGACCTGCACCGCAACTATCCATACAACTGGCGTCCGATGCGGGAGCCCACCGGGCGCGGCAACACCCAGGGCGGCGCGGGGGAGTATCCCCTCTCAGAGCCCGAGACGCGCGCCGTCGTGCTCTGGCTGCTCCAGCACCCGAACGTGAGCGTCAGCAACAGCATGGATACCTCCGTGCCGATGCACCTCCGCGGTCCCTCCACCTGCGAGGAGGAGGAATGCATGTTCCCCGCGGACCGGAAGCTCTTTCTCCACTTCGACTCCCTCGGCATCAAGCGCACCGGATATCCCTGGGCGGGGAACACCTACCGCACCTATGCCACCCGCTTTGCGCGCACGCCTGAGGAGGCGCAACCCCAAGCGCTCTACGGGCATGGCCCCGACTGGGGGTACTTCCAGTTCGGCGCCATCTGGTATGGTGACGAGCTCTGGAATGGTGGCCGCGAGCGCGATTACAACGGCGACGGGCGCTGGGACCAATATGAGGTGCTTCGCTACTGTGATGAGGAATTCGGTGGTCGCTGCTTCAAGAACTGGACGACGTTCCAGCACCCCGACCTCGGCGAGGTCGAACTTGGCGGCTACGATCCTAAGTTCTTCGCACAGAACGGGCCGCCCGAGGTCCTCGAGAAGTGGGCGCGCAATCAGGCGCTGTTCAACCTCGATCTCGCGCTGGCGCTCCCCGAGGTCAGCATCACCGACGTGAGCGTGGTGAAGGCGGCCGCGCGACGTGGTGCGGCCAACGACTCGGCGACGCATGAGGTGCGTATCACCGTGCGCAACGCCGGCTACCTCCCGACGGCGCTCGAGCAGGCGCAGCGTGTGAAGATCGTGCGTCCCGACGCCGTGACGGTGGCGGCCCCACGCGGGAGCAGCGCGCGCGTCCTCGGGCGGGCCCCAGAGTTCCATCTCGCCGGCGGCGAGACGAAGACGGTCACGCATCGCGTGCGCGTCACCGAGGCGACCACCTTCACCGTGCGCTACAGCAGCACGCGCGGGGGGGTCGCCGAACGCGAGGTCCGCGTCGCCCCATAAGGGGCCACGCGGACTGGTGGGTCACACCACCACGTTCAGCAGTCGACCGGGCACCAGGATCACCTTCTTGGGTGCCCCGGTCACGAACTTCGCGATCCCCGGCTCGGCGAGCGCCGCGGCCAACGCCGCCTCCTGTGTGACATCCGGCGCCACCTGGATCGTCCCACGCGTCTTCCCGCCCACCTGCACCACCAGCGCGACGGTGGCCGAGGCGAGGAGCGCCGGATCGTAGGCCGGCCACCCGGCGTCGAAGACGCTCGTCGCATGGCCGAGCATCGCCCACAACTCCTCGGCGATATGCGGGGCGAACGAGGCCACGAGCTGGACGACCGGCAGTACCTCATCACGGTGACAGCGCCGCTCCCCCTTCCGCAGGACGTTCATGTACTCCATCATCGCCGCGATCGCGGTGTTGTAGCTCAGCGCGGGGATATCCTCGCCGACCTTCTTGATCGTCGCGTGCAACTTGCGGCGCACCTCAGGGTCGACCTCACCCTCGGTGGTGCAGTCGCGTACCGAGGCCCAGAGCCGATCCAGGAAGCGCCGGACGCCGCTGATCCCCGCATCGCGGAAATCGCCTCCCTCCTCGAAGGGACCGAGGAACATCAGATAGGTACGGAAGGCATCCGCCCCCCACGCCTCGATGTACTCGTCGGGGTTCACGACGTTCCCCTTCGACTTCGACATCTTCGCTCCCTCGCGGATGATCAACCCATGCGCGCGGAAGCGGGTGAAGGGCTCCTCGAAGTCGAGGAGGCCGAGGTCGTGGAGCACCATCGTGATGAAGCGGGAGTAGAGCAGATGGAGCACCGCATGCTCGTTCCCGCCGATGTACGTCGTGACGGGGAGCCAGCGCTTGGTGAGCGCGGCGTCGAACGCCACGTCGTCGCGCGGGACGCTCGGATAGCGGAGGAAGTACCAGGCGCTATCCAAGAAGGTGTCGCTCACATCGGTCTCGCGCCGCGCCGGGGCGCCGCAGGTCGGGCACGCGACCTCGAACCACTCGGCATGGCGGGCGAGCGGGGAGATCCCCGAATCATCGGGCTTGAAGTCCGCCACATGCGGAAGCGCCACCGGCAACTGCGACTCGGGGACCGGCACGGTCCCACACGCATCGCAGTAGATGATCGGGATCGGGGGACCCCAATAGCGTTGGCGCGAGATGCACCAGTCGTGGAGCCGGTAGTTGGTCACCGCCTCGGCGGCCCCGCGCTCCGCCAACCAGGCGGTCACCGCCGCCTTCCCTTCGCTGACACCGAGACCATCGAAGGTCCCGGAGGCGACGAGACGCCCGTCGCCCCCATACGCGGCGCCATCGAGTGGCGTGGAGGCGTCCTGCCCTTCCCCGGCCACCACGCGCACGATCGGCAATCCATACGTGACGGCGAACTCGTGGTCCCGCTCGTCATGACCTGGGACCGCCATGATCGCGCCGGTCCCGTATTCCATGAGCACGTAATCGGCGACCCAGATCGGGATCGCCGCCCCCGTCGCCGGGTTGGTCGCGTACGCGCCGGTGAACTGCCCCGTCTTCTCCTTCGTCGACTTCCGGCTCACCAGATCCTGTCGCGCCGCCCGAGCCCGATACGCTTCCACCACCCCGCGCTCGGACGCCTTGGTGATCACCTCCACCAGCGGATGCTCCGGCGCGAGGACCAGATAGGTCGCGCCGAAGATCGTGTCGGGCCGGGTCGTGAAGACCTCGACGGTCTCCCCGCCCGGTGCGTCCTGCACCGCGAACCGTACCCGCGCCCCATCAGAGCGCCCGATCCAGTTGCGCTGCGCCTGCTTGGTGGTCTCCGACCAATCGAGGGTCTCGAGGTTCTTGAGCAGACGCGGCGCATACTCGGAGATCCGGAAGAACCACTGCTCGAGGAAGCGCTGCTCCACCGTGGTCCCGCAGCGCTCGCACGCGCCCCCCTCCACCTGCTCGTTGGCGAGCACCGTCTTGCACGACCCGCACCAGTTGACCGCGGCCGCCTTCTTGTAGGCGAGCCCACGCTGGTAGAGCTGCAAGAAGACCCACTGGGTCCACTTGTAGTAGGCGGGATCGGTCGTATCGACCGAACGATCCCAATCGACCATCAACCCCGCCCGATCCAACTGCCGACGGAAGTTCGCGATGTTGCTCGGGATGAGCGCCATCGGGTGCTTCCCGACCTTGAGCGCGAAGTTCTCCGAGTGGATCCCGAAGGCGTCATAGCCCAACGGCTCGAAGACGGTGTGCCCCTGCAACCGGTGGAAGCGCGCATGGATGTCGCTCCCGGTGAACGCGAAGAGGTTCCCCACATGCAACCCCTCGGCCGAGGGGTAGGGGAACATCATGAGGTTGTAGTAGGGCCGCGGGCCGTTCGCGAGGTCGACGCGATTGGTCCCCCGCTCAGCCCAGCGCTGGCGCCACCGCGCCTCGACCGCGGCTGGGTCGTAGGCGAGTGGTTCGTCTGGTGCGGTCATACCGAAAGCTAGCGACCCCGGGGGTAGAGGAAGACGCACTTCTCGAGGCGGGGGCCCTTCTCGTCGCAGACCGCGAAGTCGGCGCCCTCGTAGAGGGAGCCAGCGGCGTACCGCCCGTCCTTGGCGATGGCGTAGAACTGGATGTCGAAGGTCGGACGGCCATCGGGGCGGAGGAGCCGCGACTCGGTCATCGCCACGAGCCGCTCCAGCGTCTTGAGGACCGCCTGGGCCGGCGCCATCCCCTGCCGCATGTGCTCCACCGTGAGGAAGCCGCCGCAGACCTTGATGTTCGCCTCCCCGCGCCCGGTCGAGCCCGCCGCCCCCACCGTGTTGTCGCAGTACTGCCCCGCCCCGACGATCGGCGAGTCCCCGAGCCGCCCGGGGATCTTCCATGCCATCCCGCTCGTGCTCGTGCAGGAGCTGATCTCCCCCTTCGCGTTGACGGCGTTCATGTTGATCGTCCCGGTCGAGAACTTGATCTTCACGTCGTCGTCGTGGTCGAGCCAGAAGTCGGTCGGGTTGAGCTTGGCCTTCCACCGGAGCCAGTCCTGCCGCGTCTTCTCGGTGAGGAGAGGCTGGGTCTTGAATCCCATATCCAGGGCGAAGCGCTTGGCCCCGGCCCCCACCAGCATGATGTGGTCGGTGTAGTCCATCACCGCCTTCGCCACGAGGCTCGGGGTGGCGATGTCCTCCAAGCACCCCACCGCACCCGCGCGCTTGGTGGGCCCATGCATGCAGCTGGCGTCGAGCTGGACCACGCCGTCGGCGTTCGGGAAGCCCCCGAGCCCGACCGACTGGTCGTCGGGGTCGAGCTCCTGGATGTTGATCCCGGCGATGATCGCGTCGAGGGTGTCGGTCCCGCGGACGATCTGGTCGTAGGCGACCTTCACCCCGCGGATCCCATTGCCGGAGGCGATGACGACCGGGCGGGGGGCGAGTGTGGCCCCCGGACCACCCGGGGAGGCGGGGAGGGGGGACGGACCACCCTGCGCCGCGGCGGGGAGGAGGGTGAGGCCGGCCGCCGCAGCGGCCGTCGAGGTCAGGAAATCGCGGCGAGTGGTCATCGGAGGATGGTCGGAGGGTCCGGCGAAGGTACATGCGGCCGAGGAGGGCTGCCACACCACGCCCGGCCCGGCCCACGGGAGTGGGGCGATTCTTGCCCCCACCCATTCGGGTGGGCTAGGTTTCGGGTGCTCGTCCGTAGTCGTCCCTGGGGTGGTTCCGGCCCCGCAGGGCCGCTGCCTTCCCCCCAGCCTCATCCCATCGATGCCGAAGCTGTCGCTGCGCCAAGCAGCCCCTACCGCGCTCGCCGCGGTGGCCCTGCTGGCGCTCTCCGGGTGTGGGTTCACGGAGTATCCGAACTCCACGTTCAACCACCACACCGACTTCAACACCTCGATCGACGCGCTCTTCCAGCGCCTCCTCTTCTGGGGGACGATCGTCTTCGTCGTCGTCGAGGTCGGACTCGTCTACACGATCATCAAGTACCGCAAGCGGCCGGGGGGGCCCAAGGCACGCCCCATCCACGGGAACGCGGCGCTGGAGATCACCTGGACCGCGATCCCGGCGCTCATCTTGGTGCTGATCGCGATCCCGACGGTCAAGACGATCTTCGAGACGCAGGCCGAGGCCCCCGCGGGTGCCCTCAAGGTCCAGGTGATCGGGCACCAGTGGTGGTGGGAGTTCCGCTACCCCGAGCTCGGCATCGTCACCGCCAACGAGCTCCACATCCCGGTCGGGCGCACGGTGGAGTTCGAGCTCACCACCAAGGACGTGCTGCACTCCTTCTGGATCCCGCAGATGGGCGGGAAGCGTGACCTGATCTCCAATAAGACCAACTACCTCTGGTTCACCCCGAACGCCGACCTCGGCACCTCGGCGTGGAACGGATTCTGCACCGAGTACTGCGGCTCGAGCCATGCGAACATGAAGTTCCGGCTCTACACCGTCCAGCCCGACGAATTCGACTCGTGGGCGAAGCATCAGGCCTCCCCGGCCGTCTTCTCGGCGACGCCCGCCCCGGTGACGACCCCGGTGACGACCCCGGTCTCCCCGGTGGCGCAGGTGACCGGGGCGGACAGCGCCGCCCCCGCACCGACCGCCGGCTACGTCTTCCCGCGCGAGCGGCTCGAGACCGAGTTCCCGCACGTGATCCCGCAGACGCCGATCCCGGCGGGGCTGACCTTCGATGATGCCCTCCTCGCCGGTGGCGATCCCGCCCGCGGCGCGAACGAGGGCTTCATGCTCGGCGGGTGCATCGGGTGTCACGCGATCAGCGGCGTGCCGGGCGCGGTCTCCGAGATCGGCCCGAACCTCACGCACATCGCCTCGCGCCACACGATCGCCGGCGGCCTCTACAAGAACGACGCCCCGACGCTCGCGCGCTGGATCAAGAACGCGCGGCACATGAAGCCGGGCTCGCTGATGAACACGATCGGCCGCGGCGAGTACGACCCCATCCTCAAGACGACCAATGCGGGCGGGCTCGATGACCGGCAGATCGCCGACGTCGTCGCCTACCTGCTGGCGCTCAAGTAGACCGGAGACCATACCCATGGCCACCCTCGCCGCCCCCGCCCGCGCCACCGCGCCCGCGAGCACGCAGTCCGGGCTCTGGAGCTGGATCGCGACCACCGATCACAAGCGGATCGGGACCCTCTACCTCTGGACCGCCCTCGCCTTCTTCGTGATCGGCGGGTTCGAGGCCGTGCTCATCCGCACGCAGCTCGCCCGCCCCAACATGGGGTTCGTCTCCGCCGAGACGTACAACCAGCTCTTCACGATGCATGGCACGACGATGGTCTTCCTCGCCGTCATGCCCCTCTCGGCCGCCTTCTTCAACTATCTGATCCCCCTGCAGATCGGCGCCCGGGACGTCGCCTTCCCGCGGCTCAATGCCTTCTCGTACTGGGTCTATCTGCTCGGCGGCGTCTTCATCACCCTCCCGATCCTCTTCCAGGTGGCGCCGGACGGCGGCTGGTTCGGCTACGCCCCGCTGACGACCACCCAGTTCTCGAGCGGCCCGAACATCGACTTCTGGGTGATCGGCCTCCAGATCCTCGGCGTCTCCTCGCTCGCGGCGGCGTTCAACTTCATCACCACGATCATCAACCTCCGGGCCCCCGGCATGACGCTCATGCGCATGCCGATGTTCACCTGGATGTCGTTCGTCGTGCAGTTCCTGATGATCCTGGCCTTCCCGCCGATCACGGTCGCGCTCGTCTTCCTCCTGATGGATCGCTTCTTCGGGACCACCTTCTACGCGATCGCGCAGGGCGCCGACCCTCTCCTCTGGCAGCACCTCTTCTGGGTCTTCGGCCACCCCGAGGTGTACATCCTGATCCTCCCCGCCTTCGGCCTCGTGTCGGAGGTCCTCCCGACCTTCTCCAAGAAGCCGCTCTTCGGCTACAACGTGATGGTCTACTCGGGGATCATGATCGGCTTCCTCGGCTTCGGCGTCTGGGCCCACCACATGTTCGCGGTGGGGATGGGGGCCGTCGCCGACTCGATCTTCTCCCTGATGACGATGCTCATCGCCATCCCGACGGGGGTGAAGATCTTCAACTGGATCGCGACGATGTGGGCCGGTGAGGTCCGCTTCACGATCCCGATGAAGTTCGCAATCGCGCTCATCGCCATGTTCACCATCGGCGGGATCTCGGGCGTGATGCACTCCTCCGCCCCCGCCGACCTCCAGCAGACCGATTCGTACTTCGTCGTCGCGCACTTCCACTACGTGCTCTTCGGCGGGTCGATCATGGGGATCTTCGCGGGCATCTACCACTACTACCCGAAGATCACCGGGCGCTTCCTCGACGAGCGCCTCGGCAACGCGCACTTCTGGCTGAACTTCATCGGGATGAACCTCACCTTCTTCCCGATGCACTTCAGCGGGCTCCTCGGGATGCCGCGCCGCATCTACACCTACGACGCGGGCCAGGGCTGGGATCTGTTCAATCTCCTCGCGACCTACGGGACGTACCTGCTCGTGATCGCGACCGCGGTCTTCGTCTGGAACTTCGTGCGGAGCCGCACCCGCGGCGTCATCGCCGGGGGCGATCCGTGGGGCGCGGCGACCCTCGAGTGGTCGATCCCCTCGCCCCCGCCGGAGTACAACTTCGCGCAGATCCCGACCGTGACCTCGCGCTATCCGCTCTGGGACCTCAAGGACCCGAGCTGGCACGAGGGCGAGAGCGCGCATGGCGACACCGGGACCCCCGGCCCCTCCCCGCTCCGTGAGGAGACCGAGACCCACACCGCCAAGGCCCTCGGCATCCCGATGCCGCTGGCGACGGCGAAGCCCGCTTTCACCGCGATCGGGTTGGTCGTGATGTTCAGCGGCCTCCTCTTCCTGCGCAACGACCTGTTCGCCGTCGCGATGACCGTCACCCTGGGCGGCGCCGCCATGCTCATCGGCGGCCTCTACGCCTGGCTGACCTCCCCCCTCGAGTAATCGGAGACCCTGACCTCATGGCATCCCACGCCATCGCCGGGCACGACGACGGCCACGCGCACACGCACCACACGACCACCGGGCTCGACAACCGGAAGATCGCCATCTGGGCGTTCATCGGCTCCGAGTGCATGCTCTTCGCCTCGCTGATCTCGACCTACCTGATCTATAAGGGGAAGTCGCTGGTCGGTCCCTATCCGCACACCGAGTACACCGACGCCTCGGGGAAGGTCTTCCCGGCGATCCTCGACATCCCGGTGACCTCGGCGTCGACCTTCGTCCTCCTGATGTCCTCGCTCGCGATGGTGCTCGCCTTGCAGGCCGTGCAGCTCAAGGGCACCCCGCTCCCCGCGAACGCCGGCTGGTGGACCCGCGCGCAGCGCTCCTCCCAGCTCTGGCTCGGGATGACCGCCCTCCTCGGTGCGAGCTTCCTCGGGTTCCAGGCCTATGAGTTCACGGCCTTCGTCCGCGAGGGGCTCACCATCAAGACGAACCTCTTCGGCTCCACCTTCTTCACGCTCACCGGCTTCCACGGCGCGCACGTGACCGTCGGGGTGCTCTGGCTCATGAGCCTCCTCTGGATCGACCGCACCCGCGGCCTCGGCCCGCAGGACGAGCTCGTCGTCGACATCGCCGCCCTCTACTGGCACTTCGTCGACGTCGTCTGGATCGTGATCTTCACCCTCATCTACCTCATCCAGTAGCGCGAGGCCCTCATGTCCCATGACTCGAAGTCCCCCGCGCACGCGCACCCCACCGGCGCGACCTATCTCAAGGTCGCCGTGATCCTCACGATCATCACGATCGTCGAGGTCTGGGCCTACTACATCCCGGCCCTCGTCGCATCCCCGCTCTTCAATCCCTCGCTCATCCTCATGAGCGCGGCCAAGTTCGCGATCGTGGTGCTCTTCTACATGCACCTCAAGTACGACCATAAGCTCTTCAAGGCGCTCTTCACCGGGCCGCTGATCATCGCGGGGGCCACGATCCTGGCCCTGCTCTTCCTCTTCGCGAAGATCTCGCTCTGATCGGCAGCCCCGCGCTCTTCCTCCACCCGCAGGTCGACCTCTCCCAGGGCGGCTTCACCGTCCACTGGAGCACCGTCATCGGGCTCCTCACGCTCTGGGGGCTCCATCAGTGGCGCGGCCGCGCCCACCGCGCGGCGGGGGAGCACCTCACCCTCGGTCAGCAGCTCAGCTTCGCGGGGGGCCTCCTCGCGATGTTCCTCACGCTGAATGGGCCGATCCACGACATCAGCGACTACTACCTCTTCACCGGCCACATGGTGCAGCACCTCGTGCTCACCTTCGTGACCCCCCCGCTGCTCCTGCTGGGGACGCCAGGCTGGATGCTGCGCCCCGCCCTGCGGATCCCCGCGGTGGCCGCCCTCGCCCGGACGATCACCCGCCCCGGGGTCGCCTTCGCGAGCTTCAATCTCGTCCTCGCCGTCTGGCACCTCCCGCCCCTCTACAACTCGGCGATGTACTACCACGAGGTGCACATCGCGCAGCACCTGATGTTCCTCGTGACGGCGGTCCTCGTCTGGTGGCCGCTGGTAAGCCCCATGCCGGAGCTCCCCCGCCTGAGCTACCCGGGGCAGATGCTCTATAGCTTCCTCATGACCCTCCCGATGACGATCGTCTCGATCTTCATCGTCTATGCGGACCACGTGCTCTACCCGGCCTACGCGAGCGCCCCGCGCCTCTGGGGGCTCTCCCCCCTCGAGGATCAGCGCCTCGGCGGCCTCATCATGTGGATCCCTGGCGGGCTCTTCTTCTATCTCCTCACCGCCGTCGTCTTCTTCAAGTGGGCGACTAGCCAGCGCGACGACCGCGCGGCGGCGCAGGTGCCGGGGCTCGTCACGAAATAGGGGGGGTAGTCGTCATTCGAGGTGACCGCGTCGCCACGATCGCCTCTGCCGGGTACTATTCCTTGATGCGCCGACTCCCCGTCGTCCCCCTCCTCGCGCTCCTCCTGCTCGCCCCCGCCGCCGATCCGATCGGGGCGCAGGGGTCAGTCGCCAAGGCCACGACCGCGACGAGCAAGGCGACGACCAAGGCGACGAGCAAGACGGCGCGGACGACCACGGCCAAGAAGTCGACGAAGAAGACCGCGACCACCGCGAAGCGGACGACCAAGGGAGCCACGGCGTCGGCACGGACCAAGCCCAAGACCGCGCCCCGTCCCAGGATCGCCGCCGCCACCCTCACCAACGCGTCAGCGCTCCACGCGCACCTCCGCACCCTCCTCGCCAACGCGACGAACAGCGGACGCTGGGGGGTGATGGTCGTCTCACTCTCCAACGGCGACACCCTCTACGATCACAACGGCGACGAGCTCCTGCTCCCCGCCTCCACGATGAAGCTCTACACCGCGGCGATCGCCCTCGAGCGCCTCGGCCCCAACCACCGCTTCCGGACCCAGGTGCTGCACACCGGGTCGGTGCGCACGAATGGCATCCTCGCCGGTGATCTCATCCTCAAGGGCGCGGGCGACCCCTCCCTCGCTCCGCGCGTCGCGGGGGGGACGCCGGGACTCCAACCCCTCGACGCCCTCGCCGCGCAAGTCGCGGCCGCGGGGATCCGCGAGATCCGCGGCGACCTCATCGGGGACGCCTCCGCCTTCGACGGCCAGCGCGTCCCTGACGGCTGGCGGGCCCGCCATCTCCAGACGAGCTACGGCACCCGCGTCTCGGCGCTCTCCTTCAACGAGAACCTCACGACGATCACCGTCCGCCCCTCGACCCGCGGCGCCCAGGTGACCTTCGGTCAGCCGGTGAGCGGACTCGACCTCCGCTCGGCGGTCACGGTGCGTCCCAACTCCCGCGGGGCGTCGATCCGCGTCTGGCAGGACACCCTCACCAACGAATACCGCGTGAGCGGGTGGATCGGCGCCCGGAGTGCACCCCGGACTTATCAGGTCGTCATCGAACAACCCGAGCAGTTCGTGGCCGCCGCCTTCCGCGCCGCCCTCGAGGCCCAGGGCATCCGGGTGACCGGGGTGACGCGCATGGGTCGCGCCACCGGGGCCACGCAGTTCGTGACCGCCTGGGATTCCCCGCCGGTCGCCACCCTCGTCACCACGATGAACGGGGAGAGCAACAACCACTTCGCCGAACTCCTCTTCCGCAACACCGCGCGGTCGTCGGGTGCCGTGGGCTCGGCGGTCATCGCGAACGAGTCGCTCCGGACCTTCCTGGCCGAGCGCGTCGGGATCCCGCGGCGTGCGGTCTTCGCAGCGGATGGGAGCGGGCTCTCGACCCTCGATCGCGTGACCCCCCGCTCGATGATCCAGCTCCTCGACTACTCGCGATCGGCCTCCTGGGGGCCCGTGATGCAGGCCTCGCTCCCGGTGGCGGGGCGCACCGAGACCCTCAAGAACCGGATGCGGGGCACCGCGGCGCAGGGGAACCTCCGCGCCAAGACGGGGACCACGGGTGAGGTCGTCTCCCTCGGGGGCTATGTGACCGCCAAGAACGGCGAACAGCTCGCCTTCTCGTTCATCTACAACGGGACCGACCGCTGGCGCGCCCGCACCGCGATCGATGCCATGGGCGTCACCCTCGCGAGCTTCTCACGCTGAATGCGAATCCGCCGCGCCACCCCATGGGGTGACGCGGCGGATGGATCGACCGCGCGTGGCGATCAGCTGACCGTCTGCCTGATCGCGATCCCGCGCTTCGCCAACTCGGCGATGTAGCGCTCTCCCGGCATGCACTCGTCCGGGGTGTGGACACCGGCCGGCGTCACCGCCCCCTCCGCCTGCAACTGCCCCGTGATCGAGAGTGAGTAGCCGGTGGTCCGCATCATCGCGCTGATCCCGTGTGCGGCATCGTAGCGGTCGACGAGCTCGAAGGTGTGCGTGACCGGCTTCCCGCCCTTCTTCCCCGTCACGACGACGCGAAGCGCCACGAGATCGGGGGAGTTCTGCTTGGTGAGGCGCGGTTGCATCTGCGCGATCGCCACCTCGCGCGGGACGACGGTGGTCCCCTTCACCTGCACCGGCTCGAGCTCGAGGAGCCCGAGCTCCCGGATCGCCTCCATGATCTTCGCATGGCCCGGATACCGGAGGGTCTTGTACTCCATGTTCGGGATCTTCCCCTGATACCGGAACGCCATCGTCGAGAGCCCCCCCGCGGTGTGGAAGGCCTCGAGCTCCCCCACCGGCGCGTCGAAGTGGATCGGCTCGATCTCCGAGAGCGCCTTCATCTGGAGCTGCTTCCCGTCGCGGATGATCCACGAGAGGGTGGTGTAGTAGTCGAGCACCCCCTCGATCGAATAGACGATCTGGTAGTTGAGCGGGCCTTCGGGGTGCTGCGGGAGCCCCCCGACGAAGATCCGCACCGAATCCACCGTGTCACACCGATCGATCCCAAGCTGCGCCAGGATGTTCACCATCCCGGGGGCCAGCCCGCAGTCGGGGACGACGGTCACGCCCTTCGCCTCAGCCGACGCCTTGAGGCGCTGCTGCTGCTGGACGATCTCGGTGTTCCCCCCGAGGTCACAGAAGTGCGCGCCGGCGGCGATCGCCGCCTCGGTCATCGGGAGGTTGAGGTAGTAGGGGAGGGCGCACATCACGCTCTGGACCCCCTGCATCGCGGCAGCGACGGCCTTCGAGTCCTTCACGTCGAGCTGGATCGTCGTCAGCCGACCCTGGCCGAGGTACGGCTGCAGGAAGGGGGGGAGCCGATCGACCCGCTGATCGGCGAGGCGGACCTCGGTGATCGCCGGGTTCTGCAGGAGGTCATAGGCACACGCCGAACCCTGAAGGCCGGCACCGAGCACGAGCATCCGCATGGGGTCTCTCCGCGGGGGATAGGTCGAGTTGGACAGCCCTTGAATCTACCCGTTTTCGGGGCTGATTTCACTCACGATGACCGACTGGCGCCAGCACCTGATCGAGACCCCTGAGGGGATCTCCGCCCTCCTCGACCGGACCCGCTCCATCGCGGTCCTCGGGATCAAGACGGGGGACCGCCCCGCTCCGGCCCACGACGTCCCCGCCTACGCCCAGCAGGCCGGCTTCCGGATCATCCCCGTCCCGGTCTACTACCCGGAGGTGACCGAGATCCTCGGGGTCCCGGTCCACCGCACCATCGCGGGCATCGGGGAGCCGGTTGACCTGGTGAACGTCTTCCGCCGCGACCGCGACATCCCGGGGCATCTGGACGACCTGCTCCAGGCCCGCCCTCGCGCGGTCTGGTTCCAGCTGGGGATCCGGCACGACGACGTCGCTGAGTCCCTCGCGCGCGCGGGGATCGACGTGGTGCAGGATCGCTGCCTGCTCGTGGAGCTGCAGCAGCGCGGGCGTTAGCGGCGCACGCCGAGTCGTTCGGCGAGGAAGCCCCCCACCCGCCGCACCCCGTCCCGCGACTCCGGCGTCAGCGGGACACTGACATGCCAGTCGTGCGGAAGCCCATGGAAGACCTCGAGCGTCGCGGCCACCCCCCCGGCACGCAGTCGCTCGGCGAGCCGCGTCGCATCGTCCAAGAGGATCTCCGCATCGCTCACATGGATCAGCGTGGGCGGGAAACCCGTGAGGTCGGCGCGAACCGGGGAGAGGAGCGGGGCATCGAGCGGAGTCGATCCCGCGTACCACCGGGCGAGCGTCTCCGCATGCCGGGGTGAGAGCACATCGTCGCGGACCGCGTTCGTGCGCCGCGAGCCAGCGGTCGCCGCCATATCGGTGAGCGGGCTCAGGACGGCGAGCGCGGCAGGCAGTGGCTCTCCCGCCTCGCGGAGCGCGAGCGTCGTGGCGAGCGCGAGCCCCCCACCGGCGGAGTCCCCGACGAGGGCGAGCTGCGCCGGGAGGATCCCCTGCGCGCGCACCGCACGCACCGCCGCGAGCGCATCGTCGAGGGCCGCCGGGAAGGGATGCTCCGGCGCCAGGCGATACGCGAGGGAGCAGACCGCGATCCCGCTCCGCTCGGCGAGCCAGGTGGCGAAGGGACGGAAGTCGTCGATCCGCCCCGCCACATAGGCCCCGCCATGCAGATAGAGGATCGCCCGTGCGGGGTCGGCCCCGCGCGGGCGACACCATTCCGCTGCCACCCCACCAAGCGTCGTCGACTCCACCGCGACCGAGCGCGGCAGGAGTGCCGGGAGCAACCGACGGGCCCGCATCGCTCGACGCACACGTGCGAGGTCGAGCGTGGGCGCCGCCATCACCCGCCGGATGAGGAGCCGCGAAGCCACCGCGGTCAGCCGCGTCGCGAGGCTCGGCGACGGGAGGGGCTCGTCATGCGAGGCACGAGCGGGATCCACCGCCCTGCTCACCCCGCGGCGCGCCGCAACGCCTCGGCGAAGGCCGGGGCCGTCGCGAAGCGATCATCGGCCGCGCGCGCCATCGCCTTGAGCAACGCTCCCTCGACCCCGGAGGGGAGCTCCGGTCGTAGCGTCCGGATCGGCGTCGGCTCCGAACGCAGCCGCGCGATCATCATCTCCTGCTGGTTGCGCCCCTCGAATGGGAGCTTCCCCGTGAGCATCTCGAACGCCATCAAGGCGAGCGAGTAGATGTCGGTGCGCCCATCGAGTGGCTTCCCACGCAGCTGCTCGGGGCTCATGAACTCGGGCGTGCCGAGGACGATCCCCGTCGAGGTGAGCTTCTGTAACTCGGCGCCGGCCTGCCGCGCCTTCGCGAGCCCGAAATCCATGATCACCGCGAACTCCTGCCCCGCGGCGTCCTTGCAGATCATGATATTCTCGGGCTTGAGGTCGCGATGGACGATCGTGAGGTCGTGCGCCACCTGGAGCCCCGCCGCGATCTGTGAGACGAAGGTCACCGTGTCGGCGAGTGAGGTCTTCCCCACCCGGAAGTTGCGGTCGCTGAGGATCTCCCCCTGCACGAAGGGCATCACCACGTAGACCAAGCCCCCACTGGTCTCACCGAGCCGCACGATATGACAGACGTTCGGGTGGGCCAGCTTCCCACCGAGCAGCGCCTCGCGACGCAGGCGGGCCATCGCCGTCGCATCCTTCGCGAGATTCGGTGCGAGGATCTTGATCGCGTAGCGCGCCCCGGTCGCAAGCTCCTCGCCGAGGTAGACGTACGACATCCCTCCCTCACCGAGCTTGCGCTCGATCCGATAGGCCCCGTCGAGGACCTTGCCGAGCATCGTCGACTGGTCGCCGAGGTCGCCGAGGGTCACCTCGCCCCCGGCGGCCGATGAGCTCACCGAGGTCGCGATCGGTGGCGCCAGAGGTGCCTCGACGGAAAGCGGCACGAGCTTCCCGCCATCCTGCGTGCAGAAGCGCGCCTCGTCCCCATAGGTCGCCCGACAGTTCGGGCATCGCATCGTCATCGCGCCATCCCTCCGTCGCCGATCAGGGCGCTCAGTCCATCCCACTCCACATTCCCACCACTCAAGATGCAGACCGTCGGCCCGCTGACCGTGATGCGGCGGTCCAAGAGCGCCGCGACGGTGATCGCGCCACTCGGCTCCGTCACGATCTTCATCCGATCCAACAGGAACTGCACCGCGCAGGGGAGCAGCGCATCAGGGACGGTGATCACCTCGTCCATGTGCGCATGGAGATGCTGGAAGTTGCGCGTCCCGATCCGCACCGCGAGCAGTCCGTCAGCGAGGCCCTCGGGGTTCGCGGGGATCGTCACCGGTGCACCGGCGGCGACCGCCTGCGTGTACTTTGGCGACCCCTCCGGCTCGACGCCAATCACCCGCGCCTGAGGCGCGAGCGCCTTGATCGCCGTCGCCACACCAGAGCTGAGCCCACCCCCACCGATCGGCACGAGGACCGTCCGCACCTGCGGATAGTCCTCTGCGATCTCGAGCCCGAGCGTCCCCTGGCCCGCGATGATCGTCGGATCATCGTATGGCGGGACCATCGTGAGCCCCTCGGCCGCGGCGATCTCCATCGCGCGCGTCATCCGCTCCGCGGTAGTGACGCCGGCGTAGAAGCAGCGCGCTCCGAGTCGGACGGCACCATCGCGCTTGGCCCGCGGCACCGTGGTGGGCATGACGATGGTGGCGGCGACCCCGAAGAGCTTGGCCGCGAGGGCGACCGCCTGTCCATGATTCCCTGAGCTCGCGGTGATCACCCCGCGGGCGCGCGCCTCAGGGGAGAGCCGCGCGAGGAAGGTGTAGGCGCCGCGGAACTTGAACGCCCCCCCACGCTGCAGCATCTCGGGCTTGAGGAGGACCGGCGTCCCCAGCTGCTCGGTGAGCGGGTCGCAGGGGAGGAGCGGGGTCCGTACCGCGACCCCGCGCAGGAGCGCCGCCGCCGCACGGATCTCGTCGAGCGAGACGAGGGGCTCGTGGCCCTGGGCGAGCGCGGCGCTGGTCATCCGAGGAATCTCCCGTCCGTCACCGCGCCCCGCAATGCATCGCCGTCCCCGTCGCCTCGGTGGGGTTCGGCGGACCGTAGCGTCCGTCGATCACCCGGGTGGTCCTCCCATCGAGGATTGCCGTGAAGAGCCCGTCGTACTCGTGGTCGCAGAGGTCGACTCGGGCGGGGCCCCCGAGCGCGGCGAGCCAGGGCATGATCGTGTTCGAGTGCCCCACGAGAACGATCGTCTGCCCGGGATGCCGGCGCGCGATGGCGACGATCGAGTCCCCCTGTGCCACGCGCGACGCCATCGGGATCAGCTGCGGGGTGAGTCCGAACCGCGCCGCCACCGGTCGCGCGGTATCGCGCGTGCGGATCGTCGGCGTGTGATAGACCGCGGCGACCTTCGCGTCTCGTAGCGCCTCGCTCAGCGCCGCCGCGCGTTCCACGCCACGCGCCGTGAGCGGGGGATCATTCGCCGGCACCGCTCCCTTCTCGGCGTGCCGCACGAGGATCACGATCGTGGGTGCGGATGGCGCGGCCTGCGCCGTCACGTCAGCGACCCGCGTGCTCAAGAGGAAGGTCGCGACGAGGAGCGAGGTCAGGAGACGCATGGCAGCAGGAAGCGAGAGGAGAGTCAGCGGCGAATGGTCGTGCGGACGATCACGACCCCCGGCCCATCAGCGCGGGCCCGCACGAAGAGCACCTCGCCATTGGGGAGGAGTCCCACGGGGACGCCACGATCCGCGAGCGTCCCGACATACACCCCATCGGGACCGAAGACATCGAGTCGCATGGCCTCCGCCACACCGGGTACGGTCCGCTCGACCCACAGGGTCCCGTCCTTGTGCAGCGCGAGCCGCGTGATGGCCACCGCGGCCGAATCGACGGGGCGGCGCACCATCGCGAGGAGCCGTGGCCCCTCGAAGAGCCGCACCTCATAGGTCGGCGGCCGATGCGCGACGATCCGCGGTCCCTCGGCGTGCGCGATGATCGTCGCGTCCTCCGCCTCGAGGAGCGGGGCGCTCGCGAGGGTGTCGGCCCGCAATCGCGAGCGGCGCACGCTCTCCTCCCCGCCGATCCCCTCCACGAACCAGAGCCCACCGCCGCGGTATGCATGCCACTCCGCGGTGGCGAGGGCCCCGTCGAGTGGGCGGTCCGCCACGGGATCGAGCGTCGGCCCGAACCGCACCAATGCGCCCTTCCCGAGGTCGGTGACGACCAGGGTGTCGGCCTGCGCCGCGAGGCGCACCGGTCGCCCGAAGGCCCCGGGACCGCGCCCGGGCGCACCGAGCACGCGATCGAGACGCCCATCGCGCCCGAAGCGGAGCACCGCGGTATCCCCACCGATCACATAGGTGCGCCCCCCACGATCGGTGAGCACCCGGACCGGTGTCACCGCATCGAAGACCCAGGGATTCCCGTCGGCGTCGCTGAGTGGACCGATCTCGGAGAAGCTCCACGCGAGGTCGCGATCGACCGGACCCGAGGTGATGAGCCGCACCCCGGCTGAATCCGCACGGACGACCGTCGGATCGGACGGTTCGGTGCCACGGCACGCCGCGAGCAGGCCCGTCACGAGGACGAGCGCCGCGACCGGGAGCCCCGACCGGCGCCGACCGGAGGGACGACGCCGGTTCACCTTCACTCCTCGGACGCGCCGAGCTCCATCTGATCGGAGCCGCCCGCCTCCTCGCCCCCCTCGCCACCCTCGCCGCCCTCCGCCTCCTTTTCGTCGGAGACCACGCGCGCGATCGCGGCGACCACGTCGCCCATCTCGAGGTTCTTGAGACGCACGCCCTGCGCCACGCGCCCCGTCTCGCGGATGTCCTTCACCGCGCACCGGAGCGACTGGCCGCCACGGGTGATGAGCATGAGCCCATCCTCCGGGAGCACCTCGAGCAGGCCGACCACATCGCCGGTCTTCTCGGTCCGCTTGACGGTCAGGATCCCCTTCCCGCCGCGGCCCTGTACGCGATACTCCTCGACGTTGGTGAGCTTGCCGAGCGCGAGCTCGGTGACGACGAGGAGCGAAGCCTCGCGCTTCACCACCACCATCCCGACGACCCGATCCCCCTCACCGAGCGAGATCCCCTTCACCCCGGTGGTGTCGCGGCCCATCGCGCGGGCCTCCTGCTCATGGAAGCGGATGCTGAGGCCATGCTTGGTGACGAGCACCACGTCGTTCGTCCCCGTGGTGATCTGCACGTCGACGAGCTCGTCCCCCTCCTCGAGCTTGATCCCCTTGATCCCGGTGGAGCGGACGTTGGAGTAGTCGGAGAGGGCGGTCTTCTTCACCGTCCCGTTCCGAGTGCAGAACATCAGGAACTCGGTGTCGGTGAACTCCTTCACCGGGACGATCGCCTTGACGAGGGTGTCCGGCGTCACGTTGATCAGGTTGACGATCGGCTTCCCCTTGGTCGCGCGCCCGCCCTCCGGGATCTCATGCACCTTGAGCCAGAAGCAGCGCCCGTCCTGCGTGAAGACCAAGAGGTAGTCGTGCGTCTTGGCGACGAAGAGGTGCTCGACGAAGTCGTCGGTCCGGAGCTCCGTCCCCTTGGTCCCCACCCCACCACGGCGCTGCTTGCGGTAGGTGGAGATGGAGGTGCGCTTGATGTAGCCGGCGTGCGAGATGGTGACGACCATCTCCTCGTTCGCGATGAGGTCCTCGATCGAGAACTCCCCCTCGTCGCTGACGATCTCGGTGCGCCGGTCGTCGCCGAAGGTCTGCACGACCTCCTTGAGCTCGTCCTTCATCACCGCCATCCGCTTGGGCTTGGAGGCCAGCAGCGCCTCCAGCTCGCGGATCTGCGCCCGCACCTCGGTGAGCTCCTCCTCGAGCTTCTCGATCTCGAGGCCGGTGAGCTTCGCGAGCCGCATGTTGAGGATCGCCTCGGCCTGCCGCTCCGAGAGTTTGAAGCGCTGCTGGAGCTCGGCGCTCGCCTCCGGGGTGTCCTCCGAGGCACGAATGACCTTGATCACCTCGTCGATGTTGTCGACGGCGATCTTGAGCCCCTCGAGGATGTGCTCCCGCTCCTTCGCCTTGTCGAGGTCGAACTGCGTGCGGCGGACGATCACCTCGTGGCGATGCGCGATCCAGTGCTGCAGCACCTCGCGCATCCCCATCACCTTCGGCACGAGCCGCGTGGTCGCGGGGTCCGGCACCAGCGCGAGCATGATCACGCCGAACGTCGTCTGCATCGACGTGTGCTTGTACAGCTGATTCAGCACCACGCGCGGGATCGCATCGCGCTTGAGCTCGATCACGATGCGGGTCTGCGCATCCGACTCGTCGCGGAGGTCCGAGACCCCCTCGATCTTCTTGTCACGCACGAGCTCGGCGATCGACGCCACGAGGTTCGCGCGGTTCACCTGGTACGGGAGCTCGGTGACGACGATCTGCGACTTGTTCGAGGATTCCTTCTCCTCGACCACGGCGCGCGCGCGCATCACGACCTTCCCGCGACCAGTCTCGATGTAGTCCTTGATCCCCGCGCGGCCGTAGATGAAGCCCGCCGTCGGGAAGTCCGGGCCCTTCACCAGCCCACGGATCGCCTCCACCGAGAGCTCGGGGTCATCGATCATCGCGGTGATCGCCGCCGCGACCTCGCGCAGGTTGTGCGGCGGGATGTTCGTCGCCATGCCGACCGCGATGCCGGCCGAGCCGTTCACGAGCAGGTTCGGGAAGGCCGACGGCAACACCGTCGGCTCCTCGAGCCGGTCATCGAAGTTCGGGGCGAAGTCGACGGTGTTCTTGTCGATGTCGACCAGCATCTCGAGCGCGATGCGCGTGAGACGCGACTCGGTGTACCGGTACGCCGCGGCCGGATCGCCGTCGATCGACCCGAAGTTCCCCTGGCCATCGACGAGCGGATAGCGCAGCGAGAAATCCTGCACCATGCGCACGAGGGCGTCGTAGACCGACTGGTCCCCGTGCGGGTGGTACTTACCGAGCACGTCGCCGACCACCGTCGCCGACTTCTTGTACGCGCGCCCCGGCACCAACCCGAGCTCGTTCATCGCGTACAGCACACGCCGGTGCACCGGCTTGAGGCCGTCGCGCACGTCGGGGAGCGCGCGGCTCACGATCACGCTCATCGAGTAGTTGATGAACGACTCGCGGACCTCGTCCTGGATGAGCCGCGGGAGGATGCGCTCCCGATTGTTCGGTGCGGTCATGGGATGCGGGAAAGAAGAGGGGGTCGCGCCCCCTCGGACGCGACCCCCAAAGTTACCCGCCGGGACAGGTCAATTCAATCGAATTCCCAGAGGGGAATCACCCCGCGGCCGGGGGCCGCGCCCCCTCCTCCGCGGCGTCCTCCGCCTCCTCCGTCGCCAGCTCCTGCGCGATCGCCTCCCGCTCCTGACGCCACCGGGTGTACCAGCTCCGCGTCACCTCCCCCGCGAGCTCCCGGTTCCCCAGCCCGAACGAGAGCGCCAGGGCGAGCGCGATCGCCCCGAAGATGATCGCGAAGGCCGTGGTCACGATGTCCGTCGCGACCCCCAGCTCCTGGAGTGACATGAAGACCGCGAGGAGGATCACCCCGCCCTTCCCCACCCGCGCGAGGGTCGGCCCCCCGTCGAGATTCTGCGTCGAGGCCGCGATCAGCGCCGACACGAAGTCCCCGAGCACGATGCCCAGGATCACGATCACGACCGCCGCGATCACGCTCGGCACGTAGCTCAGGAGCTCGGAGAAGACCTGCCCGAGATAGTCGATCCCGAGCGCGTCGGCCGCGACCAACATCGCCGTGAAGAGGATGAGCCAGAAGACGAGATTCGCCACGACCCGCGTGGGATTCACCGGCTGACCGGTGTGGTCCCGGGCCGGGATCCCCCCCCGCTTGAGCACATCGTTGAGGTGCATCCGCCGGAGCATCCGGCCCACCCCGCGCTGGGCGAGCTTGGCGAGCACGTAGCCCACGGTGAGCACCGCCGCCGCGCCGAAGAGCGAGGGGACGAAGGCGAGGAGCCCGAGGAGACTGTCGGTGAGGCGGGCGAGGAAGTCGGTCACGGCGTGAGGGCCCTGCGAACAGGTCGCGAGGAGGGACGGACGGAGACGAGTGGAACGAAACGAGGGTCGCGCGAGGAAATCTAGTTGCGGGTCCCGCGCTTGAGATCGAAGAGGACGCTCCGATGGCACTGCGGGCAGAGCAACCACTCCCGCTTCCGCGCGTACCCCAGCCCGAAGCTCCCCCCCCCGATCGACCGCTCGCGCATCCGCACCGCGCAGCGAGGGCAGTCGGCGCTCCCCTGCGCCGCATAGGCCTCGCGCACCGCGCGCTCCTCCGCCGGCGTGAAGGAAGCCGACTCAGCCATCACCGATCCGGAGCACGACCTTCCCGCACTGCGCCCCGGCCTCGAGCCGGGCGAACGCCTCCCGCCCCTCGGCCAACGGATAGACCGCATCCACCGGCGGGATCAATCGCCCCGCCCCCGCCTCGGCCACGATCGCGTCGAACTCCGCGTCGTTCCCCATCGTGGAGCCGAGGATCGACCACTGGTTCCAGAAGAGCCGGCGGACATCCATCGCGAGATTGGGGCCCGAGGTCCCGCCGCAGGTCACCAGGCGCCCCCCGCGGGCGAGCGCCCCGAGGGACTGCTCCCAGGTGCGCTCCCCCACCGAGTCGATCACGACATCGACCCCGCGCTTCCCGGTCCGCGAGCGGATCAGGCGCCCCACGTCCCCCGCCGAGTGATCGATCAGCTCGTCGGCGCCTAGGGCGGCGGCCTGCGCGAGCTTGGCTTGGCTGGATGAGGTCACCCAGACCCGCGCCCCGCGCGCCTTGCAGATCTGCAGGGCCGCCAGCGCGACCCCACCCCCGATCCCCCAGATGAGCACCTCGTCCCCGCGCCGCACTTGGGCCCGCGTCACGCACATGCGCCACGCCGTGAGGGTCGCCAAGGTGAACGCCGCCGCCGCCTCGTCGGAGAGGGTCGGCGGGCACCGCCGGACGTTGGTGATGGGGACGATCACCTCGTCGGCGAAGGTCCCCGGGAGGTGTTCGCCGAGGAGCCGGTACCGCACGCAGAGCGACTGCTCCCCGGCCCGACAGAACTCGCAGTCGCGGCAGGAGATCCCGGGATTGATCAGGACCCGGTCGCCCACGGCGACGGTCGTGACCCCCGGACTCACCTCGGCCACCACCCCCATCCCGTCGGCCCCGAGGATCCAGCCGGGGGCGATCGAGACCCCCGGGATCCCCCCGAGGACGAAGAGGTCGAGATGGTTGAGCGCCGCGGCGCGGAGACGGACCCGCACCCCCCCCGTCGGGGGGAGGGAGGGCACGGGGAGGTCGTCCCGGTACCGGAGGGCGTCGAGCCCCCCATGCGCATCGATCGTCAGCGCGCGCATCGGCTATATTCTCGCGTCATGATTCCGATCACGGTTCCCCCCCTCGGTGAATCCATCACGGAAGCCACCGTCTCCCGTTGGCGCAAGCAGGAGGGTGACGCGGTCGCGATCGGCGACACCCTCGTCGAGCTCGAGACCGACAAGATCACCGTCGAGGTCCCCGCCCTCAACGCCGGCGTCCTGACCAAGCGTCTCAAGCAGGAAGGCGACGTGGTGCAGCTCGCCGAGGTGCTCGGAGAGCTCGACGAGACGGCGACCGCCGCCGCGGCCCCGGCGAAGGCCGTGGCCCCCACCCCCGCTGCGCCGACCCCGGCGCCCGCTCTGACGCCCACTCCGGCACCGGCTCCCCCGGCACCCGCTCCCGCCGCCGAGGTCCGTGCCGCGCCGAGCGCCGCGCGCCTCGCCGCCGAGCAGGGGGTGAACCTCGCCGCCGTGGCCGGCACGGGTCGTGGTGGGGTTGTGAGCAAGCCGGATGTCGTGGCACATCTCGAGGCGCGCGGTGGCGCCGCGCCAGTCCCGGTCGCCGCCGCCCCGGGGAAGGCCCCCGTGGCCCCCACCCCGGCCCCCACCCCGGCCCCCGCCGGCACGCGCGAGACCCGCGAGAAGATGACGACGCGCCGCAAGCGCATCGCCGACAATCTCCTCCAGGCCCAGCACGCCACCGCCCACCTCACGACCTTCAACGAGATCGACATGAGCGCCGTCACGGCGCTCCGCGAGCGGATGAAGGACCGCGTCGAGAAGTCGCACGGCGTGAAACTCAGCTTCATGCCCTTCTTCGCGAAGGCCGCCTGCCAGGCCCTCACGGCCTTCCCGGTGGTGAACGCACAGATCGACGGCGACCACGTCATCTACAAGCACTACGTGAACCTCGGCATCGCCGTGGCGAGCGACGCCGGCCTCGTCGTCCCGAACATCAAGAACGCCGATCGGATGGGGCTCATCGGCTTCCAGCAGGCCATGGGCGCCGTCGCCAAGCGGGCGCGCGATGGCAAGCTCACGATGGACGACCTGACCGGCGGCTCGTTCACCATCACCAACGGTGGCGTCTTCGGGTCGCTCATCTCGACCCCGATCATCAACTACCCGCAGGTCGCGATCCTCGGGCTCCACAAGACGCAGGACCGCCCGGTGGCGATCGGTGGCCGCGTCGAAGTGCGCCCGATGATGTACGTCGCCCTCAGCTACGACCATCGCATCATCGACGGCCAGCAGGCGGTGCTCTTCCTCGTCCGACTCAAGGAGCTGATGGAGGATCCCGCCGCCATGCTCCTCGACGACTGACCCTGACCCTCCCGGCGCGGCTCCCCGCGTCGGTGCGACCCCCCCGGACCGTGACCGACTCGCTCTCCCCCGATCTCCTCGTCCTCGGCGGCGGCCCCGGTGGCTACGTCGCCGCCCTCCGCGCCGCCCAACTCGGCCTCACCGTCGTCTGCGTCGAGCGCGACAAGACCCTCGGCGGCACCTGCGTCAACGTCGGGTGCATCCCCTCCAAGGCGCTCCTCGGCTCCTCCGAGCACTTCGAGTTCGCGCGGCATCACGCCGCCGAGCATGGGATCCAGATCAGTGGCGTGACACTCGACCTCGCCACGATGATGCAGCGCAAGGACAGCGTCGTCGCGCAGAACACCAAGGGGGTCGAGTTCCTCTTCAAGAAGAACAAGGTCACCTGGGCCAAGGGGACCGGGACGCTGCGCGCGGGGAACGTCGTCGAGGTCGCCGGGCATGACGGCACCGTCACGACGTACCGGCCCACGCATGTGATCCTCGCGACGGGGTCGGTGCCGGTCGCCCTCCCCTTCCTCCCCTTCGACGAGGAGCGCGTCCTCTCCAACGTCGGCGCCCTGAAGATCCCCGAGGTGCCGAAGCACCTGATCGTGATCGGCGGCGGCGTCATCGGGCTCGAGCTCGGCTCCGTCTGGCGGCGCCTCGGCGCCACCGTCACGGTGATCGAGTACGCCCCGACGATCCTCCCGGGGAACGACGCCGACATCACCAAGGAGGCGACGAAGATCTTCGCCAAACAGGGGCTCGTCCTCCACACCGCGACCAAGGTCACCGGTGGGAAGCGCGTCGGGGACAAGGTGACGATCGAAGTCGAGCAGGACGGCAAGCCGAAGTCCTTCGAGGCCGACTACGTGCTCGTCTCGATCGGACGGAAGCCCTCACTCCTCGGCGTCGACGCCGCCGCCCTCGGGCTGAGACTCGGGGCGCGTGGCGAGATCGTCGTCGACGATCAGCTCCGCACCAACCTCCCGAACGTCTTCGCGATCGGCGACGCCGTCGGTGGCAAGCTCCTCGCGCACAAGGCGGAGGACGAGGGGGTGATCGCCGCCGAGGTGATCGCCGGGAAGCCGGTGCACATGCACTACCACAACATGCCGGCGGTGGTCTACACCTGGCCCGAGGTCGCGACCTGCGGGGTGACGGAGGCCGAGGCGCGGGCCGCGGGGCGTGAGATCAGGGTCGGGAAGTTCCCCTTCTCCGCGAATGGGCGGGCGCGCACGATGGGGAGCACCGAGGGGTTCGTGAAGTTCGTGACCGATGCCAAAACCGATGAGATCCTCGGCTGCCACATGATCGGGCCGAACGTCAGCGATCTCTTGAGCGAGGTCGTGCTCGCGATGGAGTATCGGGGGACGGCCGATGACATCGGGGCGACGGTGCACTCCCATCCGACGCTGAGCGAGACCGTGAAGGAGGCCGCGCTCGGCGCCCTGGGGCGCGCGCTGCACATCTAGCCGCCACCTCAGCGCAGATAGCGCTCGGTGATGATGTCGATGTGATGGAGGAGATGGCCCGCCGTGATCCAGGCGAGGCCGCGCACCGAGCAGGGGTGTCCATTGGCGACGCCGCGGCGGGTCCAGGCGACATCGGGGAGCCCGTCGAAGAGCGTGACGGTCGCCTCGCGCACCGACTCGAGTTCGTCGAGGAGGGAGAGGACGCCGCGCGCGTTGGCCTCGCTCTGCGGCGCGTAGGCGCCCTCGTCCCAGCCGGGGAGCGGGGTCGTGTCGCCCCGCGCGATGCGGAGCGCCCGATAGGCGAAGATCCGCTCAGCGTCGCTGCAGTGGAGGATGACCTCCTTGAGCGTCCACTTCCCCGGGGCGTAGGCGCGCGCGGCGACCTCGTCGGGGACGTCGTGGAGGAGAGCGGCGACGATCTCACCGCCGCCGATCAACGCCTCGACCACGTCGCCATCAGGGACCTGGGCGACGTAGCCGGCGTAGAAGGGCGCGAACTCGTCCGCGCCGGGGCGCGTCGAGCGGACCGCGAGGGTCAGCGGTCCGCCAGCTTGGCGAGGACCCGCGCGGCGAGGCCGGCGGGGGCGCGCATCGTGCGGCGACGCGCCGTCTCGGCGTCGATCGCCGCCCAGAGGGCGGGGTTCTCCGACGACGCGAGGGGGACCTCACGGTCGGCCATCGGCTCCGCAGCGGGCGCGTGGTGGGTGGCGGTGTCCGGCGTGCGGACGGCGTCGCGGGGGTCGAGCGATTCGTGGGACATCATGCGTACCGATCCTCCAGGAGCTTTTGCAGCGCCTCACGGGCGCGGTGGACTCGCATCTTCAGGGCACCGACCGTCGCGTCGAGCAGGTCCGCCATCTCCTCGTAGGACCGCCCCTCGACGTGCTTCATCACGAAGGCCTCCCGCAGCGAGTCCGGCAGGGCCGCCAGCGCGCGATCCAGATCGCGCCGCATCTCCCCTCGATCCAGCTCCTCCTCCGGGGTCTCATACCCCGACGGCTGGTCGTCTTCCTCGTAGCTCAGGTGCGTGCGCCGGATGTTCTTGAGCCAGTCCTTGCACCCATTCGCCACGATCCGGAACACCCACGCATCGAACCGGCCTCGGACCTCACCTAGGTGATGGAACGCCTTGATGAACGAGACCTGCAGGATGTCCTCCGCGACATCCGCGCTCCCCGTCATCCCGTAGGCGTGGCGGAACAGCACGTCGCTGTACCGCTCGATGAGGATGCCGAAGGCGTCCCGATCCCCGCCGATCACGCGGTCGATGACCGCTTGGTCGGCGTCGATGGGGTCGTCCTGGACCGAGGTGGGGGCTACCGTACGCACGCCGCAAGGTTAATTCACGCGGCAACGCCTCGACAGGTCCACCGGAGCCAGAGCGCCCCCGTCGGTCGGGGGTGATGTCGCATGGTGAGGACGAGTCGGTCTCGGGAAGGTCACAACCGGGTGAAGGCGCCCCAGCCCGCGGTGCGCACGAGGGCGCCGTGTTCGTCCAGCCGCGGCGGTGGACGCCGGATGGTGCCCGGCGCCTGCGGCGCCACACCGGTGAGCGGGGAGCTCGCGACCCCCTGGAGCGCCTCGAGCACCGGCTTCACCACCCCACAGGGGACCCCGACCGCCTCGAGTCGGTCGATCCAGTGCTGGGCCGGGGCGTGACACACCTGGGCGGCGATCGCCGCCACCACGCGATCCCGATGCGCGAGCCGACCCACGTTGGTCGTGAGCGTGGGATCCGCGGCGAGCGCCGGGAGCGCCAACGCCCGCATCGCCGCCGCGAACTGCGCATCGCTCCCGACCGCCAGCACGAAGGGGCGATCCGCCGCGGCGAAGAGCTGATAGGGGACCAGATTGGGGTGGGCATTCCCCCACCGCGTGGCCTCCGACCCGGTGACGAGCGCGTTCTGTGCGACGTTCACCAGGGCAGCGGTGGCGCTGTGCGCGAGCGAGACCGAGAGCCGCCGCGGCTCGCGCCGCCCGCCGGCGAGGGCGGCAAGGATCGCGATCGCGGCGTCCTTCCCGGCCAAGACATCCGCGAGGGCGACCCCGACCTTCATCGGCGCCCCCCCAGGCTCCCCGGTGATCGCCATCCACCCACTCTCCGCCTGGACGACGAAGTCGTATCCCGGGCGGGGGCTCTCGAGACCGAATCCCGTGATGGTGCACCAGAGAAGCCGTGGGTGCTGGGCGAGCATCGCCGTCGCTCCCAGGCCGTACCGCTCGAGGGTCCCCGGCCGGAAGTTCTCCAGCACCACGTCCGCCTCGGCGATCAACGTCCGGAGGAGGGCCTGATCGGCCGCCTGGGTGAGGTCGGCCGCGACGCTCACCTTGTTGCGATTGACGCTCAGGTAGTAGGCGCTCTCGCCCCGATCATCGAACGGAGGACCCCACCCTCTGGTCTCATCACCGGTCCCGGCTCGCTCGACTTTGATGACATCGGCGCCAAGATCCCCCAGGATCATCCCGGCGAGCGGGCCGGCCAGGACACGGGAGAGATCGAGAACTTTCAGACCAGAAAGCATATAGTGGCTTGTTGTTGGCTTTTAACTGTTCTTTTAATGGTGCTAAATCATTCAATAGAATCGCGTGGAAAATGGCGCGAATTCGAGCCTCGATGCATCTTGCGTACGTCACGGAAAATCATATACTTACGCCCTGATTCACCCCCTCCATTCCGACCAGGACGTCGAAATCTCTCCCGATATGCCCGAATCCGCCAACTCGGCTGAGGCCACGCCGAACATCCCACCGAAGCGTAGCCCTGGCCACCGTGGCCAGGATGTCCGCGACACCGTGGCCGAGATGACGGCCAAGGCGCATGAGATCTCCCTGGAGGCCGGCAGCCGGATGGCCGCGGCCATGAAGGATGTCATCGGGGCCGCCGCTGGCCTCTCTGCCTTCTCCATCGAGAGCGCCCGCGACCTCGTGCAGTACATGGTCCGTCGGAGCCAGATGGCGCAAGACGAAGCGGACAAGTTGATCGCGGCCGCCGAGGCGGCGTACGCCAAGAAGAACAAGGGGAAGCTCCCTCCCGCCAAGGCCGCCGCCGCACCGGCAAAGGCACCGGCAAAGGCACCGGCGAAGGCGCCCGCCAAGCCGGCGGCGAAGCCCGCCGCGAAGGCACCGGCGAAGGCCCCAGCCAAGCCGGCGGCGAAGCCCGCCGCCAAGGCACCGGCCAAACCCGCCGTGAAGAAGGCCCCGGCCAAGCCCGCGGCGAAGCCCGCCGCCAAGAAGGCCGCACCCGCGAAGAAGGCGGCGCCTGCGAAGAAGGGCTCGTCCAAGAAGTGAGTCGTCGGGGTCCCACCAGACCCCACACGAGCGCACCTTTCGGGGTGCGCTCGTTTCGTTTTCCCCCCGCCGCATGACCTCGCCGATCCCCCGCGGCGACGCGCTCGCCCTCGCGCGGGCCCTCGTCGCGCTCGATTCGCGGAACCCCTCGCTCGCCGTCGACGGCCCCGGCGAACGCGCCGTCGCCACCTGCCTCGCGGCGGTGCTCCGCGACTGGGGATTCCGCGTCGAGCTGCCGGACGCCCTCCCCGGGCGCCCGAACGTCATCGCGCGCATCGGTCCCGCCCGCTCCGGGCGCACCCTCCTCCTCAACGGCCATCTCGACACGGTCGGCACCGACGGGATGACCCACCCCCCCTTCACCCCCGCGCTCCGCGATGGTCGACTCTACGGCCGCGGGTCGACCGACATGAAGGCGGGGATCGCCGCGATGTGCGCCGCCGCCCTCCGTGCCGCCGAGACGGGACTCAGCGGGGAACTCCTGATCAGCGCGGTGATCGACGAGGAATACGGGAGCGTGGGCACGCGCCATCTCCTCCTGCAGGGGATCGAGGCGGAGGCGGCGATCGTGACGGAGCCCACCCGCCTCGCCATCTGCCCGAGCCACAAGGGATTCGCCTGGGCGGAGGTGACGGTGCACGGCCGGGCGGCCCATGGCTCGCGCTATGATGTCGGCGTCGACGCGATCGCGCACGCCGCGCACCTCATCACCGAGCTCGACGTCCATCAACGCACGGGCCTCACGGGGATCACCCATCCCCTCCTCGGGCGCGCCTCGCTCCACGCCGGGACGATCGCCGGTGGCACCGGCCCATCCACCTACGCGGAGCGCTGCACGGTCACGCTGGAGCGGCGCACCCTCCCCGGGGAACGCGAGACGGTCTTCGCCGAGGAGCTCGAGGCGGCGATCGCGCGGGTCCGCACGCGTGCGCCCGACTTCCACGCGACCGTGACGATGGGCCTGACGCAACAACCGAACGATCTCGCCCCCTCCCATCCGCTCGTGCGCACCCTCGAGGCCGCCTGCGCGTCGGCGGGGGTCGCCCCGCGGATCGAGGGGCTCTCCTGTTGGACCGATGCCGCCCTCCTGAGTGCGGCGGGGATCCCCGCGCTCTGCTTCGGCCCCGGCGACATCGCCCTCGCGCACGCCGCCGAGGAGTGGGTCGCGGTCGAGGAGATCCAGCAGGCCACCACGATCCTCACCGACCTCATCCACCGCTGGGATCACGACGCGGGGCACCTGTGGCGTCGCTGACCGTCGCCCAATACGACGCGCTGGAGCGCGCGATCATCGATGCGCGGCGCATCGCCGTCGTGCGGCGCGGCACCGAGTACCTAGTGATCCCCGAACGCCTCGTGGTGCGCGAGGGGCAGGAGGTGCTCGTCACGAGACACCCGACCACCGGCGCCCCCCTCGAGCTCCGCCTGATCGAGTGCGATGCGATCGAGGTGGTGCGATGAGCGCGCGCTATCCGCTCATCGCCGTCTACGCCGACGAATCGTGCCTGGGGAATGGGCGCGAGGGCGCGAACCCCGGCGGGGCGGCGGCCCTCGTCGAGTTCCAGCATCCCGACGGCCGCCTCACGCGGCGCGACCTCTGGATCGCGGAGCCCGCCACCACCAACAACCGGATGGCGCTCCGCTCGGTGATCGAGACCTTTCGTGCATTGAGCGCCAAGGACGGACGCTTCAGCGTGCGGTTCACCACCGATTCCCGCTACGTCGTCGACGGGCTCGGGGCCTGGGTCTTCGGCTGGGCGCGCAACGGATGGAAGCGGAAGACCGGGGCGATCGAGAACCTCGGCCTCTGGCAGGAGGCGCTCCGCGCCACCGTGGGTCACGAATACAGCTGGCAGTGGGTGAAGGGTCACGCCGGGCATCCGCAGAACGAATACGCGAACGATCTCGCGGTGCGCGCGGCGACCGAGCAGCGGGACTCCGGCGGCCTCATCGCCTCCGGGTTCGATGCGTGGCTGGCCACACGCCGGGCCAAGGGTGGGGCGAAGGGGGGGATCGATCCCTTCCCCGATGGCGCGACCTTCCGTCCCTCCCCTACCTTGCCTCAGCCTTCGTGATCAGGACGACCACCGTGGATCCTCTCGATCGCCTCTACCAGGAACTCGTGCGCGCCGCGCGTCAGGCGGGGGCGCTGCATCGCCCGATCGCGATCCGCCAGATCGTCACGGAGCTCGTGCCGTATCGGGCGGTGCGACCGCTCCGGATCGCCGAGCTCCTGGACGATTACCGGCAACTCGTCTTGCGTCTGATCGCGGGAGAGCGCCAGCTGGTGGAGGCCGACCCCGAGGTCCGCGCGGCCGCCAGCGCGGCCCTCGCCTCCCGCCACCCCGACCTCTCGCTCCTCGAACGCTATGGGGACCATCTGGTGACCGTGGCCACGGAGGTGACGGCGACGCCCGTGGCGCCCGAGACGGCTGAAGCATCCGTGCCATCCGTGGCGACCGTCGCCCCCGAGGCGCCGGAGGCGTGCCGCTACTGCACCCGGGCGCTCCCCACCGGATACACCCATCGCTTCTGTCCCTGGTGCGGCCATCATCTCCTGCGTCGGTGCCAGAGCTGTCGCGCCTCCCTCGAGGCCACCTGGACCTTCTGCGTCACCTGCGGGCACCCGGCATGAGACGGCAGGCGGGCATCCCCCTCACCCTGCTGCTCACGGTGGGGATCACCCTGGGTCTCGGCGCCTGCGCCGGAGGCCAGACCTCCGTAGCGCCGCTCCGGCCGACGGTGAGCACCGTGCGCTGGCCGGTGAAGACCCGGCCGCACGTGGATCTCTGGTTGCATGGCTATGCGCTCCTCACGGAGGACACCGCCCAGGTCCCGCTCTTCGACCGCGGCTATCGCGAACGCGTCACCGTCGCGAAGAACGCGCAGAACCTCTACACCGGATTCGACTCCGCGTCGCGTCAGCTCCGTACGACGCTCCGCGCACGGCCGGGACTCGAGGGGGCGCAGTTCCTCGCGCTCTACTTCGGGAGTTGGGAGGAGCTGCAGCAGGCGATGGGCTACTTCCTCAAGGCTGAGGGCGATCCGGCGCGCGCCAGCAATCGCGAGGTCCAGGGGATCGTCGCCTTCCTCGCGCAGCAGTTCCCGCGCGCCGAGGATCGCGACTGGGCGCGACGCTTCGTCGCGGCCCTCGAGCGCGAGCGGGCGACCTTCTTCCATGACTGGTGGCTCGCCGAGTCCCGGCGCCGTGCGACCGGACTCGCGACCGGTGATTCGCTCTGGCAGTCGGTCTGGCGGCCGCGACTCCAGCCCTTCTTGAACGCGACCCAACAGCAGAACGGCGATCTCATCCCGTCCCTGGTCCTCGGCGGTGAGGGGCGCGCCGTCCCCGCCGGCAAGCAGGCGAGTCAGTACGCGGTCCACTGGCCCACCACCGCCGATTCCGCGGAGGCGTTGCTCTTCACCTTCGCGCATGAGGCGGCAGGGGCGGTGGTGCAGGTGGCGGTGAACGACCATCTCACACCGGCGCAGCAGCGCGCCGGCGCCGGGGCACGCCTGGGGAGCCTCGGGCTCGTCCGCGGTGGGGCGCTCCTCGTGTCGCGCCTCGATCCGGCGCTCGGCGAACGCTATGCCCGCTTCTATCTCGCGCAGGCGGGGCTGGCGGTGCCGACGAGCGGGGCCCTCGCCGCCCTGGCCGAGGCCTTCCCGATGCCCGAGGAGATGCTCGCCTCGATGCGGCGGCAGATCGACCTCGCCTTCGGCGGGATCTGAGCGCCATCTCGAGCGAGTAGCTTTCTGACCATGTCCGATCGATCCCCCGCGACGTCCTCACCGGCTCCCGCATCGGCGGTGATGCCCGATGCGCCAGAGCGCGTGCGCGAGGCCACCCGGTTCGGCCGTGCGATCCTCCCCGAGGTCTCGCGCACCTTCGCCATCAGCATCAAGGCGCTGCCGGGGACGCTGGGGGACGCCGTCTGCACGGCGTATCTGCTCTGCCGCATCGCCGATACGATCGAGGACGACAACCGCACGGCCCCGGAGGCGCGCGCCGCGCTCCTCGAACAGTTCCTCTCGGCCCTCGATGACGTCGCACTCGCCGAGCGCTTCCCGGCGCTCGCGGCCGCGTTGCAGGGGGATCCCGCCCATCTGCAGCTCGTCGCGCACACCGATCTCGTCCTCGTGGCCTTCCGGGCGCTCCCGCCGCGCACGCGCGAGCGGGTCGCCCATTGGGTACGCGAGATGGGACGCGGGATGGCGAAGTTCGTGCGGAGCTATCCGACGGGGATCCGCATCCAGACCCTCGCCGAGTACCGCGAGTACTGCTACTACGTGGCGGGGACGGTGGGGTGCATGCTCACCGAGCTCTGGCATGAACATGTGCCGGCGGTGGGGCGCCGCGAGTTCGATCGCCTCTGGGCCACCTGCCAGAGCTTCGGTGAGGCGCTGCAGACGGTGAACATCCTCAAGGATATCGCCCACGACGCCGAGCACGAGAACTCGATCTATCTCCCGGCGGCGGAGCTCGAGGCGCAGGGGAGCGGGCATGCGACGATCCTCTCCCCCTCCCATCTCGAGCAGAACCATGTGGTGGTCGATCGCTACATCTCGCTCGCGCGCACCGATCTCGATCGGGCGTTGGAGTACACACTGACGATCCCGCGCCGCGCCTTCCGGGTGCGCGCCTTCTGCGTGTTGCCCCTGCTCTTCGCCTACGCCACGCTCCGTGACCTGCGGCGGTCGCGTGCGATGCTCACGCGGGGCGGGCAGGTGAAGATCTCGCGGCGCGAGGTGAAGGCGCTGATGGTGGCCGGGCTCCTCGCCATCGGGAGCAACGCCGCGCTCCGGCGGCTCGTGGCGCGCGTACAGGCGCGCCCCTTCTCGCTGGTGCCCGCCGTCGGGTGACGGAGGGCGCACCGGTGACCCCCCAGGCACCTGAGGGATTCCGCGGCGTCTTCCGCGCCGATCCGATCGCCTGCGCGGTGTACAGCGAGGCGGCCGGGGTGGCCCGCATCCTCCCGCGCGCCGTCGCCGTGCCGGTGGACGAGGACGATCTCGTCACCCTCGTCCACTGGGCGGCGCGGACCGGGCACCCACTCATCCCGCGGGGATCGGGGAGCTCGATGGCCGGCGGAGCGATCGGCGACGGGGTGATCGTCGACCTCGCCCGATTCGATCGGGTCGGCGCGGTCGATGCCCATCGCCGCACCCTCACCGTCGGTGCCGCCGTCGTGCGCGATCGACTCGAGGCGGTCGCGCATGCCGTCGGCCTCACCTTCCCCGTCGATCCCTCGAGCGGGGCCTTCGCGACGATCGGCGGGATGTGCGCGACCCATGCGGCAGGGAGCCGCACGGTGCGCTACGGTCCGCTCCGCGACTGGATCGCCGGGGTCCACGGCGTCTTCGCCGATGGCACGCAGGCCTGGATCCGCCGCGGGAATCCTACGCCCGCCCTCCCGATCCTCGCGCGCACGGCATCGGCCCTCCTCCCCCGGGTGCGCGCCACCGACGCCCGCGTGCTCCACCACGAGGGCGTGCGAAAGGAATCCTCGGGCTATGCGCTCGCGCCGTATCACACCTCGGGGGATCCGATCGATCTCCTGCTCGGGAGCGAGGGGACGCTCGCCTTCATCACGGCGGTCGAGGTGCGGCTCACGCCACTTCCTGCGGCGACCGCCGTGCTCCTCGCGGGGTTCGATACGCTCGACCTGGCGGCCCAGACCGCGGTGCGGCTCGCCGACGAGGGGGCGAGCGCGGTCGAGCTCCTCGATCGCTCCTTCCTCGAGATCGCCGCGAGCGAGGGGGCGTCGCTCCCCGTGGCGCCGACCCTCGAGGCCGTGTTGCTGATCGAGATCGAGGGCACGGACGCCGCCTCGGCGCAGAGCCACGCTGACCGACTCGCCGAGTGGTGTCGGTCGGTGGGGGCCGCCGAGGTCGTGCTGCCCCCCGATGCGACCGCACGCGAGGCGCTCTGGGCGCTCCGGCACGCCGCGAGCCCGATCCTCGGGCGACTCGCCCCGCGGTGGCAGAGTCTGCAACTCATCGAGGACGGCTGTGTCCCGCCCGCGCACTTCGCCACCTACATCCGTGGCGTGCGCGAGGCGCTCGCCCGCGCCGGCTGTCGCGGGGTGATCTTCGGGCATGCGGGCGATGCCCACGCCCACGTGAACCTCCTCGCCGACCTCACCGACCCCGAGTGGCGCGCGCGCTGTGATCAGGTCCTGACCGAGGTCACCGCCCTCCTGGCACGACTCGGTGGGACGGCGGCGGGCGAACATGGCGATGGGCGCCTCCGCACCCCGCTCCTCCCGCAACTCTGGCCCGCCGAGACGCTCGCGCTCTTCGCGGCGGTGAAGGGGACCTTCGACCCCGATGGGATCCTGAATCCGGGGGTGAAGGTGGGGGCGCCGGGGGCGCGTCCGCTCGCGATGATGAAGGTCGATCCCACCCTCGCTCCTCTGCCCGCGGCGGCGCGCAAGGCGCTCGACGCCATCACGCAGGAGCGGGACTGGGCGCGACTCCGGCTCGACCTGATCCCCGGCGCCTAGCGACCCCGAGGGCCGCCACCCGACCCCACACGGCGCGCTATCTTTCCCGCTCGACCTCAGCCTCTTCCGCGATGCCGCACTTCTATACCGAGCCCCGGATCACCGTCCTCGCGCGTCCCCAGTTCGCCGAGCCGGACCACCTCCCCGTGCAGTGGATCGGCGAAGGGACCGATGGCGAGCGGCTCGCCGAGTTCGCGGGGCGGCTCTGCTACATGAGCCAGAAGAACCCGGCGAATCGGACCACGCGCGACTATCTCGAGAACATCAAGAAGCAGGGGCATGGCTCGGTGCTCGAGCACGCGAACTACTCGCTCCTCCTCGAGGGGATCAGCCGGTCGTTGACGCACGAGCTCGTGCGGCACCGCGCGGGCTTCGCGTATTCGCAGCTCTCGCAGCGCTACGTCGATGAGTCGGACGCGGCCTTCGTGGTGCCGCCGGCGATCATCGGGGACGAGGCGCTCGTCGCCGCGTGGAAGACCCAGATCGAGAGCGCGCAGGCGACCTACGTCGCGCTCGTCGATCAGCTGATGTCCCGCTATCAGTGGGTGGACGACAAGGTCCACCGCCGGAAGATGGCCCGCGAGGCGGCGCGCGGCGTGCTGCCGAACTCGACGGAGACGAAGATCGTCGTGACGGGGAATGCGCGCGCCTGGCGCACGATGTTGGAGCTGCGCTCCAGTGAGGCGGCGGAGTTCGAGATCCGGCGCCTGGCGATCGCGACGCTGCGGGTGCTGCAGCGCGAGGCGCCGGCCTTCTTCTCGGACTTCGAGATCTACGTCGCGGCCGATCGGGTCGAGGCCGCGCGGATCGTCTACCACAAGGTCTGAGCCGAGCTCACTCCTCGTAGTCGGCGCCGTCGGCCTCGCGCATCGCGCGGAGGGCGTCGGAGCCGCGGCCCGGGCGCGCGAGGGGGAGCTGGATGCGCAGGGCGCGGCGCGCCCCTTCGGGCCACTCGACCTGCAGGAGCCCCGCGATCGCGCGACGGATCGCCTGCCCCCCCTCCATGAGGAGCTCCGCCGCCGTCTCCTTGAGGACGGTCAGCGGGATCGCGAGGTCGGCGCGGATCATCTCCCCCGTCGAGGCATCGCGCCACGCGGTGTCACCCACGGCGCCCGCCTCCGAGGAGATGGTGAGGTCGCGCAACGCATCGGGGCGGCGCTGCACCTTCTGCGCCTCGAGTGAGGCGGCCACCGCCAGGGCGAGCGACTCCGCGGTCGGCGTGCCGTAGAGCGTCACGACCTCGCGGCTCGGGGTCTCGAGCGATTCCGCCGATGCGACGGAGTTCACGCGCGCGATCGGCGCCGTCTCGGCCCCCTCCTCCTCCAACTTCACCATGATCTCCAACATCGCCACCGCTCCACCGACAGGTGAGTCGCCGCCCTGATGTCGGGCCCCTCCGACATCGCATGATGCGGCACTATCCTTCCTACCCCAGCCGTCGAGAAATCGTCACCGTGATAACGTCAGCGATGCGTCGAAGCCTCCTCTCCACCACCGTCGCCCTCCTCGTGAGCCTGCCGGGGGCGGCCGCGGTCGCCCAGCCCACGCCCGCGACCCCGACGCGCGCCCCCAATCCGATGGGGGTGATCCCCGTCCTCGAATACCATCTCGTCGGGGACCGCGAGGCCCGCTGGTCGCGTCATCGCGACCGCTTCGCGCAGGACCTCGCCCTCCTCCATGCGCGTGGCTACCGCCCGATCACGGTGCGCCAACTCGTCGAGAAGCGGATCGACGTCGGCCCCGGGCTCTCCCCGGTGGTGATCACCTTCGACGACGCCTCACCGGGCCAGTTCCGCTACATCAAGCGGGGCGAGTCCCTCGTCGTCGACCCGACCTCCGCCCTCGGGATCTGGGAGGCCTTCGCGGCCACGCACCCCGAGCGGAAGGGGCGCGCCGTCTTCTGCATGCTCCCCTCCGCGAGCGAGGGGCACGCCTTCTTCGGCGACAAGGGGATATAGGGTCAGGAGACGGCGTGGCGCCTCAAGAAGGTGCGGTACCTCGCCGAGCAGGGGCATGAGCTCTGCAGCCACACCCTCTGGCACGCGAACCTCGGCAAGATGTCCGACGCCGGGGTGCAGGAGCAGATCGCGCGCGCGCAGCTCGCCGTCGACTCCGCCGGGACGGGGGTGCAGATGCGCACCCTCGCGCTCCCGCTCGGGATCTGGCCGAAGAATCGCGCACTCCTGCGCGCGGGGCGCTGGACCGATCCGCGCGCCAAGACGACCACGCGCTACCAACTCGATGCGATCCTGATGGTGGCCGGTGGCCCCTCACCGAGCCCGTTCGATCCGAAGTTCGACCCCATGGCGATCCCGCGCGTGCAGGTCGTGGGGAACTCCCTCGAGCAGATGCTCGACCGACTCGACAAGAACGGGACACGCTACGTGGCGGGGCCTGCGGGCGGGGCGGGGCCGGCGCCGAAGCGCTAGCCGCGCCGCCCGCGGCGCCCGGTCAGAGCTTCCACTGCTTGAGGGTCCCGAGCGCGCTGCCGAGCGCGCTCCGTTCCTCGTCGGAGGTCGCGGTCGCGAGGAGCATCTCGTAGGTCCCGATCGCGAGTTTCATCGCCACCGGATCGTTCTCCGCGCTCGCGACGCTCGCCGCGTTGTCGGCCAGGGCGGCGTGGGCGAGCTTGTCGTCCGGGAAGCGCGTGGTGACCTGATGCCACCGCTGCATGCGGCCGCGCGGGGCGGGCTCGGTGAGCGCCCAGAGATGCCAGGCGCCGCGATTGGCGGGATCGGCGGCCATGGCGCGCGCCGCGATCTCCCCCACGACGTCGGGGCCGCGCCCCGTCAGCCAGTAGGCGTTCGCGAGCGCGACGAGCACCGCGGCGTTCTCCGGCTCCCGCTCCACCACGCGCTCGTACACCGGACCCGCCACCTCGTGCATGTCGCAGAACGGCTCGACGGCGGCGATGAGCGCGGCGGTGTCGCTCGTCTCCGCGCAGAGGGCGTCGAGCCGGGCGAGGAGCTTGGGGATGTCGGCGTCGGCCTGGTAGTCGCGCACGATGGCGGCGACGGTGGATTTCGGGGTGCTGGCGACCATTCGTGGAAGCTAGCGGCGGGGCGGGATTTCGACCCCATGTGCGATCGTCAGGGTTGCGCTCCACCCCGGGTTGCCGCAGTTTCCAGAGACCGCCCGATGCGGTGAGGCCGTGGCCCACCCCGTCGGTTGCGCTCCCAGACAAAATCCCCCGCCCGCGCAGCTCGCGCGGCGACCCCCGGCGACGATGCCGGGTTCCGGCCGGATCCGTCAGGACGCTCGCTCCACATTTTCCATTCGCTGGATCGCGGCCGCCGTACCGCAACGACCCTCCGGGTCCCTATCCACTCTGCATGACCGAACGTCGTCGTCCGCCCAGCCCTGGGCGTGGTGCGCGCCCGAACGCCGGGTCCACCTCGGACGCTCCGCCGCAAGACATCGATCCCTACCGCGACGCCGCGGCCCCGTCCGAGCCCCCGGCGTCGGAGGCCTCGGTGAAGCGCCCCCGGGGACGCCCCCGCAAGGTGCAGCCCCCTGAGGGGGAGGCGCCGCCGGTGAAGCGCCCGCGGGGTCGCCCGCGGAAGGTGCGTCCCCCCGAGGAAGGGGCGACGACCGCGAGTGCACCCGCGCCGGTGCCGGAGCCCCCGGCGTTCCGACCGTCGTCCAGTGAGCCCGTCACCCGGACCTCGGGCGAGGTCGAGACCACGCGGCACGAGGGTCACGACCCCCGTGAGGGGAACGGCACCCGCACGGAACGCCCTGAGGGCGCCCCGCAGGACGGGCGCCCCTTCCGACCCTGGCAGGATCGAGGGGACCGTGGCGATCGCGGGGACCGCGGCAACCGCTTCGAGCGGAACGATCGCAATGGTCGTCGCGGCCGCCGTCCGCGGGGTCGTGGGCGCGGGGGTCGCACCGAGGGCGGATTCGACCGCTTCGAGCGGAACGATCGCAACGGCCGTGGGAACGAGCGTGGGAACGAGGCGGGGGAGTTCCGCGAGTCCGCGCCGCATGCGCCGCCGCAGCCCCTCGTGGTCGATGGAGAGACCACCGGGTGGTTCGACCCCGCGCGCGATGCTGGCTTCGTCCGCCGCCCCGAGTTCAGCTATCTGAACGAGCCGGGTGACGCCTACATCCCGGCCTACTTCGTCCGACAGTTCGGGCTCCGCCGCGGCGACGCGATCGTCGCGCGCACCGGCCATGATCACCGCGGACGGATCGTCGTCGCGGAGATCGTCTCCATCAATGGCAACGCACCGCAGGAAGGGACGCGCCGCGCCGATTTCCAGACGCTGACCGCCTCGTACCCTGAGCGGCATCTGCGCCTCGAGACGGGGAGCCCCGCGAAGGGCGGGCCTGAGCTCACCCGCCGCGCGATCGATCTCATCGCACCGATCGGCTATGGCCAGCGGGCCCTGATCGTCGCGCCGGCCCGCGCCGGCAAGACGATGCTCATGCAGGCGATCACCGAGGGGATCGCGACCAATCACCCGAATGCGAAGCTCCTGATCCTCCTCGTGGACGAGCGCCCGGAGGAAGTCAGCGAGGCGATCTCGTGGGGGGTGGGTGAGGTCGTGGCCTCCAGCTTCGACCAGCCGGCCAAGCGCCACGTCGAGGTGGTGGAGATGGTCATCGAGCGCTCACGGCGTCTCGTCGAGATGGGGCAGGACGTCATCATCGTCCTCGACTCCCTCACGCGCATGGCGCGCGCCTTCAACACCGCGGAGCGCGGCACCGGTCGCACCCTCTCCGGTGGGCTCGACACCTCGGCGATGGCACGCCCCAAGGCCTTCTTCGGCTCGGCCCGCGCGATCGCCCCGCAGCATGGGGGGGGCTCGCTCACGATCATCGCGACCGCGCTCGTCGAGACCGGCTCGCGCATGGACGATGTGATCTTCGAGGAGTTCAAGGGGACCGGCAACTGCGAGATCAAGCTCGACCGCTCGCTCGCCGAGAAGCGCATCTTCCCCGCCTTCGACATCGCGACCTCCGGCACGCGCCGGGAGGAGAAGCTCTACAAGGCGGAGCAGATCGATAAGATCTACACGCTCCGGCGTGGGTTACAGCAGATGCCGCCGCAGGCGGCGATGGAGTGGCTCATCAAGCGCATCGCCGGCACGGTGAGCAACGACGCGCTGCTCGCGGGACTCTGATCGTCCCCACCGCGTGTGGCGTCAGCGCCGCACGAGGTCGTACAACAGGGCGGTGGCGCGCACGCCCCGGTCGAGGTTCTCCACGGAGATCCACTCGTCCGGGGCGTGGGCGTTCTCCCCCGGGAGACCGAAGCCCATGAGCAGCACGGGGGCGCCAAGGATCCGTGCGAAGTCCCCGACGACGGGGATCGACCCCCCCTCACCGGTGATCACCGGCTCACGACCGAAGGCGGTGCCGAGCGCCGCGCGCGCCGCGTCGAAGAGGGGCCCACCGAGGGTGGCGCGCCAGGGACGTCCGCCATGGAGCGCACGCACGGTGACGCGCACCCCCGCCGGGGCGACGGCATCGACATGCGCCTGCAGCAGCGTGCGGATCCGCTCCGGATCCTGATCGGGGACCAAGCGGCAGCTCACCTTCGCCATCGCCTTCGCGGGGAGCACCGTCTTGGCCCCTTCCCCGGTGTAGCCGGAGAGGAGCCCATTCACCTCGCAGGTGGGACGGGTCCAGAGCCGCTCGAGCACCGTGTGGTCCGGCTCGCCACCGAGCGCCGACGCCCCGACCTCCTTTCGGAAGTGTGCCTCATCGAAGGGGAGGTTCCGCATCCCGGCCAAGACATCAGCGGGCCAGGCGCGCACATCGTCGTAGAAGCCGGGGATCGCCACCCGTCCCTGGTCGTCGTGGAAGGTCGCGAGGATCCGCGCGAGCGCCATCGCGGGATTCACCACCGCGCCGCCATACGAGCCCGAGTGCAGATCCTGCGCCGGCCCCTGCACATCGATCTGGAAGTAGGCGAGCCCACGCAATGAACTCAGGATGCTCGGGATCCCCGGCGCGAACATGGCGGAGTCGGAGATGATCACCCCGTCACAGGCGAGTCGCTCGGCGTGCGCGGCGACGAAGGCCTCGAGATGTTCGGAGCCGACCTCCTCCTCGCCCTCGAGGAGGACGAGGACATTCACGGGGAGGGTGCCGCGCACCGCGAGATGCGCCTCGAGCGCATGGAGGTGGATGAAGACCTGCCCCTTGTCGTCGACGCTCCCACGCGCGAAGAGCTTCCCGTCGCGGATCGTCGGCTCGAAGGCGGGGGAGGTCCAGAGCTCATGCGGTTCGGGAGGCTGCACATCGTAGTGCCCGTAGATCAGGATCGTCGGCGCGTCGGGCCCGGCCTTCCGCCACTCCGCGAGCACGATCGGATGCCCCGCGGTGGGATGCGTGCTGACCGAGAACCCGATCCGGTCGAACTGCGCGTGGAGCCAGGCGGCCGCCTTCGCGACATCCCCGGTGTGCTCCGAGCGCGCACTCACGCTCGGGATGCGCAGGAAGGCGAAGAGGTCATCGAAGGCGCGCGAGCGGTTCGCGGTGAACCACTGGTCGAGGGCGGTGTCGAGGGTCGGCATGAGGTCGTCGAGGGAACGAGGGATCAGGGCGTCAGGGCGGCGTCGGGCCAGGTGCCCCGCCAACCGGCGAGCATCCACCCTTGGCGCTGACCGATCACCCGGCCATCGCGACGCAGAGGGGTCGTTGCGCCAGCGCGCACCGACGTGAAGTGATCGAGGAGTGCGGTGATCGGCGCGGGGATCTCCCCGTCACGTGGGAGACCGAGCACGATGACGAGCGAGTCACCGGGTCGTGCGGTGTCAGCGAAGCGCGGCCAGAGGTCGAACTGGTTCGGACGGCTCCCGATGTTGAGGGCGGTGACGACCGGCTGCCCGGGGAGATGGAAGGCGAGCATCGCCGCATCCTGATAGCGGTTCGCGGCGACGGGGGTGTTGGGCGGGACCGCGAGTGCGGTGGCGAGATCCTCCCACCCGTGCGCCTGATTCACCGGGTCGCGGCTCCCGGGGAGCTCGACGAGCGGCGTCACGACATGGGCCAGCAGCACCACACTCAGCGCGCCCGCGAGCTGCACCCCGCGACGTTCCCAGCGGCTGCGCATCCCGGGGACGCGCGCCGCGAGGAGGATCACGCCCGGCACCCAAGCGATCGCCGGCCAGTTGGCCTCGACCCGTTTGCGCGTGGCACTGAAGACGAAGAAGGCGAGACAGAGGATCGCGACGCCGGCGAGTGCGAGGCGGCGGGGATCACGCTCGCCCACCCGCGCGCGCCACGGCGCGACGATGGCCGCCAGCAGCAGGCCGAACAGGATCGGCGAGGCGAGCGCGGCCTGCCCACCGATGAGCGAGAACTGCCGAGCGAGGAGCGACTCCTTGGCACCCCCACCGAGCCCATGCCCGAGCTGGAAGCGGAAGGCGATCCAGTCGTGCGAAGCATTCCAGAGGAGGACGGGCACCATCACAAGGGAGGCGACCCCGACCGCGAGCCACGGGCCCGGCTCGCGCAGGCGCGGCCGGAGCGTCGGCACCACCAGCATCGTGAGCGTCAGTCCCATCGGGATCAGGATCCCCGTGAACTTCGACGCCATCGCGATCCCGATCGCGACTCCCGCGCCGAGCCACCAGCGGGTGGCCATCGCACTCCCGCTGGGATGCGAGAGCGCCTGCACCACGGCGCAGAGGGTCCAGGCGATCCCCATGAGGAGCGGGGCGTCCGGCGTGGCCAGAACCATCCCCACCGCCGCGATCGGCATCGCCGCGAAGGCGAGGAGGGCGAACTGCGCCGCCCGCGGCCCGGCGAGCCGATCCGCCGTCCAGGCGATCGCCGCCGTCGCCACCGTCCCCGCGACGTTCGGGAGGAGCCGCACCCCGAGCGGGGTGTCGCCCACGAGCGCGGTCCCACCGGCGATCAGCCAGGCGATCATCGGCGGGTGGTCGAAGTACCCTCCCGCCAACTCGCGCGACCAGGTCCAGTAGTACGCCTCGTCGGGGACGAGGGGGACGGTCGCCGCGAAGACGAGGCGCAGGAGGAGGATGCCGAGAAGGGCGCCCCAGATGTGCGGGGGCGCTTCCGACGATTGGGCGGCCGTGTGCGCCATGGTATCCTCAATCTATCTATGCCGAATCGTCTCGCGGGCGCCTCGAGCCCCTACCTCCTGCAGCACGCCGACAACCCCGTCGATTGGTACGAATGGGGTCCCGAGGCGCTGGCCGAGGCCTCGCGTACCGATCGCCCGATCCTCCTCTCGATCGGGTACGCCGCCTGCCATTGGTGTCATGTGATGGCACACGAGTCGTTCGAGGACGCGGTCACGGCGCAGGTGATGAACGAGCACTTCGTGAACATCAAGGTCGACCGTGAGGAGCGCCCCGACCTCGATTCGATCTACATGCAGGCGGTGCAGGCGATCACCGGGCATGGCGGGTGGCCGATGACGATGTTCCTCACCCCCGATGGGATCCCCTTCTATGGTGGGACCTACTTCCCGCCCGAGGATCGCCACGGGATGCCGTCGTTCCGTCGGGTGCTCATCTCTGTCTCGGAAGCCTGGACCCATCGACGGGACGAGGTCCTCAAGGGGGCGACCTCGTTGCGAGCGATCTACGCCTCGGCGGAGAGCCCGACCACCGGGGCGCACGCGCTCAGTTCCTCGCGGCTCGACGACACCCTGCGGGCGATGCGCAGTTGGTTCGATCATGAGCATGGCGGATTCGGTGGCGCCCCGAAGTTCCCGCAGACGCAGGTGCTCGATGCCTTGCTCCGCTTCCATCGCCGCACGGGCGATGCGGAATCCCTCGCGCATGCGCGCTTCTCGTTCGAGACGATGACGGCGGGCGGGATCCACGACCAGATCGGTGGTGGGCTTCATCGCTATACCGTCGATGGCGCCTGGCAGGTGCCGCACTTCGAGAAGATGCTCTATGACAACGCGCTCCTCGCGCGCTTCGCGGTGCATCTCTGGGAGGTCACGCAGGCGCCGGTGCATCGCGCGGTCGCGGAGTGGATCGTCGAGTGGCTCCGACGTGAGATGACCGACCCCACCGGCGGGTGGTACGCCTCCCTCGACGCCGACAGCGAAGGACATGAGGGGCGGTTCTATGTGTGGTCGCTCGCCGAACTCCGTCAGGTGGCGGGTGAGGATGCCCCAGTGGCGGAGGCGCGCTGGGGGATCACGGCCTCGGGGAACTTCGAAGGGGCGAACATCCCGCATGTCACCCGCTCGCTGGCGGAGGTCGCCAGTTCGCTCGGCATCTCAGTCGATGAGGCATCGGTGCGCCTGACGCGAGCGCGCGAACGGTTGCACGCGCATCGCGCCCAGCGCGTCTGGCCCGGCCGCGACGAGAAGGTGCTCGCCGGATGGAACGGGCTCATGCTCCGCGCCGTCGCAGAGGGCGCTCGAATCCTTGGAGATGATGGGTGGCACGCTCTCGCCATCGCGAACGGGACCTTCCTGCGAGAGCAGATGATGCGAGATGGGCGCGTCTTCCGCAGCTGGCGCGATGGTCACGCCTCGATCCCGGGATTCCTCGAGGATCATGCGGCCGTGGCGCTTGGCTTTCTCGCGCTTCATGACCTCACCGGGGACGCCGCGTGGCTCGACGACGCGCTGCGACTCGCCGAGTCGACGGTCCGGTACTTCTGGGATGCTGAGGCGCAGGCGTTCTTCGACACCGCACATGACGCCGAGCGATTGGTGACCCGCCCACGCGATGTCACCGACAACGCGATCCCCAGCGGGACCTCACTGGCGATCGAATTACAGGCGGAGGTGGCGCGGCGAATCGGGGACCCGACGGCACATCATCGGGCGCACTACGCGCTCTCGACCCTCGCCATGCCGATGCAACGGAGCCCACTCGCCTTCGGGCATCTCCTGGGCGTCGCGGAGGGGTTCATCCATGGCGCACCGGCAGGCGCGATCTGCGGACCCGACGGCTGTGTGCTCCCGGTGCGTTCGTGATGTCGGTCGGCGTGCACACGCGCCTAGGTCAGACTAGAGATCCGCGCAGCTCTTGTTGATCTGCTGGCAGTCCCCACAGATCAGCTTGCATTTCCGCCAAGCAAGATTGGTCGAGCCGCAGTAGTCGCAGGACTCGCCGTGCGCTGGGCCGTCCGGGGTATCGGTCATTCGGGGAGACGATGTTCGGCGGTGTCGACGCGCTCGAAGGCGCGCGCCGGTTCGGCCTTGAAGATCTTGAACAGATACCAGAGCGAGGGGATCAGCACCACCATCCCTCCGGCGACCCCGATCAGGACGATGCGCAAGGTGGCCACGGGCGCCGCCGCGCTGGCGATGGTGTGCACCCCAGGGATCAGCGCGGGGAACTGGGCGAGCCCCCACCCCCAGACGATCCCGCTCACCTGCACCACCGCTGCGGTCCGCGCGAGCCGATAGCGCCGCCCGAGGAGCGCCCCGATCGCCGTCACCGCCGCGGCACCGGTCACGAGTTGGAGCGCGATCGCGGCCGGATTCGTGAGGAGTGCCCGTGTCGTCGCGGTCAACGTGTCGCGTCCGAACCAGAGCCCCAGCGCGGCGAAGAGCCCGACGGCGAGGGCCGCCCAGAGCGCCATCCCGCGGAAATCCTCGGCGAGCGACTCATCGTGCACCTCAGCCGCGAGGTAGACGGCGGCCAAGAAGGCGAAGACCGCGAGCCCGAGCCCACCGATCGTCAGCGTGAACGCCGACTACCACGGCGTGATGAAGCGGGCAACGAAAGTCGCCTCGGTCGGCACCGCCAAGGCGCCCGAGACCAGCGCGCCCACACACATCCCGAGCAGTACGGGGGTGATGGTGCTCGAGACGGCGAAGATCCGCCCCCACTGGCGCTGCACCATGGAGTCGGTGGCATCGTAGGCGCGGAAGGTAAACGCCGAGCCACGGAGCACGATCCCGATCAGCATCACCGTGAGCGGAATGTGCAAGACCACCGAGAGATGCGCGAAGACCGGAGGGAAACAGGAGAAGAGGAGCACGACCACGAAGATCAACCAGACGTGGTTCGCCTCCCAGATCGGGCCGATCCCCTCGGCGATCGCCTCACGCTGCGCGGCGGCGCGCGGACCACGCGCGAGGAGATCCCAGACCCCCGCGCCGAAGTCGGCCCCGCCCAGCACCACATAGGCGTTGACGGCGAGCATGATCAACCCGGCGACGACGAGAGCGAGGATCGGCGCGTCCATCGGGTCTCGCTACGCCGGTCGTACGCGCACGATCTGCGCCCAGAGCAACCAGGCGACGATCACGCCAAGGAAGAGATAGAGGACGGTGAAGATCGTGAAGGGGATCACGAGCCCCGGCATCGGCGTCACCGCATCGGCCGTACGCATGAACCCTTGGATGATCCAGGGCTGCCGCCCGACCTCGGTCACGACCCATCCGGCCTCGACGGCGATGAATCCCGCCGGCGTCAGGAGCGCGAGGAAGGTGAGGAGCGGACG